>ERZ1699253.198-NODE-198-length-11235-cov-4.770436_pt1 | contig 11235 bp, 8 predicted proteins | sample MGYA00581517_ERZ1699253 | MGnify/ENA primary metagenome ERZ1699253 (study PRJEB42319, sample SAMD00040304) | human oral metagenome | material: saliva | host: Homo sapiens | study: EMG produced TPA metagenomics assembly of PRJDB4115 data set (Metgenomic analysis of... | reverse complement strand
CGCATAACCCGCAAAACCAATATGACCAAGTCAGCCGCGCTATCCCCTCTTTCTCATCAGCTGGGGCAGATTATTCAAAATTAAAAAGGTAACGAGGTTCATATAAAACCGATTTATTTCTTGCTTCCCAAGCCTGAGGAAATTTGTCTCTTTGAGCAAGAGTGAGCAAAAATGTTGTATCGCTAAAATCCATTCATAAGAAAAGGTCGTCTGAAAAAATGAACTGCACCCCAAAAGTTGGACACATCCCCTCCAACTCACAAGGTGCAGTTTTTTTATGAGCAAATATACATTACACTTCAAATACCAAGCCGTACTCCACTACCTGCACATACGCAGCCAACAGCGTACCGCAGATCATTACGGCATCTCCCGAACCCACCTGCGACGATGGATACGCGCCTATCAAGAAGGCGGCATCGGCGCACTCGAACATCCCCAATCCAAAACCATGACCGAACACCGCAAAAACCCCTTCATCGCCGACAAACCCGACCACGAAAAAACACAGGCAGAGCTTATCGAAGAGTTGTGCTATATGCGCGCAGAGGTCGCCTACCTAAAGGAGTTAAAAGCCCTCAGCCAAAAGCGGACCGAAAAGGACAAAGCCAAACCGTCCAAACACTGAGGGCGCAACACCCGCTCAAATACCTGCTGCACATCGCAAACCTGCCCAAAAGCAGCTTTTACTACCACCACCAAGACCGGCCCGACCCCGACGCAGCCGACAAAGCCCTTATCGCCGAAATCTACGAACGGCATAAAGGACGCTACGGACAAAGGCGCATTGCCGCAGCATTGGATTGGAACCGCAAAAAAGCAGCGAGGTTGATGAAGCAGTTGGGGCTGAAAGCCAAAATACGGGCGAAAAAAGCCTACCGCCATCCCGCCATGGGCGCAATATCGGAACACCTCCTCAAACGCCGGTTCACAGCCAAAAAGCCCAACGAAAAATGGTTGACCGACGTGACCGAACTCAAAGGAAAGGACGGCAAACTGTACCTCTCGCCGATCTTGGACCTGTTCAACCGCGAAATTGTCGCCTACGCCATGAGCCGCAATGCTAACAGCGAAATGGTGAAGGAAATGCTCGAAAAAGCCGCACCCCGTCTGACTGATAAGGGAACGATGCTTCATTCCGACCAAGGTGTGCTGTACCGTACGGCGGGGTATAGGGAATTGCTTGCGGAGCATTCCATGGTTCAAAGCATGTCGCGTAAGGCGAACTGTTGGGACAATGCGCCGATGGAAAGCTTCTTTGCGGTGTTGAAGACGGAGTGTTTCTATAACGCAGGTGAATTGACGGTAGATGAATTGATGAAGCAGATAGATGACTATATGGATTACTACAACCGGGAGCGTTGCAGTTTGAAATTGAAAAAGCTGAGTCCTGTCGCATACAGAACCCAGCTTGCACAGAGCGCCTGAATAGGCTTTTATGAGTGTCCAAGATTTGGGGGCCAGTTCATTTTTTGCTATTATGTATATATAATAAAAAGCAAGTCTGGAAAAATGTCTTATGAATAATGTAATGCGGATCATGATACCGATTTTTGCGGCTTCTTTCATCTCTGCGGCGTTTGGTGCAGATTTGTTGTTGGCGCAGGAATATAAAAATCAAGATATTGCCGGTTGGGCCATGAGTGAAAAGTTGGATGGCGTACGCGCGTATTGGGACGGCAGGCAGCTGGTCAGTCGTCAGGGTTATACGTTTACACCGCCCAAAGGTTTTACAGCAGGTTTTCCGCCGTTTCCGATGGATGGTGAGTTGTACAGCGGACGAGGGCGGTTTGAGCAAATTTCCGCGACGGTGCGTTCTGCCTCGGGAAATTGGGACGGCATCCGTTTGCATGTTTTTGATGTGCCGCAGGCGCAGGGTAATCTGTATCAGCGGCTGGAAACGGCTTCGAAATGGCTGAAATCACACCCGTCGGCGCGGTTTACGGTCATTCCGCAAGTCAAGGTGCGCGACAAACAGCATGCTTTGGATTTTTTGAAACAAGTTGAAGCGTTGGGTGGGGAAGGGGTGATGCTGCGTCAACCTGAAGCCCGTTATGCAAGCGGTAGAAATGGGCAGCTGTTGAAGCTGAAAAGTGAATATGATGATGAATGTACGGTGACGCGTCATTATGAGGGCAAAGGGCGCAATGTCGGGCGTTTGGGTGCGGTAGGATGCAAAAACCAATATGGCGAGTTTCGTATCGGCAGCGGTTTTAAGGATAAAGACCGCGACCATCCGCCGAAAATCGGTGCGCTGATTACTTACCGTTATCGTGGTTTTACGCAAAAGGGAACGCCGAAATTTGCAACATTTGTCAGGGTGCGCTCGGATCGATAAAACAAATGAAAGGCCGTCTGAAAATAGGTTTCAGACGGCCTTTCATATAGATATTGTATAGCCTTTTATATGGTTTCCAATACATCAGACAATTCGGCCAAGCTATTGAGCATGGCGACATGGGGCATGGAGGAAAGCTGTTGGGCGGTATGTGCGCCGGTGGTGACGGCGATGGCACGGATTTTGGCGTTGGCGGCCATTTCTAGGTCGTGGGTGGTGTCGCCGACGACGACGGCCTCTTCCGGTTCAACACTCAGTCGGTCGCAGAGGGCGAGTACCATGTCGGGCGCGGGTTTGGACGGATATTCGCTGGCGCAGGTGGTTTCCAGCCAAAAGGCTTGGGTGTCGGTTTGTGCGATGGCTTTGTCCAAGCCGCTTCGGCCTTTGCCGGTGGCGATGGCAAGCCAATAGCCTTGTTGTTTCAAGCGTTGCAGGCAGGGCAGGGCTTCGGGGAACAGAGTCATGTTGCGGTTGTTGGGATTGAGGTAGTGCGCGGCATAGGTCTCAATCAGGGTTTCCTGAACGTGTTCGCTGACATTGTGGGCAAGGCGGCGGATGATGCCGGAGAGGCTGTATCCGATGAGCGGACGGATTTGGTCGGCTTCGGGAACGGGCAGACCGCAATCGGCAAAGCTTTGTTGGAAGGTGTGGATGATGGGGTTGGTGGTGTCGGCAAGCGTGCCGTCCCAGTCGAAAATGATGAGTTTGGGTTTCATGGGTTTCCTTTCAGACGGCCTTTTCCTGATTTTCCAACATTAAAACGAATTGCGCCAATTCTTGCGGTAGGGGGGCTTTCAGAATCAGTTTTTCGCCGGTCAGCGGATGGGCGAGGTGCAGCTCGGAAGCGTGCAGGAACATTCTTTTCAAACCGAGTTTCTGCAGGCGTTTGTTGGCCTGATAGTCGCCGTAGCGTTCGTCGCCGGCAATGGGGCAGTCTTGCGATTGCAGGTGGACGCGGATTTGGTGGGTGCGGCCGGTTTTCAGTGTGGCTTCGACAAAGGACAGGTCGGATAGGCCGACTTGGTGCAAAAGGCCGTCTGAAAAACGGTTTAACACGCGGAAGATGGTGTGGGCGGATTGGCCGTCTTCGCTGACGCGCACCATTTTTTCGCCTTGTGCGCCGGTGTATTTGAACAGGGGGAGCTTGATGTGGAAGCGGTCGTTCGGCAGCCTGCCGACACCCAGTGTGAGATAGATTTTTTTCGGATGGTCGTTGCGGATGGCTTCGTGCAGCTTCACTAAGGCGCTGCGTTTTTTGGCTATCATCAAGAGGCCGCTGGTGTCTTTGTCGAGGCGGTGGACGAGTTCGAGATAACGCGCTTCGGGACGGGCGCGGCGGATTTGTTCGATGACGCCGAAGCTCACGCCGCTGCCGCCGTGGACGGCAACGCCGGAAGGTTTGTTGATGACCAACAGCGCATCGTCTTCGTAAACGATGTCAAACTCGCGCGCAGGCGCGGCCTGGCTTTCAGACAGCCTTTGTTTTTCAGCGATGCGTATCGGCGGAATGCGGACGGTATCGCCTGCCTGAATGCGGTTGTCGGGTTTGCAGCGTTTTTTGTTCAGCCGCACTTCGCCGGCGCGGATAATGCGGTGGATATGGCTTTTCGGGACGCCTTTGAGGATTTTTATCAGATAGTTATCAAGGCGTTGGCCTTCCTCGTGTTCGGCAACGGCAATCAGGCTGACTGAATCTTTGCGTATTGCGTGCATTTTCTCTATAATCCCAAACGTCCGTTTCGGGACTTGAACCTGCCGTCGCAGGCCGTCTGAAACGGATTTATTGTTAAAACGAGATTTTATATTAAAAACGCACTCCGCAAAGCATTTCCTTGTGTTTGTTCAAAGCCGGCAAACGCAATCCCGTAATTAAGTTTGAATTGAACCTGCCGTCCGGCCGGGCGTAAGACGCAGTCCGCGCAGCACCGTCCGAAATTACCGGCGCTACGATAATAAGAAGATGTAGGCTGCCTTCATTTTGTCCGAAGCATCAGCATTCGGACGGCAGCGGAACCATCAACCCTTCCGCCGCATTGTTCTTTATTTCCTTCTTTATCCGAATCCGTCCGCACATGGCTTGAGTTCAAGCATGCAACCTTGCGGATTTCAAATCAAATACTGGTTACACGGGGATTTTCCCATCTTGCCTTTGAAGAGTGCCAACCGGACAGACAGGCCGTCTGAAAAAGATATTCACAAATCAAACGGCCGCTGTTCACGAGGTGACTATGAAAAGAATGTTATTCAACGCAACGCAGGCCGAAGAGCTGCGCGTTGCCATTGTCGATGGCCAAAACCTTTTGGACTTGGACATCGAAACGCTGGGCAAAGAACAGCGTAAAGGCAATATCTACAAAGGTATCATTACCCGCATCGAGCCGTCGCTGGAAGCGTGTTTCGTCGATTACGGAACCGACCGCCACGGCTTTTTGCCGTTTAAGGAAGTATCGCGTTCATATTTCCGCGATTACGAAGGCGGCAGGGCGCGTATTCAGGACGTGCTCAAAGAGGGCATGGAAGTTATCGTCCAAGTCGAAAAAGACGAGCGCGGCAACAAAGGTGCGGCGCTGACCACTTTCATCAGCCTGGCCGGCCGCTATTTGGTATTGATGCCGAACAACCCGCGCGGCGGCGGCGTATCCCGCCGTATCGAAGGCGAAGAGCGTCAAGAACTCAAAGCCGCCATGGCCGAACTCGACATTCCAAACGGCATGAGCATTATTGCCCGTACTGCCGGCATCGGCCGCAGCGCGGAAGAGTTGGAATGGGACTTGAACTACCTCAAACAACTCTGGAAAGCCATTGAAGAAGCAGGCAAAGCACATCATGACCCTTACCTGCTCTTTATGGAAAGCTCGCTGCTGATTCGTGCGATTCGCGACTATTTCCGTCCCGACATCGGCGAGATTCTGGTGGATAATCAAGAAGTTTATGACCAAGTTGCCGAGTTCATGAGCTATGTCATGCCGAGCAATGTAGGCCGTCTGAAACTCTATCAAGACCACACGCCGCTGTTCTCCCGTTTCCAAATCGAACACCAAATCGAAAGTGCATTCTCACGCAGCGTCAGCCTGCCTTCCGGCGGCGCGATTGTGATCGACCACACCGAAGCCCTGGTTTCCATCGACGTCAACTCTGCGCGTGCCACACGCGGCTCGGATATTGAAGACACAGCGTTTAAAACCAATATGGAAGCTGCCGAAGAGGTCGCCCGTCAAATGCGCCTGCGCGACTTGGGCGGTTTGGTCGTGATCGACTTCATCGATATGGAAAATCCGAAACACCAGCGCGATGTTGAAAACGTCCTGCGCGACGCGCTCAAAAAAGACCGCGCCCGCGTGCAAATGGGCAAACTTTCGCGTTTCGGCCTTTTGGAATTGAGCCGCCAACGTTTGAAACCGGCTTTGGGCGAAAGCAGCCATGTTGCGTGTCCGCGCTGTGCCGGTACCGGCGTCATCCGCGGCATCGAATCCACCGCCCTGCACGTTTTGCGCATCATTCAAGAAGAAGCAATGAAAGACAATACCGGCGAAGTACACGCACAAGTGCCCGTCGATGTCGCCACCTTCCTGTTGAACGAAAAACGCGCCGAGTTGTTTGCGATGGAAGAGCGTTTGGACGTCAACGTCGTCCTGATTCCGAATATCCATCTGGAAAATCCGCACTACGAAATCAACCGCATCCGCATCGATGACGTAGAAGAAGACGGCGAACCGAGCTACAAACGCGTTGCCGAGCCGGAAGAAGACGAATCCGCCAAACCTTTCGGCAGCGAAAAAGCCAAAGCTTCCCGTCCTGAGCCGGCTGTCAAAGGCGTACGCCATACCCAGCCTGCACCGACTGTCGCCCCTGAGAAAAAAGCCTCTTGGTGGGACAGCTTCAAAGCTTGGTTGAAACGCATTTTCGGCGGCGAGCCTGCACCTGCCGAAGTCGCTCCAGAGCCTGCCGAAAAACGCACTACAAACAACCGCAGCCAAAACAGCAACCGCCGTTCAAACAGCCGCCGTCAAAATCCACGCCGCAACAACAAACACGACGGTAGCAAAGTCGAAGTGCGCGAAGTGAATGCCGAAGCTGCCGATAGCAAGGTTGAAGAAAACAAATCAAACGAAAGCCGCAACGACGAGCGTAAAGACAGCCGCCGCAACCGCAACCGTAACAACCGCCGCGATGATCGCAACAACGAGCGCAACCGTGTTGAGGAAGTGGTTGAAGACGTAAACGTTCAAGAAGTGGCTGCACTGGCTGAGATGCCGTCTGAAACCCAAGCGGAACAAAACGGCAATAAACGCCGCCGCAACAACGGCCGTAACGAGCGCAACCGTCATCAATCTGCGGAAAACCGTGTTGAGGACGTGAACGTTCAAGCCGATGGCGAACAGGCGCCAGTGGAAGCGGACGACAACGCCCGCAGCGAAGAGGGTGTGAAAAACAACGGCCGTCAAGGACGCGACCGCAACAACCGTCAGCGCAACAATCGCAACGATCGCCGTTCTAACAGCAAAAAACGCAATATTCCGTCTTCGGCAAAAATCGAGCAATACCTGAACATTACCGATACCGCCGACAAAGTCCTCTTTGCCGTAGCGCATGTTTTAGGTTTGAACGAAACGGTTGAAGCTGCAAATGCGACATTGTCTTCTGAAAGCGACCAAGCCGAGCCGCTGGTGATTGTGGTATCCGAGCCTGAAGTTACCAGCGCAGAGCCATTCGTATTTGCGATTGAAAGCGAAGACGAGCCTGCCGTAGCGCAAACTGAAGGCGCTGATGCCGAACAAGCCCTGCTTGCTTCTGCAGTCAGCAACGTCAAAGAGGCTATTTCTGCGGTATTGTCTCCGAATGAAACGGCTACTGTTGCACCGGTTGAAGTACCAACCGAAACTGTTGCCACGCAAACTGAAACCGTAGCCGAAGCAGCGCCTGTCGCAATCGTTGTGCCTGAGAGCTTGGGCGATTTGATCTTCGTTGAAACCGATCCGCAAGCCGTTGCCGCTTTTGCCGCGCAGCCACAACCTGAACCGGTTGCTAAAACACGCCGTTCGGATGTGCCTAAAGTAGAAGTGGAAGACGTAGCAGTCGAAATGATTTTGGTGGAAACACGCAAAGACTAAGATTGGTTTTCCAGTTAAAAGCCCGATGTTGAACGCATCGGGCTTTTTTATTGGCAAGGAGATGCGCTGCTCATTTGCTTTGTATTTAACATGAGCATTGCTTCATGGTTAAAAAGCAGGATAGCTTGCTGAGAAAGGGAAGGGCGTGATTCTTTCAATGGGAAGGACTCAACGAAATAGATTGGTATGAGAAAAGGCCGTCTGAAATGGTTTCAGACGGCCTTGGTTTGTGTGTGTATGTTTAGGTATTCTGATTAGTTTTTGTTCAGGGAGTCACGGATTTCGCGCAACAACAGAACTTCTTCGCTAGGCTCTGCTGGTGCTTCTTCAGCAGGAGCTTCGGTTTTTTTCACGGAGTTGATGGCTTTAACCACGCAGAAGATGGCAGCGGCAACAATCAGGAAGCTGATAACGGTGTTGATGAACAGACCGATGTTCAAAGTAACGGCACCGGCTGCTTGAGCGGCCGCCAGGTTGGCGTAACCTTCTGCAGGAGCGGCTTGTGCGCCGTCTTTCAGGGTGATGAACAGGTTGGAGAAATCAACGCCGCCGATCAGCAGACCGATAGGAGGCATGATTACATCGTCAACCAATGATTTGACGATACCGCTGAATGCTGTACCGACAACCATACCGACTGCGAGGTCGATCACGTTGCCACGCATAATAAATTCTTTAAATTCTGAAGCGATTGACATAATTAATCTCCTGTATGTGTTTGAGTCAAAATCAGATGTGATTCAATAAATCGGCAGGCATATTAACGCTTTATCGGTTAAGAAAAATTCAATAGTGTTAAATTTTGTATTTTATGCCAAAAATGCCCTGCTTCTATGCCTTCTGTATGAAAAATAGGCCGTCTGAATTTTTTTTGTTACTTTTTTGCACCACTTTTTATCAGTGGCTAAGTATCAGATAACATGAATGTTATCTTTAGAATCAATGCTCTATCGGAATTTTAGATTGAGGTGGAATGATAATATAATAATGTTGAAAACATAATCATTGAAAGCCTGTAAAGGTAATGTTTCGTATCCGTATTTGACTTTCAGACGGCCTTTTTTATCATGCAGTTATTCAAACCATAATGTAACGGCCATAAAAAACGCACTTTCATCATGAAAGTGCGTTTGGAGTGAAAACTGTTTAGTTCTCTTCGTCGTTCAGTGCGTTGATGCTGTAACCGCCGTCAACGTAGGTAATCTCGCCGGTGATGCCGGAAGCGAGGTCGGACAAGAGGAAGGCGGCTGTGTTGCCGACTTCTTCGGTGGTAACGTTGCGACCCAATGGGTTGTGGGAAGCGACGTGACCCAAGAGTTTGCTTAAATCGGCGATGCCGGAAGCAGCCAGGGTTTTGATCGGGCCTGCGGAGATGCCGTTGCAGCGGATGCCTTCTTTGCCCAGGCAGGCGGCGGTGAAGCGGATGCCGGCTTCGAGGCTGGCTTTGGCCATGCCCATAACGTTGTAGTTAGGAATGGCACGAACGGCGCCCAAGTAGCTCAGGGCGACGATTGCGGCGTTGCGGCCCTGCATCATCGGACGGGCGGCTTTTGCCAGCGCAGGCAGGCTGTATGCGGAGATTTCGTGAGCGGTGTTGAACGCTTCGCGGCTGATGCTGTCGAGGAAGTCGCCGCTCAAAGCTTCTTTAGGGGCGAAGCCGATGGAGTGAACGAGGCCGTCCAAGCCGTCCCAGTGTTTGCCCAAGTCAACGAAAACTTGGTTGATTTCGTCGTCGCTGGCAACGTCGCAGCGGAACACGAGTTCGGAGCCGAGTTCGGCAGCCATTTTACGGACGCGCTCTTCCAGTTTGTCGACAACATAAGTAAATGCCAATTCCGCGCCTTGTTCGCGGCAGGCTTTGGCGATACCGTAAGCGATGGAACGCTCGGAGATCATGCCGGTAATCAGAATTTTTTTGCCTTGCAAAAAGCCCATTTTCTTATCCTTTAGCAGTGGTTAAACTGCGCATTATAGCAAAAACCGCTGTTTCGGTATAGAAAACAACGGATAACCCTTTGTCTTGCCTCAAATAGAGATGAGGTTGGCTGCAGAGGCCGTCTGAAACCTGACGGAATGGCGGCAAAACGTTATACTTGATAGTCTTAATGACCGATGTTTCAGGAGGAAACTATGCCCGAACAAAACCGAATTCTTTGCCGGGAACTCAGCCTGTTGGCGTTTAACCGCCGCGTATTGGCTCAGGCGCAGGATACGAATGTTCCTTTGTTGGAGCGTTTGCGTTTTTTGTGCATTGTTTCTTCCAATTTAGACGAATTTTTTGAAGTCCGCATGGCGTGGTTGAAACGCGAAAACAAACTGCGTCCGCATCAACTGCTCGACAACGGCAAAACCGCGGCCGAAACCATCGAAGCGGTGGCAAAAGAGGCACAGGCCTTGATTCGCGAGCAGTACGACCTGTTTAACAAAGTATTGCAGCCTGCACTCAGCCGCGCCGGCATTCATTTCTATCGCCGCCACAAATGGACGGCTGCACAGAAAAAATGGATCGAAAACTATTTCGACAACGAGCTGTTGCCCATTCTCACGCCTATCGGCCTTGATCCGTCACACCCGTTTCCTCGCCCGTTAAACAAATCGCTCAACTTCGCCGTCGAACTCGAAGGCACGGATGCGTTCGGCCGTCCGTCCGGTATGGCGATTGTGCAGGCGCCGCGCATTTTGCCGCGCGTCGTCCCCATGCCGTCTGAAATTTGCGGCGGCGATGCAGGCTTTGTGTTCTTGTCTTCGATTTTGCACGCCCATGTCGGCAAACTTTTCCCCGGCATGAAGGTTAAAGACTGCCATCAGTTCCGTCTCACGCGCGACAGCGATTTGACGGTTGATGAAGAAGATTTGAAAAACCTGCGTGCCGCGATTCAAAACGAATTGCACGACCGCGAATACGGCGACGGCGTGCGCTTGGAAGTGGCGGACACTTGTCCGGCGCATATTCACGACTTCCTGCTTGCCCAGTTCAAGCTGACTTCTGCCGAGCTGTATCAGGTCAAAGGGCCGGTCAATTTGGTGCGCCTCAATGCCGTTCCCGATTTGGTGGATAGGCCGGATTTGAAGTTTCCGCCACGCAATGCAGGCCGTCTGAAAGCCTTGCGCAAAAACGGCTCCGTATTCAAACTGGTCAAACAGTCACCGATTTTGCTGCACCACCCGTATCAGTCTTTCGATCCGGTTGTCCAAATGATACGCGAAGCCGCAGCCGATCCGGATGTGTTGGCCGTCAAAATGACCATCTACCGTACCGGCAGCAATTCCGAGCTTGTACGCGCATTGATGAAGGCCGCACTGGCGGGCAAGCAAGTTACCGTCGTGGTCGAACTGATGGCGCGTTTTGACGAAGCCAACAACGTCAACTGGGCGAAACAGCTGGAAGAGGCGGGCGCGCACGTCGTGTACGGCGTATTCGGCTACAAAGTCCATGCCAAAATGGCTTTGGTTATCCGTCGCGAAGACGGCGTGCTCAAGCGTTATGCCCACCTCGGTACCGGCAACTACCACCAAGGCACATCGCGCATTTACACCGACTTCGGCATCATTACCGCCGACGAACAAATCACTGCCGATGTGAATACTTTGTTTATGGAAATCACAGGCTTGGGCAAGCCGGGGCGTCTGAACAAGCTCTATCAAAGCCCGTTTACCCTGCACAAAATGGTCATCGACCGCATCAAGCAGGAAACCGAACACGCCAAAGCAGGCAAACCGGCGCGGATTACCGCCAAGATGAACTCCCTCATCGAGCCGAGCGTAATTGATGCGCTGTATCAAGCC
>ERZ1699253.190-NODE-190-length-11470-cov-2.616415_pt1 | contig 11470 bp, 28 predicted proteins | sample MGYA00581517_ERZ1699253 | MGnify/ENA primary metagenome ERZ1699253 (study PRJEB42319, sample SAMD00040304) | human oral metagenome | material: saliva | host: Homo sapiens | study: EMG produced TPA metagenomics assembly of PRJDB4115 data set (Metgenomic analysis of... | reverse complement strand
TTGTTAGGTTCTCCGTGAACGCTAGCAACGTCATCGTAGTTAGTTCCACCAGCTCCATAGTTGATAATATCGCCAACTTGAAGCGCGTCAAACTGTTCTTTTGTCCAGTTAAATTTAGCATCCTCTTCTTTTTGTGATGATTCGATAGAAGAACTTACAGAGCTAACAGTCTCTTCAACGTTTTTACCTAGTTCTTTCAATGATTTAGCGTACATTGCTTGAGTTACTAATACAATAGCAATAGACACGACTGCTAGAACCGTCCCAATAATAGCTAGTGTTTTTGGTCTTTTTCGATTTACTGCAAAACCAATTAAACCGAAGATAAGAGCTAAAATAGCTAGAATGAATGAAAAATTATTGATGATAGGCATCCATGAGCCAAGTAGAGCCAGCGCTCCAAAAATAATAGCTAAAATACCTAAAACTTTGCGTTCTTGTTTCATAATGAAACCTCTCTATCAGCTTTTAGTGTGAATCAGTTATTGCACATATTTATTTTAATTTTCTCTGTATATACTCACGATTTCGCCGATAGTGCGAATATCGTTGTTTTCGTCTAAATGTATATCTTCATAATCTGGATTCAAGCTTTCCAGATATCCCTGACGTAGTTTCTTGACATAGTTAGCACCGTCTACTTGGAAGATACCAATGGTGTTATAGTCAACCTGTGGGGTATTCTTGATAAAGAGGTAGTCGCCATTTTTTATCTTTGGCTCCATAGAGTTGCCGACGACATAAGCGATAGCGTCGTAGTCGTCTGGTATTTCATCCTCATAGAATGAAATCTCCATATCTAAATCGTCGTCCTGCATCGAGCCACTACCAGCAGAGACAACCCCAGTAACACGTCGGTAAGTAGTCTGTCTGTAGTCGTCCAGTCTGATGATGTTTTCTGATACTTCGTTTATCTTCGTTTTATCTTCATTTTTTTGCTCGTCTAGTTGCCTCTCGGCATAGGTCAGGACTTTGCCTTGTCTAGGCGGTTCTAGTTGGTCGTAGATGGATTGGATTTGGGAAGTATTAGAAGAGGGGTCATCGACCATAGAATTATTAGTTACAAATCTAGGATCTAATACAGATTTAGGTACTCCAAAAAAATCTGCAATTTTTTGAACATTACCAGGGATTGGCAAAGAAGTTCCTTTTACATACCCTGTCAATGTGCTAGGCGGTATTCCTGTCGCTCGAGATAGCTCAGCTTGTTTACAATTTCTATCAGATAAAATTGAGTTAAGATTTGCGGAAAAGACTTTCATATCCTCTTTATCTTGAGGAGTTAATTTCCCTCGTCCTCTTGCCATGTTTTTTCCTCCTATCTTCTTTACTATATAATACCGTTTATTTTCGATTTTGTAAATAAAAAATTCGAAAAAATTACGAAAAAAATCGAAAAACTATTGACTTACGATTTAAATCGTAGTATAATGTAATCAAGCTTAAGGAAATAACAAAAACAAACCGGAGGGAAATAAAATGAATAAAGGACTTACAACACAAGAGCAAATCGCACTAGCGAAAGAAATCTTACAAGTTAAGAACCGCAGAGAACGCTCACTTAAACTAGGGGAAATCCTAGATCGTGAAAAACTATCATCAGATGATATGTACGAATTGTATAACACACTATTGACAACAATCAGAGTGTACGGCGACGTTATCGGATTCGATGATAAAGATTTTCAAGAAATGGCTCTTACAATCTTAGTTCTTGAAAAGGTTGAAGAAGCTAAACAAGCTAGGGTAGCGTAGAGAGGTGCGATTCCTCTCCTAGCTATTGCTCTAAGAGCAAAATAAAAAAGGAGGTAAGGCAAATGATGGAACACATCATAAAAAGCCTAGCAACCAAGGACACTGCAACCGTCATCTTGGTACTAGGCTTAACCAGAGAAGCACGTTTGTGGCACAAACAAATCTTAGAACACAAACGTAAGCTTCAAAACAAAAAGTAGAGAAAGGGGCGAAGCCCCGACCTCTACTTGATAGTGTACCATCATTTGCCGTGAAAAGCAATGAGTGAAGAAACTGGCTTGATAATCCTAGCAGGATTTGTGATTGTGTCTTTTACTATTCGTCAAATAGTGAAGTACCGAAGTGATAAAAAAGATAAGGAGTAGGGAAATGCCGGAACAAAAAGAAAAATACCACGATAGACGTGGTAGACCTGATGGGTTGACGGTTGAAAAAGTTATCCACCTTTCAATTTTGAGAGGAGAAGGAACTGAAGCGGATAGCATTCGAGTCGTCGAGCAGTATTACAATATGGACGGCATTCTAATATTTGAGTTAGACCCGTGCTCTCCACATTATCAAGAATTTTTAGGTTTGCGTTGATCTTGTTTATCTTTGTCCAAATCTAAAATATCTTGTAGTAATTGCTCGTTGTCATGACGCTCGATATACCATTTTTGCATAAGTAATTCTATAAACTTCAGCAACTTGTGAGCCTCATTCGGTTCAATATCCACTATAAGATTTACATCTTTTTCTGGATGGGCACCAATGTTTCCACGTTTTCGTAGAGCATCGAGTACATTTTTAGTGCTTGGGTCAACAGACTCCTTTAAAGCATCTATCTCATCTATTAATCTTGCTTTAGAAATTCCCCAAAAATCTCTAATCATTCCTTGTAGACAACGTCTAGAGAGGGTAGCAGAAGCTTTGGGGCTGAGATTTAAGATAGCGTGAGCTTCTTCATAATCACTTCTGATAGCCTGAGGGATGTAGTCTGGATAGACTTTTGCGAGTGAAATAGGGTTGAAGTGCATAATACGATTTGGAAATTGACTACCAACGCCCACGATGTCGACTGAAACTTTATGACAGTTTGGACATTTCATTGTTTGTATTGTTATTTTGTCGTTCATATTTTCCTCAACCCTAATATGTGAACGACGCATCAAAAAGTAGTGTTCGTCTTCTCGGAATGTATCGTAGTGCTTTGGAACAGGGAAGCCGCAGAATAAGCAGAATAGTTGATTAGAATCCATAAGATTTCTCCAATCATTTTTATTTTGATTATACCACATTTGAAAGGGGGTAAGGAGATGAGACCAAAGAAATATCCGTATAGTTTCAAACCAAATCTGATGAACATTTTAGATAGTCGCTTCTATACACGGCTAATTGTTGAAACAGAGGATGGAGCGAAAAAAATAGCAGAAGTCACACTAGATGATGTAACCGCTGCTACAGGATATGTTGTAAGGCTAAGACCAAATTATGACTAGCCTTTAGGAGGAAGGAATAAAATGATTCACCATTATATAACTCATTATGCCAGCAATGGGAAAGATTACGCCGAAGCATGGATTCAAATCAATATTTTTGGAATGTGCTTTTGTGTATGGAAAAAGCGTACAACCATTGAACGATTGTACGCAAACGAAGATTAGACTTTTTTCCAGCCGTTACCTTTAGCAGATGTCGGAGGGAGCCGATCACCTTTTCCGATAGTTGCGGTATGACCATGAGTAACTTTTCCGCCACGAGGTCCTACCTCTACATAGCGACCAGGTTTCTGATTATCTGTTCCAGGTTTTATTGGAGTATTTGCCATACTATCTTCTCCTTTCTATTGCAATTTTGACTAAAACGGGAGAGGTCTTAGTCAAGAATGATTATAGCATAATCTAAATTAAATAACAATATGTAGTGTTTTTATATGTTTGAAACACAATATATTGGGAAAGGAACAATGTATGTGGAAGAAGTTTAAGCATTTGTTGATTGAAAAAGGGATGACACAGAAGGCATTAGCTGAAAAAGCTGGTATCAGTCCAAATACAATCAGAAATATCAAAACCGAGAGTATTTCTTTTAAGAATATGTGCAAAATCGCTGATGCACTGGAAGTCAGCATAGATGAACTAAGATAAGGAGGTGGGAATGTGCCCAAAATGACATTAAGAGCAATAAGAACAAACTATAACTTATCTGCAAAAGAAGTTGCCAATAAACTGAACATTCATCAACAAACACTGTTGAAGTATGAGCATGATAGTTCAAAAATTCCAATGGATCTTTTAGACAAACTTGCTCGACTATACAATGTCGAAAAGGATTTTATTTTTTTAGGCAAAAAATACGAATTAAATCATAGTTTAGGAGAGGTATGAATGAACAATCGAGAATTACAGAAAGGGGCCTAAATATGAGGTATGCAGTACATATTCAGAAACACTCATGGGAATTACACATCTTTGAATAATGCTTATGCTCAAGACAAACGTTTAAAGGCAACAACGATAGGTATCCTTACGGTAATCTTGATGAATAAGTCTGATTGGGTTGTGTATCCTGACGAGATTGCACGACGTCTAGGAATAAGCAGGCGCACCGTAGATGAGCACTTTAAGCTTTTAGAGAAAGCAGGCTATCTCAGGGTATACCGCTTAGGGTTAGGCAGAGGTAAAGGCGTCACAGTGCACAGATTTTTTTCAGATATGCCTATCTCGGATGATTACTTTGAGTATCTAAAAACTAATCTTGAGAAAGAGTTATCCACAGATGATGAAGTTTAAAAATACAGTTGGAAAATATTGCCATGTGTAAAATTGCCATGTGTAAAATTGCCATGTGTAAAATTGCCATGTGTAAAATTGCCCTCTAACAAATACTAACTATACAATAAGTACTAACTATACAACAATCTAAGCCTTACGGCACTAACTTAGTAATAATTACTAACTTTACAACAAACTACTACTTCTAAATAAATAAAAGAGAGGGTAGAAAAAATAAATACAAAGGAGAAAGAAATGAGACCAAGACGATATCCGTATAGTGGGAAAAGAAAAAAGCCTATCAATTTTCAGATAGACTTAGAAAAAATCAAGCGTCTTAGCTATGAAGCCATTCATGATACTTCTCAAGTAACTCAATAGTAGTTATTGCAGAAGTTAAACTACTGACCATCCCAAGTTGCAATCCGTCGGTATGGTCAATTTGTTTAGTGGCTTCGTTAGCTTTAGCAGCGATAGCTTGCATATCTTCAGCTGTTAAAGATTCTCGAAAATCTTTAAAGGATTTCATAAAACCACCTCCTTTCTGCTTATATTATAGCAGAAATGGAGATTAGAGACAGAAAGGAGCAGGATGAAAGAAAAACTAAACGAATTTTTAAAATTCAGAAGTCAATTTACAAAACGAGAATGGATTGAAATTAACCAAGTTGTCGAAGCTCGTTTAAATGAAAAAGCCGACCAGTTGAAACTGGACGACTCAGATGTAGAAATCATTTCTAAAAGACTAGAAAGAGTTATCTAAACAGGTGGGGGCAAATGAACGAAATAATTCCAATTAAAAGTCTTGAAATTAAGATTGATAAAAATTCAAAAGCACCTCATGTTGTTTTGAATGGTGTCGATTTTATAAATGAAAAAATAGGTTTGCGAGGATTGCAAATTGTTTGGGAAACGAATAAAGGAGAAATTCCAGAAGGCATTATTAGGCTTGACCTTCTTCAAAGAGAGGATAGCAAATGCTTTAGAGAAATATCCATTAGTCAATCATTTGAAGGTGGCTTTATAAAAAGGGAATAGCTGCTTTTATATCTGCTGCAAATTTTAGAACAGAATCGAGTTTATCTTTGAAACTGATTTCTAATTCTGCTATAGCTTCAGTTGTCAAATGAATAAACCAAAGTTGATTATCTGCTGGTTCTCCAGTTATATAACCATGTTTTCGTAATTCGAAACAAGTAAATCGTGTATCTTCAAAAGACCATTCAGGCATGATTTCTTCTTTGATATTCTGGACGTCTCCGAACGAGGTAGCCTCATCTTTAGAAGAACCGTCTTTGCGACGTTCAATATACTTAGCGTACATTGAACTTAATAAAAATTTAGCGTCATTTGTTAGATTATTCATGATATTTTCCTCCTTTCTGATGGAATTTTGACTAAAACGGTGAGAGGTCCTAGTCAAGATTATTATAGCAATTTAGGAGGATATTTCATCAGTCTTGAGACCGATATAGGAGGTTGAATGGAAGATAAAGTCATTGAACTTGCTGATTACTTCATCAGCGAATCTAAAACGTACAGAGAAGCAAAAATAGCGTGTGAGAAGCTATTGAAACAAGTCAGCCATGAGATTGAACTTAGGGCGATGGAAAGTAAGACAGTCTAGAAGACAACAAAAAGCACCTGACGGCAATCAGGCGCATATCAAAAATTACTAATTAAATTATATCACAAAAATGCTTGCCCGCATAGTTGAGAGGATGTAAAAAATGGAAGGTATAACGTTACAATTACGGTTGGATGGCGAAAGTGCTGAATTGTTCACAAACCAATTACTGGCCTTTGCTGAAAAGCAGGTCAAGGAGCAGTTAGAGAATGATCGCATGCCAATCAATCAACAGGCTTTGATGAAGAAGTTCGGCTTCACTCATGGCTATGTTAAGCAGTTAGAACGTAGAGGGTTAAGATTTCGTAAGCAAGGGAAAGATATTATGTATGATATCAATGATGTTTATGAGATTTTGGAATTAGAAAAAGAAGTACGAAAATTAAGAGCATAAGGAGATAAAAATGTTTGAACCACCGATTTTAGACCAGTTAATGGGTGTTGGAGCCTTGCTGATTGGATTTGCAGGGGCTTGCCGTTATATCAAATTGCAGGAACAACACAAGGAAGAAGAAAGACGAGAAGAGCAAGAATTTGCGTCTATGATTATCCAAGGGTACAACCATGCTTTTGAACGTGGTAGAGAGGACAAATGGCAAGAGATTCGTGAGAATATTCGTAGTCCGTTCCCTGGCTTCACCTACGATAACGAACCGCCTGTAGGCTTGCGACCTGAGCCATTATCCTTACCAGAACCACGAAGCGCACGCTATGCAAAGTATTTGGGATAGAGCAAAGGAGACGCTAATGACTAGAATTGAACTTGAAAACCGTGTATGGCTTTTGGCCAATCATGAAGAAAAAAACGAATTGCTGGATCTTGGACTAACATCCAAGGCCAGATATGTGAAGCGAGTGCTGGAACTTGGAAAGGTGTATGCTCATGTTTGATTATGACAGAGATATGATGCAACCGCCTGAACCACGAGAAGAACTTGACCATAGCGAGTATGTGGATATCGGATGCGGTAGACGTCGATACGTGGGTGATGAAGTATGATTCAGGAACTACACGAAGAAATCGATAACTGGCGAGCTGAGTATACCCATCTTGGTATCGAGCTGGGGCAGATTATCAACGAGCAACAAAATATTATTTTGAAACTACAAAACGAAAATAGATGTATAAAACGTGAAAATTGGAATTTGAAGAAGACGAAAGGAAGACGAAAATGAAAAAACGACTATATTACAAAAAATGGAAACAAGAACTGAGAGAGGCAATGAGAGAAGAAATTGATGGCGTTTATCTAACCGAGAAAATGGTTAGAAAAATGAGTATTAGCGATATGTCACACTATTTGAACCGATTAGCATTAGAAGAAGCTGGATACTGTGGAACAATGTTTAATTACTAAAAGAAAAAGGAGAAGAAAATGACAAACGAACTAACACAGAAGCAGGTTACATCAAATGTTGCAACACGAATCGAAGCAATGAAGGGCGAAGGACTCCTAATTGCACCGAATTATAGCGTTAGCAATGCGCTGAGTTCGGCATATTATGCTCTAAAAAATTCCAATAGTGGGAATTTGCTCCAGCAATGCACTCAAGACAGCGTTTATAACGCATTGTTAGAAATGGTAACCCAAGGACTAAGCCCAGCTAAAAAGCAATGTTACTTTATCAAATACGGCTCTGACGTCCAATTGAGAATGTCTTATTTTGGGACCATTAAAGTTACTAAAGATTTGCAAGAGGTGAAAGACGTTACTGCAAATGTTGTTTACGAAGGTGACACGCTAGATGTAGCAGTTGAAAACGGGCGTAAAAAGTTAGTCAAGCATGAGACAGATTGGCGGAACGCAGATAATCCAATAATTGCTGCTTATTGCATCATTACTCGAGCGGATGGAGAAGAGTTCTTTGAAGTCATGACTAAAAAACAAATTGACAAATCATGGTCTAAGGCGAAAACAAAAAATGTCCAAATCGACTTCCCTGACCAGATGGCTATGAGAACGGTTATCAATCGTGCGGCTAAAATGTTTATCAACACAAGCAATGACAGCGACTTGTTCGCTGGAGCAATCAATAACACAATTGCTGATGAGTATGACAATGGTCGTCAAGTGAAAGAAGCTGAACCAGTGAGAGAAGAGGCTGAAACATTAGATAGTATCCTTGGAGCTTCTGAAGAAGTGACTGAAAAACCAAAAAAAGAGGTTATCAACCAGGAGTTGACGACCACAGATACAAGCCATCCAGCAGATGAAATTCCAGATTTTGACCAAGAAACAGGCGGAGTAATTGACCATGAGCCAGAAAATGGTCAAATGGACATGCTAGAAGGGGAGGATTTCTAAAATGGTTGAAGAATTAAAAGACGTGACAGATAGTCTAGAACTCATTCCAGTAGCAGATTTAGAGATTGGCTTTGCTCTAAAAGCGGCTGAAATCGAAATTCAAGGTAAAGAAGTTTTGGAGCAAGCTTTAGTAGCTTATCAAAAGAAATACGCTGGCTATATCGTGACGGAAGAAACCTTGCCAGATGATACCAAGGTTAAAGACGAATTGGGACGAGTACAACGTCAGATAGAACAAGAACTTAAAAACCAGCTTTCAGCATACTCTAAACCTCTCGATGAAGTAAAGGCTTGGGTTGATAGCATATTAGATCCTATCAAAACTTTGCAAACAGACATTAAAAATCAAATCAGGGAGTTTGAGGAGAGAGAAACAGAAGCCCGAAAGGAAACGGTCAGAGAAGCTTTTGAATCTGCAATCGCAGAAAGTGGTACAGAACTTGACATCAAATTATTTGCTATTTACTTTGACGATTTCAGCAAGAAAAAGTGTTTTATGGCCGACAATGTGCGAATCAATCAAGCTACTTCTAAGATGATTACTGGATTGGTTGCAGAAGAAGCTGCTAAGAAGCAACAACGTGAAGCTGGACTCATCCAGATTACAGAGGCGGCAGCTAAAGCTGGTTTTGGGCCTACTGTCTACGTTCGTAGATATGATGAGGGAGCGAAACTTGCTGATGTGTTGCAAGCAATTCTTGATGACAAGGCATTAGCTGAACGAGCTAAAGCGGAAGATGAGTTGAAAAAGCGCATAGATGAAATGACTGCTATCGCGGTAGCTAAAGGTTTGAATCCTGAAAAGTACGTTGATTTGCTGAGAGAGGGTCGCTCTGCTTTGGATACTATCGATATTTTACATGCAGACGCAGATGAGCTTAGACGGACTAAAGCAGAAGCGGAACAAGATGCTCAAGGTCAATTCTATGGCCAAAATCAGCCTGAATTTGAGTCAGAAAGCAGTTCAGGGGGTAATCATACCATCGAGCAAGAAATAGGCCGAAAATCGCAAAATATAGCTTCTGAGGATGGCGTTAAAAAATATGGTTACAAATTTACTGTAGATTTAATTTTTCCAGCAGAAAACGCAAAGGAAATAAAGGAGCAATTTAAAGAATGGCTCAATGCTCACGGCGTTCAATTTGAGCCACAAACAAAATCAGTAAAGGTGGAGATGAAATGACGCTGGATTTACTTGGAGAAGATTACTACTCAGTAGCTTCCGCACGTCAATATTGGTCTATCTCGCAATACAAGCGATTTAGGGAGTGCGAAGCACGGGCATTGGCGGAGCTAGAGGGAGAGTGGGAAGACAAACGAGATAACACAGCTCTTTTAGTTGGTAACATGGTTCACAGCTATTTTGAAAGCCCAGAAGCACACAAGAAGTTCATGAGTGAAAATGCAGATGTCATGATTTCGAAAACCGGGAAAACCAAAGGTCAGTTAAAATCTGACTTCTTAGTCGGTCAGCGCATGATTGAGCGATTGGAAGCTGACAAGCAATTTATGGAGTACTATGTCGGTCAGAAAGAGGTTGCTGTCACAGGCGAAATCGAAGGAGTGGAATTTAAAGGCAAGATTGACTGCCTCAATGTTGAAAAGGGCTATTTCGTAGACATTAAGACCACAAAATCAGATATTGATAGCATGGTCTGGGTTCAGGATGAAGCAAGCGGACGAAATATTCAGGTTCGCTGGTTCGAAGCTTGGGGATATGTCCTTCAGATGGCGGCTTATAAGAAAATGCTGAAAGAGCAGTATGGCAAGGAGTTTACCCCTGTTATCTATGCCGTGACTAAAGAATCTACTCCTGATACCAGAGCGATTGTTTTTCAATCTCAGGAAAAACTTGATTACGAGTTATCTGAGTTATCTATGCTTATTAAGCATCTTGACGATGTTAAAAAAGGTAAAGAAGAGCCAACACCGTGTGGTCATTGTGAATACTGCAAGTCGAAGGCATTGAGTCAACGTGTGGAGGTGATTTGATGAGTAAACAAGTAAAAGACATACTAGAAACTCACGACACAGGTTGTCCTCATGGCATCACATTTGCAATACATCAAGATAAAGATGAGTGTATTGCTTTGTTTGGTCGTTCTGGTTGGCCCGGACTAAAACCTCGATTTATTTGTTGGAATGAAAGTGTTAAAAATCAAACAACATACAAAACTGAGGAATCCTTACTTAATGCCTATGTTTGTGATGTTAAAAAAACATCGGAAGATTTTATTGTCATTCAATTATTGCCCTTTTAAGAGGGGGAAATAATCAAAAACCAACTATTTCCATTTTGGAAACAACTCAAAAACTAACAAGCCGTGCATTCTTGTAAAACTGCGAACTAGAAAACGTCAGTAAAGGTCATGTGACTTTGGACGAATGACGCAAAGAATTTCACTCACGCTTGCCTCGCTCACAAATTGGCAGGCGTGGGATTTTGGTAGGAAGTATGAGTGAATGAGGTGTTTGGATGAATAGATTGAAAGAGCTAAGACAAGAAAAAAAGCTATCTCAAAAAGAGTTAGCTGAAATTTTAGGATTTTCTTTAAGGTCATTCCAACGAATGGAAAACGGAGAAAGCCAAATTAAACCAGAAAAAGCCCAACAACTAGCTGACTATTTCGGAGTAAACGTTGGATATCTACTGGGATATGAACCAGAAGGTATGCCAAAGAGGTCAATCTATGAAGAAGTTTATTCAGCATTACTCAGAGTGAAATCTGAAAATCCTAATCACGATGACCGTGTGGCAATTCGTGAAGTGTGTATGGAACTAATCGAAGCGACGCTTGAGGGGTATTGATGAAAGAACGATTGATTTTAGAAATAGAACCCAAACCACAATCCAGACCAAGATTTGCAAAACGTGGGAATTTTACTAAAGCATACGAAGAACAGGATATGAAAATCTGGCGTGATCATTGTCGGTTATTGATTGCTAAACAGTACGCTGGTAAGTCTATGCTTGAGGGAGCACTGAGGGCACGGATTAGATTTTATATCAAACCGCCTCAGTATATTTC
>ERZ1699253.188-NODE-188-length-11523-cov-2.998684_pt1 | contig 11523 bp, 14 predicted proteins | sample MGYA00581517_ERZ1699253 | MGnify/ENA primary metagenome ERZ1699253 (study PRJEB42319, sample SAMD00040304) | human oral metagenome | material: saliva | host: Homo sapiens | study: EMG produced TPA metagenomics assembly of PRJDB4115 data set (Metgenomic analysis of... | reverse complement strand
GGATTATATTGGTCGTGTTATTGCTGGTGAGGGCAAGAGCGTGACAGCTATGGATGATTTCCTTTATGTCAATGATAAGTCAGTTGACGAAGCCTATATTAGCAAGGATAAATCAGCTTATTTGGCGACAGTTTCACCTGGGAATTTCTTTACTGATGATTTTTCCATTGCAACATTGACAGATAATAAACAAACTAAGATTGAAAAAGGTCAATACCTTGTACTGAACGATAACCGCCGTAATACAGATGATAGTCGTAAGTTTGGTCTCATTGAAAAAGACCAAATTAAAGGTGTTATCTCTTTCAGATTGTATCCTCTATCACGTTTTGGTTTCGTTGATGTCGATTAATATTTCAATACTACTAAAAAAGCTAGGAACTTTTGATAAGTTTCTAGCTTTTTTTGCGAATAAATTGGTGAAGGTTTATTTTAAGAATTTATGATGCTGATAGTTTAATCGTCTTAAAATGAATCAGCAGAAATTGTAAATAGAAAAGGAAATTAAGATGCAATTAGGATTTCATTTTGGATTTAAGAAAAGCAAAGCTTATGGACTGTGCGGTGTTATGCTAGCAATCTTATTTTTAGGAATGTCTGGTCAATCGGCGAAAGCAGATGAAATGTTGTCACCAACTGATACATCTTCAACTTTGAAAGAAAGTACAGATAATCATGAGGCAAGTTATTCTGAAGTGGGAGTACACGATGATTCAACGAGTCAAATGAATCTACAAAGTGAAAAGGTATTAGAGGAGGAGCAAACAAGTCTGGCAGATTCTTCAAAAATAGCTGTCTTAACCAATAGTTCTGTGACCACAAGCTCTTATCAAGAGGCAGATGATCCTAGCGAAATTGATCAGAATCAAAGTTATTTTCTTAGTGCCATTAAGCAAGGAGCTATGGATGGAGCCAAGGAAGGAGTCCTTCCTTCTATTACGGCAGCACAAGCTATCCTAGAAAGTGGTTGGGGAAGCTCTGAGCTTGCTAAGGCTCCCAACAATAATCTTTTTGGCATTAAGGATTCAGAGGACTGGAATGGAGAAATCGTGACTGTGCCTACCCAGGAATATGTTAATGGTGACTATATCACGGTCAATGCAGCTTTTCGAAAATATACCTCATGGAATGATAGCGTAGTAGACCATGCAAAATTTTTCACGAGTACCGAGTGGCGAAAAAACAATTACCGAAAAGTTGTGAATGAAACAGATTATCGCATTGCGGCTCAGGAACTGAAGAATGCAGGATATGCGACAGATCCAAGTTACGCTGGAAAACTTATCTCTTTGATTGAAGCCTATAAACTTTATGAATGGGATGCAGTGAGCAATACGACCAACTCCGTCCTAGAAAATGAAGGAGTAGAGAGCCAAGATCCCAAAGCCGACCTCGCTATCACTGGTCTCAACAATGCTACTGGTAGCTATGATCTTGTTATCTCAAACTTGGTTGCGCCACAAGGTTTCAAAGAAGTTCTAGTTCCAACTTGGTCAGAAAAAAACGGTCAAGATGATATCATCTGGTACAAGGCAGCTAAGCAAGCTAATGGAGACTATAAGGTAACCGTTCGTTCAAGCAACCATAAGGGTGATAGCGGTCTTTATAATTCTCATGTCTATTTGGTTGACAATGATGGTAAATACATTGGCCTAGGTGGCAAACAAGTGACACTTGATATCACTAAGACTCAGGGAACTTTGACTATTGTCAATAATGATAAAAATCGTGGAACTTTTGATGTTCTTATCACCAATCTGACGAATCCAAGTGGTATTTCAGGTGTCCTTATCCCAGTCTGGTCTGAGCAAAATGGTCAGGATGATCTTGTTTGGCATAATGCTACAAAACAGGATGATGGTTCTTATAAAGTGACTATTTCAGCAAGCCAGCACAAGTGGAATTCAGGCAAGTACATCGTTCATGGCTATATTGTTGATGCTTCTGGTAAGAATATCGGCTTTGGGGCAACTTCAGTTGATGTGGTAGCCCCTAAGAAAATCGGTTCGGCATCAAGAGGAAATTACGATGTTTTAAATAAGATTGTTTACCTCGATGCTGGGCATGGTGGCTATGATCCAGGTGCTTCTTACTTTGGTATCTCTGAAAAGAGCTTGACTTTGGCTATCCAAAGCCGCGTGAAAGCTAAACTAGAAGCAGAAGGTTATCAAGTTGTGACCACACGCACAAGTGATACCTATGTTGACTTGGCGGACCGTTCACGTGCGGCTAATGCCTCTGAATCTGATATCTTCGTAAGTATTCACATCAATGCTTCAGGAAGTTCTGCAGCACAAGGAATCGAGACTTATTATTACCAACCTTATGCAGAATACCCATCACGTATTAATGCAACCTACCATGCTAATCCAACTCGATTGAGCATGAGTGACACTTTGGCCAATGCTATCCAGTCTAGCCTGATTAATGCGACTGGCGCTCAGAACCAAGGTGTGAAACGTCAAACCTTTGCAGTCTTGCGTGAGACAACAGCTCCAGCAGTCCTTCTTGAACTTGGTTTCTTGTCAAATCCACAAGAAGCCGCTCGTTTGAATACCTCTGCTTATCAGGAGACTTTAGCTAATGCCATCGTGGCAGGGATTAAGTCTTACTATGAAAAAGAATCTAAAGTTTAAGTTATACGTTAACCCATCATTATGATGGGTTTTTATGCTATAATTGAGGTAAATACTAAATACAACAAAAGGAGTGCTTATGGTCTACGATTTACTCTTAGAGCGTTTTTTACGTTACGTCAAAATCAATACACGTAGTGATGAAAATGCGACAAGAACGCCAACGACACAAAGCCAGGTGGATTTTGCCTTGAAGGTTTTAAAACCAGAATTAGAAGAACTAGGTTTAAGTAATATTCATTATTTGGAAAGTAATGGTTACCTAGTGGCAACCCTTCCGGCTAACGATGACAAGTTAACACGTAAGATTGGTTTCATCTCTCATATGGATACCGCTGATTTTAATGCAGAGGGAGTGTCACCGCAAGTCATTGACTCTTATGATGGAGGTATCATTCCTCTTGGAAATTCAGGTTATAACCTAGACCCTGCTGATTTTCCAAATCTTAAGAATTATGTCGGTCAGAAACTTATTACGACAGATGGTACCACTCTTCTTGGGGCTGATGATAAGTCAGGTATTGCTGAGATTATGACAGCCTTGGCTTATTTGAAGGCTCATCCTGAAATCAAACATTGTGAGATTCGTGTAGGCTTTGGTCCTGATGAAGAAATTGGAATCGGTGCAGATAAATTTGATGTCGAAGATTTTGATGTCGATTTTGCCTACACAGTTGACGGTGGACCTTTGGGTGAATTACAGTATGAAACCTTCTCTGCAGCAGGAGCAGAACTTACCTTCCACGGACGTAATGTTCATCCTGGAACAGCAAAAGACCAAATGGTCAATGCCCTGCAGTTGGCAATTGATTTTCATAATCAGTTGCCAGCAGAAGAACGCCCTGAGTTGACAGATGGCTATCAAGGTTTCAACCATCTTCAAACCATGACAGGTACTGTTGAAGAAGCAAAATCTTCTTATATCATCCGTGATTTTGAAACAGAGTCTTTTGAAAATCGTAAAGCAGTCTTCCAAAAAATTGCCGATGAAATGAATAAAGCTTACGGTCAGACACGAGTTGATTTGGTACTTAAAGATCAATACTATAATATGCGTCAGGTGATTGAAAAAGATATGACGCCTGTTGAGTTAGCAAAAGAAGTCATGGAAGACTTAGATATTACGCCAGTCATCGAACCAATTCGTGGTGGAACTGACGGGTCTAAAATTTCATTCATGGGCATTCCAACTCCAAACTTATTTGCTGGTGGCGAAAATATGCACGGTCGATATGAGTTCGTTTCCTTGCAGACAATGGAAAAAGCCGTAGATGTTATTCTTGGAATTGTCAGTAAACCTTAATTGAGCTTGCTAAATACTGATTTTATGGTAAAATTAGAAGTAATGGAGGTGCTGAGATGATTAAAATTTTCGGCAAGTATCGTTACCATTGGCAACCCGAATTATCTTGGCTGATTATCTACTGGTCTTTAGCCATCACGCCAATATTTATTGCGGCGGCCCTTCTATTCGAGTTGTACTCGGTGCCCTCACATATTTTGATGCTCTTTACTATTTTCGTTGCCTTGTTTGGTTTAGGTTTCCATCGATACTTTATTATTGAAGATCATGGGATTCTGCGTATTGTTTCTTTCAATATTTTTAGACCACGCAAAGTGAAAATTAGTGATATTGAAAAAGTCGAAGTGATTAAAACTGGCTTGTGCCTTATTTTTAAAAATGGTAAAAAACGTCAGTTTTATATGAGAAAGTGGCCTAAGAAATATTTCTTAGATGCATTAGCCCTTCACCCTGATTTCAAAGGTGAGGTAGAGTTATTGGATCACATGACAAACTTTGATTACTTTGCCTTTTATGAGGAATCAAAAAAAGCCCTGAAGCTTAAACTTCGCAAATAAGGGCTTTAGTGGGACAAGACTTGACGGCAGTCAAAGTCTCAGGGCTATTTTCAATAATTTGATTGAGTTGGTCGCTGTCTTTGAACCTAACAATACCTTCGTCATCATAATCAAAGACGGGAGAGTAGGTTTGGCACAAACCACAAGCGATACATTTTTCTGGAATTAATGATACTTTCATAGTATTATTTTAAAATAGATTTATTGTTTTTACAAGGAGAATATCATGAGTAAAAAACCATGGGAAGATAAGGTTTCTGACGAAGAGTTGGAAGAAGTAGTTGACGCTGATTTTCTAGATGATGAAGATGAGTTTGAGGATTATGAAGAAGAGGATGTCACTCCTTCAGATGAAAAACGCGAAAAAGGTGGCGGCTTCATTAATTCATCATTTTTGACTGTCTTGCTTGGATTATTCTTTGTTATTGTTGTATGTATTTTGTTCTTTGTTTTCTATACTTCAAATGTCGGTGGAAACAAAACTGCGGAATCTAAGGAATCATCTGGATTCTACTCATCTTCAACTAGCAAAGTTGTTAAATCTTCATCTAGCAAGAAAGACTCAAACAAAGATGAGGAAAGTGAGAAATCTACTACAGAAAAATCTTCAAAAGAGAAATCATCTTCAACTAAAGCATCAAGCTCTTCTAAACATGTAGAAAAAGAAGATGCAACTGAGTCAGCTGAGACAGCACCATCAAGTGCTACGGCAGCAGCAGATGGTTCATCAATTGTTGTTCAATCTGGTGAAGGTGCTGGTTCTATCGCTGCACGTGCAGGTATCTCTGTAGATGAGTTGGAACGTCTTAACCCTGATCACATGACAAGTGGTTACTGGTATGCTAACCCAGGTGACGTCGTTAACGTTCAATAATTTTAAAAGCAAAGGAACATCATGAAAGATATTAGAATTGCTATTGATGGTCCTGCGTCAAGTGGAAAAAGTACAGTAGCCAAGATTATTGCAAAAAATCTTGGCTATACTTATCTTGACACAGGTGCTATGTACCGATCTGCAACTTATTTGGCCTTGCAGAATGGTTTGACTGAGGAAAATGTACCAGAAATTTTGGAGCAACTATCTCAACATCCGATTTCATTCGGAAAAGCAGCAGATGGTAGTCAGCAAGTTTATGTAGGTGATGTTGATATTACACACCCCATTCGTGATAACCAAGTCACAAATAATGTTTCTTGGGTAGCAGCCATTCCTGAAGTGCGCCAAGAACTGGTTGCACAACAACAACGTATTGCTCAAGATGGTGCTATTATCATGGATGGACGTGATATTGGTACTGTGGTTTTGCCTGATGCAGAACTCAAAATCTTCTTGATTGCTTCAGTTGATGAACGTGCGGAACGCCGTTATAAGGAAAATATCGAAAAAGGTATTCCCGCTGACCTTGAGACTCTAAAAAAAGAAATTGCTGAACGTGACTATAAAGATAGTCATCGTAAAGTTTCACCTCTTAAACCAGCGGAAGATGCCATCACTTTTGACACTACAGGTGTATCTATTGATGGTGTTGTGGAATTTATTCAAGAAAAAGCAAAAAAAATTATTGACAAAGGATGACTCACTTGTTATACTATTAACAATGAGAAAAGCAGAAGTGAGAACTTCTCGCCTTGCGACTTAGGTTGTCTGGCCCAACATGTCAAATCCCTATAGGGATATTATGTGTGCGGGCTTGTATATCAAGTCCGCTTTGTTTTTCTCTAAAAAAATAAAGAGGTGAAGATCATAGCTAAGAAAGATCTATTCATTAACGATGAAATTCGCGTTCGCGAAGTTCGTCTTGTTGGTCTTGATGGTGAACAATTGGGAATTAAACCATTGTCAGAAGCGCAAGCTATTGCAGACGATGCAAATGTTGACTTGGTTCTCATCCAACCACAAGCTACGCCACCTGTTGCGAAGATTATGGACTATGGTAAGTTCAAATTTGAGTATCAAAAGAAACAAAAAGAACAACGTAAGAAACAAAGCGTTGTTACCGTTAAGGAAGTTCGTTTGAGTCCAGTTATTGATAAAGGTGACTTTGAAACAAAACTTCGTAACGGCCGTAAGTTCCTTGAAAAAGGAAACAAGGTTAAAGTTTCTATCCGATTCAAAGGTCGTATGATTACTCACAAAGAAATCGGAGCTAAGGTCTTGGCGGAATTTGCTGAAAAAACGCAAGATATTGCGATTATTGAGCAAAGAGCGAAGATGGATGGACGTCAAATGTTCATGCAACTTGCACCAATTCCTGACAAAAAATAATTGTCAAACTAACACTATTTTAAGAGGAGAATTTTAAAATGCCAAAACAAAAAACACACCGCGCATCAGCTAAACGTTTCAAACGTACAGGTTCAGGTGGATTGAAACGCTTCCGTGCCTTCACATCTCACCGTTTCCACGGTAAAACTAAAAAACAACGTCGTCACCTTCGTAAAGCGTCAATGGTACATTCAGGTGACTTTAAACGTATCAAATCAATGCTTTCACAAATGCGTTAATTCGCTAAAAGCATTACAAATTAACTAAACTAGAATTAATTCGGAGGAATATATAAATGGCTCGTGTTAAAGGTGGCGTTGTATCACGCAAACGTCGTAAACGTGTATTGAAACTTGCTAAAGGTTACTATGGTGCAAAACACATCTTGTTCCGTACTGCAAAAGAACAAGTAATGAACTCTTACTACTATGCATACCGTGACCGTCGTCAAAAGAAACGTGATTTCCGTAAACTTTGGATTACACGTATCAATGCGGCAGCTCGTTTGAACGGTTTGTCATACTCACAATTGATGCACGGTTTGAAATTGGCTGAAATCGAAGTTAACCGTAAAATGCTTGCTGATTTGGCAGTTAACGATGCAGCAGCTTTCACAGCTCTTGCAGATGCAGCTAAAGCAAAACTTGGTAAATAAGAATTAAGATGGGTTTTACCCATCTTTTTTTATGGAGGTAATTATGATTCGTTTAGCAAGAGCAGAAGATATTCCAAGATTACAGGCGCTATTGGGGCAGATTCTTCTAGTGCATCATCATGCACGCCCTGATGTTTTTAAGTCAGATGGCAGTAAATTTACAGATGAAGACTTAGAAGCAGTGATTAATGATCCAAATAAACCTATTTTTGTATATGAGGATGAAGAAGGCCGTATCTTAGGCCATCTGTTCTTAATGATTAAAGAGGTATCTGATAATAATGGTCCACTAAAGGCTGTTAAGACTCTTTTTATTGATGATTTATGCGTTGATAAGGAGGCTCGAGGTCAAAAATTAGGGGAGAAGCTTTATCAATTTGCCTTGGACTATGCTAAGGAGTTAGGTTGTTATAATCTGACACTTCACGTATGGAATGATAATGAGGGAGCTGTACGTTTTTACGAACGTTTAGGTATGAAACCGAGATATACAGAAATGGAAACTATCCTAAAATAATACGTTTTCATGAGAGAAATTTAACTTACGAGGAATAAAAAAATTTGATATGCTGAAAGAGAACTTTTAGAAATGGAGAATTTTAATGCCTCGTAATTTTAAGGAAGCTTTGCTTTTTACGATTTTAATGTGTGGAATGATGGTCTGTGGGATGAGTCTCTGGAATCTTCTCATCCTTGATTGGACTGGAGTTGTTCCCTTTGCTTGGGGTCACTTTTTCCAAGGTTATCTTCCTGGATTTGTAGTTGCTTTCTTACTGGATATGCTTTTGGTGGGACCACTAGCCAAGACAATTGCATTTGCAATTTTACATAAAGTAAAAGCCCATGATAAACGATGGGCGAAGATTTTAGCGATTTCTGGAACCATGGCTCTATTCATGGTAACCTTTATGTCGCTCTATGGCTTAGTGTACAACGGTCAGTCGGTGACGCTCTCATCCTATGGCCGTGCTTGGTTGACAAATGTTATCATGGCCTTACCACTTAATTTTCTAGTAGTTGGTCCAATCTCACGCTTTATCTTGGGAAAACTGCAAAAACCATTGCCTGGTGAAGAAGTTGTGGAGAATTTTGAAGACGATGACGAATTACCAACTATAATCTAAGTATAGAACTGGAGAGAAACTCCAGTTTTTTTATATTAAAAGCAGCCACGGATGTGACTGCTTAATGATGACTAGTTTTTCTTTTTCATTTCACCATGTGGGTAGTAAGTTCCCTCTGGCATATCGTTAATGAAAACATGAATAGCTTCTTTAGGTGCTTTTGCAACACGTGATACAACCTCAGTAACTTCGCGAGCAAGTTCGATTTTTTGTTCTTCAGTGCGACCTTCAAAGAGATCAATTTTTACAAATGGCATAATGCATCTCCTTAGTTTTGATAGTCCTATTATAGCATTAATTAAGAGAATATTCTAAAGTTTATGGAAATTCTTGAAATGATATTATCGTAATGCTACAATGCGAGTGATTTCAATAGTAAGGCTTAAAGTAAAAAGAGGCAGGTAGCTAAGAGAAAGCGTTCCTAGTTGAAAGCAATAGTATTACTTTTGATTCGATCATTACTGATTTAAGAAATGTTTCACATGCTTTTCAAAATGGTAAGGCGTCTTGTGATGATGGGTAAGTGATTGTATTTTCTTTATAAAGGATGAAAACTCTTACTAAAAATGGTAAAATAATGCTAACTAGAGACAGTAAGGAGTAAATTATGACAATTGATTTTCGTGCCGAAGTTGATAAGCGCAAAGATGCTTTGATGGAGGACCTTTTTGGTCTTTTGCGTATTAACTCAGAACGTGATGACAGTAAGGTTGATGATAAGCACCCATTTGGTCCTGGACCGGTAAAAGCTTTGGAACATTTTCTTGCTTTAGCAGAACGTGATGGCTATAAAACTCGTAATATTGATAATTATGCTGGTGACTTTGAATTTGGTCAAGGTGATGAAGTTTTAGGTATTTTCGCGCACTTGGATGTGGTTCCAGCTGGGAGTGGTTGGGATACAGACCCTTATGAACCCGTAATCAAAGATGGCAAACTTTATGCTCGTGGATCATCAGATGATAAAGGTCCAACAATGGCTTGTTACTATGCCTTGAAGATTATCAAAGAACTAGGTCTCCCTGTATCTAAGCGTGTTCGCTTTATTGTTGGTACAGATGAAGAATCTGGTTGGGGTGATATGGATTATTACTTTGCTCATAATGGGTTGAAGGATCCTGATTTTGGTTTTTCACCTGATGCAGAATTTCCAATTATCAATGGTGAAAAAGGTAATATTACAGCCTATCTTCATTTTGAGGGTCAAAATGATGGTGAATTTAGTCTTGTGTCCTTTAATGGTGGTTTGCGTGAAAATATGGTTCCTGAGTCTGCAAGTGCAGATTTTACTGGACCTATCACTTTGAAAGAACTTGAGGGCAAATTAGCCGACTTTGTTGCGGAACAAGAAGTAACTGGTCAAGTGACCGAAGAAGCAGGTGTTTTCCATGTGACTATTCATGGGAAATCAGCTCATGGTATGATGCCTCAAAATGGTATTAATGGGGCAACCTACTTGGCAATCTTCCTTAGCCAATTTGATTTCCAAGGCAATGCTAAAACGTATTTGGATTTAATTGCTGAAACACTTCATAAGGATTTCTTTGCTGAAAAGACAGGTCTTGCATTTACAGATCCTAAGATGGGTGAATTGACCATGAATGCAGGTGTATTTAACTTCTCTAAGGAATCAGAAGATAATACGATTGCTCTGAATTTCCGCTATCCTCAAGGGGTTGATACGGACGCTATTAAGGCTGATCTTGAAAAACTCGAAGGTCCTAAGGAGGTTAGTCTCTCAGAACACGGTCATGTGCCACACTATGTACCAGTTAATGATCCTATGGTAGAGACTCTTCTTTCAGTCTATGAGAAACAAACAGGGCTTAAAGGTCATGAACAAATTATTGGTGGCGGAACATTTGGACGTCTCCTCAAACGTGGTGTTGCCTATGGAGCTATGTTCCCTGGTTATGTCAACACGATGCACCAAGCAAATGAGTTTACTGAGGTCGAAGACTTGTACCGTGCAGCTGCCATTTATGCAGAAGCTATCTATGAGTTAATCAAGTAAAAAAGAGAGACAGTTTTGTCTCTTTTTTGAGGAGGAAAATATGGAAACACTTGAAGAATTAACACAAGCAATCATGTCCGATGAACAAAATAAAGTTTTTACGGAACAAGGTATAAAACCCTTGTTCACCATTCCAAAAACGGCACGAATTAATATCGTAGGACAAGCTCCTGGTATTCGTGCCCAAGAGTCCGGCCTTTACTGGAATGATCCTAGCGGTGATAATCTCAGGGATTGGATGGGTGTTTCACGCGAAGAATTTTATGAATCTGGCATGTTTGCTATTGTGCCAATGGATTTTTATTTCCCAGGTCATGGGAAATCAGGTGATTTACCTCCTCGCAAAGGATTTGCAGACAAGTGGCATGAGAAAGTTCTTGCTTTAGCTCCTGATATTCAATTGACGATTTTAGTAGGTAACTATGCACAGCGTTACTATTTGCATCAAAAATCGTCGGCAAAATTAACGGATACAGTTAAGCATTATAAAGATTACCTTCCAGAGTTTTTTCCTCTCGTTCATCCCTCTCCTCGGAATAATATATGGCAAGCCAAAAATCCATGGTTTATGGAAGAAGTAGTTCCAGATTTGAAGAATTTAGTTAAAGATATTTTGATTAAATGATTTTTTTAGTCATTGATTCAGGGAGTGCCAAGTAAGCTTTATTCTGTCATCAAACTGAATATCCTAAACGTGTTCAAAATTGGATAGAAACTTTAAGGCTTTTAGTTAATCAGAATAAGGACAAATATTGTTTTCTAATATTTATCTTATTATACAATTTTCAGTTTATGTTGTTCTGAAGGTGTAAAACGAATACTATACAGTTATGCATTGAAGCTTATACTGCAATGATAAGAAAATCTAAACGAGTTACAGTATAGATGTTTGAGCCAATTGAAAAACTAAAGTAGTTAAGACCATGGTATAAAAAGCTAATTGTTGACTAGGTATAGAATCCTATGCT
>ERZ1699253.182-NODE-182-length-11789-cov-2.234865_pt1 | contig 11789 bp, 11 predicted proteins | sample MGYA00581517_ERZ1699253 | MGnify/ENA primary metagenome ERZ1699253 (study PRJEB42319, sample SAMD00040304) | human oral metagenome | material: saliva | host: Homo sapiens | study: EMG produced TPA metagenomics assembly of PRJDB4115 data set (Metgenomic analysis of... | reverse complement strand
ATTGTTTGCATCGTGTCTCGTGGTCTGCTGTGCGCTTCCCCTTTGACTCACTGCTACGCCTTCTACCTTGAGCTACGCGTGGACTGCGTGCGGTGGCGTAACTGGCGATGGAAGGAACGCACCTTCCCCTACCCCTCCATCACGTTCGCCCATGTGGAGAACAACGGCAAGAACCCGTTCTTGCCGTTGTTCTCCACATGGGCGAACGTGATGGAGGGGTAGGTGAAGGTGCGTTCCTTCCATCGCCAGTTACGCCACCGCACGCAATCCTCGCGTAGCTCAAGGTAGAAGGCGTAGCAGTGATTCAAAGGGATAGCGCCCAGCAGACCAAGAGATACGATGCTAAAAATGAGACCGGAAATTGCAACAGTAAATTGTTCTGTTCCTGGTTGGGCATCCCAGCGACCAAGAGATAGCCAAATAAGCGGTGCACCGACAAACCCGAGGATAGTTACAAGCCAGAAGAAGATAAACGCCGCGATGGGCCTCTTCTGCCTCTTGTTTAGGGTGGGTTTGCCGAGCTTGATACGGTAGCCCGGTATCAGGGCGACGATAAGCCCTCCGAGGAGTCCATCTTCAACAGCGCTCATGATGTGTACGTCCTTGTGCGGTAGTGGTTGGTGAATCGTGCCCGCCCCGTGAGGTGGCGGGCACATCCTTAGCCTATCGCACCGTATCTGACCAGAAGGTTAACTCGATGCGATGCTCGGGTGAAGACTCGGCAACCACTCCGCGGATAACGCGAATCTGGGCTTAACCACCCGATTTCCTCGGCTACTCTGAGAGCAAATCCGCACCTTCCGCACCGTTGCCGGAAGGCTGCCGGTCACCGATAAATAGAAAGGGTAGTGAACCACCATGATGATTACCTACACCATGATTGCCCTCTGGGGCGTGATATGCATTGGGCTACTGTACAGATTCTGCCGCTCCGCTATCGTCCATGAGATGAGTCGCCGCCACGACAAGAAGCTACGCGCCGAAAACATATACATCATCCGAGGTAAGCTTCGCAGCGTCATCCTGACCAGCGCCGCAGTTCTCGTATTTCCCGTCGCAATATTCCTGGCGCATCTACTTGGCGGCATGGGATTCCACCTTTTCTTCGACATCGCAGCGTTCTGCGCCATGTGCATCGCAATGTACTTCTTCTGCGAAGCCGTTGAAGGATACTCCGAAATCTCGCCGGAAGGAATCGAAAGGGGAGAGTCATTCACAGACACGGTCTTCTACCCGCTCAACGCGATTGACGCGGTCTCATACAAGCAGGGCTCTAGTGGTAGCGACCCAGATACCGTCACTTTTAAAACAAAATCAGGCAAGACGATTACGGATTTCAGCCCCGGCGATGACTGCTACTTCCTCCTCGCAATGACCCGGTTCAGGATCGAAAACGACCGCTGGCCAGATGTCCAGAAGCCGAAGGACGATATTCAGGTTAAGGCGTGGATGAACTGGAACTCCACCATCCCGCACATCAGGGACAAGGAAATCACCGGCCTCGCCGAAGTAGACATGTAACCCGCAATTTAGGCTGTTTTCAGCCCGTATTTAGTGCGTGCGCGGCGTGTTTTTCAACCAATATTTCCGCAATTTTTCTGCCGGAAAAACGTTGACTAGCCCGCATGATCTAACCCTCAACTAGAAGGTGCACTCTGCACGTAAAAACATTAACGTTGAGGCATACAATAAGAAATGGTTAATGCACAGCCGCACGCCGTGCACACGCCACGTCACTTCACAGAAACACCGACCCCGAAAGGCACATCATGGCCACCAAGAAGCCCTCACGCCTCACTCGCCGCGCAGCACTCGCCGCAGCAGGCGCAGGCGCAGCAACCGCCCTCGGCGCACTGCTCACCCCCGCGCAGGCAACCACCTACCGCCCCACCGTGCGCCGCACCCCCTACAACGGCTACTACTCGCACCGTTACGGCCGCCGCGGCCGCATCGTCATCAGCGACTACTACGGTAGCTCCTACAGCAACTACTACTATTACGGCGGCTAAAACCTACGGCCCCAGCCCAAGACATATACTGTAAGACGGCACCACACTCATGTGGTGCCGTCTTCCCGTTAGATGCCCCAGGCATCACCCGCACCACGGTGCGGAAAACACACCACAGATAGAGAGAAAAATGAAGAACGTAACCCGCCGATCCGCACTCGGCCTGTTTGTCGCTGCCGGTGGCGCAACCCTCCTCGCCGCATGCGGTTCGCAGCCCCAGGCATCCAGCGGCTCCGCATCTGCATCCGGTAGCGCTTCTACCTCGGACGCCGAAGTTAACAACGCACGCGCCGACTACTCCGGTGCTGCAGTCCTGGACGGCTACACCTCCAAGCCTGCCGACTACCAGCTGGCGACCCGCACCGAGCCGGCCAAGAACGTGCCCGTGCCCGTGAAGCCCGCCGTCGCCAACGAAAACAGCGTAGAGGGCCTGTACCAGTCCATCGCATTCTTTGGCGCAGCCATGGAATACTACATGCGTACCGGTAAGACTGAGCCGCTGCGTGAATGTGCACTCGATAAGTCCGAGCTGAAGAGCATGAATGAGCCGGAGAAGGGCACCATTGGTGCGAAGCTGATTAAGGGTGAAGCCTGGATGCACGACGCGGCTGTCACCATCACCATGCTTTCCGCTCAGCCCGAACGAGAGGGTGACACCTACAACTGGGCTAACAGCCTGACCCCGGCTCCCGGCGAGTTCATTGCAAGCAAGGACCGCGTGCAGGAAGCGCCCTCTGAATCGGAACGTAAGGCCGAGGTGGAGCGCACCCTGCACGGTGTCTACGAGAACGGCGCGTGGAAGCTGACCGGTATGCGTGCTTCTTCCTCTTCGTCCTCGTCTTCTGCCTCCTAAAAGCTTCAGCCTAGAAGCGTGTAGCTTCTACACCTAAAAGGCGCCCGCCTCGTGCCTGAAAACCACGAGGCGGGCGCCACCACCGTAGATAGAGAGAAAAAATGAAGAACGTAACCCGCCGATCCGCCCTCGGCCTGGTTGTAGCCGCCGGTGGTGCAACCCTCCTGGCAGCGTGCGGTGCTCAGCCCCAGGCAACCAGCGGCAACGCATCCGAGAGTGCATCCGGTAGCGCATCTGCTTCCGCATCCGCATCTAAGAGTGTACGTAGCGACTATTCTGGCGTTGCAGTCCTGGAGGGCTACACCTCCAAGCCTGCAGGTTATAAGGAAGGTACCCGTACCGAGCCGCCCAAGAATGTTCCTGTACCTGTGAAGCCCGCTGTTGCTAACGAGAACAGCGTGGAAGGCTGCTACCAGTCCATTGCAGTCTTTGCATCAGCCACTTAATATTATGCACGTACCGGAAAGACTGAACCTTTGCGTGTAAGCGGTATTGATTTTTCAGAAATGAAGACCACCCTTGAACCCACGCCTGGTAGCTTCGATGATGCTTTGCAAAAGGGGGAGGTCTGGCGCCAAGAACAAACTGTTACTGTTGCTATGAATACGCCTCAACCGACCCGCGATGGTGATAGCTATATCTGGAATGTAAAGATGGTTTTGGAGAATGGTGAGTTTGCTGTATACAAGGGGAAAGTGATGGAGTCTCCCAAGGACTACCGCAAAATTACTGGAGATGCCATCATTCGTGGAGTTTATGAGAATGGCGACTGGAAGCTTACAGTGAATCCGGTAGCTACTTCTAGTGCTACTGCTTCTGCTTCCTAAAAGCTTCAGCTTAGAAGCGTATAGTTTCTGAAATAGAAAGGCGCCCGCCCCGTGGAATAAACCCACGAGACGGGCACCTTTCTTATATGTGCAATAAAGCATATACCCTTATCGGGATGCTACCAGATGCGCACACGCTCCTCCGGAGCCAAGTACAGTGCATCGCCCTCAGAGACACCAAACGCCTCATAGAACTCATCAATATTGCGCACCACACCGTTCACGCGGAACTCATCCGGCGAATGCGGATCCACCGAAATCATCACCTCAGCATGCTGCGGGCGGGACTTCGTGCACCAGCCGCGAGCATTCGAGAAGAAGAAACGCTGAATACCGGTCATACCGTCAATCACCGGCGCGTCAGCCAGCGACTCAATGCCCTGCTTCTTCAAAGCCAGACGGTACGCCTTCAACGCAATAGACATGCCGGACAGGTCACCAATGTTCTCGCCCAGAGTCAGCTCACCATTCACGTGGAACTTCGGGTCCAGACCCACCGGAACGTACGCGTTGTACTGCTCCACCAGGGCTGCGGTACGCTCCTTGAACTTCGCGTAATCCTCCTCAGTCCACCAGCTCTCCAGCTTGCCGTCACCGTCATAGCGGGAACCCTGATCGTCAAAACCGTGACCAATTTCGTGGCCAATAATCATGCCGATATTGCCGTAGTTCGCCGCATCGTCAGCATCCGGGTTGAAGTACGGCGGCTGCAGAATCGCTGCCGGGAACACAATCTCATTCGCCGGCGGCATGTAGTACGCGTTCACGGTCTGCGGAGTCATCAGCCACTCCGACTTATCCACCGGCTGACCCTTGCGGGCAATCAGCCAGTCAGCATCAAACGCACCGGTACGGCGCAGGTTCTCGAACAGGTCGCCGGGCACCAGCTCCAGGGCGGAGAAATCACGCCACTTATCGGGGTAACCGATCTTGGTGACGAACTTCGACAGCTTCTCCAGCGCCTTCTCGCGGGTTGCCTCAGTCATCCAGTCCAGCGACTCAATAGACTCGCGGTACGCCTCCAGGAGGTTGCCGACCAGAACCAGCATCTTCTCCTTGTGCGAGGGCGGGAAGTGCACAGCCACGTACTCCTGGCCAATCTCCTCACCCAGAGCCTTCTCGACAGCGCCCACGCCGCGCTTCCAGCGCTCACGAATCTGCTGGGTACCGGAGAGGGTCTTGCCGTAGAAGTTGAAGCTCTCCTGAACCAGTTCGTCGTACATGAACGGCGCACGCGAACGCAGAACAGTCCACACAGCCCACAGCTTCCAGCTCATCAGCGGGATGGAGGTGAACAACTTCGCCGCACCCTCAAAGAAGGACGGCTGAGCCACAATAACCTGACCCAGGGTCTCCGGGTCGGCACCCAGAGCCAGCAGCCACTGGGAGAACGGGAAGCCGGGGAACTTCTCGTCCAGCTCGGTTGCCTGGTACGGGTTGTAGGTCGCCTCCGCGTCGCGGTTCTCCACGACGTTCCAGTGCAGACGAGCCAGCTCAGACTCGTGGGTGAACACCAGCTGAGCCGCCTGCTCCGGGGTGAGACCGAAGCCCTCAGCCAGACCGGTCAGCTGGAACATGCGGGCAATATGCTCAACATACGCCGCGCATGCAGCCTCGTGCTTCTCTTCACGGTAGTAGGATTCATCCGGCAGACCCAGGCCCGACTGGTACAGGAAGAACGTGTAATTCTTCGGGTCCTTCGGGTCGTTGCTGGTGTACCAGGCGAACAGCTGCGGCAGACCCGCACGAGACAGCAGTGCCAGGGTCACAGCCAGGTGGGAGGGGGTTGCCGAGTTCAAGATCGGGGTGATCTCCTTCAGCAGCGGCTCCAGGCCGTCCGCCTCAATCTTCTCAACATCCATGAAGGAGTTGTACAGTGCGCCAATACGGGACTCCGGCTGCTCCTTCGCGATCTTCTCCACCAGCTCACGCACGTGCTTCTCTGCGTTATCGCGGAGGGTGTACAGGCCGCCGTCCTTGGGGCGGTCCGCCGGGATTTCGTGGGTAGCAAGCCACTTACCGTTGACGTGGCGGAAGAAATCGTCGCCCGGCTTGACGGTTTCATCCACCCATTCTTTAGTGATTCCAGAGTTAGTAGTCATGGTTCCATTCTAGGTTCTTAACGTAAGAAGCCACACGATTACCGACAAGCCACCATATGGTGACTCACCAGCAAACGTGTGGCTTCCCTACACGAAAGACCGGGCAATTATGCCTGAGCCGCCAGCTTCTCTGCGCGCTCAGCCATCAGACGCTTCTCAGCACCGTTAACCAGCCAGAGGAACAGAACCGCCAGACCCGAGCACACAATCATGAAGACGAACGCGGTGCTCCAACCCCAGTGGTCAACAATAATGCCGATACCGGCAGAAGCCAGGGTCGCACCCAGCGCGTAACCAAACAGGCCGGTGAAGCCCGCAGCGGTACCAGCAACATGCGAGGGGGACAGGTCAATAGCCTGCAGACCAATCAGCATAACCGGGCCGTAAATCAGGCCACCAATCAGAGCCAACGCAACGTACGCAATCCACAGCGGCGCATCCGAAGAAGGCAGCCAGTACAGCAGAATCGCGCCAACGGTCGCAATCAGGAATAGGATACCCGCGGGGGAGCGGCGACCCTTGAACATGCGGTCAGAAACGTAACCGCACAGGACGGTGCCACCAATACCGGCAAGCTCCAGAATCGAGAAGCCCGCAATACCACCCTCAAGGGAAGCGTGGCGCACATCGTGCAGGTACTTCGGCGCCCACACCAGCACGCCGTAACGCAGGGTGTACACGAACACGTTTGCCAGAGCCAGGTACACCATGGTCGAGTTGGTCAGCACGTGCTTACGGATGGTGGTCCAAGTGGACTCCGCACGATCCTCAGCGGTGGACTCAACCGTGTGCGGGTCGTTGCGGTACACGTCAACGGTGGGCAGACCCTCAGCCTCGGGGTTGTCACGAATCAGCAGCCACGCCACGAACGCCAGAACGAAGCTGATAACTGCCGGGAACCAGAAGGCAACTTCCCAGGTCTTGCCGAACATGGAGAAGCCCCAGGCCACCAGCAGACCGGACAGCGCACCACCAACGTTGTGAGCGGTGTTCCACCAGGAAACCTTCGTTCCGCGCTCGCTGGTGGAGAACCAGTTCACGAGCACACGACCCGAGGGAGGCCAACCCATACCCTGGAAGATGCCGTTGAAGACCATGATGGTCGCCATGATGGAGGCGATAGCAGCAGCGTAGCCCGTCGCGCCCGCGCCTTCACCCATGTAACCGGTCAGCGCCAGCAGGATGTTTGCAACACCCGAGAGCACCAGACCGATGGGCAGGAACAAACGCGCGTTCGAGCGGTCAGAAATCATTGCGGTGAAGAACTTGCTGAAGCCGTAAGCGAGCAGCAGTGCCGTGGACAGTGCACCAATTGCTGCGTTGCTGAAGCCGAGTTCCTTGGTCAGAATCGGGGTGACCAGCGGGACGTTGTTACGAATCAGGTAGAAGGTCGCGTAACCGATGAAGATACCCATGAAGACCTGCAGGCGCATGCGCGGGTACTTCGCATTAACTTCTGCTTCGCTGAGCTGGGGCTTGGGTGCCGGAATAGCGAGCCAGCGGGGTGTAGAACCCTTCTTCTTCTTTGATGAAGTGGTAGTAGTCATGCTGGAATTCTAAAAACGGCGGCTTATAAAAATGCTAATCCGCTGGAAATGTTTTCAGTAGAATGTTCACTAGGGTGAACGGATATTCAGAGTGATTATTCTATTAATACTGTTTTTACTCCGGAATTACGGGGAAGTATTAAATCTGTGTGATGTATATCTGTCTACTGGGCAACAGTGCCACAAGTGCTGCGGTGAATATAAATACTTTCCTTGTTGAGTAAGTATGTGTTTTGGTCAGACCACACTTAAATTTAGAGTAATTTATACCCTAAGTTCAAAAAGAAAACCACTTGGACGCCACTAAATCGGCACCCTAAAACAGCACAGAAAAGCCCGCCCGCACGGTGCAGAAGAAAAACCGTACGGGCGGGCCTGTTATCTATCCCCAAAAGCTCGGCATACAGTCGGTACGCATACCGGCACGAAGCCGAACAGCCGCCACCTGCCGCAGGTCACCGCGAGCAAACCATCATCCGGTCAACCCGCAACAGGCAGCGGAACCAATAGGCGCCTCCTAGAGGGATGCGCGAATCGCCTTGGTGGCATCTACCAGGTGACGCAGAGACTGCTTGGTCTCCTCGTAATCACGAGTCTTCAGGCCGCAGTCAGGGTTCACCCACAGGTCAGCAATGGTGCCGTAACCAATCGCAGCCTTCAGCAGGGACTCAATCTCATCCTGCGAAGGAACACGCGGGGAGTGGATGTCCCACACGCCCGGGCCCAGACCGGAAACGAAGCTCTCCGGAATGTCAGCCAGCAGCTCCATGTGCGAACGAGCCGCCTCGATGCTGGTCACGTCAGCGTTCAGAGCGTTAATCGAGTCGATAATCTCGTTGAACTCCGAGTAGCACAGGTGGGTGTGAATCTGGGTAGAGTCCTTCACGCCGCTGGTTGCCAGGCGGAAGGAGTTCACCGACCAGTCCAGGTACTGCGGCTGCTCATCGCGGCGCAGGGGCAGCAGCTCACGCAGAGCCGGCTCGTCCACCTGAATGATGCGGATGCCCGCCTGCTCCAGGTCGGCAATCTCGTCGGCAAGAGCCAGAGCCACCTGGTTAGCGGTCTCGCGGCGCGGCTGGTCGTCACGCACGAAGGACCAGGCCAGAATCGTCACCGGGCCGGTGAGCATGCCCTTGACCGGCTTGTCGCTCAGCGACTGTGCGTGGGAGCTCCACGGAACGGTGAACGCCTCACCGCGCAGGCCCTCACCGTGACGCTTCACGTCACCGAACAGGATCGAGGGGCGGGTGCAACGCGAACCGTAGGACTGAACCCAGCCGTGGCGGGTGGTTGCAAAGCCGTCGAAGTTCTCAGCGAAGTACTGAACCATGTCGTTACGCTCGGCCTCACCGTGAACCAGCACGTCCAGGCCCAGCTCCTCCTGCAGCGCGATGACCGAGGCAATCTCGTCACGCAGGAAGCCGTTCAGCTCCTCAGCGGAAATCTTGCCCGCACGAGCCTCCGCACGGTGGCGGCGAATCTCAGCGGTCTGGGGGAAGGAGCCGATGGTGGTGGTCGGCAGCTTCGGCAGGTTCAGGTCAGCCTGAGCCGCGCGGCGAACGTCAATAGTCGGGCGGTCAAAGTCCTCGGGAGTCACAGCTGCGGCGCGGGCACGAATCTCGTCGTTGTGCTTGCGCGGGTCGGCGGCGAAGCGAGCCAGCGCCTCGTCAGCAGCCTTCAGCTCCGGCTCAACAGCGGCCTCACCCTCAGCCAGGCCACGAGCCAGCAGGGCAATCTCAGCGACCTTCTGATCGGCGAATGCCAGGCCGTCCACGGGAACCTCGGCGGGGTCTTCCAGAGCCAGGTCGTGCGGCACGTGCTGCAGGGAGGTCGAAGAAGCCACCGACACGGCACCCTCGGATGCGCCCGGCAGCGCCTCCAGAGTCTTCAGCGCGGCACGAACATCAGCACGCCACACGTTACGGCCGTTCACAACACCGGCAACCAGGTGCACACCAGCGGCAGAAACAGACTCCAGCTCAGCCTTCGAATACACGCCGTGCACCAGGTCAAGGTGCAGGGCCTCAACGCCGGTGCCCAGCAGCGCCGGCAGGTTCTCACGCAGAGAACCGTAGGGGCTGGTCACCAGAATCTGCGGGCGCTTCTCGCCAGCAGCCAGGGTACGGTAGGTGCGCTCAGCCAGCTGCGCAACCTTTGCGTTGTCGGCACGGTCCACGGTCAGGCCCGGCTCATCCAGCTGAACCCACTCAACACCGCGCTCAGCCAGCTGCTCCAGCACCTGAGCGTATGCGGCAACGAACTCGTCCAGACGGTCAACGGGGGAGAAGTCCTCAGCGGAACCCTGCTCAGCCTTAGCACCCAGCAGCAGGGTCAGCGGGCCAACAATCTGCGGGCGAACCTTCACGCCAGCCTGCTTTGCGACCTCAAGCTGCTCGTCAATAGCCTCAAGGTTCAGCTTAATCTCGGTGCCGGCACCAATCTCGGGCACCAGGTAGTGGTAGTTGGTGTCGAACCACTTGGTCATCTCCAGCGGAGGCAGGGTCTCGGTACCGCGCGCCAGGGCGAAGTAGCCGGGCAGATCCAGCAGGCCGCGTGCATCCTTAGCCTCGGCCAGACGCTCGGGAACCAGGGTGAACAGGCGAACCACATCAAGCACCTGGTCGTAGTAGGAGAAGGTCGCCGGAATCGAGTAGTTGTCAGCCTTCAGACCGGCGGCGGTCACGCGCTCGAAGTAGGTGCGCTGCACGTCAGCGGCGGTGTCCTGCAGCTCCTGCAGGGTTGCCTTGCCCTTCCAGAAAGCCTCCTGAGCCTTCTTCAGCTCGCGGAAGCGGCCCACGCGGGGGTAGCCAACAATGGTTGCGGCGGGGAATGCGGTGTTCGACATAATAGTTATTCCTTTACTGGGGATAGATGTGGGAGTCGGTTCCGGCGTTTTACCACCCGACTGTGGGTGGTAAAACGGAGAACTCAACAACTCCCGGAATATTTGTGGGGGAGACAATGGAAACGCATCCGACAAGGAGCGTTACGGGCTGGGTTAGGCGTATTCCAGTTCGCTCAGCGACTGAGAGAAACGGTTACTGTACCGCGGCAAATCCAGCTGGTCCAGAACGTCCAGAACCGCAGCATGCTCGTTGAAGGTGAAGAAGTGCAGACCCGGTGCGCCCGCATCCATCACGGCGCGGCACTGGTTCAGTGCGTAGTCCACGCCGATGCGGTGCAGCTCAGCGCTACTGGTTGCTGTCTCTAGGGCGTAGGCGAGGTCCGTCGGGACTTCCATGCCCGCCATCTGGCAGAGGTTCTGTAGGCGCTTCAGCGAGGTTACCGGCATGATGCCCGGAATAATCGGGATGTCCACACCCGCCAGGCGAGCCGAATCGACCAGGGCGCTGTAGCGTTCATCCTCAAAGAACACCTGAGTGATCGCGAAGTCCGCGCCGGCACGCTGCTTGGACAGCAGAATCTCAATATCCTGCAGCAGGGATGCCGACTCGGGGTGCTTCTGCGGGTACGCCGCCACACCGATCGACACCTTGCCAGCAGCCAGGTGAGCGAAATCTTCACGCTCCACGCGGCGAATCAGCTCCACCAGGTAGCGGGCGAAAGGAAGTTCAGAAACCTGACCTTCCTGAATATCACCGCGAAGAGCCAGGAATCCGCGCACTCCCAGACCCAGAATTAGGCGGACTGCGCGCTCCAGCTCATGCACCGAGTGGCCTGCACAAATCAGGTGAGCCAGCGGGGTGAGGGAGGTTTCATGTACCAGGTGGTCGAGCAGCGCCAGGGTCTTCTGGCGGCGCTTAGCGTCACCGGCGTAGGTGACTGACACGTAGTCGGGGTTGGTGCCCTCAAGCTCCGCAATGGTGCGGAGCAGCGACTCACAGCTCGCCTGTGAGCGCGGAGGGAATAGCTCAAAAGAAAGAGCCGGGTGAACTGTCGTCATAACCTTCCTTCGTGTTCACCCGATAGATACGCACCGGGAGGGTGCGTGAATTCTTCTGCAGGATGCGCTGTACCGGTTTGCGGGTACGGCTCATCGTGGGGTGCCGAAGGGTATTCTTCTCTATCGGTTCTGGCGGGAGCACCTTGTCCGTACCCTGCACCGTGACGGTGGGGGATACTGGCGAGGTTGCTGCGACGTCGAAGAGCCAGATCTCTCGGTCGCTCTTGATAGATAACGCTTTCACTTTACCCACCGCCTCCGAGGGCGTGCAAGGGATGCGGCGGTTGATGTCCTAATATTTCTGGACATGACATTGGGAAGAAATATGAACTTAATATGACTGACTATGACGAAGGGGGCTGGGGGTGTTGCGGGTAGAGCTGTAGGCTGACCCCTGAATGCCCGGAACTATCACAGATATATCTGCTTAATATTCTTGGACACGCACGAATATATGTGTTTTATATTTCATTGAAGAGTAGGGTTAGTTAGTGAGGCACGGGTAGTGTTTCAATGTCGCTCATCGAGGAGCTGTAGGGCTCAAAGA
>ERZ1699253.172-NODE-172-length-12095-cov-2.935912_pt1 | contig 12095 bp, 10 predicted proteins | sample MGYA00581517_ERZ1699253 | MGnify/ENA primary metagenome ERZ1699253 (study PRJEB42319, sample SAMD00040304) | human oral metagenome | material: saliva | host: Homo sapiens | study: EMG produced TPA metagenomics assembly of PRJDB4115 data set (Metgenomic analysis of... | reverse complement strand
TTGTAGTACATGAAGCACCTGAGATAACTGTTTCAGTACCGTCAAGAACGTCGTGGTTAGTGTTGAATACAACTGTTTTAACGTCGTTTCCACCAGGAGCAGTGATAACAACTTTTTTAGCTCCACCAGCGTGCAAGTGTTTTTCAGCAGCTGCTTTCTTAGCAAAGAAACCAGTAGCTTCAAGAACGATTTCTACACCGTCGTTAGCCCAGTCGATTTGTTCTGGATCACGTTCAGCAGAAACTTTGATGAATTTACCGTTAACTTCAAATCCACCTTCTTTAACTTCAACAGTACCGTCGAAACGACCTTGAGTTGTGTCGTATTTCAACAAGTGTGCAAGCATAACTGGATCTGTAAGGTCGTTGATACGAGTAACTTCAACACCTTCTACGTTTTGGATACGACGGAAAGCAAGACGACCGATACGTCCGAAACCGTTAATACCAACTTTAACTACCATTAGTGATTTCCTCCTTATGAAAATCATGAAATTTTTATTGTGAAAAGAGTAACTTGAATCACTACAAATCACCTTTCAACAAACCTATTATATAACTATTTAAGTTTAATTGCAAGTACGGGCATTGTTTTTCTATGTTAGTTTCTTTTTTGGGAGACGATAACCTAGTAACACACTTGACTATTCATAGCGTAACGATTCTACAGGATCCATTTTACTAATTTTACGTGCTGGAAAGTAGGCTGAGACATAACCAAGTAATAGAGCGAAAGCTAGAGTTCCTAAAACAGATAACAAATTTAATTCAAAAACCTTAGTGATGGATGGATAAAAGTGATTTACAACCGCATTCGCCAAACTTCCCATCCCTTGTGCAACCAAAAAGGCCAGTAACAAGGCGATGCCTACAATCCAGATAGCCTCGTAAATAAAAATTCCTTTGACATCACGATTTTGATAACCAACTGCCTTCATGACACCTATTTCCTTAGAACGTTGCATGATATTGATGTAAATAATGATACCAATCATGACCGCTGCTACCACAATAGCTTGTGATGAAAGTACAATCAACAATCCCTGAATGACATGAATAAAAGTAATCACAATATCAAGAACCTTCTGTTGAGAAAGAACAGTATACTTCTTATTTTTCTGTAATTCTTCTGTTATCGCTTTTGTTTGTGATGGATCTTTGAGTTCCAAGATAAAATAAGATACAGCTTTTGTAAATCCAGCTTCTTTCAAAATCGTTTCCATTTGATTAGACGGCATGAAACTGTTGCTGTCCTCCATGTCATCTTCATCATTGATTACACGCACAATCTTTGTTTGAAATTGAGCAGTCTTGCTAGCTTCGGCAGCATTTTCTACAATACTTGCTGAGACTGATTTGCCAATAACATCACTAGCTGTCAGATTTTTTCCTGTCTGTTCATTCCAATTTTTTAGTAAACTGCTTGGAATCGTCAACCCCTGTTCATTTGCATCAGTATAGAGGGAACCGGCTAATACTTTGTCCGCCTCATTACTACTAACAGAAATACTTGTATCCTCATAGAGACTCACTACTTGAGCATAAGAAGGCATCGTTTGACTCAGATCCATTTCTTGACCATCTATAGCAATATTTGACATGGTCATCCCAAAAGGACTCTCCAAATATTTAATAGCTTCTTTCCCAACTGTATCCGTGATATAGTTCTTATCGTCTTGGTTCAAAAAGCCTCGTCCAACACTTTTTGTGTTTAAAGCAATCTGAACTTGAGAAGGAATTTGACCTCCATTCGTATTTTCATCAATCATCGAAATCAAAGCATTTCCCAAGCCAAAAGAAATTAAGACTCCTACAAAACCGATTGAGGTTGCTAGCGCAATCAATAGATTACGCCACTTTCTTTCCAGAAAGTTATTTAAAGAAAGTTTGAATTTATTTTTTAATGATAATCCTTTATTTTTTGACTTCTTCAACGACTTCACCATCCTTCATTTTGATAATCACATCGGCATATTCAGCAACTTCTGGATTATGGGTTACGATCAATACTGTTTTCCCTGTTTGGGCTAAATTTTTAAATACTTCCAATACCATTTCTTGGGATTGAGAATCCAGCGAACCCGTTGGCTCATCTGCTACAATCATATCAGGCTGATTTACCAAGGCACGCGCGATTGCTACACGTTGCTTTTGCCCGCCAGAAAGCTGTTTAACATTTTTAGTAATAAAAGGCTCCATGCCCAAGTTACTTAATTGCTCCTTTGCAATCATTGTCATCTCCCTGTCAGATAAATCTTTGACATAGAGAGGTAGCTTGACATTGTCCAAGACAGACTGATGTGGAATGAGGTTAAAGTTTTGAAACACAAATCCAATCTTATCTTTACGAAATTGAGTTAGTTCAATCTCTGATAAGTCACGGAGGGATTCCCCTTTAAACTCTAAATCTCCTTCATATTGTCTATCTAGACCACTGATAATATTTAGCAAGCTAGTTTTGCCACAGCCTGATGGACCGTAAATCGCTGTAATTTTACCTTTTGCAATCTGCAGGTTTATATTCTTTAAAGCCTGCTCTTGATGTTTACCGTCCAAAGTGTAAAACTTTGAAATATTTTTAATGGATAAAATGGACATTCTTTCCCCCTTATTTAAAACTGTTATCGTCATACATCATACTGATAGAAAATCCTTCAAGCTATATCAGCGCTGATTTACCCTTTAAGCCTACTACTTAGAACTTTCTCTCTATTCCCTAGTTTGCTTCTGGATGTATATCAAGTAAAATTCATTTTAACAAAAAAGCGACATTTCCCCAATGACAGAAATGTCACTCCTATAAACTCTTTAACGATATCTTTCTAGATCCTCGGCCCATTCATTATCTAAACTAACGATTAACTTCTCATTGCCAAACATCCTCGCCATCATTTTTGCTTCTTCATACTTTTGTTTAGCTGTATCATAATCCATCTGAATATAATATTTCCATTCTACCATCAAGACAATCGGTTGTTTTTGAAAATCTCGTGTTTTCTGCCCTATTTTATTTAAGGTCTCAACTGCTCTCTTAAAATAACGAAACAGCCCCATAATTTCTATACAAGCTAAAGAAGCTAACAAGGAATCTCTAAGCAAGTCCAAACAATCGAACTCTATCTTATCAACCTGAGAACTTAGTTTGTCATGAAAACAAAGAATGGTTTCATGCTCAGATTCTTTTATCTCACCCATATTTAAACCATCCATTAACTGACAGTTGAAATACAGTCTCAGTTTCAACAAGTCCTCGGCTTTATATACATCTCTGGATAGTAAGTCTTGAAGACCGTCCTCAATCACACCACTTCCGTATAAGGAATTACTAGTCGCTCTCACTTCATCTATGGCTTGAAGACAATCCACTAGCACTTTCTCATCACGTGGCAAATCATCATAAAAACACTCAAAAATCTCATCGAAATATTCTTCCTTTTGTTCCTGCAACTCCTTGTCTCCATAGTCAGGATGATGTAAAAGAAAGTACTTTAATTCTTGGTAGCGTTTAGGCAATTCCTTATAATCTGGCATCAAGACGTAGGACGGAATTTCTAATCTATCTGCAATATATTCTAGGGTTTTTATCGTCGGGCGAAATTCTCCTTTTTCGATTCTCACCAACTGACGCACTGATAGTTCAGACTCATCCCCGCAAAAAACTGGACGACTAAGCCCTTTCTCCTCTCTAAGAATCCTTACCTTTTCCCCTAGCTCATTCATCTCTTACATTTCTCCCTCGCATGATTATAAAAGATTTGATTTTCAAATAAATATATGCGATGATTATACCATTTTTCAAATAGAATTGCAAAAAAGAGACAGGAAATTCCTGTCTCTAGGCTGATAACAATTATTTACGGCGTCCTGGTCTTTCTTTGTAACCATAGTAAGAATCTTCGATGATTTCTTGCATGTGGTCAACCATTGGAAGACGTGGGTTAGCTGGTGAACATTGATCTTCATAAGCAAGGAAGGCCAATTCACGAGAATGTTCTTTCCATTCTTTTTCATCAATTCCTTGTGATTTGAAGTTCATTTGGATACCTACGCGCTCACCAAGTTCGTAGACAGCTTTTGCGTAAGATTCCACACCTTCTTCTGGAGTAGAAGCTGGAAGTCCAAGCATGCGTGCGATATCTTGGTATTTTTCATCTGCACGGTAGTAGTTGTACTTAGGCCATGTTGCTGTCTTAGCTGGACGTGTACCGTTGTAGCGGATGACGTATGGAAGCAAGATTGCATTTGTACGACCGTGGATTGTGTGGAATTGCGCACCAATCTTATGGGCCATTGAGTGAGAAATACCTAGGAAGGCATTAGCAAAGGCCATACCAGCGATTGTTGAAGCGTTATGCATTTTCTCACGTGAGTGGAAGTCTGCATTCTTAACTGAGCTTTCAAGGTTTTCAAATACAAGCTTGATGGCTTGAAGTGCAAGACCGTCAGTGTAGTCGCTAGCCATTTGTGATACGTAAGCTTCAGTCGCGTGAGTCAATACGTCCATACCAGTGTCCGCAGCAACAAATCCAGGAACTGTCAATACCAAAGCAGGGTCTACGATTGCCACAGTTGGTGTCAATGAGTAGTCAGCGATTGGGTATTTACGGTTGTTTGCTTTATCAGAGATAACGGCAAATGGTGTTACTTCAGATCCTGTACCAGATGTAGTTGGAATCGCGATGAATTTAGTCTTCTTACCAAGCAATGGGAATTTGAAGGCACGTTTACGGATATCCATGAATTTTTGAACAAGGTCACGGAAGTCCACTTCTGGTTGTTCGTAGAAGAGCCACATTACTTTAGCAGCATCCATTGGAGATCCACCACCAAGAGCGATGATTGTATCTGGTTTGAAGGCACGCATGATTTCAGTACCACGTTCAACTGTAGTGATATCTGGATCTGGTTCTACATCAGCAAAGATTTGGTAAACAACCTTATTGCGACGAAGATCAAGTTGTTCGATGATACGATCAAGGAAACCAAGCTCTACCATGGCATGGTCAGTAACGATCATGACACGTTCAACGTCACGACATTTTTGAAGGTATTGAATTGAATCACGTTCAAAGTATGTTTTTGAAGGAAGTTTCATCCATTGCATGTTATTTCTCCGTCTTCCGACTTTTTTGATATTCAAGAGGTTAATGGCACTAACGTTATCCCCAACTGAGTTGCGTCCGTAAGAACCACATCCAAGTGTCAATGATGGCAAGAAGGCATTGTAAACGTCCCCGATACCACCGAAAGTAGAAGGTGAGTTACAGATAACACGAATAGCTTTAACAGCTTTACCAAATTCTTTAGTCAATTCTTCGTCAGCTGTGTGGATAGCTGCTGAGTGTCCAAGACCGTTAAATTCAACCATTTGACGAGCCTTAGTAATACCATCTTCACGGCTTTCAGATTTCAAAACTGCGATAACTGGTGACAATTTCTCACGAGTCAATGGCTCATTTTCACCAACTTCTTTACATTCTGCAGCAAGAATGTTTGTTCCTTCTGGAACTGTAAATCCTGCTTGTTCTGCAATCCAAGTTGCTGGTTTACCAACGATATCAGCGTTCAATTTTGCACCAGCACAGTTTTTGCTGTTTGCTTTCACGCCGAAGCAGAATTCTTCAAGAAGTGCTTTTTCTTTTTTGTTTACAAAGTAAGTGTGGTAAGATTTGAACTCTGCTACAAATTCATCGTAAATTTCTTTATCAATGATAACCGCTTGTTCAGATGCACAGACCATACCGTTGTCAAATGATTTAGACATGACGATATCGTGAGCAGCTTGGCGGATGTTTGCTGATTTTTCAACATAAGCTGGAACGTTTCCGGCACCTACCCCAAGAGCTGGTTTACCACATGAGTAAGCCGCTTTAACCATGGCATTACCACCAGTTGCAAGAATTGTCGCAACACCTTCGTGGTTCATAAGGGCACTTGTTGCTTCCATAGATGGTTCAGTAATCCATTGCACACAGTTTTCAGGAGCACCAGCTGCGATAGCTGCATCGCGGACGATACGTGCTGCATGAGCAGATGATTCTTGTGCTGATGGATGGAAAGCAAAGACGATTGGGTTACGTGTCTTCAATGAAATCAATGATTTGAAGATTGCTGTTGATGTTGGGTTTGTTGTAGGAGTGATACCACAGACAACACCAACTGGTTCAGCGATGAGAGTCAATCCTGTCACATCGTCTTCTTCGATAACGCCAACTGTTTTAGTGTGACGCATGTTGTTTACCACGTGTTCACAAGCAAACAAGTTCTTAGTTGCTTTGTCTTCAAATACACCACGTCCTGTTTCTTCAAAGGCATGTAAAGCCAATTCTCCGTGGGCATCCAAAGCTGCCACTGACGCTTTAGCTACGATGTAGTCAACCTGCTCTTGATCCAACTTACGCATTTCTTCAAGAGCAACTAGAGCTTTTTGCACCAATCCATCGACATGCTTTTCAGCAGCGAGTTTCTTTTCTTCTGGTGTCACAGTTTTTTTATCAGCCATATTTTCCTCCATAGCTTTCAAGGATCGATATCCTTTGTTAATTTTTTCACAAGTTTATTATAACGCATTATTTCAACTTTGTAAACAGTTTCATAAACATTTCACAAAGAATTTTTTACTATTTGTGAAATTTTTCTCATTTTCTTTATTTATCAAGTTTTTTCTTTAGAGTTTGTGAAATTAATTTCCAATATTTTTTATTTCACAAGCTTTATTGGAAGAGGAGCTTGGAAAGAGATAGATTTTCTAGTAAGCGCTTACTTTTAGATGCTAACAATACCTCCTTTGATAAGGAGGCTTTATTTTTGTTGAAAAACGCCTTGTTTAAAAGTCCCTTCATAAACGACTTCTTGTTCTGTTGTTAGTTTCCCTTTTCCTTCAGCCTGACCATTTACAAAATCACCTTCGTAGGTCCAGCCTTCTTTAGATTGAAAGGTACCTTTTCCGTTGAAGGCTCCATTGTTGAAACCACCTGTATATTGGTCTCCATTTTGGAAGGTAATGGTACCTTGGCCATTCATTTTACCACGTACAAGACTGCCGTCGTAAACAATCGTTCCATTATCAAGCTTTAGAACACCTTTTCCGGGAATATTTAGAAAAAAGACGAGTACAGCACAAAAAACAATGGCAACTACTGCCAAAAGCTCTAAACGTGAACGAGTCAGATAGACACTATATTTGTCGTAAAAATTCTTAAGATTTTCCATCTTCACTCACCTTTTCTAAACGTTCTAACCAAGCTTGACACCCCTCTTGAACACGCTGATAGGTTTCCTCAAAATCTCCTGTATACCAAGGATCTGGAACACTTTCAGATGCGAATGAGTAAATCTTATCTTGACAGTCTGCTGGACACATCTGACGTAAGTCAGAAACATTTGAAGCATCCATGCCGATAATATAATCAAAGGCTTCAAAATCTTCCTTACTAATCTGAAGCGATGTCTTGCCTTTTTCATAAGGAATTTCATACTGTTGAAAAATCCCTTGAGTTCCCTTATGAATCGGATTGCCATGTTCCCAAGAGGAAGTCGCTCGACTTTGGATTTCATAATTATCTGTCATTGATTTCATAACAAACTCGGCCATAGGACTACGGCAAATATTTCCCAGACAGACAAAAACTAGTTTTTTCATCCCATTCCTTTCTTTTATAGAAAAACGGGAGTTCGTGATCCCGTCTTATTTTTCAATTGCACCTTCGAGTGAAGCTGTTTCTTTAAGTGGTAATACGGTCTTGATAGCAGCTAGTTCAAAAGTCAAGTAAACCCCATCTACATCAAGAACAATTGTTTTCTTTTCTGTATCTACTTCATCGACTGTTCCATAAAGGCCACCGATTGTAATCACTTCATAGCCTTTTTGTAATTTATTCAAGCTTTCCATACGCTTTTGTGCTTGTTTCTTTTGAGAGCGTTGCGTAAAGAACATCAAGCCCACCATAGCCACAAGAATGATTAAAAATGTATATTGTGATTCCATTATATTCTCCTTTGTCTTTTACATAGGACTACTATATCAAATTTCAGCTACTTTTACAAGATTGTGCCTTGTTTTTCTAGTAAGAAAAACCAGAGCTTGCGCCCTGATTTTTAGGATTATTTCAAGTTTTGAACGACTTTTACAAGATTTTCTACAGTAAAGCCATATTCTGCCAATACTTTTGGTGCTGGTGCAGAGGCTCCGAAGGTATCAATACCGAGAACGGCACCATCAAGACCAACATATTTGTACCAGTTTTGAGTTGCACCCATTTCGACTGCAACACGACGGCGAACTGCATTTGGAAGAATTTCTTCCTTGTATGCTGCATCTTGTTTATCAAAGACATCTGTAGATGGCATGCTGACTACGCGGACTTTTGCGCCTTGACTAGCCAATTCTTTGGCAGCTGAGACAGCAAGATTAACCTCTGAACCTGTTGCAATCAAGATTGTATCAAAGTCTGCTGCATTTTCGTAGACAACATAGGCACCTTTTGCAACCTTGTCAAAGTCTGTTCCCTCTTCAACAGTCAAGTTCTGACGTGTCAAGACAAGGGCAGTTGGCGTTTTCTCACTTGTCACTGCAAGGTACCAAGCTGCTTGAGTTTCACGCGCATCTGCTGGACGGAAAACATTCAGATTTGGCATGGCACGAAGACCTGCTAAATGCTCAACTGGTTCGTGCGTTGGACCGTCTTCCCCAACCGCGATTGAATCGTGGGTAAAGACATAAGTCACGGGAAGTCCTTGTAAGGCTGACAAGCGAACAGCTGCCTTCACATAGTCAGAGAAGACGAAGAAAGTTCCACCGTATACACGAAGTCCACCATGAAGAGCCATCCCGTTCAAGATTGTTCCCATGGCAAATTCACGAACACCAAACTGAATGTTACGGTTCAAGCGATTGGCATCGTCTTGAAGTCCGTCAGTTTTGATATAAGTCATGTTTGAGTGAGCAAGGTCAGCTGAACCTCCTAAGAAGGTTGGCAACTTAGCCGCTACAACGTTCAAGGCATCCTGACTTGAATTACGAGTTGCTTGAGAGAAGCCATTTTCTAAGGCTGGGAAGTCTGCTGGAGTCACTTCAACTGGATCACGTCCGTCGATGATGGCTTCTACTTCTCCAGCCAATTCTGGGTGAGCTTCTTTATAGTCAGCAACTAATTTTGTCCAAGCTTCATAAGCTGATGCACCACGATCTGCAACATGTTCTTTGAAATCAGCATAAACTTGTTCTGGGATTTCAAATGGTTCATAGTCCCAACCGAGAGCTTGACGAGTTGCTGCAGTTTCATCTGCTCCAAGAGGAGCACCGTGTACAGCATTAGTTCCCTGTTTGTTTGGAGAACCGTATCCAATAACCGTCTTCACTTCAATCAAAGATGGTTTACCTGAAGCTTTAGCCGCTTCGATAGCAGCATGGATTGCTTCCAAGTCTGTTCCATCTTCAACCAAGGCTGTATGCCAACCGTAGGCATTGTAACGGTCACGAACGCTTTCTGTAAAGGAATCCTTTGTCTCACCATCCAAGTTGATGTCATTTGAATCATAAAGAACAACCAACTTGTCTAGTTTTTGCAAGCCTGCGTATGAAGCTGCCTCACTTGAGACACCTTCCATCAAGTCTCCGTCTCCACAGATAACGTAAGTATAGTGGTCAAAGATATTGTAGCCTTCGCGGTTATATTTAGCTGCCAAAAAACGTTCTGCTTGGGCAAAACCAGTAGCAGTTGAAATCCCTTGCCCTAGAGGACCTGTTGTAGCATCAATTCCTGCTGTATGGCCAAATTCTGGGTGACCTGGTGTTTTTGAGCCCCATTGACGGAAGCTCTTGATCTCATCCATACTGACATCTTCAAAACCAGAAAGGTGAAGAAGGGCATAAAGAAGCATTGAACCATGACCTGCTGAAAGAATAAAGCGGTCACGGTTGATCCAGTTTGGTTGAGCTGGATTGATACGAAGTTGTTTTGTAAAGAGGCTGTAAGCCATCGGAGCTGCTCCCATAACCACACCTGGGTGACCTGAGTTGGCTTTATTAATGGCGTCAATACCTAGGAAACGAATTGCATTAACAGATAGATTTGACATAGAATTTCCTTTCTATTTGAGGTGATTATTGAATCACACATTCTATTTTACTATTATATGAAAAAATACATAGAATAGCAATTAAACAATTCGACGTAAACAAGTATTCTATTTGCTATCCTCTAGTCGCCTGATAGTAGGGAAGTAAGCGTTCATAAGCTTCTTCTAATTTTTCTAAAATCACTTCTAATGATTGATTTTCTATGATAGAAACATCTGCTTTAACTAACACTTTTCGGACTTCCTGATTGGATAGTTTATTTCTTAAAATTTGACGATTTTCTTCGTTCGCCTCCCACCGTTGACTTTGACCATCAGAGTAGACTAGATAATAAACACCTTCAACGGTTGGAACTTTTAAAACTTTGGCCTGCTTGCCTAGAGTTCGCTCATCTTTCTTACGCTCGATGAAACTGACCTCTAAGGAAATTCCAAAGTCAGTAGATGTCCCATACAAACGAAGAGCCAACATAGGTTCTGTTACTTGTCCGTCTCTCTGTAGATAAACCCAAAAATGTGGTCGTAAACGTTGCGCCTGATTCATCCACTGGCTAGTCTGTTGAAGTTGCCATTCTGGATGACTTGCTTGAAAGGCTTTAGCCAGTTCTGTAAAAGCCTTTCGAGCCTCTTGGCCTTTGTGGCGCAATTCCAGCATTTTCTCTCGCTCTGCTCCCGCCTTATCAGGATTACGGTACTGCAAATCAGCAAAGTCTAAATAGTCTCTTATCTTATTCAACATTAATTTAATCTCCTCCAGCTAGCAAAAAATCAGGATAACCCTGATTTTACTTATTCTGTATCTACGACAACATAACGATTTGGCTCATCACCTTCAGAGTAACTGGTCACGCCATCCATACGTGAAATAATACGATGGATAATCTTGCGTTCGCTATTTGACATTGGATCTGTCTGATGACTGCGACCTTCTTCCAAAACACGAGCCGCCAATTTTTGCGCATAGGTCTGCAAGACTTCTGCACGGTGTTCGACATAATCATTAACATTGATTGTGATGTAGAAGGTTCTTGAATAGCGATTATAAAGATAATTTTGAGCCAACAGTTGCAAGGCCTTCAAGACTTTACCATGGTAGCCGATAATACGACCTGGTTCGTTAGTATCAATTTGCAAATTGATGCTACGACGGTTATAGTCATTTGAAAGTGTAGCTTCAACATCCATGTCATCAATAATTGTTTGAACATAAGTCGTTACTTCCGTAGCTACTTGTTCAATATCAAAGCTCGGTTCAACTTTTAAGCCCAAGTCTTCTAGTTCTTGACTTTCAGTTTGCTCAGCTTGGCTTTCAATAATAGGCGTTTCTACTTCTTCTTCGAGAGCAGTTTCTTCAAGTTGTAATTCATTTAAAATCTCAATGTGACCAGTTTCTTCCAAGATAGTGCTGGCATGTCTTTCATGTTTTAAGATTTCAGCCTTGACTTCATCAGAAATACCTTGGCCTTCTTCCTCAATCTTTTTAATTGCCTCTACAACATGACCCAAATCAACCGTTGCTTCACTGACTGTTTTAACAGGCTCATTCAAATCATTAATTTGCTTCGGAACTCCCTTTACAGCTTGTTGGTTTGCTTTTACAACTGTCGTTTCACTAATAGCATCGATATCCACTTGGGCTGGTTTTTTACCAAATAAACCAAGAAATCCTTTTTTCTCGCGAGAAATGACTTTGATATGAGCCTTCATTCTTGGAATATCTAATTCTTTCAATCCTTTCTGGATTGCTTCTTCAACAGTTGAACCTGTAAATACTACCATTACCAGATTCCTCCTTATTATTTCGTTTTCTGAGCCTTTTTCTTGGCTTTTCTTTTTCTATTTTCCAAATCTTTCTGTGCCTGAGCTACCGCCTCGCGCTCTGCAATAATCTTGAATGGATTGTTCAAGAAATAGGTTTGCAGAACTTGGTAAGCATTGGATACGGCCCAGTACAAGGCTACACCACTTGGGGCGGAGATGGCAAAAACAAAGATCAATACAGGCATACCATACATC
>ERZ1699253.155-NODE-155-length-12727-cov-2.845079_pt1 | contig 12727 bp, 8 predicted proteins | sample MGYA00581517_ERZ1699253 | MGnify/ENA primary metagenome ERZ1699253 (study PRJEB42319, sample SAMD00040304) | human oral metagenome | material: saliva | host: Homo sapiens | study: EMG produced TPA metagenomics assembly of PRJDB4115 data set (Metgenomic analysis of... | reverse complement strand
AGCCTCAAAGCGGCTAAATCATGGGCAGACTGGGAAAGCTACCGTATTCAGTTTGAACCTAAAGATGTAGATGAAGACCCGCAAGCCTCCCTTGCCATCGCAAGAATGGAAAACCATTACTTCGTAAACGAAGGCTGGCTGCAGGGCGATAAGGCTATTTTGGCAAACATCGACAAAATCCGCCATATCCCAACCATCATCGTCCAAGGCCGCTACGACCTATGCACCCCGATGCAAAGCGCGTGGGAACTCTCGCAAGCCTTCCCTGAAGCAGAATTGAGAATCGTCCAAGCAGGCCACTCTTCTTTTGATCCTTCGCTTTCCGAAGCTTTAGTGAAAGCAGTAGAGGATATTAGAAGCAAGTTATAAAGATTAATAAATAACAATGCCGTCTGAAAAGTTTCAGACGGCATTTTTAATCAAAGCTTGCTAGATATTAAACGGTAAATGTTTATATGCAATATTATTGAGTATGAATACTACCTAGTATATGATTTATAAATTAACTAATTAGTGATGGTAAGCTTTACCATTGCTTGCATCTGTAAGGTAGATGGACAATATTAGTTTTTACAATCCCATCTAATGGAAACTTGCATGATTGCGAAATCATGGGTAACCAAGTTGCTGTTGAAACATGTAGAAAAATTGCTTGGGTAACATGTGTTTCTTAAAAATCTATAATTAATTTCATTTTAGGAAGTTGGATGACTGACAAAATTGCTCATGCTCGCCAGGACTCATCAAAAAATTGGCATTCCCATCCCCTGCAAAAACATCTACAAAAAGTCGCCCAACTCGCCAAGCGTTTTGCAGGGCGTTATGGAGAGTTGTTTGCCGAATATGCGGGGCTTTTGCACGATTTGGGGAAATTTCAGGAAGCTTTTCAGAAATATATCCGTAATGCATCCGGCTTTGAAAAAGAAAATGCCCATTTGGAAGATGTCGAATCTACCAAGTTGCGCAAAATTCCGCATTCCACTGCCGGTGCCAAATATGCAGTAGAGCACCTTAATCCGTTTTTTGGGCATTTGCTGGCGTATCTGATTGCCGGGCATCATGCTGGGCTGGCAGATTGGTATGACAAAGGCAGTCTGAAAAACCGTCTGCAACAGGCGGATGACGAGTTGGTGGCATCTTTGTCGGGTTTGGTGGAAAGCAGTTTGTCCGAAGATTTTTTCCGGTTATCAGATGATGATCTGAAGCGGGATTTTTTTGCATTTTGGAAAGAAGGAGCAAAGCTGGAAGAATTGCATATTTGGCTGCGTTTTCTCTTTTCCTGTTTGGTGGATGCTGATTTTTTGGATACCGAAGCCTTTATGAACGGATATGCCGATGCGGATACTGCGCAGGCTGCCGGATTGCGCCCGAAATTTCCCAGTTTGGATGAGTTGCACCGGAGATATGAGCAATATATGGCACAACTTTTAGAAAAAGCAGATAAAAATTCAACTTTAAATCAAGAACGTCATACCATTTTGCAGCAATGTTTTTCCGCCGCCAAAACTGACCGCACTTTGTTTTCTTTAACTGTGCCGACCGGCGGCGGCAAAACTTTGGCGAGCTTGGGGTTCGCTTTGAAGCACGCGCTGGAATTCGGCAAAAAACGTATTATCTATGCTATTCCTTTCACCAGTATTATCGAGCAGAACGCCAATGTTTTCCGCAAAGCATTAGGCGATGATGTGGTTTTGGAGCACCACAGCAATTTGGAAGTGAAAGAAGATAAGGAAACAGCGAAAACTCGTCTTGCTACGGAAAATTGGGACGCACCTCTGATTGTTACCACCAATGTGCAACTGTTTGAAAGCCTGTTTGCAGCGAAAACCAGCCGTTGCCGCAAGATTCACAATATTGCCGATAGCGTGGTGATTTTGGATGAAGCTCAGCAGCTTCCGCGCGATTTCCAAAAGCCGATTACCGACATGATGCGGGTATTGGCGCGCGACTACGGTGTTACCTTTGTGCTGTGCACGGCAACTCCGCCTGAACTTGGCAAAAATATCGACGCATTCGGTCGTACTATTTTGGAAGGCCTGCCGGACGTGCGCGAGATTGTGGCGGATAAAATCGCCTTATCGGAAAAACTGCGCCGCGTCCGTATCAAAATGCCGCCGCCAAACGGCGAAACGCAAAGCTGGCAGGAAATTGCCGATGAAATCGCCGCGCGTCCGTGCGTTTTGGCGGTGGTTAATACGCGAAAGCACGCCCAAAAACTCTTTGCCGCCCTGCCTTCTGACGGCATCAAACTGCATTTGTCCGCCAATATGTGCGCCACGCACCGCAGCGAAGTGATTGCGCTGGTTCGCCGATATTTGGCACTGTATCGCGCAGGCAGCCTGCACAAGCCCTTGTGGCTGGTCAGCACGCAGTTGATTGAAGCCGGCGTGGATTTGGATTTCCCTTGCGTTTATCGGGCGATGGCTGGGCTGGACAGTATTGCCCAAGCGGCGGGGCGCTGCAACCGCGAAGGCAAGTTGCCGTTTGGCGAAGTAGTCGTGTTCCGTGCCGAAGAAGGCGCACCCAGCGGCAGCCTGAAACAGGGGCAGGACATTACCGAAGAAATGCTGAAAGCAGGACTGCTTAACGACCCACTTTCCCCGTCGGTATTTGCCGAATATTTCCGCCGTTTCAACGGCAAAGGCGATGTGGATAAACACGACATTACAAGACTTTTGACGGCAGAACGGCCCAATGAAAATCCGCTGGCAATCAAATTCCGCACCGCTGCCGAACGATTCCGTCTGATTGATAACCAAGGCGTGGCACTCATTGTGCCGTTTATCCCATTGGCTCATCGGGAAGAAGGCGGCAGTCCGCAAGTCGTCAAAGCAAACGAGCTGGACGATTTTTTCAGACGACATCTGGACGATGTGGAAGTTTCAAAATGGCAGGATATTTTGGATAAACAACGTTTTTTGCAGCCTGCCGACAATTCCTTCGGACAAACCGACCAACCACCGCTGCCTGAGCCGTTTGAACGCTGGTTCAGCTTGCTTGAAAGCGACCCGCTCAAACACAAATGTGTTTACCGCAAATTACAACGCTACACGATTACCGTGTATGAACACGAACTCAAAAAGCTATCTGCGAATGCCGTTTTTTCCAGAGCAGGATTGTTGGTGTTAGATAAGGGCTATTACAAAGCCGTGCTTGGTGCGGATTTTGATGATACGGCTTGGCTATCTGAAAATTCGGTTTTATGAAATGAAAGCAATAAGGAGATGATATGAGTTTTATCTTAGAAATTAGCGGCGATTTGGCTTGCTTCACCAGGCCGGAGCTTAAGGTGGAACGGGTTAGTTATCCTGTAATTACACCATCAGCAGCACGAAATATCCTAATGGCAATCTTGTGGAAACCCGCCATTCGATGGCGGATACAGAAGCTCGAGATTCTCAAACCAATTCAGTGGACAAATATCCGCCGTAACGAAGTGGGAACCAAAATGAGTGAACGCAGCGGCTCGCTCTATATTGAAGACAACCGCCAGCAGCGGGCATCCATGCTGCTGAAAGACGTTGCCTACCGCATCCACGCCGATTTTGACATGACAAGCGAAGCAGGCGAGGGCGACAACTACGTCAAATTTGCCGAAATGTTCAAGCGGCGCGCGAAAAAAGGGCAGTATTTCCACCAACCTTATTTGGGTTGTCGCGAGTTTCCCTGCCATTTCAGGCTGCTTGAAAAGGCTGAAGACGGTTTGCCACGCGAAGACATTACCCAAGATTTCGGCTTTATGCTGTACGACATGGATTTCAGCAAATCTGACCCGCGCGATTCCAATAACGCCGAGCCGATGTTTTACCAATGCAAAGCGGTAAACGGTGTGATTACTGTGCCGCCTGCCGACAGCGAGGAGGTAAAACGATGGTTCTGCACGCGCTCACTCAATACTACCAACGCAAAGCCGAAAGCGATGGCGGTGTTGCCCCGGAAGGGTTTGAAAACAAAGAAATCCCGTTCATTATCGTTATAGACAAACAGGGTAAATTTATCCAGCTGGAAGATACCCGTGAGCTGAAAGGCAAGAAGAAAGTTGGCCGCACTTTTTTAGTACCACATAGTGTTAAACGATCTAGTACAAAAGTTGTCAGTAATACTTTATGGGACAATTATGGATATGTTTTAGGATATGTGGCAGATAAAAATCCTGAGTTTGTTCAGAATCAGCATAAAAGTTTTATTGACAAGGTTAATGAATTTAAAAAGAAATTACCCAATGATATGGGCATCGCTGCCGTTGCCGAATTTTTGGCTTCTGCGGAAGAAAAAGGCAAAGTCATGCAGGCTGCAAATTGGGTGGAATGTGCCAAAGTCAAAGGCTGTAATCTCAGCTTCCGCTTGGTGGACGAGGCAGTAGATTTGGTTTGCCAGTCAAAGGTGGTGCGGGAATATGTAAGTCAAGCGAATCAAACGCAATCCAATAATGTCCAAAAAGGTATTTGCCTTGTAACGGGAAAACCTGCATCGATTGCACTTTTACATAATGATATTAAAGGAATTGAGAAATTTGAGAATGGTAGCTATAAACAAGCCAAACCAGCTCCTTTGATTTCTGCAAATTTAGATTCTTTTAAATCCTATGGTAAGGGTAAAAATAAAGATAACGGGCTGATGTATCCGATTGGCGAGCAAGCCATGTTTGAATACACCACTGCCTTAAATACCCTGCTTGCCGGTGAAAACCGCTTCCGTATCGGCGATGTAACAGCCATCTGTTGGAGCGCAAAACCGACTCCGTTGGAAGAGAGTCTTGCTTCGCTGATTAACGGCGGTGGCAAAGACAATCCCGATGAGCATATCGATGCCGTTAAAACCCTTTATAAAAGCCTGTACAACGGCCAATACCAAAAACCGGACGGCAAAGAAAAATTCTACCTTTTAGGCTTATCGCCCAATTCCGCGCGCATTGTCGTCCGTTTTTGGCATGAAACCACTGTTGCCGCCTTATCAGAAAGTATTGCGGCGTGGTATGACGATTTGCAGATGGTGCGCGGCGAAAACTCGCCATACCCCGAATATATGCCGCTGCCGCGCCTGCTAGGCAATTTGGTGTTGGACGGCAAAATGGAAAATCTGCCATCCGATCTAATCGCCCAAGTAACCGATGCCGCACTCAACAACCGCGTTTTACCCGTCAGCCTGTTGCAGGCTGCTTTGCGGCGCAACAAGGCGGAACAGAAAATTACCTATGGCAGGGCAAGTCTGCTTAAAGCCTATATCAATCGCGCAATCCGCGCAGGTCGTCTGAAAAACATGAAGGAGCTAACTATGAGCTTAGATAGAAATCGCCAAGACATCGGCTATGTGCTGGGGCGGCTGTTTGCCGTGCTGGAAAAAACACAGGCCGAAGCCAATCCCGGCTTAAATGCCACCATTGCCGACCGCTATTTCGGTTCGGCAAGCAGCACGCCGATTGCCGTATTCGGCACATTGATGCGCCTGCTGCCGCACCATTTGAACAAACTGGAATTTGAAGGTCGTGCTGTGCAACTGCAATGGGAAATCCGCCAGATTTTGGAACATTGTCAGAAATTTCCCAACCATCTGAATTTGGAACAGCAAGGCCTATTCGCCATCGGTTACTACCACGAAACCCAATTCCTGTTCACCAAAGATGCATTGAAAAACCTGTTTAACGAAGCAAAAACCGCCTAAGGAGCAAACGCTATGACTATTGAAAAACGCTACGACTTTGTCTTTTTATTTGACGTGCAAGACGGTAATCCCAACGGCGACCCCGATGCAGGCAACCTGCCGCGTATCGACCCGCAAACCGGCGAAGGTTTGGTAACTGATGTCTGCCTGAAACGCAAAGTCCGCAATTTTATCCAAATGACTCAAAATGACGAACATCACGATATCTTTATTCGTGAAAAAATTATTCTTAATGATTTAATTGCTGAAGCCCATCAGCAAGATGAAGTAAAAGACAAACCAAAAGGGAGAGAAAAAACCGAAAGTGCACGTCAATATATGTGCAAACGCTATTACGATATTCGTACTTTTGGTGCGGTTTTAACGACAGGTGAGAATGCGGGACAAGTTAGAGGTCCTGTGCAATTGACTTTTTCCCGCTCCATTGATCCGATAGTAACACTTGAACATACGATTACTCGTTGTGCGCCAGCCAAAGAGGTTGAAAACCCAAATCCTGAAGATAGTGAAGAAGAAAAAGCAAAGAAAGAACGTGGGAGAATGGGTCGCAAATTCACCGTCCCCTACGGGCTATACCGCTGCCACGGCTTCATTTCCGCCCACTTCGCCAAGCAAACCGGCTTTTCCGAAAACGATTTAGAGCTGTTTTGGCAGGCACTCGTCAATATGTTCGACCACGACCATTCCGCCGCACGCGGACAAATGAACGCACGCGGGCTTTATGTGTTTGAACACAGCAATAATCTAGGTGATGCGCCTGCTGATAGTCTGTTCAAACGCATTCAGGTAGTCAAAAAGGACGGTGTAGAAGTAGCAAGGAGTTTTGACGATTATCTTGTCAGTGTAGACGATAAGAATCTTGGAGAAACCAAGCTGTTGCGTAAATTAGGCTAAAAATGACCGCACTTTTAATCGAAAGCCAAGGGGAAAATCGGGATACGCGCCTGATTCCCCTTTCTGCCCTGCAACACTACGCCTTCTGCCCGCGCCAATGCGCCCTGATTCATAACGAGCAGGCGTGGGCGGAGAACTATTTGACCGCGCAGGGCAAGGCGCTGCATGAGCGGGTGGATTCGGGCGAACCGGAAACGCGCAAGGGCGTGCGTTTTGAGCGGACGGTGCATGTGTCGGCGGAGAAGCTGGGCATCAGCGGCGTGCTGGATTTGGTGGAAGTGGATACGAAGACAGGCCGTCTGAAACCCGTGGAATACAAACGCGGCAAGCCCAAACCCGACCCGATGGACGAAATCCAGCTCTGCGCCCAAGGCTTGTGTTTGGAAGAAATGACGGGGCAAACCGTCTCTGAGGGCGCGCTGTGGTATATGCAAACCCGCCACCGCGTCCCCGTCGTGTTTTCAGACGACCTGCGCACCCAAACACTCGCTACCATCGCCGCCGTGCGCGAACTTTTAAACAGCGGACAAACCCCGCCACCCGACTACGGCAAACGCTGCAAAGCCTGCTCGCTGGTGGAGATTTGCCAGCCGGAGTTGTTGGGGAAATCGGATAGGAGTGTGGGGTATGTGGCTGGGTTATTTTGGCAAGATGTTGAATAAAATTTTTAAATTTTAATTATTGAATTGAGGGTATTGTATGAAGCTTAAAAGAATTGATATTAAGAGGTTTAGATCTATAAATGACCTAAAGCTAGAAATTGATTTGAATAATAATTTTATTAGTATATGCGGTCCAAATAATGTTGGGAAAACTAATGTGCTACGCGCATTAAATTTATTTTTTAATCCAGATGAATATGTTTTTAATAAAGATGCTCCGCATTTAAAACAAAACACAAGAGGAGGTTCTGTAGCAACTGAAATTAATCTTCAGTTTGAAGATTCAAAAGGTAAGCTATATGAATTAATTAGAAGAATAGAGATGATAGAAGGTGAGGTTTCTATAAATAATAAAGGATTTCTTTATCCAGAAGGTATAGGAAGAGGAAAACCAAAGAAAGAATTAACTGAATCTAACATCAATGATCTAATTAAAAATTTTGTATTTTTTTATATTCCAGCAATCAATATTTCATTCCCTGATTTGATTAACCTGATTATTAATGATGTATATGCAATTGAATTTGATAAATCTAGATTTTCAGGTTTAAAAGGAGAATTAAAATCATCTTTTGAGAATTATAATAATGGGTTGGTGGGTGTTTTAAATCAGTTAGCTGAAGAAATCAACCCATTATTCCAGCAGTTTAATGAAAATTGGTCTGTTGAATTTAAAAGCAATGCCAAAGTAAAAAAATTTCAAGATCTAATTTCAGAAGATATTAGTTTTCATATTGATGATAAAGCAGGATTTAATAATGAAGGAAAAGGATCAGGATTGCAGAAATTAGGATTTATACTCTTACATCAGAAAATTATTGAAAAATTATCAAGAACAAAAAAGAATATAATATTTTGTATTGATGAACCAGATGCTTTTCTGCATCGTGGGCTTCAATTAAAGTTAAGAGATGTTTTATATGATATATCAAATAAACACCAAGTTATTGTTACTACTCACTCACCAGAATTTATTGATTCTTCCAGTTTAAAAAATGTCATTTTGCTAGATCAGGAAATTGGTGAAGAAAAGCTTTATAAACGAACTAACACATATATTAATTCTATTAATACCATATCTATAGATCTATCAGAAGATGATGGAGCTAGAAAAATTAGGGAGTATTTAGGTCTAGAAGAAGATAAAACTGATCTTTTAGATAATTATAATATATTTGTCGAAGGAGAATGTGATAAAAAATATATTTCTGAATTATGTAAGTTGTTTAAAATAGAGACTAAAAGGATAATTTCTATTGATGGCGTTAATAAATATAATAGAGAGTTAGAGTTTTATGATGATTGGTATTCTGACTCAACTAAAAAACCCAAAATTACATTACTATTTGATAATGATGAGGAAGGAAGAAAATGTTATAAATTGATTAAAGAAAAAAAATTTAAGAATATCCAAGTGGATTGTAAGTTTATTCCTACCAGAACTGGAGATTTACCAAATTTAAGTAATTTACAGAATGTTAAAAGTAATTTAGAAATTGAAGATTTTATCTACCCAGAACTAATTTTTCATTTGTCATCATTATTGCTTTCTAGAAAAAATATATCAAAATTTTCTTTTAAGGAATTAGATAGAAAATTAAAGAATAAGGGATTTGCCGATGATGGTATATTAGCTTCAATGGATCTCTTATTAAAGGATAAAAATCCTGATGGTATAGGATCACTCAGTTTTTGTTCTACAAGTATGAAAGGAGGGTTAGCTTCTCACTTTAATCTTTCTGGTAATAGAAAAATAACCGATTTACTAATTGATGCTGATAAGAAATATCCAGAGGTTAGAAAATTCTTAATTGATATTATGAAGAAGAATTAATGACTTATTGGGTTATAGTATTCTAATTAACCTAACCCACCTATTTTTCAGGAAGCCCAACCAATCCATTAATTCCAAAACTGCGGTCAAAATCCAAGGAATTCCCCATGCGCAAACTGCAAAACACGCTCTATATTACTACTCAAGGCAGCTATCTGCATAAGGAGCGGGAGACGCTGGTGGTGGAGCAGGAGCGCAAGAAGGTGGCGCAGTTGCCGGTGCATTCTATCGGGCATATTTTCTGTTTTGGGAATGTGCTGGTGTCGCCGTTTTTGCTGGGGTTTTGCGGTGAAAATAATGTGAATTTGGCGTTTTTTACGGAAAACGGGCGTTATTTGGGGCGGCTTCAGGGGCGGCAGAGTGGCAATGTGCTGTTGCGTCGGGCGCAGTATCGAGCGTCGGAGCAAAATCCCGTGCCGATTGCGCGCAATATCATTGCGGCGAAAATTCAGGCGAGTAAACGGGTGCTTCAGCGGCAGATTCGCAATTACGGCGAGAATGCGGCGATTCAAAGTGCGGTCGATGCTTTGAACATTTCGCTGCGGCAGTTGAAGGGCGCGGCGGAGCTGGACGTGGTGCGCGGTATTGAAGGCGACGCGGCGGCGCGTTATTTCGGCGTATTCGGGCAGCTTTTGAGCGAAAAAAGCGGCTTTACTTTTGACGGGCGCAACCGCCGTCCGCCCAGAGACGGGGTGAATGCGCTGTTGTCGTTCGTGTACAGTCTGTTGGGCAAGGACATCAGCGGCGCGCTGCAAGGCGTGGGGCTGGATCCGCAAGTGGGTTTTCTACACGCCGACCGGCCAGGGCGCGACAGTTTGGCGCAGGATATTTTGGAAGAATTCCGCGCGTGGTGGGCGGATAGGTTGGTGCTGTCGCTGATTAACCGAGGGCAAATCAAACCGCAGGATTTTGTTACCGAGGCGAGTGGCGCGGTAAGCTTAAAAGCCGATGCGCGTAAGCTCTTGTTCCAAGCCTTGCAGGCGAAAAAGCAAGAGAAAATTGTCCATCCGTTTTTAGGCGAAGAAGTGGAAATCGGTTTGCTGCCGTATATTCAGGCCATGCTGTTGGCGCGGCACTTGCGCGGAGATTTAGCGGAATATCCGCCGTTTTTGATGAGATAGGTTTGCAGGTCGTCTGAAAACGGGTTGGACATTTTCAGACGACCTCTAAAGCAGCCTGCACATGGGAATACAAAATGCTGATGCTGATTACTTACGATATTTCGCTGGAAGACACGGAAGGACAGGCAAGGCTGCGGCGCGTGGCGAAATTGTGTCTGGACTACGGCGTGCGCGTGCAGTATTCAGTGTTCGAATGCGACATCGCGCCCGACCAGTGGGTTGTTTTAAAAGACAAACTCTTGAAAACCTACAACCCTGAAACCGACAGCCTGCGCTTTTACCATCTGGGCAGCAAATGGCGGCGCAAAGTGGAACACCACGGCGCGAAACCGGCGGTGGATGTGTTTAAAGATACGTTGATTGTATAAATCGCCAACCTGCGGTTCTCATGAAAATGCGGCAGGGTTGGCGAATTGGGATTGTTCTTTAACAATCAGGATATTGCGAATGCGGGTGTAACGGAAAAGGCTGTGTTATACTCGCGTTCACGCTTTTCTTGGGAGCCTAGCGAAATCGGGGCTGCGAAACCTGATGGAGCAAGGCTTTTAAGAGAGGCACCAGCCGCCTTCAGGCGGCTGTGTGTTGAAACTAAAAACCATCATTGCAGATACGAAATAAGCTAGAACCAGCCGCCTTCAGGCGGCTGTGTGTTGAAACAACCCTTATAAGCAAAAACGAAATGAAGTTTTACCAGCCGCCTTCAGGCGGCTGTGTGTTGAAACAAAGCCCAGGAACTTTTTGAAAGATGTTTTGCAAACCAGCCGCCTTCAGGCGGCTGTGTGTTGAAACCAGAGAGCCTGTGATGTCAATCAAACAGCGATAGCCAGCCGCCTTCAGGCGGCTGTGTGTTGAAACAAGCAAAATCATAAAATCATGATTTTATGATTGTCCAGCCGCCTTCAGGCGGCTGTGTGTTGAAACCGCTGGTTTGATAAATAAACGGTTTCCTTGAGGACCAGCCGCCTTCAGGCGGCTGTGTGTTGAAACACAAAATCTGTTGATAACTGCTATCGGCAAAGAAACCAGCCGCCTTCAGGCGGCTGTGTGTTGAAACGCGATATCACCGCCGAGCGTATATCCAAAAACGACCAGCCGCCTTCAGGCGGCTGTGTGTTGAAACGCCGTACATCGGCTTCACAATTTCCTCGAAGAAACCAGCCGCCTTCAGGCGGCTGTGTGTTGAAACCAACTTGGTTGTCTATTTCGGCCACTCAAGACAAACCAGCCGCCTTCAGGCGGCTGTGTGTTGAAACTGTTGGGTCAGGTAGAAACTGCCGATAGTTCGTACACCCAGCCGCCTTCAGGCGGCTGTGTGTTGAAACCACAGGAATGTGAAAACATTGCCTGCTTCCGCACCAGCCGCCTTCAGGCGGCTGTGTGTTGAAACCAGCACATCTGACCATAAATATTTGAAAGAATCGCCAGCCGCCTTCAGGCGGCTGTGTGTTGAAACCATAAGTTTCTTAGCGTCTAACTCGCTCTTTCCGCCCAGCCGCCTTCAGGCGGCTGTGTGTTGAAACCGAGGGGCTATCAAATAGCCCTCAGAATGCAAAACCAGCCGCCTTCAGGCGGCTGTGTGTTGAAACCATCTTGACCGCTTCCGCCATTCTTTCCGCCCCCCCAGCCGCCTTCAGGCGGCTGTGTGTTGAAACCAACCCTTAAACAAAAAAATTAATGATAGAGTCGCCCAGCCGCCTTCAGGCGGCTGTGTGTTGAAACTTCGCTATAAAAATCTTTTGCTACGTCGCAACGTGCCAGCCGCCTTCAGGCGGCTGTGTGTTGAAACTGTCTGTCACCTTATTGCTCATTTGGATATTGGACCCAGCCGCCTTCAGGCGGCTGTGTGTTGAAACTTGGGTCTGTACCACTGTAGTGCCATTATTTAATCCAGCCGCCTTCAGGCGGCTGTGTGTTGAAACGCAGTTACCGTGTGTGGTGGTTTATATCGATGGGCCCAGCCGCCTTCAGGCGGCTGTGTGTTGAAACTTGTATGAAGACCCGACGGACAACAAGGTCACAGACCCAGCCGCCTTCAGGCGGCTGTGTGTTGAAACACGTTAATCCATCGACCTTTAAAACGCTTGGCGACCAGCCGCCTTCAGGCGGCTGTGTGTTGAAACTAAACGAAGCTATCAAACGCGCCTACATCGGCGACCCAGCCGCCTTCAGGCGGCTGTGTGTTGAAACGAACAGTACCGGATGACTGAGAATGGGGATAAAACCAGCCGCCTTCAGGCGGCTGTGTGTTGAAACCCGTACATAATTGTACGGAAATATACTGTTTTTCCAGCCGCCTTCAGGCGGCTGTGTGTTGAAACCAGATCATCGATTGCCAAATCGATGGTTTGTTCGCCAGCCGCCTTCAGGCGGCTGTGTGTTGAAACTGTAAAACGGGCAAGCCTTGATTTGACAAGGTCCCAGCCGCCTTCAGGCGGCTGTGTGTTGAAACACGCGTGAACGCAAAAACCAAGACGGCACATTTACCCAGCCGCCTTCAGGCGGCTGTGTGTTGAAACATAAAAACAATACCGGCTGAATCTGCTTCAAACCCAGCC
>ERZ1699253.154-NODE-154-length-12728-cov-2.091659_pt1 | contig 12728 bp, 11 predicted proteins | sample MGYA00581517_ERZ1699253 | MGnify/ENA primary metagenome ERZ1699253 (study PRJEB42319, sample SAMD00040304) | human oral metagenome | material: saliva | host: Homo sapiens | study: EMG produced TPA metagenomics assembly of PRJDB4115 data set (Metgenomic analysis of... | reverse complement strand
GCTCTACACCAACCGCCTGGTGGTGCGTAGCCCGGGCGGTATCTACGGTGCTGTAACTATCCGAGATTTCGGTCAGCCCGGTGTTTCTTCAACCCGCAACAGCTACTTAGCAAGCATTCTGACTAATCTGCCCGACCCGGGTACGGGGCGTTTGATTGCAGAGAATAGGGCTTCCGGTATTCCCACGGTTCTGCGCGCGCTGAAGGAGGCGGGTCTGCCCGCTCCCCAGTTTGCTGACCGTCTACTCTATGTGCAGGTCACTCTGATGCAACCCCCACAGGATGTGTCTTCTACGGAACAGAAGACCACGCCTGAGGATAAGACTCAGCAAGCAACCCATTCCACGGGCAAACATTCAGCCGACGCCGTCGAACCGGCGGGCGCCGATGCGTCGCTTGACGGCCTCAGCGAACGCCAGGCTGGTATTGTGCGTGGCCTGCGTGCACAGGGCGAGGCTGTTTCCACGACATATATCCAAGAGCATTGGGGTCGGGGTGCTTCACGTACCTCCATCACGAATGATCTGCGCCGTCTTGTGGAGGCGAAGCTGATTGTTCCTACGGCTCCGCCGCGTAGTAAGAACCGTAAGTATCGCGCTGCTTAGACGTGCCCGATAAAAGGTACACAAAAAAAAGGGGGGAGGGGAATAGAGCGGTTATTCTCTATTTCCCTCCCCCTTCGACTATTCAGCCAAAACCACGTTTAGCCGCAAGCCCACTCAAAGACGACCTGCGAGAAATCGCGGGCGGCAAGCGCCTCCGGGGTAATCAGCCAGTTCGCCGCACCGGCATCACCCCACATGATCTCGATTTCTTCGTCTTCGTTCTCCTCGTTCTCCGACTCAGAGACGATAGTCAGCAGGTTCACCGTGTGGCCGCGCAGCTCCTCGAACTCGTCGCGCGGGTCCTCCTGCACGAACGAGGGGTAGCCGCCGATATGCGAGTAATCCCTCTCCTCCGATTCGAAGGGCTCCAGCAGGTTATAGGAGGCGTCATCTCGTGCGTTCGGTTCCTCGGGAAGCTTCTGGTCCGGGTACATTTCATCCCAGGCGTCAGCGAACTGGTCGTAGATTTCGAAGCCGCCATCCAGGAAGCCCTGCTCCCAGGGCTCGAAGGCAAGTGCGTACTCGGTGGTTGCCTCAGAAACGTCCTTGCCCTCAGGTCCCAGAGGCCAGCCGTAATCGCCCCAGTCGATGGTCGGGAAGGGAACCGGGAACTGCACATCCGGGTTCGGTTCATCCAGCGTCTCGTAGTAGACGACGCGGTGATTCTTCTGCGAGAGCGGGTTCTCGTAGTCAAAGCCCCACAAGCACTCTTCATCGTTCGGGTTAATCCAGAACTGCAACAGACCGGTTGCCGGGTAAAAGTCATTCTCGGGCAGCTCAGCGCAGTTAATCTGCGCGATCATGCCCAGCGGCTCACCCTTCTCATTGGTCGGCGCAGACTCCCCAGCAGGCAGGTACGGGCGGCCGCCAAACTTGGATGCGGTCTGCGGCAGCGGGGCGTCGGGGAGGGTTACCTTCAGGCGGATTGCCTGCTTGCGGGCGCCACGCTCGTTGAGTGCGTCGATGACGCGGCGTGCCTGCGCCAGGGTCTCTTCGGAGGGCTTGTTCTTCGGCATTGCGTGCTCGTTTCGTCGGTGAATTAATCGGTGTAGAAGATTCGGTGTGTCAGGCGTGGGGCTACGGTACCGCTGCGCCTTCTACCCCCATTAGACCCTATTTCGGGCGGGCGCGCACCAATTCTGGTCACGAGTGCATCCGGCGGCAGCAAGCAGGTGCGAAAGCAGGTGCGAAAGCAGGTGCCGAGCGTGCAGAAAGCCCCGCCTCCTCACCCTCATGCGCGAGCATGAGAGGTAAGAATGCGGGGCTTCCCGGCGAATCTCTACGAGAGGCTAGAACCTTTAGAGAGCCTTCTCGATGGTCTCCAGAACACCAAGCGCGGCAGCCGGGCCAGCGTTCAGGAAGAACATGTCAGCATCCACGCTGTGCGCGTGCTTCTCGGTAACAGCCTTGAGGGTGCTCCACAGCGCCTCACCGGTCAGCTTGGACTCGTCGCCGCCCTGCACACCGTAGAACAGGTAGTCGCCGTCAGCCTGGTCGAGCTGCTCGGAGCTCAAGTCGATGGAGGTCTTCGCAACCCGCGCAGATGCGGGACGTGCCAGGGACGCATCCGCGCAGATGGAGCCCACGAACGAGGACTTCGCGAAGATGCGGGTGCGGTCAGCGGAAGTGTACAGGAAGGAGAAGGTCTTCTCGCTGCCAGCCTTCTGACCGACCGACTTCGCCTTGGTGTTGTACTCCTCCATGAGCTTCTCAGCCTTCTCGGTGGTGCCCAGCGCGGCGGCAATCAGCAGGAAGTCCTGCTTCCAGTTGATGCCGGTGCCCTCGGTGACCACGGTCGGCGCGATCTTGGCGAGGGACTCGTACAGCTCGTCCTTCTTGTTGGTGTTGTTGATGAGGATCAGGTCGGGCTTGAGATTTGCGATGGCCTCAACGTCCGGGTCGGTGCGCTTGCCGACCTTAGCAATCTTGTCGAGCTCTGCGGACTTATCGGAGAACTTAGTCTTCAGGTAGGTGGGGACCAGGTCGGCGTCACCGGCGGTTGCTGCGCCGACCGGCACGACGCCCAGGGAGAGCACGCCGTCGAGCTGACCGGTGGAGAGAATCACGACCTTGGAGGGTGCGGATTTGATGGTGGTTTCACCGCGGAAGTGCTTGACGGTGCGGGGGAATTCGCCGTCAACGGTGGTGGTGCCCATGCCGGAGGGCAGGGCGGAGGGTGCAACCTTCTTACCGGTCGCAGAAGCAGACGCGGAGGAGGAAGAGCCGGAAGTGTTGGAGGAACCGCAAGCTGCCAGGGCGAGGGCACCGAAGGAACCAAGTGCGAGTGCACCGAAGGAGCGGCGGGTGATCTTGTTCGTCATATTTGCCATATTATTAGGATAACCTCATATATGCATATGCGATACTTAATACTCATCTATTGATACGTTAAGCATCCTCCGTCCGCACGGGAGCGCACCGCTCCCCCACCACCTCCAAGGCATATGACCCCACAGACCACCACCCCTTCCGGACCCGCCGTTAGCGCTGCTTCCCTGGCGAAAATTCGTGCCCTCTCCGCTTCTTCGGACGCCGTATCTGGCGCCTCCTCTGGCGGTCAGGGTGGCAAGTCTATCTCGCGTCTGGCGGTTGCGCTCATTATTGGCGGCGTTCTGCTAGTGCTGCTTTGCGCCCTGTCGTTTACGGTGGGTTCGCGCCTGTTCACCCTGGACCGCTCGATTGACGGTTTCCTCCACCCGGAGGCGAACACCATCGAGTCGAAGCTGATTTGGGCGAAGCGTGCCCCGCGTACCGCCGCGGCGTTGCTGGTGGGTGCCGCGTTGGCGGTGTCGGGTGTGCTCATGCAGGCGTTGAGCCGTAACCCGCTGGCTGAGCCGGGTCTGCTGGGTGTGAACTCGGGTGCCGCCGCCTCCGTGGTGGTCGGTGTGGGCGTTTTTGGGGTGTCGTCCCCGTTCGTTCAGCTCTGGCTGGCGCTGGCCGGTTCGGGTCTGGCGGCGGCGCTGGTGTTCGTCATGGGTCTGGTGGATTCTAAGCCGAACCTGGATTCGACGGCGCGTCTGGTGCTGACGGGTGTGGCGGTGAACGCCTGCCTGGGCACGATTACCGGCATTATCACAATGTTTAATTCGAAGGCTTTTGATTCGCACCGTTTCTGGGTGGTGGGTTCGCTGGAGAACCGCACCTTTGAGCAGGTGCTGTCTGCGCTGCCCTTTGTGGCATTGGGTTTGGTGCTCTCTTTCATGCTGATCGGTCCTCTGCGTGCCCTGGCACTCGGTGAGGATGCGGCAGCCGGCTTGGGCGTGCCGGTGACGATGGTGCGTGGCGCGACGATTATTGCAATCATGGCGCTGTGTGGTGCGGCGACTGCGATTGCGGGCCCGATTGGTTTTGTGGGCCTGGTCGTGCCGCATGTGGTGCGTCTGCTGGTGGGTTCCGACATTGCGCGCGTGCTGCCGCTGTCGCTGGTGTACGGCCCGGTGTTGGTACTTGCCTCCGATATTTTGGGTCGCGTTCTGGTGATGCCGAGTGAGCTTGAGGTGGGTATTGTGACCGCCTTTATTGGTGCCCCGGTGCTGATGGTTCTGGTGCTGCGGTTGAGTACGGGTGCGCGCGGTGCGAAGAAGGGCCGCATGGGTGAGAAGGCGCAGGCGCACGACGAGGCGGGTCCGGCTCACGTGTCGGAGCACGGTCCGCATCATGCTCACCGCCCTGTTGTGCGCGGCTCGGCTGGTTCGGCTGGTTCATCTGGCGTATCTGGTTCGTAGGTCCCGGTTTCTGAGAGGTTTTATTGTGAGCGTTGTGTCTCGTTCTGTAGCCGGGTCCGTGCGTATTCCGGGGCGTTACCGCACCCCTATTCCGCGTACCCTGCTGGTGGTGGCGGTGCTTGTGGTGGCGGCGGTCGCCTCCCTGGTGTTTGGTAGTTATCAGATGAGCCCTGATCAGGTGTTTCGCCTGATTTTTCAGGGTGAGGGCACGGAGATTGAGCGTCAGCTGGTGTTGAATCAGCGTCTGCCGCGTATGCTTGCAGCCGTGGTGGTTGGTGCGGCTTTGGGCTTGTCGGGCGCTATTTTTCAGTCAGTTTCGCGTAATGCTCTGGGTTCGCCGGATATTATCGGCTTCACGGTGGGTTCGGCGACCGGTGCCCTGTCTGTGGTGCTGATTGGGTCGTTGAGTTCTACCGGCGTGGGTATGGGCATGGGCGCTATTATTGGCGGTTTTGCGACGGCGGCCGTGGTGATGCTTCTGGCGGGTGTGCGCGGTGGCGCGACGATGGGTCAGAAGATGGTGCTGATTGGTATTGCGGTGAGTGCGATGCTCAGTTCCGTGAACGATTACCTAATCACACGCGGTGATTTGGAGAAGGCGGAGGCGGCGAAGACCTGGCAACACGGTTCGCTAAATGCGCTGTCGTGGAATCAGGTGTCGGTGCAGGCGGTGCTGCTGCTGGTGGCGATTCCGCTGGTGCTGATGCTGACGCATCGCCTGCGCGTCTTGGAGCTCGGCGACGATTTGGCGGCGGGTTTGGGCCTGCCGGTGAAGAGGACCGTGAACCTGCTGGTGGCGGCTGCCGTGCTCCTGGTGGCTGTGGCGATTTCTGTTGCGGGCCCAATTGGTTTCTTGGCGCTGGTTGCCCCGCAGATTGCGCGCCGCCTGTGGAACACTCCGGGTATGGCGATGTGGCATTCGGCGCTGCTGGGTTCGGTGATTTTGGTGCTGGCTGATTTTGTGTCGGCTCGTGCGTTGGCGCCGTTCCAGATTCCGGTGGGTCTGGTGACGGGCGCGTTGGGTGGCGTGTACATGCTGTGGTTGCTGCACCGTCAGCGCTAGTTGCGCCGTCTTATTCCGTATGAGTGACCGGGTGTTCCCAACTGGGGGCACCCGGTTTTCTCTGTTTCACGGGGTTTCGCTAGGTTTCACGGGTGGTTTCAGAATTTTTCAGAATTTTCCCAGTTTTACCCCGGGGTAGATTAAAAACTGCTTATCGTGTCAGGGGTCGCTCATAGAGTGTAGGTGTTGGAAGGGACGATCCTTCCGACCGGGCACACCGTCTCCTGCGGTGTTGCCGCTAGGTTGATTCAGCATCTACGGAAGGAACGGTCATGGACAACACCACTCACGAGAGCCAGTACGCAAACGCAGAGATTTCCTGCACCGCCGATGAGCAGCTGTGCCGTGATGCAGAGTTCAACCTGCTGATGCAGGCGGGCACCATCGTCCGTATGGAGCGTTTCAACGTGGAGGAGCTCCGCGGCGTTCTGGAGCAGCTGGTAGCTGACGGTTCGTGCTTCCGCACCGCGCCGGCCTCTTCGACGATGGGCCGCGTGATGCGTCACCTGACTCAGGGTGCTTCCGGTTACGAGGCGAACTTGACTGAGCTGCGTGCGGCGGCACAGAACGCTCTGCTGTTCGTGTTCCCCCTGGAGAAGGACCTGGAGATGTGCCTGCGCTTTGAGCGTGTGCAGGGTACCGGCTTGGCGTTGACTCGTCTGGGCGTGAGCCCGGTCAATGGTGACCTGTGGACTCAGCACTGGGCGATGCGCGCGCTGGAGTGCACCGGCGGCGTGTTTGCGGTGGAGTCCGCTCCGGGTGCCTGCAATTTTGAGCTGCGCCGCGAGATGTTCTACGCGATGCTGTCGCTGGTTGAGCTGTCGACTTTGGGTCTGTCGGCTGAGCCGGAGGACTTCTACATGTTTGCCGATTCGGAGGCTGTGTGTAAGAAGTTCAAGCGTGAGCGTCGTGATTGCCGCCGCGCAATGCGTGCCCAGTACGACCGCGCCGCATAAGGTATATCGTGTATGCCTTATGCGGCATACGCGCATATCAGAGCCATTTGTTCTTCTTGAAGAACCAGTAGAGAAGCAGGCAGGAACCCACCATGAGTAGCAGCGCGGCGGGGTAGCCGAACTCCCATTTGAGTTCAGGCATGACCTCAAAGTTCATGCCGTACACGGAGCCAACGATGGTGGGCACCATGAGTAGCGCCGCGTAGGCGGAGATTCTCTTGGTGTCGTCGTTCTGCTGCTGACCGAGCAGGGTGTCGTGCACGCGCAGTGCGTTTTCGAGGGAGCTGCGAAGGTCTTCGAGGCGTTCTTTTGTTTGGGTTACGTGGTCGAGCACGTTGCGGAACTGCCGGGCGAGCTCGACCGCTTCTTCGTTCTTTTCTTCGTCGGATACGCCCGGGTAGGGTGAGGGGTCGAGCGCGCCGGTGCGCATCCCTTCGATGATGCGGCCGATCATGGATTCGAGGGGTCGGCAGGCACGCTGGAAGTCGATGACCTGGTTGAGCAGTTCGTAGATGCGCCGTGCGAGGGAGTTGGCGTCGCGCCGCTCGCTGTGGGAGAAGAGGATGTCTTCGATTTCGTCGCTGTCGTTTTCGAGGCCATCGAGCACGGGTGCGTACCCGTCGACGGTGCTGTCGAGGATGCGGTGCAGCAGTCGGGCGGGGGATGCATCGGGGGTGGCGTAGAGCAGGTTGAACTGGTCGTTGATGCGCTGGTTGCTGCGTTGTTCGTCGCGAACGAGTGCGAGGGTGTAGCGGGGGCCGGTGAAGAGGTGCAGTTCGCTGAGGCGCACTTCTTCTTCTTTGTCGAGGTAGATGGCGGGGCGGATGACGGTGAAGAGGGAGTCGCCGTATCGTTCTAGTTTGGCGCGCTGGTGGCCTCGTCCGGCGTCTTCGATGGCGAGTTCGTGCAGGTTGAAGGTTTTTTGCAGGGCGTGTAGTTCGTGGATGTCGGGGTTGGCGTATCCGAGGGCTACGGCGGTGTTGGGCTGCTGGTAGGCGTTGAGGGTTTCTTCTTCGGGTGCGCCTATGCGGATGCGGTCGCCGCTGGGGTAGATGGCTCCGGTAATGTAGGTCATCGTTCTCCTCCTCTGAACGCTTTGGCGCCACGTGTGCGAGGCGCTCCTTCCAGCATACGGTATGCGCCCCGCCCGGTCACTTATGCAGGTTCAGAGGCGTTGAGGGCTGGGGTGTTGAGGTGAGTCTTGGATTTTCTTTTTAAGATATCTGGGGGTTATAGAGTTTCAACCTTCCCTTGAAAGCTAAGAAAGTCTAAACTTCTAGTTAATAAGACTGAGATTGTCTTAGAACCAACCACTATTTTCTTTTAAGGAACCAACGATGCTGTTGAAACCATTTGTGAAGGGTGCGGCATGTACTTTTGCTGCCGCCTCTCTGTTGTTGTCTGCGGTGGTACCTGCTTCTGCAGCGCAATTGCACCCTAAGACTTTTTCTCCTTTTCCGGGTGATGAACTGGAAGTTACCTGCATTAATGAGTCTGAATACAATACCCCGGGTGATTACCAGGATAAGGTGATTGCTTGGGCGGAGTGCACTGGGCTTATTACTCACGGCCGCCGTCTTTATCTTCAGAAGAATAAGAATGCTCCCCAGCCTGCGATGACTCGTGGGCAGCTTCTTGAGTTTCTGTACCATGTGAAGGGTATGCCCGTGGTTAAGGATCTTCCTGCTACTTCGCCATATAGCGATATTTCGGTCAATGACCCGCACTACCCTATTGCTATCTGGGCTACTCGTGAAGGTATCACTGCCGGGTGGGGGGATGGAAAGTTCCACTACAACGAGGTAGCTTATGAGGCGACTGAGGCTCTCTTCCTTTACCGGATGTACGGCAAACCTCAGGTGGGTCTTACCCCCGTCCCCGAGGATTTCAAGCGTTGTGTGAAAGAGGGCGGAGATATGCATAAAGCATATAGCTGGCTGGGTTGGACACCTCGATGCGGATATGACAGTGATGTTGAGTTCATGACATTTCTATCTGTATTGCGAGATCTTGACCAGCGCGGAATTTTATAAATTATAAGGCGATAAAGATAGGCTCTGAATATTAATAATTTCAGAGCCTATCTTTTATATATTAAAATTCAACTTTTGTACCCAGATATTCATCCTGTTTATACTTTGGCATATCGGTGTACTTCTTTGGGGTCTTTTTCACTTCTTCTTCGATGTCATGCATTCCGTACCGCATGACAAATTCATTAATGGTGATATCCATGTATCCTGCGCGCCACGGGCCAAAGTGAACTTTCCATGGGTAATTCTCTGGATTTTCTCTGCGATACTCGTCGTAAACATCACCACAGACTGCACAAAGCCCCCAGCAGGTACCGTGCAGGTACCTTCCGGGGGCTTTCGCGTCTTGAGCTTTTGCGCTTAGTCTTCGTTGATGAGGTCGCGGACCACGATGGTCTGGTCACGGTCCGGGCCCACACCAATCGCAGAGATACGGCAGCCAGAAATCTCTTCCAGCTTCAGCACGTACTTGCGGGCATTCTCGGGCAGCTCATCCAGGCTCTTCGCATCCGAAATGTTCTCGGTCCAGCCGTCGTAGTACTCGAAAATCGGCTTAGCGTGGTGGAACTCGGTCTGAGTCATCGGCATCTCGTCGTGGCGCACACCGTCAACATCGTAAGCCACGCAGACCGGGATCTTATCCAGGCCGGTCAGCACGTCCAGCTTGGTGATGAACAGGTCGGTGAAACCGTTGATGCGCACAGCCTGACGCGCCAGCACGGCGTCGTACCAGCCGCAACGACGCGGGCGGCCGGTGTTCACGCCGAACTCGCCGCCGGTAGTGCGCAGGAACTCGCCCATCTCATCGAACAGCTCGGTCGGGAAGGGGCCAGCACCCACGCGGGTGGTGTACGCCTTCTGAATACCGATTACGCGGGAGATGCGGGTCGGGCCCACACCCGAACCGACGCACGCACCGCCGGAGGTCGGGTTGGAAGAGGTCACGAACGGGTAGGTGCCGTGGTCAACGTCCAGGAAGGTTGCCTGGCCGCCCTCCATCAGCAGGGTCTTACCCTCGTCCAGTGCCTTGTTCAGCAGCTGGGTGGTGTCCACAATCATCGGCTTCAGACGCTCGGCGTAAGACATGAAGTACTCGACAATCTCGTCAACCTCAACGTGGCGGCGGTTGTAGACCTTCACCAGCAGTTCGTTCTTCTGACGCAGTGCGCCTTCAACCTTCTGACGCAGGATCGACTCGTCCAGGATGTCCTGAACACGCACGCCGAGGCGGCCAACCTTATCCATGTAGGCGGGGCCGATACCGCGGCCGGTGGTGCCGATAGCGCGCTTGCCGAGGAAACGCTCGGTCACCTTGTCCATGGTCTGGTGGTAGGGTGCGACCAGGTGTGCGTTAGCGGAAATCTTCAGGCGGGAGGTGTCAGCACCGCGGGCCTCAAGGCCGTCAATCTCAGCGAAAAGAGCCTCGGGGTTAACAACCACGCCGTTACCAATCACGGGGACGGCGTTCTCGCTCAGAATACCCGCGGGCAGCAGCTTCAGCTCAAACTTCTGGCCGTTCACCACCACGGTGTGACCGGCGTTGTTACCGCCGTTGGGCTTGACCACGTAGTCTACGCGGGGGCCGAGCAGGTCGGTTGCCTTACCCTTACCCTCATCGCCCCACTGGGCGCCCACAATCACGACAGCTGACATTTTGTGCTCCTTGAAAGCCTTGAAGATACGCACCGGATTTCACGGCGCGGCGGCGACCTACCGCCTCATGATCCGGGTAGGCATACCTCTTCTAATGATACCGTGCCCGTCCCTTTAAGTCCCGTGTGACGGGGCGGTAGGCGTTCCGGATCCGGTGCCGGTGAGCCTCACGGGGCACGGCGACGCCCCCATCCGATATTCGGACGGGGGCGCTACCGGTATGAGCTGATGAAGACTACTGGATGAGCTCGAGGAAGGTCATCGGTTAGGTGTACTGCTCACCGCGGTTTGCGGCCATAGCAGCCAGGCTGTGGAAGATAACCATCAGGATAGCCACAACCATCGGGACGACCCACAGGATGATGCCCAGGATGCCGAAGGTCAGAATAATCAGCAGCCAGGAAGCCATGCTGATGACCCACAGGGAGAAGTTGAAGTTGAACGCGCGGCGGGATGCTTCCTTAGTGAAGGAGTAACCGGGCTTGTCCTTGTAGATGAACCACATGACCAGCGGCGCGAGAATACTTGCGGATGCGAAGGACAGCAGAGACAGAATTGCAGAAGCCAGGTGCGCGAGCATCGCCATGTTCTGGTCGTCCTTGGAGGAGACTACGTAACCGTTGGGCTGCTGACCCGGCGCCTGCGAGTAGGAGGGTGCCTGCTGGGAGTACTGGTTGTACTGTTCAGGGTTCGGGTTCTGGGACATCGTTCTTTTCCTTAATCTATCGATGAGTGGATACAGCTAATCGTTGAGGTGCGGCGGCAGGCTAACTCGCCGTTCTCGGAGGGTGCCCGCCTCGCTCTACTTGGTCGCAACGCTCGTGATGGTTTCACCCTATCAAGGCAAAGTAAATGGAATATTAACCCTCGCCGGACAACAGACGAAGAAACCCGAATATGACACAAAAAGACGCCCCTGCCCCTCCACGCGGTGTTATGTACGTGGAGGGGCAGGTCGTTATACGGTGTGGGCTGGCCGAGGTTAGTCCTGTTTCTCTTCATCAGCGAGCGCAGGATGCGCGGCGGGCTTATGTAGTGCGGCAGCCTCGCGCTGTGCGGCGGCCTCGTGTAGCTTTGCGTGTTCTTGCTTTTTCAGAAACTCGTACACCGAGAAAGAATCCACTTCTTCCTTCGTGAAGCCATTGACGCCCGTGTAGCCGTCCGGCAGGCGGTTGTACACGAGGTAGTACCAGAACTCGGCATGTGCCGTCTCTATTTTCTGGAGGAGTTCCCTCAGCTGATTCTTACGCTTCACCGCCTGAACAATACCCACAATCCATAGGATCGGCACCACAAACAACGATCCCACGCCGATAGTGATGAAGAAGAGCAGCATCGACATGCCAGCACTACTATCGAACATACTCACCAGAGGAACCAGCACAAACGGGTTCAGTATCAGCAGGACAATACGCACGGTCTTCCAGCATGTGCGCTGACTCTCGATCTCTTCAATGTTGGAGCCAGCAAACGGATTATTGATGGGAACGTAGCCTACCGGCTGCTGCTTGGCTGCCCGCGATACAGGGTTCTCCTCATATTTGACCGGGTTCAGGTGGGTAGCGCACGCCTGCATGGGTGCGGAGGATTCAAGCGAGCGGTCCAGCAGGCGCATTTCGATAAGTTCCGAGTCGGGGATGCCGAAGAACGGCTCAGGAATAACCGGCAGAATAGCACCCGGGCTCAGACCGAGGGATTCTAGCCGAACGTACTCGCCGTAGGCGTGGGGAGCCCCTATTACCTCAGTTTGCGCACCAGGAGAGGGTGCAGGCTCAGTGGAGGCGAGCGCTACCGGGTGGTTCGCCTCGTCGTCCTTGCGGGATTCGTGAGCTTCTTTGGAAGTCTCTTCCGGTTCGTCGGCGCTCAGCTCGTCACTGTCTAGTTCGTCGGCGCCGTCGGAGTCCTCCCGCGCAGAGTCGTAGCGCTTAGGGGCACCCGGGTAGACGTATTCATAATTAGGGTCGGGGTGCTCTAGCTCTTCATCTTCGCTGCCGGATTCTTGGTATAGCGTGGCGTCTTCTTTTTCTGAGGCCTGCTGGTCCATGAGTAGCGCCATGTATTCCGGGACGGACTGGTCGGCGTCCCAGAGGGGCTGGTACGCCTCATCCTTCTGTGCAGTTTCTATCTTTTCAGGGGGACGGTCTGCCATGGTTGTCTCCTTCGCTCACCAGACATACTCCTAGTGGCACCACCGTACCAGCGGGTACTGGGCGCTCCCTTGAAACCTGCCTGATAAAAGCTGAGAAAAAGCCCCCGACAGAGCTGGCACCGCAGAATCGGATGCAAATGAACCACATGAAAGACAGTGCTGACGAATATGTCCACAATTTGATGCATTTAGAAGTAATAAACGCTTCACAAGCCATTTTGAGGTGTATCCTAGTTCACATCTAGTGTGTTCAAGTTCAGCTGGAACCCACCAGAACAACACCACAAGCCTCCCAGAAACACCCCGGGAGCCAAGCAAAGGAGCACCGTGACACACACCGCCTCCCCAAACCCCCGCGGCCGGTCGCATCGACGCCGAATCGGCAGCGGGCTACTCACCCTCAGCATGGCACTGAGACCCCTCGCAGCCCTGGGCACCACCGCCCACGCAGCGGAAGACCCCGACGCAGTCAAGCAGGTACTCAGCGAAAGCATGAAGAACGCCAGCGGCACCGTCACCGCCTTCGTCCGCTTCAAGGGTAAGGG
>ERZ1699253.152-NODE-152-length-12848-cov-2.511831_pt1 | contig 12848 bp, 16 predicted proteins | sample MGYA00581517_ERZ1699253 | MGnify/ENA primary metagenome ERZ1699253 (study PRJEB42319, sample SAMD00040304) | human oral metagenome | material: saliva | host: Homo sapiens | study: EMG produced TPA metagenomics assembly of PRJDB4115 data set (Metgenomic analysis of... | reverse complement strand
CATCTATCACCTTCGAGCAGGCAAGTAATATCATTGCACTCACCACAGCAGGGAATATATCACGTGATCAGATAAAAGACATTCTGACGGCTAAATTAAGCACGATGGACGCATCTATGCGTGGTGTTCAGATGATGGCGGTAGAACAGAAGTCTATTGCGGACGAACTGAGAACGATACAAGCGAACTCCTATCTTGAGTTGCAGGGTATTCACGATGACACATCTGCAATGAATAAGACGCTCAAAACAATGAGTGGCGATATGTCAGAAATCAAACGAGAACTTAAAAAGATGTAATATGACAGAATTAATCATTAACGGCAAGGATGCCTTTACAGAATGGGGCATAAGAATGGGTGACGGCTTTCTCGATACCCTTAACGGATATTTCCTAATGAAGGAGTATATCACCAACAACGACCGCACACAAGATGGGGTTCAGTATGTCGGCACTCCTAAGGTCAATGAGCGCAGTATTGTCCTAAACTTCACTATGGAGGGCAGGGACGCGGCAGATTTCAACACAAAGAACAAAGCCTTTGTGGAGGTTATGAGAGGGGGTGAGGTGTCTATACAAGTCCCTAATGACGGCACAGATGTTTATCACCTCAAATACACTGGAAAGAGTTGCACCTTTGCCAGGAACACAGAACGAACCTTTGCAAAGCTCGGGCTTGCTTTCATAGAGCCAAACCCCACCTATAGGACATAAAAAGAGAGGATGTGTCAAAATGCAAATACCATTTTGATAATCTTACAGTTTGAAACAATTCAATAAAAAAGACCATTTCTTTACTCACAAACGAGTACAGAAATGGTCTTTTCTTTGCTTTAAGGAAAAAATACTTATAGATTGAAAGTTGTCAAGTTATTAATTTGCATTTTGACACACCCTCCTTATTTTACATCTAATAACTTAGGCAGATAATCTCATTTATAAGGTTTACCGACATCCTTTGCCCTGCCGTCGGTATTACCGACGTTAGCTTTTCGTCATCATCTAATGCAGAAATAGCATCTCTTGCATTCTTTATATCAAGGGCATTACACACATCTTTGGCTACAAACCAAATATCTCTGTCTATAGCAATGGTTGTGATTTCATTGAACAGCTGCTCTTCCTCGCTCTGGTATTTGAATATCTGTAATTGCATAAATCCTAATACTCGTTATCTGTACGTGATAATCATAATGGGAAAAGGTAGCCGTTAAAAGCTATCCTTGTTCCTGTTTAGTAAACTTCCATATTATCAATGCTTTCTTGCACAGAGTCCCACTTTTCATTCATTTGAGGGTATTCTTTCTTTAGAATATCTAAGGCATTTTGTCTATTCCTTACAAGTGTTTCTCCATCAAGACCAGTTGCAACATTAACGAGACTATCTATATACCTTTCATGTTTCATTTCATCTTCCTTACACGATTGTATATATTGCTCCACATCATCTTTAGCGCATTGAGATGGAGTCTTTCTGTCACACCCCAAAATAGTCAAGAGTAAAATTGTAATTGGTAGTAGGAACTTTTTCATTCTATTATAGTTTTTAGTTATACTGCCGCAAAAGTAAATATAAACATTGACAAAGGCAAGAAAAATGAAAAATATGTTTTAAAAGAGATAGATAGCATTCAAAATTCACTTTTGAATGTAACCTATAATGTATAATTATTAATTATTATATTTATTATATAATATATTTATTAAAGTGGACGATGTTAATGTTGATGTTAATGCTGATTTCAATGTCTACTTTATAAAGATGTTGATTTTTAACATTTAATTATACTTTAGACTTTAAATAGTGAAGTATATCCTTTTTCTCCTTGTCAACCTCGTTGCGCCTTTGAGTGAGAGATTTCTCTTTCCTAATCCTTACTATCACATCGGCAAGTTCCATCATTGACAACTTGCAGGATATATAAGTACGCCTGTAATATCCTATTTCCGATTGAATGAAATTGAACACACGCAGGTCTTTCATCATCTTGTCATAATAATGCCTTGTCGTGTAAGTTTTATAAGCCTTTGAGATAATTGCGTCCGTCAGCATTGACTTCAGTTCTTTTTTCTCTTTCGCTCCAAACATACGACACTTTACCATATCGGCAGTAGTACAGGCATAATCCCTGTTACCAATCAGCGAACGAATGCCAAGATACATTGCGAACAATGCTTTCTCATATTTATCCTTTGGGTTAGAATAGTAATCAAGCATCATCTTTACACTGACAGATATAAGTGGATAACCGTCAAACTTGCCGTATTTATGATAAGTATTTGCCACAGCTTCAATATTGTATTCAAGTCCAAGCACATCTTTCCCTTGTCTTAACTTATGAAATTCAATGATTTCGTCTTTTAATGTATTATCTGTATTGCAATACTCGTCAAGTTCGACGATATTATCCTCTGGATAAAATTCAGAGCCATTGAAACCGCTATATTCCTCATCGTAATTGAAGATACCATCTTCTATCAATGTGTTGATTTTCTCTTGCAATGACAAAGTTAGACCTCCACGATATAGGCAATATATTACTTGTTTGTATGCGTTTGTATCATCTGTTTTCTGCGTGGAAGCATATTTGTAAATACCATAGTCAAATATATCATTGATACCCCTATCGGGGTTTCTGAAAATTTCCCTTATTAGAGGCAATGGAATTAGGAGATATGGAATTTTCTTCATACCTTTGTAACGTTAAACCAAACTTTAAGACTTCGCATGGCTGGCAGGCTGGCGAGGTCTTTTTTATTTATCAATCTCCGCAACGAGCTTTTTTAACTCCTCGATAGAAGTAACCTCTTTCAGTTCCCCATTGTATTTGACAATAGCGAAAAAATGGTTATATTCGTCTTTGAAGAAGTCCACTACTTTACAGCCGATTACCTCCGCTATTGCTTGCAAAGTTGAAAGGTTGGGGTTGCCGTTAATACTTTGCGATAATGAACTCTTGGAAGCTCTTGGCATAATGCCACGCTCTTTTAGTTCAGAAGCTACTCTATCAAGGGTAAAACCTTTTTCTTTGATTACACCTTTTATATCCATATTATAAGAGTTTAATTAAAACTTGATGCAAAGATAGGAATTAAGTTTGATACTCACAACGAAAATAACATAAAAGTTTATTTAAGACTACACTATTATTAAAATATGTTTAGATATTACTAAAAACATTACTGTTATGTTAATGTTTATTTAATTCTAAACATTTTCAACACAAATGCTTGTTTGTTTAGATAAAACTAACTATCTTTGCATTGTGATTAAGAAACAAATATAAAACTATTAAACTATAAGATTATGGCAACAGCATTTAAGAATGAGTTAAGCGAGTTGATGAAGAAGAGTTGGCAGTTGGTTAAGACCTACGGCATCAGTCTATCAGAAGCAATGAAGAAAGTATGGACACTCTTCAAGTTACGAAAGGCAATGAAGAAAGGTGTAGTTAAATTCTACTTTGAGAAGTTGGACGGCACTATCCGCACGGCTTGGGGTACGCTTAAAGAGGACTTGATACCTGCTACATCGGGTGATAATCGCAAGAAGAATGACAGCGTACAAGTGTACTATGATAGCGAAAAACAAAGCTATCGTTGTTTCAAAATTGTAAACCTTATCAGAATAGCATAACATGGGTAATTTGAAAGAAAACAGCAGCATGGGTGAATGACATAGTAGCACACACATTAGAAACAGAGAAAACAAACAAGAAATCAAACAATAAAAAGAAATAAGACTATGACTACAATAGCATTGAGTAAGAATACCGCTGGATTATTAGACTGTAAGAAGAAACTTGATGAGTGCTTCAACAAGTTAGGCGAGATACAAGATAATGTATTTGGTTATGATAAAGACTTTGAGGACAAGGTCGGGTGTGCTTACGTCACTATAAACAATGCTATCATGCGTATTATGGCAGATAGTATTGATACAACAAGCACAGAAAGCCAATATAAGATTATTTAACACAAAATTTATCTAAACGTTTTTTGGAAGCCTTTTCTTTAAACGCTAATTTTGTGGTAGATAGCCGCTCGTGTGGTAACAAGTGGTAAAGAAGATATTAATAGGGCATTGATTTTAGGTGTATGTTACCACTTTAGACACCTTTAATCTTTGCCCTTATTTTATGAATATAATTGATTTCAACATAGTATGACAGAAGAATTAGTTTTCAAAGGCGAGAACAGCCAAGCACTGACAAATAGTTTGTTGGTTGCTGAAAAATTCGGTAAAGAGCACCGCAATGTTTTACAAGCAATTAGGGACATAATTGGGTCTGCTGAAAATTCAGCATACCCCCAAATGTTTGTTGAATCAACCTATTATAACCAACAGAATGGGCAAAATTATCCTATGTTTGTTATGAATCGAGACGGATTTACTTTGTTGGCTATGGGTTTCACAGGCAAAAGGGCAATGAAGTTTAAACTTGACTACATTGCAGCTTTCAATAAAATGGAATCCGCTCTTAAAGATAGCCAAAAGAAGTTATCGGGTGCAGAGTACCTTTTACAGCAGGCACAGCTTATGGTAGAGCAAGAGCGTAGAATGACCGCAGTAGAGCAAAGACTTGACAACATGGACAGAGAGCGTAAAGAAAATGGCGAGAAACTTCTTGAAGCCAAATTGTCAGATGAGCGTTTGCCCGAAATGAGCATGAAAGCAAGAGTAAACCAGCTCGTAAGAGAGTATGCTATTGCAACAAATACCGACTTCAAAGATGTTTGGCATAAGGTATATAGTCAATTGTATTATCTCTACCATATATCTATCAAGAGTTACAAAAAACTACACAACAAAGAGACAAAGTTAGATATTGCAGTGAGAAATCATTTTATAGATAAGATTTTCACCATCATATCAAATCTTGTGCGTGAAAACAAAGCTGCATGAATAAAAACAACAACCCGCCTATTGTTACTTTAATGGGTGGGTTATTTCTAAATATAATAATGTTAAATCGTATCTTTGTGATACATTAAAAAAGAGAAAAGTCGTATGAAAGTATTAAATCTTATCATCAAGCAGTGTTTTTTTGACGAGATAATCAAAGGCACGAAAAAGCAAGAGTTCAGAGAGGTAAAGCCAACCACCATCAAGAAGTTATTACAGCTTGATGAAGAAGGGTTTGAAATCGAAGATGCAGACGGTAATGCGCAGCCTATCAAGTATGATGCTATCCAATTCTATGTTGGATATAACAAAGACAGAGACAGCGCACTTGTTGAGGTCTTGGGCGCACATTGTGAGATATTCGTAGATGAGAATAATGAGCCTATCACTTACGAACATGGCAGGGACAAAGATGGCAATCCACTTGTATGGGTAGCCGAGCAAGTCGTTTTTGATTTGGGTAAGATACTTTCACACAACATTAGAGAAAAGTCGAAGAAAGTTTAATAATCAAAATGAAAGATTATGGCAAGAAAAACAGGGTGGGATTTAGTTAGGCAAGCTACTAAATTAGCAAACCGAAGATATGGTAGAAATGCTGATAACCCAAATAATTTAGTAAACCGCATATTGGGACGTTATGCAGGAAATATCGAAAAGGCTGGAAAAAGTTGGAATGATAAGATTCCCCGTTCCACGTATATGGGTATGAGCGCAGGATAATGAACAACTTACAAGAAACAGATGTAATACTACATCTTCTATCCGAGCAGATAGACAACAATAGCACAGAAAGCGGTTGCAAAGTAATTTAACCACATATAATCAGAAGATTTGCCACAACAAAAACGTTGTGGCTTTTCTGTTTTTATCCTCTACCCTATCTTTTCTTTTTGTCGGTATCTTTGTAGCTATGGTAATATACGACATTCATAACAGCAAGATACTCGATGCGACACTGACAGAGGGCGCAGAACACGAGCAAGAGTTAGGCAGAAGTGACCTTGTAAGGTTATCATGGCAGAGTGATGTAAAACTCACATTGCCAGCAGGTGCGTATATTACCCCCTTTGATGACGGCTTGAAGTATAGGCTACTCAGTCCATACACACCGACAGAGGACGACAAAGGATTTAAGTACACCCCCGAATTTCAGCACCCTTTGATGTGGCTTTCACGTGTTCCGTTTCTCTATGACACCACAGATGCGGACAAGAACCCTATCAAGCAGCAGGAGTGGTCGTTTGACGGATTAACGACAAATGCACTTGAATACGCTTGTAAGGCTATCAATGAAGCACTCAATATAACGACAGAGAGCGAAAAGTTTACATTCACCCTTTGCGGTAATGTGGATAGTTCCGTATCATTTTCCGTATCATCGAATGATATACTTTCCGTATTATCTTCTATTGCTCAAGGCTGCAAGAATAACGCTTGTGAATGGCATTTATCGTGGAAGCATAAGGCTTTGTATTTCGGTCAGATAAGCATTAATCTTGGCGAGGATGTACCGACATTAAAGGTACACGATAACATACAGAAAGCATCTGTAAGCGATAGTAAAGAGCCGTATTATAACTGTTTCTATCCGCAGGGTTCTACAAAGAATATGTCTACAAAGGCACTTGTTGGCACTGGTAACGTTGCCACGCTTGCACGATTAGGGCTTGATAAGGCTGTTTACCCTGACGGATATATCTATGTAGACACAGAAGGGAACGTCATCACAAAGGAGGAATTTGAAGCGTCAGGGGAAATCAAGCAAACGCTTGCACTCTCCTTTGATGATGTTTATCCGCATATAGATTTATATGTTTATAACGTCCGTAAGCACGTGCGTTATCTCAAGAACTCTCAGACAAACACAATAGAACTTGATAGCAGAGGAAACAAAAAGACATATACTATATGGTATATGCGATTGGCGTTCCCTTCTACAACTAAGATAGCTGGCAAGACCGCTATCAATATAACTCACGATAAGGATGAAAGCGGAAACATCATTACTCACTATTGGTATGATTATGAGATAGACCGAACAAAGCAGGTATTACAAGGGTACACGCTTAAAGGAATATTCAAGGTTAACACTCACGCTGTAGATGGGCAGTATGATGTCCTTACGCAGGGACTTGTCGGACAGCCTAATGGGCAAGAAGGATTTGAACTCCACTACCACGAAGTAAACAACCCAATCGCTCCAAAGCCAAACGAGGGCGATAGTGGTGTAGACATATTAAAGGGTGATTACGAAATACTCAAGTATCAAAGCGGAGATACCATTATCCCTACCAATGAGAGCGAGGGACTTTACCCAAGAGGAAATACCCTCCCAGACCTCACTTGTAATATGGTCGTGCTGTTTAACATTGTAATGGGTGAGCATGAAACGAAGCTTGCACAAGAAGAATTAGCAGCACGAACTATCAAGGAGATAAAAAGACGTACGCAGGATAACAATAACTACTCATTCTCCTCTAATGCGGTAGCTTTCGTAAATAGGAACCCAAAACTCTATATCGGTCAGAAAGTCACATTTGACGATGGGTTTGGTTATCAGTTAAAGACACGTGTCATAAAGTTGGTTACGAAGCTGGATTATCCGATTATTCAGGAGATAACCGTTGGCAATCAAGCCGTCAAGGGTACTATCTCGCAGTTAAAGGAGGATGTAAATAATATCCTATCGGGTAATTTCAGCGGTGGAGGATTAAACTCTACACAGATAAGCGAACTTATAAAGAACTATGTAGACCCACGCTTCCTCAGAAAGAATATCCCCGACACCGCCCAAGAGGTAATTACATTCTTGAAGGGTATTGAGTTTGGCGATGATTTTGTAAAAGATGGCTCAGGTGCTGGCATTTATAAGGACGACAATGGGCAGTGGCATATCGACACGGATTATCTCCATGCACGAAAGAAATTGACGGCAGAGGAGGTGGAGATTATGAAGACCTCGCACATCAAGGGCAAGGTGGTAAACTCTGCTGGCAGCTTTGTCATCTCACGTATTGAGAAGATTGCTGGTGCTTGGCGTTGTTACTTTGTTCAGCAGGATAGTGAAGGGCGTAGGGTGTATAACTCTATGCGAGTAAATGACCTTGCGCTGTGCGAGACATTCAATTTGATAGATGCAGGCGGTCAGCTATCTAATCACTACTGGCATCGTAGGGTCACTGAAGTTGGTACTGATTATGTCGACATTGCAGACAATACGAATGTGGATGACTACGCAAGTGGTAGCGATGCTCCTCAAGTGGGTGACGAGGTTGTGCAGCTTGGCAACCTAACTATTCCAGAAAGACAGAGTGCTATCATACAGTCAGCTGCTGGCGAAGGTGCGCCTTACTTTAAGATTATAAAGGGCATCAATTCGTTTACACTTCCTCGCCCTATCTTCCTTTTTGATAAGCAGAACTTCGAGATACGTGTCGAGAACCCAGCTAATCGTAGTGAGTATATCCGTCTGCAAGACTTCTTGGATACGATACAAGGACGTATTAATGCTGTTCAGCAGCAGTCTGATAAGCAGCTTGTGATTTGGTTTGGTGACGTGGTACCAACGCTCACCACTGAACCTGCTAACGAATGGGCAGACAACACAACGAAGGAGTTGCATGAGCATGACATCTACTACAATCGCTCATACGTAGAGACTGGCGGAGGTCGTGCTTATTCTTTCGAGCGCAACCCTGATGGCTCATACTCTTGGCACGAGATTACGGATGCTGATGTATTGAAATCGCTTGAAGCAGCAAAGCGAGCACAGGACACAGCAGATGGTAAGCGTAGGATGTTTGTGCGTGAGCAGCCTGTTCCTCCGTATGATAAGGGCGACCAGTGGAGTAACGCTACTTATGAAGATGAGTATAAAAACGACTTGCTCGTTTGTGTTCAGCCAAAGAAAAAGGGTGAAGAGTTTAGTATTAAGGATTGGCAAGCAGCACAGGAGTTTACAACGAAGCAGTTTAAAGCCTCATTGAAGGTTGGTGATAAGTCAATCTCTGCTGCCGTGACAGACTTGCGGACAGGTCTTGAGCGTGTCGGATTCACTCTTAATGGTGAGAATAGCACTTTTGATATTGTTGCAGACCGTTTCAAGGTAAGAACAACAACTGGCAATGTTCCTTTCTTTACTGATGGTGAAAAGCTTAATGCTTATTTTATTGATGCAAAGGAAATAGTCGCTAAAGGTATCAAGGCGCAGACTATCGATGCGAAAGGAGCTACTTTTCAAAATATCACCGTTACTGGTGATAGTACATTTGAGGGTACACTCAAAGGCACAAGTGGCTCGTTTACTTCGTTAGATTGCCTTGACGGTACTAATAAGGTTGGTGGCATTACATTCGGGACTATGGGAAATAAAGGCTATATGGCTTTTACAGGTGATTTTGGAATGTTGGGCGAAACAACGGGTGGCATTCGTAAGCGTTTCCATAATTTTTATGCAACTAACATTTATTGTAACAGTCAGTTCGGGCATAAGTCAAGGGTCTGTGCGGTTGTGAAGGACGATGAGATGTTTGTTTATAACGATGGACATATTGAAAAAGGTATTCGTATAGGTTTAACTTTTAACCATATAATTATAAATGGTAGAAACATTAATTATTATAGAATCCCAATGTATTCTCCTGGCTTCGGGGGTGAATCTGGAGAGATTTTGGATATTGATAATCCAAAGGCTCAAAAGGGTTCGCAAACCTATTTTGATGAACTTCCAGTAGGTGTCCCTATTGATGTTATTATATTCAATGGTACTAAGAATTTCTGTTATGAATTTTTTGGGATGGGATATGGCAAGCAGTGGACGGTTATTAATGGCAATGATAGTCAAGCTGTGTACATTTTTGACCATCGAGAACTTCGTAAGTTTGAAGGTGGGTATGTGTTTGAATATATGTACGTAAATCCACATTGGTTAACTCCTGAGAAGAGTAATGATAATCTTGGTGCAGGCGTATTCTATACGGCTGGTATTGATTTTGACTGGTAAGAACATTATTAATTTAAAATAAAATAATATGAAAAAACTTTTAGATTGTATTTACAGGATTTTCGAGAAGTTCGCTGCTATTGGTAGCGACAAGTACTTACACCTCATTGCAGGTCTTATCGTAGCATTCGTGCTTGGTAGACTGTTTGCTAACGTTGAAGCATGGGCGTATCCTGCTATTGTTGGCGTGTTGCTGCTAATGGTGGCAAAAGAGTGTGTTGATTATTACATCCGTAAGGAGCAGTTCGACTGGAAAGATGTAGTTGCTGGTCTGGTGGGTGCGTTTGTCGGAGTCTTAATGTGTCTGCTATGAACTATTTAGAACAATTCAAATACGTAATGTGTAGTGTCATCAGCGGAATGCTGAGCTTATTCTTTCCCATACGGGACTTTATGTATGCTATGTTGATTGTGTTCGGTGTCAACTATATCTTCGGATTAGTTGCAGGACTGAAACATGGCGAGGAGTGGAATTTGAAAAAGTCAATGGTGTTCTTCTATCATTGTTGTTTATTCTTCGTAATGTCAGCTTCAATCTTCATTACAGGCTATTTCCTTCATGCCGGAGAAGAGACGCTCGGAGTTGTGAAAGCATTATGCGGTGTGGCTATATGGTTCTACTCAACGAACATCGTCAGAAATTGGCGGATGATGCTGATTGAGGATACTACCATGTGGAAAGTAGCCGGCTTCGTTTACTATGTTCTGACACTGAAAGCGATAGACAAAGTACCCTTCCTTAGCGAGTATCTTAAGAGCACGCACGTGAATGTAGATGATGATAAACCAAAATTTGATTAGTTATGGCAAATTTCTCAATAGCGGAGCTGGTTCAATCCAGCACCGCTGAACAATTAAAGATAAACAACAACCCTCCTTCTATTGTGAAGGTTCACCTTACCGAGACGATTACCCTCTTAGAGAGTATTCGTGCGGAATGGGGTAAGTATTGTGAGCGTTACAAACTCGAGAACCCTGCTATCCGTGTGACAAGTGGCTACCGCTCACCAGAACTGAACAAGGCTGTAGGAGGTGTAAAAAACTCTGCACATGTAGAGGGCTACGCTGCTGACTTACAGCCTGTCAATGGTAAGCAGGCAGAGTTTGAACGCTTCATGGCTAACGAGTTCTCCAAGAAGGGGTACGCATTCGACCAGATCATTATCGAGAAATCTAACACATCACGTTGGGTGCATGTAGGCTATAAGCGTGCAGACGGGAAGCAACGCAGACTGTGTTTCACATTAAAGGTGTAGTTATGGACGACAAAGAAATTAAATACTACGTGTATTCAATGTTAATCCTTATCGGATTACTTGCACTTACGGCTCTCTGCCTCACAAGCTGTTCACATAGAGTGTATGTTCCTGTGCAGTCTATTCGCACAGATACTATCTACATGTCAAGGAAGGACAGCGTACATATCAAGGATAGCTTAATCACTCGACAGGTGATAAACATCCGTGTTAGTGTCGCTATTCATGACAGCGTTGTTATCATCAAGGATGAGCAAGGCAACATCAAGGAGAAATTGATAGTTCGTTATCGTGACCGCTGGCATGCCACTGAGGACAATCTGACGCTTCAAAGATTGATTGACAGGTATAAGGCGAGCAATGACAGTTTGCGTGCTACCAAGAAGGAACACATCGAGGTTCCTAAGGTCATTGAGCGAGAGTTAAGTAGGTGGCAGAAGATAAAGATGGATGTAGGCGGATGGGCAATAGGCGCACTCTCTGCAACTATGTTAGCCTCCATTGCTTATATCATTATTTGGCTTCTGAAAAAGTATAGGCGGATTTAATGAAGCACATCAAGGTATATATCACAGAAAGTCGCACAAAGGATAACCGCTTCGCACAAGCATCTATCCGTGGCATCGAAGATAATACGGGTGAGAGTTATTCTTCCTCTCACCCTAAACTTCTTCAAGACATCATTTGTCATGCGCTATCCCTTGCGCACGGTGTCGAGATAGAAGGCAACAACGGATTTACTTATACATTCCCATTCAAGCTATCATAATATGTCAATAGAAAAACTCTACTTAGAACATAAACAGACAGGCGGACGACTGACCGCTGATGAGTTTAACAAGTTACCCGAGAAGGTCAATGAGTTAATCGACGCACAGAACTCCGAGGAGGAACGTGTAAAGAAGACGATTGCGAAGAACCGCCCTACGCTCGGACAGCTTTCAAATGTAAATAGCGAAACAGACGAACTCACATCTGAGACATGTGTACTCGTATGGAATGGTGATGAGTGGGTTCCAATGAAGTTATCTGAACTTAATATTGGGCAAGGTGGTGGAGGACAGCAGCAATCTATTCTCTATTACTTACGTGCTGTCAATCAGTCTCCTTCTACTACTCTCTCTGCATCTAAGTCAGCAGGTGAGTGTACGATTAAGTTTATGTTCGTGTCAAGAACCAAGGATGTAGGACAGGCGGATTATATTGATAGCGGTGAGTGGGGAACGTACGAAATTTTCGCTAAGGCAGGTGATGGTACATTCGTGTCTAAGGCTCGTGGTAGATGTCAGTCTAATACCGTGACGACTGTTGATGTATTCAAGTTCCTTGAGAGTGGTCAGAATAACATCATGGTGAAGATCACGGGTGAGGTGACGGGGCAAACCTCCCCTGCGTTGGTGTATTCGATTACGCTGTCTGCACTCTTCCTCTCAATATCAGAGTTCAACTGGTGGAAGGCGTATCAAGGTGATATTGTATTACCTTGCTACATCAGCGGTAATATCAGTAAGACGCTTCATGTGAAGATTACAGGTGAGGGCTACGAGCAGACGTATGAGCGTCAGTTCGGTACCGCGACTTATACATCTTCGCCTGTCGCTTACACCGTGCCTTTCACGAACAAGACAGGTCTTTTCCATCTGTCTGCTTGGTTGTCAAATGAAGACAACACGGTGCAAAC
>ERZ1699253.144-NODE-144-length-13123-cov-5.226377_pt1 | contig 13123 bp, 8 predicted proteins | sample MGYA00581517_ERZ1699253 | MGnify/ENA primary metagenome ERZ1699253 (study PRJEB42319, sample SAMD00040304) | human oral metagenome | material: saliva | host: Homo sapiens | study: EMG produced TPA metagenomics assembly of PRJDB4115 data set (Metgenomic analysis of... | reverse complement strand
CCGCATGGGCGGTCAGGCTTTGGCCGGCGGTGATGTCGGTATGGTTGCCGCTGACCAAGTGGATGTTTTCATTGGCGGTGTGCAGTTGGCTTTGTTGTGTCGCGGTGGCAATGCCGGCCGGGGCGGTTTGGATCAAACCGGCTTCTTTCAGGTCTTTGAGGGCGTCTTTCAGACGGCCCCTTTGGGTTTCTTCATCGGTGTTGTGGTTGTTGGCGGTTTGGGCGGCTTTGTTCAGGCTTTTGGCCAGGGAGAGTGCTTGTTCGAGTTGGGAGATGGCATCGTCCATATCCAGCACTTTGCCGTTGGCATCCTGGTTTTGTGCGCTGACGAGTATGCCCTTGCCTGCCCGTACGGCACCCCAACCGTCGGTTCTGAGTTCGAAGCCTTCGCCGTTCTCTCCGCGTTTCTCACGATTTGAATCGACGATATGGCCGAGGTTAAGTTGGGATTTCTGATAGTCGGTGGCGAGTTTGATGTGTTCCTGACCTTTCAGGTCTTCCATCCTCAGTTTGTTGTTCGCCCAAGTACGGATGACGTTGCGGGTATTCCAGTCGGCAGGGATATGGTCGGTATGGGCGCTGTCGTGCATGACGCCGGAGATATACGGACGGTCGGGATTACCCTGGACGAAGGACAGCATCACTTCGGTGCCTTCGTGTAAGGGGAAGTGGATGCCGTATTCGGGACCGGCATACGGTTTGGCCAGTCGGACGGGACGGCTTTCCCCGCCCGGACTCCATTCGTCCAGGTCAAACGGCAGTTTGACGCGGTAGCGGCCCATATCGTCGATATAGGCATAGGTGCAGTTCTCCGCCGCAGTGACCCGTGCCGGTAAGGTACCGTCGATATGCGGACGCGGGGTGGTGCGTTCGGGACGGTAGGCGAGTTGGGCGGGGATGGCGGTAAAGGTATGGCTGTAGGCGCTATCGCGGCTGCCGCTGTGTTCCATGGAAAGTACCAACCAGCCGTCGGGTGCTTCGGGGAAGGAGACATCGGTTTGGAACACTTTCATCGGTGTCATGGAGACGACGTTGCCGCTGCCGGCTGCGACGGTTTGGCGGCAGAGGTTGGCTTCGTTCAGCAGGGTCGTCTGAACTTGGGCTTCGTCGGTTGTTTTGGGATGAAGGCCCCAGTGCTGCTGTTTGCCCAATAAAACGGTATTGTCGGCAGATTCTTCGGACTGTTTGTTGTCGGTTTCGGCAAAAAGGTCGGTATCGGCACTGCGGTAGTTATAGTCGGCCGTGCGTATGCCTTCGATGATGGGGTTGTGGCGGATGCTTAAGTTAAAGAGTGCTTCGGTACCGACACTCTCCAATCCGGCATGGGGGCGGTAGGAAACGGGTAAGCCTTGACTGCGCCAATAGTGTTCGGGACTGTCGCCGAAGACGACTACGTCGCCATGTTGTTCATGCTGTTCGAAGGCATACCAGATGCCTTCTTCTTCACACAGACGGTTGATAAAGTCGAAGTCGCTTTCGAGATACTGGGTCACATACTCGCGTACGCTGTAGCTGCGGCTTTTTTGGAAACGGTAGTCGACACCGGAGAAGCCGTGGTGTTTGAAGACGGCAGCAACGATGTCGGGGACGGTTTGGTGTTGGAACAGCCGGGAAGTTTGGAAATGTTTTAAAGCCGCGAAACGCGGCTCTAAAACAAAGCGGTAAACGGTTTCATCCTTGGAAACCGACAGCTTCTCGCATGAGGTGATGATGCCCTGCCATTGCTTCGCCGGCGGGTCGTCTGAAGCAGACCCGAATGCCCCAGCTACTTCCGACAGTAAGCCTTCCTGCGGACGAATCTCAAATGCTGCGCGCTGGTTGAGGTAGGAAGACAGAGACAAAGAGGAATCGGTTGAGGTGGCGGTGATTTCGACACGGTAAGCGGTATTGACCGCTTCGGATGCGCTGAAAGAGCGGACTGAAAGTGAGGGGGAGAAACGGGCGAAGGTGAGGTGGTAGGATTGGCGGGCGGTCATGACGAGACAATTTTAGGATGACAATGAATTTGATATATTAACTTGGATTATGCCGATGGTAAAGCGAATGGGATGAATGGGAGAAAGGCCGTCTGAAAGGTAATAAATCCCGTTAATTTCAATCCCCTTATCAACAAACCTTAAAACTCTCTACGATTAAATTTTTAAAAAATTTGCGTGAATCAGCTTCCAAAGCTAACTGTTTTTTAATAACTATACCACCCACTCATTTCTAATGAAAAAAGTACAAATTTAATAGAAAATACTCACCTTCAAACTTAATCACCTTTAAAAAACGAATGCGCTCCCTCCTCCACATCCTCAAGAAAATCGGCAAAATAGTGCTGATCATCCCTATTTTTGCCCTATTGTATTTTTTATCTGCTTGGATTATGGCTTCATTGCCGCTTAATGAAGATCAGCCCAAAGGGGAAATTACTTTATTTTTAGTCAGTAACGGCGTGCATACTGATGTAGTCATGCCGCTGAAAAATGATATTTTTGATTGGTCGGATGTCGTCAATCCAAAAGACACGCTCACTGCTGATCCTCAAATAACGCATATCGGTTTAGGCTGGGGGGAACGCAATTTTTATTTATACACGCCTGAGTGGAAAGATTTGACTTTCTCCAATGCCTTAGGGGCATTAAGCGGGCTGAACCGTACGCTGATTCATGTTACTTATTATCCTTTTGAACCACGAGAAAATAGCCACGTCGTCAAATTTTTGGTCACGCCTGAGCAATACAGGAATTTAACAAAATCACTCTTGGCCGGTTTTCAACAAAAAAATGGGCAACCCATCTTGCTAAAAGGAATCCATCATCAATCTAACGATGCTTTTTACGAAGCCAAAGGACGCTATCATTTATTCAATACTTGTAACACTTGGTTGAATGACAAATTGGTTGAAAGCGGCCTTAAGGGCGTTTATTGGACTCCTTTCTCTTCACCTTTGCTGGAACAATACCGATAGTCTCCACGCTTCTCAATTTTTGGGTCTATGTAAGACTTCAGGCCGTCTGAACATTTTCAGACGGCCTGTATTTTGATGAAAACTCAAAGCCCTTTATTATATAAATGAATTTTTTAATAGCATTAAATATTAATTTTTATAAATAAATTAATTTTAAATTCCATAAAATAATTAAAATAAAGAAATTTTAGAATAAAATTGCCAAAACAAAAAATCAAGCCTTGTTTAATTCCGCTAAAACCTGTAACCTGTATCAAAAATAAACAAGAGAGTCCATCATGTCCCAACACCACCCTACTGACGATATTAAGATCAAAGAAGTCAAAGAGTTACTCCCTCCAATCGCACATTTGTATGAGCTGCCTGTTACGCCTCAGGTTGCCAATTTGGTTTATAAAACACGTCATGAGATTTCGGATTTGGTTCACGGCCGCGACAACCGTTTACTGGTTATCATCGGCCCATGCTCGATTCACGATACTAAGGCTGCGGTTGAATATGCGCAAAAATTGCTGCCCTTGCGCAAAAAATATGAGAAAGAGTTGCTGATTGTAATGCGCGTGTATTTTGAAAAACCGCGTACAACCGTTGGCTGGAAAGGTCTGATTAACGATCCGCACTTGGACGGCACATTTGACATCAACTACGGCCTGCGCCAAGCGCGTCAGTTGTTGCTGACTTTGAACGAAATGGGCATGCCTGCTTCGACTGAATTCTTGGACATGATTACGCCGCAATACTACGCCGACCTGATTTCTTGGGGCGCGATTGGTGCGCGTACGACTGAAAGCCAGGTACACCGCGAATTGGCCAGCGGCCTTTCCTGCCCTGTCGGTTTTAAAAACGGTACGGATGGCAATCTGAAAATCGCCATCGACGCCATCGGCGCCGCCAATCATCCGCACCACTTCCTGTCTGTAACCAAAGCCGGTCATTCCGCGATTGTCCACACCAGCGGCAACCCTGACTGCCATGCGATTTTGCGCGGCGGTAAAGAGCCTAATTACAGCGCGGAACACGTTAAAGACGCGGTAACGCAGCTTCAAAAAGCCGGCGTGAGCAGCAAACTGATGGTGGACTGCAGCCATGCCAACAGCCGTAAAGACTTCCGCAAACAAATGGATGTGGCGCGCGATGTTGCGGAGCAGCTGAAAGCCGGTGAAGAAAACATCATGGGTGTGATGGTGGAAAGCCACTTGGTTGAAGGCCGCCAAGACAAGCCTGAAGTTTACGGTCAAAGTATTACGGATGCCTGCATCGGTTGGGATACGACTGAAGAATTGCTGGCCCTGCTTGCCGAAGCGAAAGGTTACCAAGCGTAAGTGCGAAATCATTAAAAAGACCGGATATGTTCCGGTCTTTTTTGTGTCTGTCATTTTGATTTCTTTGCTCAAGATACCGAGCAAATTTTAGTCAGGTTCAACATCAAAACAATATGAAAAAAAATTCAGGCCGTCTGAAAACCCGATCATTCAGGTTTTCAGACGGCCTCTTCTACTTTTCTTTTCAATTAAAACGTGTGTTTAACCGTCGCAGTCACACTACGCGGCGTGCCGTAAACGTGAATATCCGGCATGGTGCGGTAGCGTTTGTTAAAGACGTTTTCAAAGTCCAAACTGATGCGGGTGGATTTGCCGATTTTGTAATGACCGGTCAAATCCAGCGTTGCGTACGGACGTTGGGTCAACGCGGCGGCGGCGGCCGGGTTGATGTCTGCAGGGTATTCATCCAGCGTGTGGCTGCGGCTTTGCCAGTTGACGTTGGCACCCAGGTTCAAACGGTCGGTCACGTCATACGCGGTAAAGAGTTTGAACAAATGAACCGGATAAGACGGATGCAGTTGCTTGCCTTCGCTGTCTTTGATTTTGGAACGAGCATAGGAAGCATTCAGCAGCCATCTGTCGCTCAAGCGTCCGCCGACGGCAAGTTCCCAGCCCTTGGTCGTCGTTTTATCAGCAGAGCGGTAGTATTCTTCGCCGTTTGGCAATCTACCCGCATAAACGCCCAAATGGTCACGTTTGTTCATAAAGACGGATGCAGAAGCATTCAGACGACCGTCAAACCATGAGCCTTTCAAACCGGTCTCGTAGGTTTTGCCGCGTTGCGGTTCGAGCGCCGCGCCGTCTTTGGTCAGGTAACGCACTTGCGGACGGAAGATGGTGGTGTAAGACGCGTAGGCAGTTAAGTTTTCACCAATATCGAGGGTCGCACCCAGATAAGGAATGAAAACGTTTTGTTTGTGGCTGCTGTAACCGAATTTGTTGCGGTTGGTGCTGTAACGGTACCGCCAATCCACAAAACGTGCACCACCGATCAGGGCAAATCGGTCAGTCAGTTTGAAACGGGTTGAGCCGTAAACCGACAGGTTTTTCATATTGGTAAAACCGTCGCGCAAATACGGCATATCGGGTTTGGCGATGTTGCCGTCAAATTTACGCAAATCAGGAATCGTCGATTCGCCTTCTTCATAGAAAGACAGGTTTTCTTTGTTGTCCTGATAGCTGATGCCCGCATTGAACTCATGCGAACGGCCCAATGCAGGATAGTGACCATCCAAAGTCAGGGAGAAATCTTGGTCGCGATATTTGCTGCGATCGCGGTCGGATGTAAAGAGCGCGGAATAGTCGGGATTGATTTCGTATGTACCGGCAATGCCTGAAACGATGTCGTTTTTGCCCGAAACATGGCTGTAATTGCCTGTCAGTTTCCAGCCGTTGTCAAACTCATGGCTGAGGGAAGTGAATACTTCGGCACTGGTGTCCTTGCCGTATGCCCAACGTGCGGAAGAATTGCTGCGCGGCGAAGATTCAAACGGCTTGAATCCGTCGTTGCGGTTTCCTGCCACAGTCAGATAGCTGAAACGCGAGCTGCCGGTATTGCGGAAACGGTGTATTTCCGTACCGAGGCGCCATTGGGTTTGCGGCGTGATATCGTAAGACAAAGTACCGTAGAAAGTGTGATTATGGCGCGATGTATTCGGCAGGTAATCGCCGCCGTGGTCGCTGACCAAAATAGCGCGGCCGCGCAAGGTATTGTCTGCATTCAAAGGCTGATTGGCATCAAGGACGAAGCGGTAGTGGTTCCACGAACCGACACCGGCTTCTACGCTGATGGCAGGCTTGGCAGTCGGTTTTTTGCGTTCCAAAGCAACCGTACCGCCCGGCTCGCCCATACCGCCGTTGGACAAACCGCTTGCGCCACGTACGACGACGACTTGTTCGTACAATGTGCTGTCCAAATTATTGGTACCGCGGCGGATGGCTTTACCGTCGTAAAGGAACTTGGGCGCGCCGTCTACGGAAATGCTGTCAATCGCCTGACTGCGCGAAATAAACTGGCTGTGACCGGATACGTTGTTGCCCATTTTGCTGTGGAACACGCCCGGCGTTTGTTTCAACACGTCCTGCAAGGTATCCAAACCTTGGTCGTCCATTTGTTTTTCAGTGACGACAGACAGGGACTGCGGCGTTTCGCGCTGGGTCAGGCGGATACCTGTCGCGGCGGAGGAAGCGGGAATGGTGTAGTTGGAAGTAGTCTGTTTTCCGACACCTTGGACGGTAACTGTCGGTAAATCGACACGCTCTTGCGGCTGGGTATTTTCTACTTCGGTCGCGAAAGAATACGCCGAACACAGCGCCAGACTGACGGCAAAGCTTAATTTGCCATAGGGAAATACAGGTAGTGACATAGCCTCTCCAATTAGCTTATCTTTACAATTTGGTCGCAGATTCTATCAAAAAGATGTAGCCCGATGAAACTATGTTCTAATCACTATTTTCTAAGTAGTTCGTTTAATTCAAAATATTTATTTTTAATCTAGTCCAAATTAACTAAAAAGGCCGTCTGAAACCCATATTATCAGGTTTCAGACGGCCTTAATCTTTTTATTACAAGGTAATCAGTCTGCCAATTTTCGTGCCAATTCTGCCAAACGTTTACCTTGCGCAAAGGCAATATCGTTTTCTTCGGCAGTCAATGCCGGCTTGCTGTCATGGCCGGAAACATGGCTTGCGCCGTAAGGCGTGCCGCCGCTTTGGGTATTGCTGAGCGCGGACTCGGTATAGGGAATGCCGCTGATGACCATGCCGTGGTGCAGCAGGGGCAGCATCATGGTCAGCAAGGTGCTTTCTTGGCCGCCGTGCAGAGAAGATGTGCTGGTGAATACGGTGGCAGGTTTGCCGACGAGTTCTGCACCGAGCCAAAGGGGAATGGTGCCGTCGATAAAGTATTTCATCGCGGCGGCCATATTGCCGAAACGTGTCGGGCTGCCGAGCGCAAGGCCGGCGCAGTTTTTGAGGTCGTCGGCAGTCGCGTATGGCGCGCCTTCGTCGGGAATGCCTTTTTCAACGGCTTCGCAAACGGTGGAAACTTTGGGAACGGTACGCAACACGGCTTCGCAACCGTCCACGCTTTCGATACCGCGTGCGATTTGGCGGGCAAGGTTGCGCGTGCTGCCGTTTTGGGAATAAAAGAGGACGAGGATCTTCAGGGGATTTGGGTTCATTTGGGGTTTCCGTTACAATGCTGTCAGGTTTCAGACGGCCTTTTAAATACTCGGGCCGTCTGAAAAGAAAAAATTTCAATTTAGAAGTGGGAAAAGGTTATGCCGTTTTCGCAATGGTGGCAAGGTTTTTTAAAGAGTAAAGGCGTGGCGTTCGCTTGGTTTGTCGTGCGCCGTTTTGATGAGGAGCGCGTGCCGCAGGTGGCGGCAAGCATGACGTTTACAACGCTTTTGGCTTTGGTGCCCGTGTTGACAGTGATGGTCGTCATCGCTTCGGCCTTCCCTGTTTTCGACCAATGGTCGGAGGCGTTTGTCTCTTTCATCAACCGCACCATCGTTCCGCAGGGCGCGGACATGGTGTTTGACTACATCAATGCGTTCCGCGATAAGGCCACCAAGCTGACAGCGATCGGTAGTGTGATGTTGGTCGTAACCTCGCTGATGCTGATTCGGACGATAGACAATGCGTTCAACCGGATTTGGCGCGTCAATTCGCAACGGCCTTGGATGATGCAGTTTTTGGTGTATTGGGCGTTGCTGACGTTTGGGCCTTTGTCTTTGGGCGTGGGCCTGTCAGTCATAATCGGTCAGGTGCAAGTAGTGGGCGGCTCGGAATGGCTGAGGGTCATAACTGCGGTTTCATTTATTACGGTACTGCTGTGGGGCTTATACCGCTTTGTGCCCAACCGTTTCGTTCCCACCAGCCATGCCTTGGTCGGCGCGGCCGTAACAGCGTTTTGCTTGGAAACGGCACGCTTTTTGTTCGCTTGGTTCATGGGCAACTTTGACGGCTACAAATCGATTTACGGTGCATTTGCCGCAGTACCGTTTTTCCTGTTGTGGCTCAACCTGTTATGGACGCTGGTATTGGGCGGCGCGGTTTTGACCTCGTCCCTGTCCTATTGGCGCGGCGAAGCGTTCCGCCGCAGTCTGGATGTGCGCGGCCGCTTTGACGATGTATTGAAAATCCTGCTGCTGCTCGATTCTGCCCAACAAAACGGCAAGGCATTGCCGGTGCAGGAGTTCAGACGGCATATCAATATGGGCTTTGATGAATTGGGCGAGCTTTTAGAAATACTGGCGCGACACGGCTATGTCTATTCCGGCCGTCAGGGCTGGGTCTTGAAAATGGGGGCGGAGTCCATCGACTTGGCGGAACTGTTCAAACTCTTCGTCTACCGTCCGCAAACACTTAATAAAGACAAGGTCAATCAAACGGTTGACTACATCATGCAGCCCTGCTTGGAAACCTTAAACATGACGCTTGCCGAGTTCGGCGCTCATACGAAAAAACAATCCTCTTAAACCTGATGCCGTCTGAAACCAAAAATATCAAGTTTCAGACGGCCTTTGCTATAATCGGCACACTACTGAATATTACATTCGACCTACAAGGAAAAATAGATGAAAACACCAGCCCTACTCTCTCTGCTCGGTTTGATTCCATCTGCCGCCTTTGCCGCTCACGGCGTAGGCCTTGGCCAACCACCCAAATATCCGGCCAACTTCACCGCTTTCGAATACGTCAATCCCAACGCTCCCAAAGGTGGCACATTTACCACGCCTTTCCTCGGTGCTTTTGACACGCTCAACCCCTTTACCCTCAAAGGCAACCACGAATACGGCATCAGCATGCTGACGCTCGACACCCTGACCGAGCAAAGCATGGACGAACCGTACGCCGTTTACGGCCTGATTGCCGAAGACATCGCCCTGGCGCCGGACGGCCTTTCCGTTACCTTCAAAATCAACCCCAAAGCCAAATTCCACAACGGCGACCCCGTTTTGGCCAAAGACGTTGCCGCTTCATTTAACATCCTGACCAAAGACAAAGCCGCCGCCCCCATGTACCACTTCTACTGGAGCGACGTGGCCAAAGTGGAAACGCCTAACGACCGCACCGTCGTGTTCCGCTTCAAACAGCGCAACTCAGAATTGCACATGATTCTCGGCAGCCTGCCCGTCTTCTCGCATAAAAGCTATCCGAAAGGCCTGGCCGCCGCACCCAACAGCCTGCCGATCGGTTCCGGCCCCTACCGTTTTGCCAAAGCCGAAAACGGCCGCATCAGCGAGTTTGTCCGCGACAAAAACTACTGGGCGCAAAATCTGCCCGTGCGCAAAGGCCGCTACAACTACGACCACATCCGCATCAAATACGTCAAAGACGAAGTTGTCCGCATCGAAGGGCTGAAAGGTGGCCAATATGACTTCGTACAAGAAAACGTCGCCCGCAACTGGGCGCGTGCCTACTCCGACGAAGTCCTTAAAAAACGCAATCTGTCCAAACACGAATGGATACAAAACAGCACAGCCGGTATGCAAGGCTTCGTCATCAATATGCGCCACAAGCCCTTGGACAATATTTACGTCCGCCGCGCCTTGATTGAAAGCTTCGACTACGAAAGCGTCAACAGCCGCATCTTCTACGGCGCATACCGCCGCACCGACAGCTTCTTCACCAACAGCACCATGGCCGCAACCGGCAAGCCTGACAGCGCGGAAACCGCATTGCTCAAATCATTGGGTACCAAGCTGCCCGACGGCGTATTGGATCAAGACGTCCCTATGCCGCCGGTTACCGACCCCAAACTGGGCGTGCGCCCGAACCTGCTCAAAGCACGTGCCCTGCTTGAAAAAGGCGGCTATCAATACAAAAACGGCAAAGCAGTCGACAAACAAGGCAAACCGCTGACCTTTGAATTCCTCGCCCCAAGCAAAAACTACGAACGCATTACCGCCAAATGGCAGCGCGACCTCGCCAAAATCGGCATCACCATGAACGTGCGCACCGCCGATTCCGCCGTGTACCAAAAACGCATGAATGACTTCGATTTTGACGTAACCACCGGCTACTACGGCAACAGCGAAAGCCCCGGCAACGAGCAATACGACTACTTCAGCTGCGCCGCCGCCAAAACCGAAGGCAGCCGCAATCTATCCGGTGTCTGTCATCCCGCGGTTGAAAAACTGTTGACCCATTTCAACAGCTTTACCAACCGCCAAGAGCTGCAAACCACCTCGCGCGCGCTCGACCGACTGATCCGCCACCAATACACCATCGTTCCAAACTGGTTCGCCGACCGCTACCGCGTCGTGTACCGTAACGATGTCGGCATTCCGTCCAAGCTGCCGAAATACTATGACCCCATCACCTTCGCCATGACCGCAGGTTGGAAGAAAAAGTAGTCGCATTTCGACAACACGTCCAAGCGTCTGACAAGCCCTTGGCGTGTAGTCCTCAGCATAGAATCATAAAACCTAGTTGTTTGTTTAAAAACAATCAATCGGCTGATTCCAAACAAACATAGAAGAAAAAACAACTTAAAACCAAATCAAAGGCCGTCTGAAACATCCGTCAGCAAAATCATCTGCAACGGAACATTTCAGACGGCCTTTTCGTCTTTTTTCAATCCAGTTTCACAACCGAAGCAAAATATCGAAAACAAACAAAAAAATTGCAAAACAATGCCCTCAAATTTTACAAAACCGTGTACACTGCAAGGTAAGAGTTTGAATTATAAGGTTAATCTTAATAAAAACTACAATCATCCAAATTTAACCCAAATCAAGCATTCATATAACAGACAAAAGGAACAATAATATGGAAATCAAGCGTCTCTCTACCATTCTCAAACTGATTGCCAACCCCGAACGCATGGCCATCCTTTTTCTGCTGCTTGACGGCGACCGCAGCATTACCGAACTGGCACAGGCACTCGACTCCTCCCCGACCGGCATTGCCAACCACCTCGCACGCCTGCGCACCGAAGGCATCATCGATTTCACGCGCTACCACCGCATCATCGAATACCGCCTTATCTCCGAAGAAGCCACCACTATCCTCAATACCCTGCGCACGCTCAAAGACCAAGCAGAATATACAAATTGTTCCACAACACAACACCAAGGCCGTTTAAAACATAACGTTTCAGACGGCCTGCCACTTTTAGCCCATATCGAAAAATAAACCAATCCGCTATACAATACCGCTCATTCCCACAGGCGCAATCCGCCGTCTTCCCTCCCAACAGTACACACGGAAACATCATGAAAATCGCCACTTGGAACGTCAATTCCCTCAACGTCCGCCTACCCCAAGTACAAAACTGGCTGGCCGACCACCAAGCCGACATACTCGCCTTACAAGAACTCAAGCTCGACCAAGACAAATTCCCGGCCGCCGCCCTGCAAATGATGGGCTGGCACTGCGTCTGGAGCGGCCAAAAAACCTACAACGGCGTCGCCATCATCAGCCGCCACGAACCGCAAGACGTACATTGCGGCCTGCCCGCCCTTCCCGACGATCCGCAACGCCGCGTCATCGCCGCCACCATCAACGGCGTACGCGTCATCAACGTCTATTGCGTCAACGGCGAAGCACTGGACAGCCCAAAATTCCAATACAAAGAGCAATGGTTTGCCGCATTGACCGAATTCGTCCGCAACGAAATGGCCGCACACCCCAAACTCGTCCTGCTCGGCGACTTCAACATCGCCCCAGCCGATGCCGACTGCTACGACCCCGAAAAATGGCACGAAAAAATCCATTGCTCCTCCATCGAAAGACAATGGTTTAAAAACCTGCTCGACCTCGGCCTGACCGACAGCCTGCGCAAAATCCACCCCGAAGGCGCGTTCTACACATGGTTCGACTACCGCGGCGCCATGTTCCAACGCAAACTCGGCCTGCGCATCGACCACATCCTCAGCAGCCCCGAACTCGCCGCTACCCTTACAAACGTCACCGTCGACTTAGAAACCCGCGCCCAAGAACGCCCCAGCGACCATGCGCCGGTGATTGCAGAGTTTGACTGTTAGGTTTTGAAGCAATATAGACAATAAGGCCGTCTGAAACCTTGATTTCAGACGGCCTTTATTCTAAAAGTTTCCAGACGACGTTTGAGGTCTTCTGAAAGTTTGAAACAGTGGTGAGAACGACAGACAACGCGTGCGTGCGTACCGCACACACCCTACACCTCGGTTTTAAAGTTTGTGCCGCCGCAGGTAAGGTGTGTGGCACAGCCACGCACGCGGTTGGTGGAGATGCAGGCTACGGCTTGCTTGTGGATAGGTCATGATGGGAGGGTTCTTTTTAAAATGGATTTCGTTGGGTCTTGAACCAACAGGAAGAAAACAGCCTTTAAGCTATTATATTTGTTGTTTGGAATGAAACAAAGGTCGTCTGAAAATGGATTCACGGTTTTCAGACGACCTTTTTATTATGTGCCACTTGAGCAAAATGTAGGTTGGGTTGAAAATCCAACACTCTGTGAAATTTAACAGTTTTGTTGGGTCTTGACCCAACCTACGCTTGCTAGAAACATTTACAGTTATTTGGATTTTGATTATCTTTATATAGTTTAAAGGATTTAAAATTAGCAAATTATAAAAGAATTCAGATTTAAAATGAATGTATTTAAATCTCTCTTCCATAACTTAATGCTCTTAGAAAAGTATAATGATATAGTTGGCACTTCAGATAAAAAACATGCATAACTTTTTTCGATTGGTAAAACTTCCAAGTCATCCATTCCTTCAAAAACTAGAGTACGAGTTTTGTTTGGTTGGTATCTATGACGAATAGTCCAATATTCTGATATATCTAAATCATTTCCTTCTGATTCTTTTAAAACAATCCAGTTATGGTTATGTAATTGGTCTCTTAAATCT
>ERZ1699253.141-NODE-141-length-13209-cov-4.302782_pt1 | contig 13209 bp, 7 predicted proteins | sample MGYA00581517_ERZ1699253 | MGnify/ENA primary metagenome ERZ1699253 (study PRJEB42319, sample SAMD00040304) | human oral metagenome | material: saliva | host: Homo sapiens | study: EMG produced TPA metagenomics assembly of PRJDB4115 data set (Metgenomic analysis of... | reverse complement strand
CAACACCCCCCGTGATGTACTCCCAGGTATTGCGGGTGACCTCGGGCTGGCCGTTGGCATACATCCACGAGTTCGCGACCGTGTAGAGGATGTTGTGCGATGCGCGGCGCAGAGAGCTCACGCCCGCGGCATCCTGCACGTTGACCGTCGCGATCGGCATGTCGATCGTCGCGAGCATCAGGTCGCCGCCACCGACACCGCGGAGGGCAGGCCGATCGAGCCGACACCGGTGAAGTTGTTGTTCAGCGAGGCCGGGCCGTCCACGTCGGACACGCGCAGCTTACCCACCGAGGAGATCGCAGGGGAGCCGTATCCGCCCTTGGAGATGAGGGTGTTCATGTCTTTGACGGACAGCTGGTCCCACTTCGGATCGTCGTAGTCCAGCCCCGCCAGGTCTCCCAGGACGAGGCCTTTGCTGGCTCCCGTGGTCGGCATCGTCGCGGTGCTCGCAGCATCGTCAGCTGAGGCGTCGTAGTTGGACGTGGCGACGAAGTTTGCTTTGTTAGCGTCGCTCATCGCGAAGTTCGTGGGAGTTGGCACGTGCGGAGATCTTGTAGTCCCCGGCCTCGAGCACGTAGGCCTTGGCATCCTTTGCATCGTAGGAGGCGAGCGAGTCGCGGTTCCCGGTGACGGTGATCGTCTGGGTTTGTCCCGGCTCCAGGAGCTTCGTCTTGTTGTAGGTCAACAGGTTCGCCGCGGACTTTTCAATGCCGCCATCCGTGTAGGGCGGGTTGTCGTAGATCTGGACGACGTCCTTGCCGGCGACCTGGCCGGTGTTCGTGACCGTCACGTCCGCGGACATGGTTCCCGTGGCCTCGTCGACCGAGATGTCGCTCATCGACTGGGAGAGCGTCGTTTAGGACAGGCCGAAGGGGTAGACGACCTCGGAAGCGTAGTCGATGACGCCCTCAGCGGCGGCCGTCTCGTACCAGCGGTAGCCGACGTAGATCGAGTCGTTGTAGTTGACGAACGACGGCTGTGTCTGAGTGCCCTTGTTGAAGGGGTCATCCTGGGCGAACTCCGTCATGCTCGTGTACTGAAAGTCGCCGAAGTTGTTGGCCGCGGGGCCAGACTTGATGTCGCGGGCGAAGGTGTCGGGAGTCTCCGCCGACGGGTTCACCTCGCCGTCAAGGATGCGTCCCAGCGCGTTGAAACCAACCTGGCCGCCGGGGATCGCCCACACGATCGCGTCGATCTCCGGGTCGTCCTGGAGGTCGCCCAGCTCAAAGGCGTTCGCCGCGTTGATGACGACGACCGTCTTATCCGAGGTCTGCTTCGCCAGCTCGATCATGTCCTTCTCGGGACGGGTGAGTTCCAGGTAGCCCTGGCCGTCCTCGAAGTCCGCGTATTCATCGGAGTTGTTGGTGTAGCTGAAGTAGGGGTTATTCGAGGTCTCCGCGTTCACGTCGCGAGGCAGGTCGAAGCCCTCGCCACCCGAGCGGGCGATCGTCACGACGGCGGTGTCGCCGAAAGAGGTGGCGCCGGAGAGGAGGGACTCGGAGTACTTGTCCTGAGTGGGCTCGGGCAGCGACCAGTCAGCCTTGAACATGCCGACCTCGGGTCGCTCAGCGCGGTAGGAGGAGTACAGGTTCGTCAGTTCATCGTTCGTCGTGAAGCCCGCGTTGTGGAGGCCGTCCAGCAGGGTCGTCGTGGGGTTGTCCTTGGACAGCGAGCCGGAGCCGGTGCCGCCGTAGATCGGGTTGGTGGACGCCCACCCCCACACGTTCAGCGCGGACCCCTGCGCCAGAGGCAGGGCGCCGTTCGCGTTCTTGAGCAGGACCATTCCTTCGTCGGCAATGTCGTTGCCCAGGTTCTCCACCTGCGCCTTCGAGGCCTCGGTCAGGACTCCCGACCCCGAGGCCAGGTCGAGCACCGTCTTGAAGCCACCGTACATCATCGAGACGACCGCGACGACAACCGCGACGAACGCAGCGACCCACGATGTCGAGCGAGCAAGCTTGCGTTGGGGCTTGTCGAGTGTAAAGACCGCGAGGGAGACGATGATGGCGAGCGCCAGCGCCACGCCGATGACGATCAAGGGGACCTTGACCGACTCAACCATCTTTCACACGTCAGACCAGTTGATGGAAAGCATGATGATTGTCCTCTTTCAGTTCCGAAACCCTGTATCCCAGAGCCAGACTGGCTCCCCTCCATCCCCGTGTGTGTCTCCATAGACATGGGTCGCCGCAGACCAGAGGGCAGATGGGAACCGCCACCACCTATTTCACCGTACGGTTGGCTCCAGCTTGTGGGGTGCCGTCCGTTCTGTCGGATTGCGCGCACAATCTGTTAGGGCGGGCTCGCTGGTGCCCCGCGGGTTTCGCAGCCTAAGCGGAAAGCGACTCTCCCCGCCACCGACGAGGATAGCCACAGGGGATGCGCGAGGGCCCGGCCCCCTCGCGGGGACCGGGCCCTGTACCGTTATCGACCGGATCTCCGATCAGTGTGCGCGGCGCCTCGCCACAACGAGGCCGACGCCGGCGACGCCGAGCAGGCCGACGAGCGCGATGGCAACGCCGGTGTTCGCGCCGGTGCTGGCCAGCTTGTTGCCTTCAGTGCTCGTGCCGCCCGCAGGCTGGGACTGCTCGACAGTCGGCTGCGGCTGCTCAGCGGTGGGCTGGGGCTGATCGGGAGTCGGCTGGGGCTGCTCGGGAGTGGGCTGGGGCTGATCGGGCTTCGGAAGCTCGGGGAAATCGCACGTCGAAGACAGCGAGGTATCGGACTCGGCGATGGCTGCGCCACTCGTCGTCGTCCCCGAGATCTTCACGAGCGGCGTAACCTCAGCGCTGCCGGTGATAAGGAACGAGAACTTCACCGACCCGTTGGCGGGAAGCTCGAGATCCTTGAAGGTAAGCACCTTGCCCGCGACCGTCGGCTCGGGGGCTCCGCTGGCCGACTGGGGAACGTAGGTGGCGTCGTCCGACAGTGTCGCGATAACCGTCTGGACTGACTTGACGTCCGGGTTCGGGTTCGTGATCGTCACGCCGATGGTGCGCGTCGCGGTGGAGTCGGCACCCGGCTGGGCGACGGCGCATGTCGCGGAGGACAGCGCGACCTGGCCCTTCGGCGAGAAGGATGTGATGAGGGAGTAGTCGGCCGTCGTATTCGGCTCGAGGGTACGAGTCCAGCTCAGAGCCATGCCGTTGTCCCGGTTGGAATCTGCTCGCTCGAGCTTGTTGGGCAGCGGCGCGCGATCCTTGAGCTTATCCCAGACCTCGTTAAAGGAACTGTAGTAGTAGTTCGAACCGGCGGTCGTCGGGACGAACTGCTCGACTCGGCCACGATCCGTATGCTCACCGGTTTCCGGATCCTTCGCTCGGCAGATAACCGTTCCCGTGTTCGCGTCGTACTCGCCGAAGCCGTAATCGTTGTCCTGGAGGTAGCAATCCGCCGCGTGGTAGAGAGTAAAGTCCTGAGCTGCATCCGAGATATTCTTCACCGACGAGGTCGTCGCGTAGAACTCATTGCCCGTTGAGTAGGTGTCCGTCTGCGTGATCTCGAATCCACCGCCGCGAACAACAGTCGTGAGGACCCACGGATCGGCTTGAGTGCCCGTTCCTGACTTCGTTTGCGAGACCGGCGTCCAGGCGATCGTGCCCATGGATGCCGCCGCACGAGATTTCAGCTCACCCGGACCGAACAGCTCAGATCCTACAGCGAGGAAGGTTCCACAGTCGGCTGGAGTCGTAGTGGAGTTACCGTTGTAGAACTCGTTGTACTTATCGCCCTTGTAGTTGATCGAGCAGTTGAGGGTGTCGGAGATGGCGATCCGAACGAGCGGTCCGTCCGTATCCTCAATCGTGGGACCAGCGGCAAGGGCCGCCAACGGGTTGAGAACGAGGGTCGCGGAGCCGAGCGCAGCAATGACCAGTTTCTTGGACAGGCGCATGCGGAGACATCCTTAAGCGTTGATGGATATTGTGCAACCAATCTAGCACCCGCATATCAGCTTTCCAAATGGTTGACCTTGTCATCTTCGCCCGTCAAAACCGCGCTCGAGATGCGTCGCCGTTAGACACCCTCCGCGCACTTAAGGAGAGTTAGCAGACACGACAAGGGACCCCGGCCTCGTCGCGTGTTGTACGGACGAGGCCGGGGCCCTCACGGGTGAACGATCCCGATTACTCGCGGAAGTTCATGCCGAAGTCGATGGCACCCAGCGTGTCGAGGAAGTCCTCGGACACGGAGCCATCACCGAAGTCGGCCTCGGAGTAGTTCGAGTTCGCCATGGCCTCAGCCGTCGGCTCGACGATGACGTCGTTGTAGCGCGACAGGCCGGTGCCGGCCGGGATGAGCTTACCGAGGATGACGTTCTCCTTGAGGCCCACCAGGGAGTCCGACTTGCCGTTCATGGCGGCCTCGGTCAGGACCTTGGTGGTCTCCTGGAAGGACGCGGCGGACAGCCACGAATCCGTGGCCAGCGACGCCTTGGTGATACCCATCAGCATCTGGCGGCCGGAGGCGGGCTGGCCGCCCTCGGACGCGACGCGGCGGTTCTGCGTCAGGTACGCCATGCGGTCGACGAGCTCGCCGGGCATGAACGTCGTGTCGCCGGGCTCCAGGATGGTGACGCGGCGCAGCATCTGACGGACGATGACCTCGATGTGCTTGGCGTGGATGCCCACGCCCTGGTCGCGGTACACCTTCTGGACCTCGTCCACGAGCATCTTCTGGGCCACGTTGCGGCCCATGATGCGCAGGATCTCCTTGGGGTCCAGCTGGCCCTCGGTCAGCGGGGTGCCGGCAGCGATGTGCTGGCCCTCGGACACGAGGAGCTTCTGGCGACGCGACACCTCGATGACCAGGTCTTCCTTGGCGTCGTCGCGGGTGATGATCACCTTACGCGCGCTCGGGTCTTCGTCGTCGATGTGGACGCGGCCGGCGGCCTCGTTCATCTTGGCTTCGACCTTCGGGCTACGCGCCTCGAAGAGCTCCTGGACGCGGGGCAGGCCCTGCGTAATATCCGCAGCGGAGGCGGCGCCACCGGTGTGGAACGTACGCATCGTCAGCTGCGTGCCGGGCTCGCCAATCGACTGGGCGGCGATGATGCCCACGGCCTCGCCGATGTCGACCTGCTTGCCGGTGGCCAGCGAACGGCCGTAGCACTTCGCGCAGGTACCGACCTGAGACTCACAGGTGAGCACGGAACGGACAACGATCTGCGCGACGCCGGCGGCAACGAGCTCGGCGAGCTGGTCGTCACCCAGGTCGCTGCCAGCAGGCATGACAACCTCGCCGGCCTCGTTGACCGCGTCTCGAACGAGGTTACGGGCGTAGGCGGTCGTCTCGATGGTCTCGGACGCCTCCCACTCACCGAACTCGTTCTTCTTCGCGATGTCGATCTTCAGGCCCGCGCGGGTGCCACAGTCGGCCTCGCGGACGATGACGTCCTGCGACACGTCGACCAGACGACGGGTCAGGTAGCCCGACTCGGCGGTACGCAGAGCCGTGTCGACGAGGCCCTTACGGGCGCCGTGCGTGGCGATGAAGTACTCGAGAACCGTCAGGCCCTCGCGGTAGTTCGCCTTAATGGGCTGCTCGATCAGCTTCTGCTTCGGGTCGGACACGAGGCCACGCATACCGGCGATCTGCTGAACCTGCGACCAGTTACCACGGGCGCCCGAGTTCACCATGCGGTACACGGTGTTGCGCTCGGAGAAGTTCGCGCGCATGTCCTCGGCGACCTCTTCGGTGCACTGCAGCCACAGCTTCACGAGTTCCTCGTAGCGGGTCTCCTCGAGGATGATACCCGTCTCGAACTGTTCGACGATCTCGGCGGCCTTGGCCTCGTAGCGGGCCAGGATCTCGCGCTTGCGCGGCGACGCCTGAATGTCGGAGAACGCAATCGTGATGCCCGACCAGGTCGACCAGTGGAAGCCGGCCGACTTCAGGGCATCGAGGCAGTCCGCGACGAGCACGTTCGGGTAGCGCTGCGTGAGCGTGTTCACGATATTGCCGAGCTGCTTCTTGCCGACGACCTCGTTGACGAACGGGTAGTCGGTGGGCAGCAGTTCGTTGAAGATCGCGCGGCCGAGGCTGGTCTCGAGGATCAGCTCGTCGCCGCTCTCCCAGCCCTCGGGGGCTTCCCAGCCCTCGGGCGGCACGGTGCCGTCGGCGAAGCGGATGCGCGCGGTCGCGTTCAGGTCCAGGTTGCCGGCGTCGAACGCCATCTGGGCTTCCGCCTGGCTGGAGAAGTAGGGCACCACGGGGTTGCCGTCTTCGTCCGTCTCGACGGGCACCGACGGGTCGGGCGTCGAGGTCAGGTGGAACAGACCAATGATCATGTCCTGAGACGGCATTGCCACGGGGCGGCCGTCGGAGGGCTTGAGAATGTTGTTCGTCGACAGCATGAGGATGCGGGCCTCGGCCTGCGCCTCAGCGCCCAGCGGCAGGTGGACAGCCATCTGGTCGCCGTCGAAGTCGGCGTTGAAGGCGCCACAGGCCAGGGGGTGCAGCTGGATAGCCTTACCCTCAATCAGCTGGGGCTCGAACGCCTGGATGCCGAGGCGGTGCAGCGTAGGTGCGCGGTTGAGCAGCACGGGATGCTCGCGGATGACGTCGTCGAGGACGTCCCACACCTCGGGGCGCTGGCGCTCGACCTTGCGCTTGGCGGCCTTGACGTTCTGCGCGTAGTTCTTCTCAACCAGGCGCTTCATGACGAAGGGCTTGAACAGCTCCAGCGCCATCTGCTTGGGCAGACCACACTGGTGCAGCTGCAGCTGCGGGCCGACGACGATAACGGAACGACCCGAGTAGTCGACGCGCTTACCGAGCAGGTTCTGACGGAAACGACCCTGCTTACCCTTGAGCATGTCCGAGATCGACTTGAGCGGACGGTTGCCCGGGCCCGCGACGGGGCGGCCACGGCGGCCGTTGTCGAAGAGCGCGTCAACGGACTCCTGAAGCATGCGCTTCTCGTTGTTGACGATGATCTCGGGGGCGCCCAGCTCGAGCAGACGCTTGAGTCGGGTGTTGCGGTTGATGACGCGACGGTACAGGTCGTTGAGGTCGGAGGTCGCGAAGCGGCCGCCGTCCAGCTGAACCATGGGGCGCAGGTCCGGCGGGATCACGGGGATCTTGGTCAGCACCATCGAGGCCGGCGAGTTGCCGGTGGCGACGAAGGCGTTGATGACCTTCAGGCGCTTGATGGCGCGGGCCTTGCGCGGGCCGGAGTCGGAGGAGATGGTCTGACGCAGGGCGGCCACCTCGGCCGCCAGATCGAAGGTCTCCAGGCGCTTCTGGATGGCGGAGGCGCCCATGTCACCCTTGAAGTAGGTGCCGTAGCGGGCCACCATCGCGCGGTAGAGACGCTCGTCGCCCTCGAGGTCGCCGACCTTGAGGTCCTTGAAGCGCTCCCACACGGCCTCGAGGCCGTCGATGTCGCCGTCGAAGCGGCGGCGAATCTTGGCCATCTCGCGCTCGCCCTGCTTGCGGGCGCGCTCGCGCTCCGCCTGCGAAGCGCCGTCCTTTTCGAGGGCGGCCATGTCGGACTCGAGCTGCTCCGCGAAGTCGTTGATCGTGGCGTCGCGGTTGTTCTCCATCTGCTTCTTCTGCACCTCGAGTTCGGCGCGCAGTTCAGCCAGATCCTCGTGGCGACCCTTTTCGTCGACCTCGGTGATCATGTAGGCAGCGAAGTAGATGACCTTCTCGAGGTCCTTGGGCGCGAGGTTGAGCACGTAGCCCAGGCGCGAGGGAACACCCTTGAAGTACCAGATGTGCGTGACGGGGGCGGCCAGGTCGATGTGACCCATGCGCTCACGGCGGACGCGGGAGCGAGTGACCTCAACTCCGCACTTCTCGCAGATGATGCCCTTGTAGCGCACGCGCTTGTACTTGCCACACGCGCACTCCCAGTCGCGGGTGGGGCCGAAGATCTGCTCACCGAACAGGCCGTCGCGCTCGGGCTTGAGCGTACGGTAGTTGATGGTCTCCGGCTTCTTCACTTCACCGTGGCTCCAGACGGCGATGTCGTCGCCGGTGGCCAGGGTGATCTTCAGGCTGTCGAACGTTTTGGCGTCCAGCAAAGTTATCTCTCCCTATCAGATCGCATCGATGGTCGCCGCAGCGTTCGGACGAGCATCGAGGGTGATGCCCAGGTCCTCACGCGCATTGAAGTCTTCGTCCTGCTCACGCAGGTCAATGACGTTGCCGGCCGCGTCGAGGGCTTCGACGTTCAGGCACAGCGAGCGCATTTCCTGGATGAGGACTCGGAAGGACTCGGGGATGCCGGGCTCGGGGATGTCCTCGCCCTTGACGATGGCCTCGTACACCTTGACGCGGCCGGTGGTGTCGTCCGACTTGATGGTCAGCAGCTCCTGGAGGGCGTAGGCGGCGCCGTAGGCTTCCAGGGCCCACACCTCCATCTCGCCGAAGCGCTGGCCGCCGAACTGGGCCTTACCGCCCAGCGGCTGCTGCGTGATCATCGAGTACGGGCCCGTGGAGCGGGCGTGGATCTTGTCGTCGACCAGGTGGTGGAGCTTGAGCATGTAGGTGTAGCCCACCGAGATCGGGTACGGGAACGGTTCGCCGGAGCGTCCGTCGAACAGGCGCGCCTTGCCCTCGTGGTTGGTGAGGACCTCACCGTCGCGGGTCGGGTTCACGTTGCGCAGCAGGCCCGCGAGCTCGTCGGCCTCGAGGCCGTCGAACACGGGGGTGGCGACGGGCGTGCCGGGCTCGGTCTTGATGCCGTCGGCGGGCAGGTGCGCCGCCCACTCTTCGCCGGCCTCGACAGCGGCCGAGGCATCCCAGCCCTGGTGGGCGAGCCACCCGAGGTGGTACTCGAGCACCTGGCCGACGTTCATTCGACCGGGGACGCCCAGCGGGTTGAGGATGATGTCGACGGGGGTGCCGTCGGCGAGGAAGGGCATGTCCTCGACGGGGAGGATCTTGGAGACGACGCCCTTGTTACCGTGACGGCCGGCCATCTTGTCGCCGATCGTGATCTTGCGTCGCTGGGCGACGTAGACGCGAACGGTCTGGCGCACGCCGGGGTTGAGGTCGTCGTCGTCATCGTTGAACTCGCGCACGCCGATGACGATGCCTTCTTCACCGTGGGGGACGCGCAGGGAGGTGTCGCGCACCTCGCGGGCCTTCTCACCGAAGATGGCGCGCAGCAGGCGCTCTTCGGAGGTCAGCTCGGTCTCGCCCTTGGGGGTGACCTTGCCGACGAGGATGTCGCCGGCGGTGACCTCGGCGCCGATGCGGATGATGCCGCGCTCGTCCAGGTCAGCGAGGGATTCCTCGGAGACGTTGGGGATGTCGCGGGTGATCTCTTCCTCACCGAGCTTAGTCTCGCGGGCGTCGACCTCGTACTCCTCGATGTGGATCGAGGTGAGGATGTCCTCTTCCACGACGCGGCGGCTCAGGATGATGGCGTCCTCGTAGTTGAGGCCTTCCCAGGACATGTAGGCGACGAGGAGGTTCTTGCCGAGCGCGACCTCACCGTTGGAGGTGGCGGGGCCGTCGGCCAGGACGTCGCCGACCTCGACGCGGTCGCCCTCGTCCACGATAACGCGCTGGTTGGTGCAGTTACCGGGGTTGGAGCGCTCGAACTTCTCGAGGCGGTAGGAGTCGCGGCCGCCCTCGTCCGTGGAGACGACGATCAGGTCCGCGGAGACCTCGGAGACGACGCCGGAGTGGGCGGCGAGGATCATTTCGCCGGAGTCGTGCGCGGCGCGCAGCTCCATGCCGGTGCCGACCAGCGGGGCTTCCGTGGTGAGCAGCGGCACGGCCTGACGCTGCATGTTCGCGCCCATGAGGGCTCGGTTCGCGTCGTCGTGCTCGAGGAAGGGAATGAACGCCGCGGCGACGGACACCATCTGACGTGCGGAGACGTCCATGTAGTCGACGCGATCGCGGGCGATCAGGGTCGGGTCCTCGCCGGCGACACGGCACAGGACGTCGTGCTCGGCAAAGGAGCCGTCGGCCTCGACGGGCGACGAGGCCTGGGCGATGTAGTGGCCCTTCTCGTCGTCCGCGGTGAGGTAGCGGATTTCGTCGGTGACCTTGCCGTCCTTGACGACGCGGTAGGGCGTCTCAATGAAGCCGAAGGGGTTGATGCGCGCGAAGGTCGCGAGCGAGCCGATGAGGCCAATGTTCGGGCCTTCAGGGGACTCGATCGGGCACATGCGGCCGTAGTGCGAGGGGTGGACGTCTCGAACTTCCATGCCCGCGCGGTCACGTGACAGACCACCGGGGCCCAGGGCCGACAGGCGGCGCTTGTGGGTCAGGCCGGCCAGCGGGTTGTTCTGGTCCATGAACTGCGAGAGCTGGGAGGTTCCGAAGAACTCCTTGATCGCGGCCACGACGGGACGGATGTTGATCAGCGTCTGGGGCGTGATCGAGTCCGTCTCCTGGGTGGTCATGCGCTCGCGCACGGTGCGCTCCATGCGGGCGAGGCCGGTGCGGACCTGGCCCTGGATGAGCTCGCCGACGGCGCGGATGCGACGGTTGGCGAAGTTGTCGATGTCGTCGACCTCGACGCGGACCTCGACCGGCTCGCCATGGCGGGTGCCGGCGAAGGTCTTGTCGCCCTGGTGCAGGGCGAGCAGGTACTTGACGGTCGCGACGATGTCCTCGAGGGACAGGGTCGAGGCCTTGGGGTCGGCTTCGATGGCCAGCTTCTTGTTGATCTTGTAGCGGCCGACCTTTGCCAGGTCGTAGCGACGAGAGTCGAAGTAGAAGTTGTTGAGCAGTGTCTGGGCGGCGTCGACGTTCGCGGGCTCGCCGGGGCGCAGCTTGCGGTAGATGTCGAGCAGGGCTTCTTCCTGCGTGGCGACGGTGTCCTTCTCGAGGGTTTCGAGCAGGACCGGGTACGGCGCGAAGGTGTCGCGGATCTCGGACTCGGTCATGCCGATGGCCTTGAGGAAGTGGGTGACCGACTGCTTACGCTTGCGGTCGATGCGCACGCCGACGGCGTCGCGCTTGTCGATCTCGAACTCGAGCCATGCGCCGCGCGAGGGGATGACCTTCGCGCCGAAGGTTTCCTTGTCGGTCGAGCGGTCCGAGAGCTTCTCGAAGTACACGCCGGGGGAACGCACGAGCTGGGAGACGACGACACGCTCGGTGCCGTTGATGATGAAGGTACCGCGGGGGGTCATGAGCGGGAAGTCGCCCATGAACACGGTCTGGGACTTGATTTCGCCGGTCTCATAGTTCATGAACTCGGCGGTCACGTACATGGGTGCGGAGTACGTGTAGTCCTTCGCCTTGGCTTCCTCCATGGAGTACTTGGGGGATTCGAGGCGGTGGTCGTGGAACGACAGGCTCATGGTGCCTGCGACGTCCTCGATGGGGGAAATCTCGTGGAAGATTTCTTCGAGGCCGGAGACGTCGGGGACGTCGTTACGGCCGGATGCCTGGGCGGCGTCGACGCGGGCCTTCCACGCGTCGTTGCCCAGCAGCCAGTCGAAGCTCTCGACCTGCAGGCCCAGCAGATTGGGTGCCTGGAGGGGTTCGCGGAGCTTCGCGAACGAAATGCGGTGGCTGGGCTGTTTGGCGGTGCTGTTGGCAGCCAAAGGGGGTCCTTCCCTGCTGTTACGGTGCGCACGCTTCCTTATCACCCATTATCTGACGCGTCCTGGTCCGTCAAGCGCCTGTTACGACGGCTGGATACGGGTCACCTCGGGCATGATAAGGCGCAAATACTCAGCCTACCGTGACTCCCATCGCGAGTCAAGGCTGAGTGTGTTATGTGCAGGGATTCACGACGACGAGGCCGTGGTCGGCTTGCCCGTCAGGCGCGGCGGGTGCGGCTCCCAGTTGTGACTGGCGGTGCCCCAAGTCGGGCGTGAACCGACGACCGGCATCAGGGCAACTGACGACCGATCACTACGCTTGCAATTGGTCGCGGGTCACTATGTTAACGACGGACTACAGGTGCTGCCACCACGCGAGACAGGCTGGACAATCGTTTCACGGTTTATGAACAACGCTGCTAGGGGCGCCCGCGCGCATCGCGTAGACGAGTTCAGCACGTTCAAGCTGTTCCTCAGCGCGCTCCTCCAACTCGCGCTCCCGCGCCAGTTCCTCGGGCGTGTATGTGGCGCGCGCTTCGCGCACCACCTCGTCAAAGTCATAGAAACCATCGGGAATTTCGTCGCTCATACGGTCCTCCGCTCAACGACCTCACAATCCACCATACGGGGATCAACAAAACCGCAAGGCACAATCCGAGGCCAGCGCCATCGACGAGGCCGTGGCCGACTTGCCCGTCAGGTGCGGCGGGTGCGGCTCCCAGTTGTGGCTGATGGTGCCCCAAGTCGGGCTTGAACCGACGACCCACGGATTATGAGTCCGCTGCTCTGACCGACTGAGCTATTGGGGCGTGGCCATCTTAGCGGAGGAAGACGCCGCTCTTCCACCGACACCCTCCCTGATCCGTCGGTCACGCCACAGCGACATAGGACCTTAGTCATGCCTATGGTGATTTGACAAGGTCACAGCCAATAATTTTAAGGAGATGGCATGAACGTAGCGGAACAGATCGTGGCCCAGCTCGTCGACGCGGGAGTCCATCGGATCTACGGCATTGTCGGCGATTCGCTCAACCCCATCGTCGACGCCGTGCGCAAGACCGGCGGCTCGAAGAAGGGCGGTATCGACTGGATTCACGTGCGGCATGAAGAAGCCGCCGCATTCGCCGCAAGCGCTGAGGCGCAGGTGACTGGCAAACTTGCTGTATGTGCTGGCTCGTGCGGGCCGGGTAACACCCATCTCATCAACGGTCTCTACGATGCACAGCGCTCTCACGCCCCCGTTCTGGCGATTGCCTCTCATATTCCATCCGAGCAGATCGGTACCGGATATTTTCAGGAGACTCACCCCGAACGCATCTTTGAAGACTGCTCGGTCTACAACGAGATGGCGGTTTCAGGGCACCAGACGCTACGCATCATCAACTCCGGGATGCGCCACGCCATTGCGCGTGGTGGGGTAGCTGTTGTGACGATTCCTGGAGATATTGCAATTCAGGATGCCGTCGATAGTGTACCCGCCTGGGGCGATTATCGCCCCGGTACTATTATTCCTGATGAAGCGACTGTGCGCGATCTTGCTGATCGGATTAACACCGCCGAAAAGGTCTCTATTTTTGCTGGCGCCGGTGTTGCCGGGGCGCATGACGAGGTTGTTCAGCTTGCCGACCTCGCCGCAGCTCCCGTAGGACACACGACGCGCGGTAAAGAATACATTCAGTACGACAATCCT
>ERZ1699253.138-NODE-138-length-13403-cov-3.211284_pt1 | contig 13403 bp, 7 predicted proteins | sample MGYA00581517_ERZ1699253 | MGnify/ENA primary metagenome ERZ1699253 (study PRJEB42319, sample SAMD00040304) | human oral metagenome | material: saliva | host: Homo sapiens | study: EMG produced TPA metagenomics assembly of PRJDB4115 data set (Metgenomic analysis of... | reverse complement strand
GTCTTAATGCACCTTATGGTGCTCGGTGCTTTCTGACGCGCTCGGCAGATGACGGAGACTCTGGAGGCTCATGGGTCTTAATGCACCTTATGGTGCTCGGTGCTTTCTGACCACGGGTGGAACTCCAACAACGTGAACCCGGTCCTGTCTTAATGCACCTTATGGCGCTCGATACTTTCTGACTTGTCAGCGACGATACAGCGCATGAGAACGGAGTTGGTTGGTCTTAATACACCTTATGGTGCTCGGTGCTTTCTGACGTGAAGACAACAGTGGCAAGACCAAGGCCAAGGAGTCTTAATGCGCCTTATGGCGCTCAGTGCTATCTGACAAGAGAGAACCTGGTGACGGTGGTGAGGCAGTAGAGAAAGTATCTAAATGCATCTTATGGTGCTCGGTGCTTTCTGACTCAGCAAGAATTAGAATGGCTGGCGGGGGTCCTGAAAGGTCTTAATGCACCTTATGGAGCTCGGTGCTTTCTGGCTCCGGTGAACCTTGGGCTGATGCTCGAGGTCGACGAAATGTCTTAATGCACCTTATGGTGCTCGGTGCTTTCCGACGAAAGTCAACACAATCGACGAGTGGCTCTCTGGCGATGTGTCTTAATACACCTTATGGTGCTTGGTGCTTTCTGACAAGGGCGCAACCTTCTCTGTTGGCCTGGGCGACGGCCTGTCTTAATGCACCTTATGGTGCTCGGTGCTTTCTGACGAATGGCGGACTACTACGTGCGTACTCGCTGGTGGGAAAAGTCTTAATGCGCCTTTTGGCGCTCGGAGCCTTCTGACGGGGCGCCCGCGGCATGCAGGGAGGCCAGGGCCTGCGTCTTAATGCACCTTTTGGCGCTCGGTGCTTGCTGACCTCATGGTGAGCGCAAATGTCATGCCTCGCTTGGATGAGTCTTAATGCACCTTATGGTGCTCGGTGCTTTCTGACGACTCATCGGCCTGCCCGACCCGGTTCCCGGCCGCATCTAGTCTTAATGCACCTTATGGCGCTTGGTGCTTTCTGACGAAAGCAGCCATGGATTCAATGCCCGTCATGATTCTTGTCTTAATGCACCTTATGGCGCTTGGTGCTTTCTGACTTGCAAGCCAAGCACGATCCGGTGGACGCTCGTAATCGTTAGTCTTAATGCACCTTATGGTGCTCGGTGCTTTCTGATCTTCCAGCGCCTCGATTCCCGCAGGGAGGAAGCCCTTGTCTTAATGCACCTTATGGTGCTCGGTGCTTTCTGACTCGTGGGAATGACATCTCGCACTACGTTCACGCCATGCGCCGGTCTTAATGCACCTTATGGTGCTCGGTGCTTTCTGACTGCCCGGCGTGTCGCACCCCCTGTGACCAGGGAAAACGCCGTGTCGGATCGCCAGTGGCCGAAAAAGCACCCCTCCGACCAGCAAGCACGAGGCCAGATTACCAGACTTTTCGTTGCGACTGCTCGCATCGCCGCGGAACGCCTGCGGGGCCGACGCTGTCCCGGAAATCGCCGCCATCGTCGGTGTGTCGCCAGACCATAACACCTAATACTTGTAGAGTAACTACAAGTTTGTTGAGTGGAAGGACAGACAATGACGACACCTGCCACGGCCTCGTCCCTGAGAGAAGCGACCAGCCCCGAGGCCCTCACTCGCGCCAGACGCCGACTCCTCACAGCACACCCAGACCCAACCAGCTCGCACACCTCCGCGCCAGTAAGCCTCACCGACGAGCAGCTCCGCCTCCTCGCCGTGAGCGACTGGGTCCCGCCACGCATCGCCGCACTCGACGCAAGCACTCTCATGATGGCGAACCCCATCACCCGTGCGCTCCTGGCCGAATCAGTGCACGAAAGCCTCGAACGGCGACTCACCACAGAACGGCCCAACGGCACCTACGACGACACGCGCGCAGGACACGACGCCTTCAGCAGGGGAGTGGTCGACGACTACGACCATGGCAACTACCACCTGGCGCGAGCCACTATCCGCCCGACCGACCCGGGCCTCGTGACCAGTGCAGGACTCTCGGCGCTGGGCCTGCCGGACACCGACGCACCCATTATCGACGAACTCGCCCGGGCCTCGGACCTGACCCCGCTCACGCGGATCCTCGCCGACGCGGCACTGCTCGACCTTGACAGGTACGCGACCGGGCGAGGTCTGCGCTACTCGCGCGTTGGAACCACTCTCATGCTCGCGGCACCGAGCGAGCAGCGCCTGGCCGATGCCATAGACACTGTCGCGGCCGCGGCCATCAATGTGGGTGCGCGCGTCACCGACCTGACGACCCAGTATATTGACGAGGAGAAAGCCCTCGCGAGCGTCGGCATCGATCCGTGGACCACCCGGCCCGGCGACGAACCCACAGGCCAAGCCGATCGCATCCTCTACGTCGGCCGCGACGGCGCACGCGTCCACGTCAAAGCGGGCCGCGTCCTCGTCGACGCGCCCGGCTCGCTGCCCGCGACCTCCGTGCCGAAAAACAGCGTCACGCGCATCGTTCTGTCTGGAAACGTCGGCCTGTCCGCCGGCGCGCGCTCGTGGGCGATGCGCGGCGGCGTCGATGTCGTGTGCCTGTCGCGGCGAGGCTCGTACCAAGGCACCCTCATCGGCTCCAACAGGGGAGCGCACGCCAGTCGGCTCCTCGCGCAAGTTGTCCTCACTGGCGATCGTGAGCGCCGCGTTAGCCTGGCCGCCAGCCTCATCGGCGCGAAAATCCGCGGCCAAATCCACGTCCTCACGCGCATCGCCCGGCGCGACGAAAGCGTGCACGTCGCCGACACGACCGCGCATATGCACGCTTGGCGGCGCTCCCTCGCGGGCGCGCGCACCCTCGCCGAAGTCATGGGCGAGGCCGAGGCCGGGGGAGTCTGGTTGGGCGGCAACGGCAAGAAAATTCTCGTCGACGCGTACGAGGCCGCCTGCCAGCGATCCGTCACCGGTGCCCGGTGCCCTCCCCGGATACTCGGGGTCGTGGCGCAGGCACATCGCCCACTCCGCGCAGATGCTGGCGCGCGCCATCGCCGAACCCGACTACCAGTGGAGCGGGGTCGCCTGGCGATGATCTACATCATCGCCTACGACATCGCCGACAACAAACGGCGGCTCCGCGTCGCCAAAACACTGGAATCCTGGGGCTACCGCATCCAAGAATCCGTGTTCCAACTCCGCCTTGACACCGCGACGCTGGCACGCGTGCGTTCGTCTCTGGCCGCCCTCATCTCCGATGCCGAAGACGTCATCCACATCTACCCCATCTGCTCATCCTGCGCCGACCGCGCCGACATACTCGGCGCGGCCATAGCACTGGACGACGTGGGGCTGTGCCGGGGAGTGTGGTGAGGGGCTAGCGACGGGAACCCGGATAGAGGTTGGGCCCTGGCGGGGGTACAGGTCCCTTCGGCTTAGGGTTTGAAGGCGTATTTTGCGCAGCGTTGCTCCTGGTGGTCTGTTGAGCGGGTGTAGTAGTCACTGAACTGGATCGGGGGTTAGTGGTTGAAGAATCGTTGTCTTCTTCGAGAGTTAGCATTCTGAACTCGAAGCGCTGAGCCTCGCCCTTGATTCGTTTCTGCTCATACTCCTTGAAGTAGTCGATAATTGATGACTCCTTATCGGAACTCGGGTAAGGCGTGTATAAAACGGGGTCCCGTTCCTCGTTTTCGTCTTTCGTCCACCCTTAGGCGGAGCGTACAAAAGCGAGCACGGCAGGCGAAGATTGCTTCGCAATGGTGCGAGGAAGTGCTCGCGTAATAGGTTCTGGTACCTGGGTGGCAGTATCTTCGCTCTCACTATCATCCCTGGAGGTGCTGCGGTAGAGGTTGGCGTCGAGATGCTTGTAGCCTTCCGCCAGTGATAGTGAATCGTGGATTGCGAGAATCTCTGCAGAAATAGATGCTGCACCTAGTCCCAGGGGCTTACCTAACCCAAGATGGAAATATCCTTTCTTGCCAGGCCCTCGCTCCAACTTGGGGACAAGGTTTGATGGTGTGAGCAGCCAAAGGATGATTGAAATCTCCTGCGCCGTGAGTCCTTCGAAGCGCAGTACTGACTCCAAAGTTGCTCCGGGCGTAATGTATGAGCCAATGAGGATTTCTGAGTCAGCAAGCTCTCGATTCTTCTTGTTGAGTACGGAGGGCTGTGACGCTCCTTTGCTCGTTAGGAACCGGTGTGTTGGATAGGTCTTACGTATGAGTGACTGCTGTGATGTAAAGCATTGGGAACGCTCAAGCTCAAAAATTCCATCACCCGCCATGGATCGGAGATAAGGCTGTGCGGTCGAGGGCTTTGGGCTTGCGAGAATTGATGGAACCCAACCGCCTTTGTCCATTCTCTTGAGGTCGTCAGCGCATAGATGCGCGTTCTCGAGATATATCCGTCCCTTCAGGGCAGGAGAAAAATCATCTGATGTGCCTTGTGTTACGAATCCCCACAGGCGATCTGCAGCCGTCGCTTCTTGGAATGAGTGTGCTGGTCTGACATCTGTTCTGTCGGCAATTTCTGAAGGGGAAATGGAACTTAAGGAAATGGAGCGACCTAAATAGGAATAGACAATCTCTCTGCCTATGTGACGATGGTTGGTGGTGAATACTGGAATGCCTGGTTCTGCTGTCGCATCCTCAATAAGTGCCTGGTAGATGTGTTCCTGTGTGAGGTGGTCCTCTAAGTTGTGATTTCCATACCTCGTCGCGATTCGGGAAATTATGCGCGTTATGAGCGAATGTTGTCCATTTGCGTGTGCGTCGTTGTTCTGTTCCTTCTGATGCTGGAAGCGAGCACCTGCTAAGACAATGTCAGTAAAGCGTGAGATTTCCTCCGGATGAAGTTGGATCTGAACGGCTTTCCCGCGTTTTGCGTAGAAAATGTATTCATTGTATTTCGTGTCGATTAGTCTCTTGTCGTCTGGGAGTTTGCCTTCCCTGTCGGGCGTGTTCAGGCGTACGACCCAGCCCGTTCGTCGTATTTCTTTGATTGCGCCTGTTGATTCAGGATGTTTAGGTGTGCAGATTGGAATTTCTGCTACTTTTGAGACCGTCATCCTTTTCTGGCGCCAGAACTCTTGCTCAAATGCGTCAAATGAGTCTATCTTTGTTAAGTGTGTAGTCTTTTTGCGCAGTTCCTCAAGGAGCTCGTTTACTGAGGCGGTATCTTCTGTATTATGCTCTAGTTCAACCTGCTTATGGATTGGCTTACCATTTTTGTCATACTTTTGCTCTCCTTTGTTGTCAAGGACTGGTATGCTTGTGCGGCCGCCGATGACCTCTTTATTTTTCGTAGTGAAAACTACGCCTGACTTTATAGAATCGGGTAGAATTGCATAGTCTTGAATGTGAAGGCTCCATTGCATTGTTTTTTCATCGAACCTCAAAAATGCTGCTTGCCGTTTAGGCTTGTGATCTGGTGTATAACGGAATTGGGGTAGTTTTGTGTGATCTCCGAATACCCTGAATCGCGACTGGGTTATCGCTTCGAAGGCAGATGACAGTACCCCTTTTAGTGAGGTCGCGGGGATCATCGCGTCTCGAGCGGTTGTTGCGCCGTCAGGATTGCCGCTTGCGGAGGGGACGACTAGCCGACCGTTGGTGTCACGCCACGCCGTGATGAGCGGCGTCTTCGTTTCGATTGTTAGTTTGAGTGTCCCGGAGTAGGTGTCTGGAGCAAGATGGTCTAGTGGTGCAGGTTCAGCATCCAGAAAGAAGGGCTCCTTGCTCCTTAGCGTTGGAATTCCGTTGTATGCGTGATGAAAGGTCCTCATTGGGCCCACTCTCCCGTGAATAGCTGGTCGACTGCGACCGTGTTTCCGTACTTATCTTCTTCTTGGATGAACTCGAGTGCCGTCATGTGGCTGGTGGTGGTACCTTCACCGCTCTGGTCCGACTTCTTATCGGGGGAAGCCGGGACGTGCTTCGCCGTGCTGCTGCTAGAAGGAACGTGTTCCAGATATTGCACTGCGTGCACCCAGCCTCTGCCGCCAGACCCTTTACTTCCGCTCGTCCGTGAGCTGTCGGTGCCCGCGGTGACCCTCAGCTCAACAGCACCCACGCCGTTGACCCACCGGAACTCGTGAGCAAAGACGTCGCCGTCCGCGGGATTGTGAGCCTGGATGGTCGGCACCCACAGTCTCAGCTCGAAGACCTTGTCCTGGTCGAAATCGCGGCCCTCGATTGGTCTGACGTAGAGCTTCGGTTTCTCGACGGAGGAGCGCTTATCGAATCCCAACACCGGCCAGGTTCCATTCGTTGCAAACACCAGGCCCTGAACGCTTGAGTCTGTTTCCCTGGGAACGTGCGTGAGGAACTCGGAAAGAGAGGGCGTCGTGCCTGCATTGGGCGGGATCTGCGTGCAGATCAGTGTCGCTTCCTTACACATCTCACTCATGAGTTTTCTCCGTGTCTGTCGATTGTGCGCCGTGCTTCTCTGGGGCGTCATCTAGTCGATCAGACCACTCCAGCGCACCCTTAATGTCGTCCCGCAAATATTCCAGGACATCCCCTGCAAGCGTGCGCTGCGCCTCGTATCGGTCCTGCGTCGGCCTGCTCGCAGCGGTGCCCGGATACTCCAATGCCTCGCCACCGGAAAGCGTCTTGGCTGGAATCACGACGCCGTCCCGGGTGCAGCCACGGACATCGATCAATGAGATGACGACCTGGCCCAGGCCTCGCGTTGATCGGCTGCCCAAGGGGAGTGTGCCTGCCGACAACTCGGCGAGCACCAACCCGAGCAACACGTAGGCAGCGCGAGCGTAGGGAGCGTAAACATGCTCTCGTTGCTGAGATTCTCTCTGGTCATCCTGCTCTGTCTCTTTTGTCTTTGCCTTTTTGGGCTTGCTCTTGGCTTCCCCCTTCTCAGCTTCGATGTTGTTCAGGAGCTGGCGCAGATCAATGTCGATCGTGATCGGCTCCCAGTGAGTGCCCAGGTAGACGGCCTCAGTGAAGAGACCGCCGTCGATCACGCCGCCCGTCCATCGATCAATCGCATTGTGTGTGACCTCGATACATTTCCCAGGATCAGTAGAGAGACAATCGTGAACGGTGACAGCACCCCGGTAATTGGTGCTGCCGAACATGTACCGGACCAGGTTCGGCTCCGCAGCGATCTGCTCGTGGATGTCGTGCGAGGCGAGGCGCTCGAAATCGTCTCGTGAAGCGAGGACCGTCCGCGCAATGCGCGAAGCCCGTGAGCGCAGCGCTCCCCGAATCGACGTCCCCGGAATGAGGAGCTGCGCCTCATCCCAGGCGACAGACGGGTCCCGGAGCGGATAAACGACCTCGTGAACCTCCTCGTCGATACCTTTCTTCCTATTCTCTGCTTCTTTCTGGGCCTTGCGCTGCTTGGTCAGCTTTTCGTCCTCGGCAACGAAAATGCCGGTGGGGGACCACCAGGTGATCCTGATGCGCGCAGGCTCTTGGGGGGACCATCCGCCCAGTTCGAGGGGAATCGGCGTCCCTTCCTCGTCCTCACCGATGAGGGCATCGAGAACGTCCGACGGTGCAGTCAGCGCACCGGCATCGGTCGTTTTGCCGGTGCTACGGAGCTTCGGCTCAATAACCTGGATCGTTCCCTGGCCAGAGCCAGTCCGTCCACCGAGGCATACCGCACCGGATGTCAGGACATCGACGATGACCTCGAGGAGCTTCTTGACGGACTCGGATGATGCAGGCTCCGGAATCCCATCCGACTGGTCGCGTCCCATCTTTTCGCCATCGCGCCCCTCGGCGGTGATGCGAATGTCGAACTTTGTGCCGCGGGGAAGGAACTCGTGCTCGTAGAGGGCTCCGTCTGAGGCCGCTCCGGTCGTCCTGTCGATGCCGACGCCGTGACGCCTCTGCAAGGGGGATTCTCCGGAGTCGCTGTCCTTGTATTCCGGGAAGGACACCGCGTGGAAGGTGAGCGCGCTTCGGCGTACAGGGAGCACATCATCAGGGGAATCCCCTTCGTGGTGAGCGAGATCGTCGCCCCACAGGGATTCCCAATTGCTGTCGGAGAAGATGCCGTCATCCGCAGCCAAAGGATCGTCCTCCGACTTCCGTTCCTCCCTCAGCGCATTGCACGCCGCGCGAACCGCGCCCCTGATAGACCTTCCGGGGATCGTTGGCTCTTTGAGGCCATTACGGTTGAAGCGGATGACGGTTCCCTCTCCGTCGCGCTCGGGGACCGGGTCCACTCCACCGATGTGGAGTTCCGACGTCAGCTCAACAGGGATAGCGAGCTCATAGCGTGTGAATGTCACTTCTCTTCGCCTCCTTCGGGCGCTTTCTTGGACACAAAGTGCTCGAGCTTTGCTTTCGTGACCTCAACGGATTGGTTGCTGAGAAGGGTGTGAACAACGACGAAGCGGCCGTAGCCCTGCGCCGTCAGCTCGCCCACTCCAAAGGGGGCGAGCTTTACGAGGGCGGTGCGGACCTCGTCGCTCACTGTCACCTGAAGCACGGAACCTGCCTGAATGGCCAGCCGAGTCGCGCGCGGCCCATTGTCCGCGGGCGACCACGAGTCGACGCGGCGGTGACGGATTGAAGCGGCCTTTATCGACCCGAGATCGACGCCCTCGCGCTTGAACGCACGAATGAGGTCGTCGACGGTCCCTCCGGCCCCGAGCCCAGCGGAACGGGCGATCACGTCGGAGGTGAACCACAGAGAGACTGTCAGATCGTCGGACGAGGCCGGGGCGGACTCACCGGGTGTCGTCCCGTCGGCGGAGGCGGAGGCGTCGCCTATGGGCTGCGCGATACCAGCGTTGCCGAAGCGGCTGCGCGCCTTCCGCTCATCATCGGTCTCTTTACGCAGCGTGCAGTGGGCGGAACCGAAGGTGCCCGTCAGCTTGCGCGACCCGAGCCGGGCCACGCGTGTCTTACCGAGAAGATCGGAGACAGAGGCAGCCTTCCAGAGTTCCTCGGATACCCAGACGTGTGCGCGCATGCACATCTTTTCAGGCAGGGCCTCGACCAGGACGAGTTGTCCCTTGCTGGCTGCGCCCGTCTCGTGGTTGATGGCGGTCGTCTGTCGCCCGCGCAGCGGCGGCTTACCGTACCAGCCCTGAGGCTTCTCGCTGTCGCCTCCCTTGGGGCCGAAGAACACGTACCCGCCGCGAACGGGGATCTTCCCCTTATTCTTGGAGGAATCGCCGTACAAATTGACGGCCGAGTCCGAGGGCGACATTTTGTCCGTCTTGAGCGTCAGGGGAACGGGGAGTCCCTCGGTTTCACTGATGACGGGCAGCGCGTCCGAGACAAACAGGTGGCCGCCGGTCACGGCGTTGGTGACGACTGCTTCCTTGTCTCCGCGCTTATTCGACGACACTAGCCGGTGCAGCCAGGGCAGCAGCACCGTCCCGCGCAGGAAGTCCAAGGAGCGGATTTCGTTCGAGAAGGGGACCTCGTAGGACACGATGGGCGAGTTGAGCGTGAGGTCAAGGACCAGGTGGTGCCCGCCGCTGTGCTGAGCTGCGGGACCGTCGATGGTCCCGACCTGGTGTTGTGTGCTGCGCTGCGGGGCTGGGAGCGCGCTGACAGCGTCTGGCTTGAGAGACTGTGCCAGCTTCTTGAGGCTCGTCCTCAGCGCCTGCGCGCGTGACGAAGCGAAAGCGACGAACTCGGACGTGGACTGAGCGTTCCGCGCTTCAAGCTTGTCCCCGGACACGAGGACCGTGCACTCGCCGTCGCCTCCGCTGCGGCCCGAGCCGATGCCTCGGACCATGAGGCCCGCGACCCCTAGGAGGAAGTGCGCGGCCTCGATCGTCTCCTGCTCGGGGGTCTCAGCTCCGGCCTCGTCGATGAGAGTGAACGTGCCCGTGAGGACGCCGGGTGCCGCGCGCTCCGTGAAGCGCAGGAACTGGTCGCGCGCCGTCCCTGTCTGTGGGTCGATGGAGAGGGACACCGTGTCGTGGATTGCGATTTTCGAGGCCGGGGTCGCGTCCGTGAAGAGAACGTGACGCGGGTGGGGGGTTGAGCCCGGCTCGCTGTCGGGGTCCTGGCCGAAGAGCCACCGGGCAAAGTTGGTCCACGTCCCGTCCTTCTGTCCGTCGAGGGCCTTCGCCGCCAGCATCGCTTGTTCGCGCAGGACACCCGTGATGACCGTGCCGCGCACGACCGGGTCGTCGCCGCAACGCTCGATTGTTGAGTGTGTGCGCCCCGCCTGGCCAACGCCCGTGGACACGCCCCAGTCGGACGTGAACACGATGGTCACGTGGCCGCTCGCGGTAGGTGAATTGGTGGTCACTTGGCACCTCCTTCGGTGGATTTAGCTGCTGCTTCCGCGGAGCCAGAGATGTCGGTGTCCCTGCTAATCCGGGAAGCGAGGTAGCGGTCGGGCAAGTTCTCAGACAGGTCGATCAGGTCCAGGAGCCACTTGATCTGCTTGAAGGATTTGTGAGCCTCATCGGAACTCGACGAATGAGGGGGAAGAAGTTTCAGCTGTTTGGCGAGGAGTCCAGCACTGGGTGCGTTCTGTAGCGCGTCGTCCCACTCTGTTGCGGCCTTCTCGGCATCGCCTTCCGCGAGGAGCTTGACGATGCGGTTCGCGCGGGCACGCGGGAATGGATCGCCGGTGGTCTGCGTGGGGTCGTCCGGTTTCTTGCCGTCGAAGGCGGCGACCGCCTGAAGGATGCGCTCCCAGGAGGACAATAGCTGCTGCTCTGTGGTGGATGTTTCCTCGGCCGAGGTCGTGGTTGCGTCCCCGATCCGCTCCGGCGCGTAGCATCCGATCAGGAATGGGCGTTGCGTGCGACCCTTATACTCGTCCAGCGTGTCATCTGGGTACAGGACCGTCGCGTCGCGCAGGACGTGGAAGTTGATCGTCGAACAGGGGACCGTCCCCGGATACTTACTGAGCTCCTTCCCGCGCGACACCAGCTCTTCCGCCAGATCGTAGGCGATATGGAACGGGAAGTTGCGGCCCACAATGGCCGCACCCGCCGAGGCCGTCAGGGGGCCCGCTTTCTTCGCGCCGGCGACGACGGCAAGTTGTTTCAGAAGCTCGTCCTTCTCCGTGAGTTCCTCGTAGTGGCGGATGTAGGCTTCCGCGAATGGAATCGCGTAGCGACCGTCTGTGTAGACCGTGACGTCATCGCCGCCGACGAGAACGGGCACAATGGGAACGACTGTATCTGGAGTCAGTTTTTGAACGTCGTACCATGACAGTGCGATGGCGTCCTTCACGACGTCATCGAGACGCTTGTTCACTGTCATAATGAACGATTGCAAATCATCGCCCGGCGTTGTGTTTACTTCAGTGGCGGTCGTGCAGACTCCGGCTTCCTTGGCATGGCGGTGTGCGTCTCCGAGATCACGCATGATCGCGCCAACGCCGTTTCCATCAATGTGGATGACTCCGACCGACGACAACATGTCCTTGGCATCCTCAGACTCCTCGCCGTCTTGGAACGCAGCAGCAAGCTCAGTTGGATCGAGCTGTGGTTCTTGTTTGAACTCCATTCCTTGCTCCGCAAGCCGCTCCTTCACATCGTCGACTTGCTGCTGTCGCGACGTCGATGCGAACGCGCGCTTCACGCGCGACGGGAGGGATAAGGGGGAGGACTCGTCGAATTTATTCGCTTGCAGGGACTCCTGAGAGAACTTCAGATCGCCGAGCGATGCAGATGCGGGAAGAGCAGACTCTGATCCTCGTTCCAGGAACGGGACCTGAGGGAAGCGTGCCGCCGCCGGGCGGCGGTTTAGCGAGTACTCCAAAAAGACGCGATCAAGCTTGTTTAGGTCTCGCGCATCTACTTTGTCGAATGTTGCCTCGATGAAGACACCCGTGACGTCGAGGCCCGGTGCCTCGGTGAGGGCTTGGAGAGTGACCCTCCTGATCAGGTCCTTGGCCTTCGCTTTGGGCTCGTCTCGGTCTCCAGTGAATCGGACGATCACCTTGCCGGATGAATCGGAAATCCAGAAAGAGGTTGGAAGAGGCTTTGGCTTGAGGAGCTTTTCAGCTTCTTCCTTCACCCAGTGGGACAGCAGGGTGATCTCAAAGGAAGCACCGATCTGTTCGCGCAGGCGAGGCGAGGAGAAGATGAAGGGCTGGTTGCTGTTCGTCTGCAGCATGACGAGAACGTTGGACATTACTATCACCTGGGAGAACTGTCGTCACGCTAAGCGAGGAACGTTAGGAGGGAGAGAACGTCGTTTGCTAGACGTCCCGATGCGCGTGTGACAGTAGTGAGGCTTCGTGCATTGATATCTTCGAACTCCTTTTTCTCTAGATCCAATGATTCCTCGCCATGGGGAGCAAAGAAAATTAAGGCCTTATTTGAAGTCTTTTTTGTCATGATTTCTGTGAATGCTCTGTCGCGATTTGAAGCCGCTTGTAAGACCCGGGTAGATATGATAGTTAGATCGTGTGATGAGATTCGCTCGATGTTGTGGTGATTTCCCTCGGTAATTTGCAGACTTTGAAAAAGTGGTATCTCTTTGAGTGTGTCAATAAGGTTGTTGTCATCGGGTTCCTGAAGGACGAGTATTTTCTTATCTCTCAGACCTGCTGAGAGGTTGCGGAGGTAATTCTGAACATTTTCGTCGTCTTTTATCAGATTGATGATATTCCTTTTAGTCCACTGTCGATTTAGTGCCCAGTTAATTCCTATTGATGCAAATAGAACGATGAGCCCGGCGACTACCTGCTCGCCTATGGAAATTGCACTCATTGTGTTCGTCTTTCTTGTATGGGATTTATGCGGCCACAGCGTCTATGACGCCCATGCCGTAGCTCGTGTGTGAGCCGACGTTCGTGTATGCGGACAGCGCCATGAGGCGCGAGAAAATGCGGGTCGCTTCGGCGCCTTCGACGCCGCTGATGCGCAGGTGGCCCTCGTGGGCTGGGATGCGCTGGGAGCTCAGGCGGCCCTGGCCGGCGCGGCGCGGCATCGCTAGCGACACCACGGAGGAGCGCGTGAAATCCTGCGTCGCTAACACGCTCGCCATCGCGTCCCGGTCGATGCGTGGGGGAGCGAGCCTCCTGTTCCATGCCCACCAGCGCTGCTGCAAGCTCGTCGCAATCGTCGCCGGAGACAGACTTGGCACGTGATTCCCCTTCGACGAAAACGTCGTCGGTGTCACCAGGCGCACCTCCCACGCGGTGTCCTGGTCTCGCTCCGCCAGCTCTTCCCATGAGGCCTGGCTGATGATCTGGCCCTCGGATGCGATCAGAACCGCGTCGTCGTCGGTGCCAGCCCCGAGGCGCATCACTCCACCCCATGACAGCCATGCATCCAGCGTGTCAATCAGTCGATCGTCCAGGAATCGAACCTCGACGCCGAATGTCGACTTCGAATGGCTCAGCTCGCCGAGCGAATAGGGCTTCACCCCACCCGACCCGTGAACCGGTCGGTGTGCGAGTGTTGGGAACTGTGCGGCCCTCTCCGGGCTAATGCCTGGCGGTAAGTCCAGAACCGCCGACAGGGCTGCGTGGAGCCTTCTTGGTGTCGCTGGC
>ERZ1699253.130-NODE-130-length-13816-cov-3.352327_pt1 | contig 13816 bp, 16 predicted proteins | sample MGYA00581517_ERZ1699253 | MGnify/ENA primary metagenome ERZ1699253 (study PRJEB42319, sample SAMD00040304) | human oral metagenome | material: saliva | host: Homo sapiens | study: EMG produced TPA metagenomics assembly of PRJDB4115 data set (Metgenomic analysis of... | reverse complement strand
GTTGAAAACCTTTCTGCAGAAACGTATGGTTCGTTTGTGCGCCGGATTGTTGGTGGCAGGATTGGCAATATGGCGTTTGGCTGTATTTGCAATGGGGCAAATCGGGTAAGGTAAAGGGGATTTATTTAGTCTGTTTTTATTGCCATCAAAAAGGCCGTTTGAAAGATTTTCAGACGGCCTTTTCACAAGAAAGATTTAATGTATCAAATTCCAAGCCATTTTGGCGGCAATCAGCAGCAACATAATGCCGAAGGCGATTTTGAGTTTTCGGGCGGGCAGCTTGTGCGCCGTTTTTACGCCGAGCGGAGCAAAGAGGATGGTGGCAACGCTCAATATGGCCATGGCCGGAAGATAGATAAAGCCTGCCGCGCCTTCAGGCAGGTTGGCAATATGCAAACCGTTGGCAAAATAGCCGATGGTGCCGGCAATCGAAATCGGCCATGCCAAACCTGAAGATGTGCCGATGGCGCGGTGTGCCGGAAAGTTGCAATACAGCAGAAATGGAACGGATAGCGAACCGCCGCCGATACCGACCCAACTTGAAGCCGCACCAAAAAGCGTGCCGACGGCTGTCAGGCCGGGGAGGGCAGGCAGGGTGCGCGAAGGTTTGGGTTTGGAATCGCGTAGGGTTTTGAGTGCGATAAAGGCAAGAAATGCAATAAAGAAAACCTGCAAAGCCAGCGTCGGCATATATTTTGCCGACACCGCGCCGAGGAGTACGCCGAGTATCATGCCCGGCGTCATCCGGCGGACGGTCGCCCAATCGATGGCATGCTTTTTATGTTGGGCGTACATACTGGAGAAGGTGGTAAACACCATGATGGCAAAGGAAGTGCCGATGGCGAGATGCTGGGCATAGGGGTGGCCGCCTATGCCTTGCAGCCGCAACGCCCATAAGACGACGGGAACAATCAACGTGCCGCCACCTACGCCGAATAGTCCGGCAATAAAGCCCGCCGCGCTGCCGACGGCGAGCAGGGCAAGGATGATATCCCAAGACCACATTTCAGACGGCCTTGTCGTGTTTGTGAGTTTTGTGGCGTTTTTTAAACCAACGGATTGCTGCCATCACATAACCGGACAGGCTGTAACCGAGGAAGAATAAGAAGAGGACGAGCGAAGGCTTCCAGTTGATGAGCAGCAATACCAACACGGCCAACACCATGCCCATAAACGGTACTTGGCGGCGGATATTGATTTCTTTGAAGCTCCAAAACGGAATCTGCACAATCATGGAAATACCGGCAAACAGGGTAATGCCCAATGCCCACCAATGCACGCCGGGGAAGCGTTCAAAGCTGTGATTGACCCAAATCAGGCCGACAATCAACGCAGCGGCGGTCGGGCTTGGAACGCCGATAAACCAACGTTTATCGACTTTGCCGATGAGCGTGTTGAACAGCGCCAAACGCAGGGCGGCGCAGGCGCAGTAGATAAAGGCGACGGAATAACCAATTTTGCCAAACTGCCAAAGTTGCCATTTATAGGCAATCAGGGCAGGCGCTACACCGAAGCTGACCATATCGGCAAGGCTGTCGAGCTGTTCGCCGAACGCGCTTTGGCTGTTGGTCAAACGGGCAACGCGACCGTCCATACCGTCGAGCAGCATGGAAAGGAAAACTGCAATCGCCGCCGTTTCATAACGTCCGTGCATGGACTGGGTAATGGCGAAGAAGGCGCAAAACAGTGCGGCGATGGTAAAGGAATTGGGCAGCAGGTAAATGCTGTTTTTGCGGATGGAGTTGCGTGGAGGAATCGGATTTTCTGTATTTTGTGAGTTGTCCATAATGTTTCCGTATATGCTGCGTGTGCAGATGAGGCATTATACCGCATTGGTTGGTTAAGGATTTTTAAAAGGCAGACATAGTTTCACTTCAATCGCATAAAGTTTCAGACGGCCTTTATTTTGTCAGTCAAACAACTCGCCCTGTGCCTGCTCTTTGGTCACGCGCACGTCGGTTTCGCCGTCGGCAAAAGTGATGTGCAGTTTCTGCCCTTGTTTCAACGCGTCGGTGCTGCGGATGACTTGTCCGCGCATGTTTTTGACGACGGAGAACCCTCGTTCCATAATCTGCTGCGGCGAGACGGCTTCGAGCAGGGCGGTTTGGGCGGTCAGGCTTTGGCTGCGCTGGGCGAGCAGTTGGCGGAAGGCATGCGACAAGGTCGTCTGAAAGCGGTCGATGTCTTGCCGGTAAACGGAAATATCGGGGCAGCAATGTTTCAGGGCTTGGGTTTGGTGTTCGAAACGGGCGGTGTGGGCGCGGACGTTTTGCGTCATCGAGTAGGATAGGGTTTGCGCCAGTTTGTGAATGTAAGTGCGCTGTTCGTCGAGTTTTTGGCGCGGGTGGCGGATTTGCCGCGCGAGCCAGTCGAGCTTTTGGCTGGCATCAAAATAGCGTTGTTCCAAAACGGTTTTCAGACGACCTTTGGCTTGGGCGAGACGGTGTAACGATTCTTGGCGGTTGGGGCTGACCAGTTCCGCCGCGCCGGTCGGCGTGGGCGCACGCACATCGGCGACGAAATCGGCGAGCGTGAAATCGGTTTCGTGTCCCACACCGCTGACGACGGGAATCGCGCAGGCTTCGATGGCGCGCACGACCGGTTCTTCGTTAAACGCCCACAAGTCTTCAATGCTGCCGCCGCCGCGACAGACAATCAACACATCGCATTCGGCGCGTTGCGATGCGGTTTTAATTGCTTGGGCAATCTGAAACTCGCTGCCCGCGCCTTGAACGGCGGTCGGATAAACGATGACGGGAATTTCGGGCGCGCGGCGTTTCAAGGTGGTAACGACATCGCGCAATGCCGCCGCCGCCAAACTGGTTACGATGCCGATACATTGCGCTCGGGCGGGCAAAGGTTTCTTGCGCTCCGCCGCAAACGCGCCTTCCGCCTGCAACTGTGCCTTCAGCCGCTCGTAGGCTTCGTAAAGTTGCCCTAAGCCTTTGAGCCGCACCTCGTTCACGGTAATCTGAAATTCGCCCCGCGCCTCGTAAATACTGATTTTGCCCGCCACTTCGATATGGTCGCCTTCTTTCAAAGGTTTCGCCAAACGCGCCGCCGCACCTTTGAACATGGCGCAACGCACCTGCGCGCGGCTGTCTTTGAGCGAGAAATAATAATGCCCGCTGGCGGCACGGGTCAGGTTGGACACTTCGCCCGCAATCCACAAACCGGCAAGATGGTCTTCCAGCAAGGCTTTGGCGAGGGCGTTGAGTTCGGATACGGAAATGGAGGAGGGCGCGAAGAGTTCGGACATTGGGAGCGGGAATAAATGGGGAAAGGTTGGATTATAAGGGGTTTCGGGCGGCATTTGTGCGGAAAGGGCCGTCTGAAAGAAGTCTTTGCCGGATATTATTTTAATAGTATATTGTCAACCTCTAAACGAAAACATTACGGGATACTGTTATGAAACATATTTTGATTGATTTTGAAAACGTCCAACCGGAAGCATCGCAATTGAGCGGAGTGGATGACGAAAACTGCCATATCTGGCTTTTTCTGGGAAAGCTGCAACAAAAAACTTTGTCGGTGGAGCTTTGCGAAGCCTTATGCAGGTTTGGAAAAAATGTTCATTTCGTACGGGTTGCAAAGACAGGCAAAAATGCTCTGGATTTTTATCTTGCCTATTATTTAGGCAAGATTACGGAACAGGACAAGGAAGCATTGATATGCATTCTTTCGAGGGACGGGGGATTTGATGTTTTAGTCGAACATTTGGAAGATACGCATTTGTGTAAGGGTATTATCAGATTGGGAAGTCTGGAGGATGCAGGGAAGAATGAGGAATTGTTATTGGAAATGAGGAAGAAAGATGAGGAAACGGCTATTGTCGATCCTTTGCACTCTACATTGTTGACAGCTTGTTTTAAAAAGGCATCGCAGCATTTGATAAATTGTCAGAAAGATTCGAATTTGATTTTAAATACACCTAAAGCCATGCAAGATCTGGAACAATATTTATTGTCATCGGTGTTGCAAGTGGATTTACAGCATTTGGATAAAGAGCAACAGCAAAAAATAATAAAAGCAGTTGTTGAACATATGATCAACAAAGAGTTGATAACACTAAATCCTGTCAATAATCACCTTCAGTTTCATTTTTCACAAGATGAATTATTGGCTACTTTATTGCAGCATGTTGAACGATCCAAGCCTAAAACTGTTTGTGCGCTTCAAAATGTTTTACGAACAAAAGCCAATAGTATCGGTTTAAATTCGGAAGATAATGATTTGAAGCAAATGATTCGATATTGTGCGACTCAAAAAATCTTAAAAGTAAAGGGAGAGAAAGTTGAATATCTTTCACAAGATGAAATAAAAAAAGAGGTATTAAAAACAAATGGTGGGGTAGTTAAGAAATTTATAGTAAGCCAAAAAGAAGATTTAAGAATCATGCAGGAAGTTCAAGCATTCTTTGAACGTCGGCAAAAAAACAGGCCTGCCAGCAGAAAAACATTAACCAATGCATTTAAATCCGCCTTGAAATTGGAGGATGGGCATATTGAAATGTTAATCGACCGTCTGGCGAAACAGGGAAAGTTATTTACTGTTAGCGAATCAGGTAAGATTATTTATAAATAATTGTCGTAAATATGAAGGCCGCCCGAATGCCCAAACTCCATCAAATCATCGAACGCCATTGGCAACGCCCCAATCCGTTTTTATCTTTCCTGCTCAAACCCTTATCCAAACTGTTTGCCAAAATTGCGGCAAAACGGCGCGATGATTTCGTTTCAGGCCGTCTGAAAAGCGAAAAGCTGCCCGTGCCTGTGATCGTGGTCGGCAATATCCATGCGGGTGGGACGGGGAAAACGCCGATTGTCACCGCGCTGGTATCGGGCTTGCAGGAAAAAGGCGTCAAGGTCGGCATCATCAGCCGGGGCTATGGACTCAAGAGCAAGGCGGTTCATGTATTGAATGCCGCAAGCCGAGCGGAAGATGCGGGCGACGAGCCTTTGCTGCTGCTCCGTAAAACCGGCGCGCCGACGGCGGTGGGCAGCAGCCGTGCGGAGGCAGGCAGGGCGTTGCTGGCGGCGCATCCCGACATCGGGCTGATTGTGGCGGACGACGGTTTGCAGCATTACGCCCTGCGACGGGATGTGGAAATCGCGGTGTTTCCGGCGGCGGATACGGGGCGGACGGATTTGGATTTGCTGCCCAACGGCAATTTGCGCGAACCTTTGTCGCGTTTGGATTCGGTGGATGCGGTCGTTGTCAGCGGCGGCAAGGCGGATGCGTCGTTTGCGCCGTCTGAAAATATGTTTCACAGCCGTATCGAAACGGGACGAATTTACCGTTTGAACCAGCCGTCCGAAATACTGGATACAGGCCGTCTGAAAAAACAAACCGTCGCCGCCGTGGCGGGCATCGCCAAACCGGAGCGCTTTTTTGATTCGCTGCGGAACATGGGCATCACCTTGAACCAAACCGTCGCGCTTCCCGATCATGCCAACATCACAGCGGCAGATTTGCCCAATGCGGACGCGGTCATTATTACGGAAAAGGATGCGGTCAAGTTTTCAGACGGTCACAGCCTGAATCATGTATGGGTATTGCCTGTTTGTGCGATAATTGAACCTAATTTGGCGGCGTTCGTGTTGGAACAGCTGGAAAATTCCTAATAGGTCTCCTGAAATCAATGGATGCTTTGTTGTGGTTCGCCTTTAATAATAAGGAAATTTATGAACCTGAAAAAATTGCTGCTCACTATTGTTGTCATTTCCCCTAAGCCTTAAAAAGGAGAAAAAATGAAATTGAAAACTTTATTGTTGCCTTTTGCTGCTTTGGTCTTGTGTGCCAATGCATTTGCTGCTACACCTAGCGATGAGTCGCTGGAGCGTTTGTATCAAGTACAGAAGGCAGATTTAATATTTGATCAAGTTTTTCAAGATTCTGAAAAAATGGTCATGAGTTTTCCGCAAGTAAAAGAAATGTTAGCAAATGCTCCAGAGAGTAAGCAACGTCAGCTGAAAGCAGTGATGAGCAAATATTTACGTCAGATGTATGCTGAGATTCGAACGCCTGCAGTATATGCAGAGTTGCGCCAAATAACATTGAACGGTATGAAAACTGTTTATACACAAAAAGAAGTAGATGCTATGATTGATTTTTATAGTAGTCCCGAAGGGCAATCTATTTTAAATAAAACATCGCGTTATATGGAAGCTTCCGTAGTGCCTGTTATGACATTAATACATAAAAAAACCGAAAGATTCAGCCAAAAAAATCTTCCTAAGTTGGAGAAGGATTTTTATCAAATAATGTGTAGTGGGAAAAATCCTGCTCCTGCTTGCCCTAAGGCATCAAATAAGTAGAATGAATAAATATAAAATGGCGGCTGATGTTGTCGATACAAAAAAGGCCGTCTGAAAACGAGTGCAGCAAGTTTCGCTAAAACCATCAAACCCGAAAGTAACCCCATGGAAAAAAAATTCTTAGACATCCTTGTTTGTCCTGTGACCAAAGGCAAACTCGAATACCATCAAGACAAACAGGAATTGTGGAGCCGTCAGGCGAAGCTGGCTTATCCGATTCGTGACGGCATCCCTTATATGTTGGAAAACGAAGCGCGCCCGTTAAGCGAAGAGGAACTGAAAGCATGACCGAATTTGTCGTATTAATTCCGGCGCGGTTGGATTCTTCACGTCTGCCGGGAAAGGCTTTGGCCGATATTCACGGTAAACCGATGGTTGTGCGTGTCGCCGAACAGGCGGCGAAAAGCAAGGCCGCGCGTGTTGTCGTTGCTACCGACCATCCCGATATTCAGACGGCCTGTCAGGCGCATGGCGTCGAAGTGGTCATGACTTCCAATCAACACGAAAGCGGTACAACGCGCCTTGCCGAAGCGGCCAATACGCTGAAACTGCCGCAACATCTGATTGTTGTGAACGTACAAGGCGACGAGCCTTTAATTGATCCCGAGCTCATCAACCGTACGGCTGAAGTTTTTGTTGAAAACAATGTGCAAATGGCGACGGCCGCCCACGAATTACACGATTTTGACGAGTTTATGAATCCTAACGTTGTCAAAGCCGTCCTCGACAAAAACCGCAACGCCATCTATTTCAGCCGCGCCCCGATTCCTTATCCGCGCGACGCCATGCGCGCCGAAAAACGTGAATTACCTTCAGAAACAGCTGTTTTGCGCCATATCGGCATTTATGCCTATCGTGCAGGTTTCCTGCAACGCTATTCCGAAATGGAAGTTTCTCCTTTGGAAACCATCGAATCGCTGGAACAGTTGCGCGTCCTGTGGCATGGTTATCCGATTGCTGTTGAAATCACCCAAGAAGCGCCTGCTGCCGGTGTGGATACGCAGGAAGATTTGGACAGAGTACGTGTTGCGTTTAAAGCTTAAGGCCGTCTGAAAGGAAAAGACATGAATGATTTCCGCCATTTGAGCCGTGAAGAACAAAAATTGCTTGCCGATGTGGCGAAGCTGGTAAGAGAAGACGAGCAAGAATTCAACTATGACATGCTGAAAATAGAAGCGCCGGAGCAGGCCAGCGGCGAGTTTTGGTTCCGCATGGCAGAAATGCTCAGCACTTTGCCGCCCAACCAGTCGTTGGACTTGCGTATGAACGGCGGACGCTTGACCGTTGCCGTATCGATTTTGTCGGTATTGCTGCAAGATAATCCGGATATTCCGCAGCTTTGGGCACAAAAAATCATTGCGCTCAACTATTTGGCTCATGGTCATCAAACCCGTGCAATCGGTTTGGCGCAGCAGCCTGACAAAGCGGCCGAAGCCAATGAGGAAGAATATTTGGCGAAAGCCTTATCGCAAAACTTGCTTTCCACTTTGAAAGACGCGATAGAGCGATTCCCGGAAGACTCATGGTTTATCGAAATGCACGACGATGCATGGAAGCATTTTGGCCCGAAAGAGGCCGTCTGAAGTTTTGAACGATAAACACAAGCCGTGTAAAATTATCTGAACATTAAATCCGTCAACCAAAAGGACTCATCATGAAAGTATTATTGTTGGGCGCACCTGGCGCCGGCAAAGGCACACAGGCTCAATTCATCACTGCTGCATTCGGCATTCCTCAAATCTCTACCGGCGACATGCTCCGCGCGGCCATCAAAGCAGGCACTCCGCTGGGTTTGGAAGCAAAAAAAATCATTGATGAAGGCGGTTTGGTACGCGACGACATCATCATCGGCATGGTTAAAGAGCGCATTGCCCAAGACGACTGCAAAAACGGTTTCCTGTTTGACGGTTTCCCACGCACATTGGCACAAGCCGAAGCCATGGTTGAAGCCGGTGTGGATTTGGATGCCGTGGTTGAAATCGATGTGCCTGACAGCGTGATTGTCGACCGCATGAGCGGCCGCCGCGTGCATTTGGCTTCCGGTCGTACTTACCACGTTACCTACAATCCGCCTAAAGTCGAAGGCAAAGACGACGTAACCGGCGAAGATTTGATTCAACGCGACGACGACAAAGAAGAAACCGTGAAAAAACGCCTTGCCGTTTACCACGAGCAAACCGAAGTTTTGGTTGATTTCTACAGCAAACTGGAAGGCGAACACGCGCCTAAATACATCAAAGTTGACGGCACCCAAGCAGTAGAAGCCGTGAAAGCCGAAGTATTGAAAGGTTTGGGCAAATAAGTTTTGCCAAAGTAAAATCATGAGGCCGTCTGAAAAAATACTTTCAGACGGCCTTTTCATATTATTGTATGTGGATCAACTGAATTTTTGTTCCAGTTCTTTTGCAAGAGTCCAGCCTGCTGCTTCCAGTAATGCAACAGAAATAGATGGTGCAACAACGCTGCCTAAGCCTGGAATTAATTTTGACAATTCTTTTGCTATTGTTTTTATGGGTTGTTTTAACATGGTATTTTTAATTGCAGCTATAGCCATTGCCTTGGCAGCCGCTTCGGTCATATTACCACCAAAAACAGCACAAAGGCTTGTGCACATAGTAGTCATTGTAACCATATCTGTAGCGATACCAAGTCCTGGTACGGGTATGGCGTTGCCTGCGGCAGCAGCAATTGCATGAGAATGAATAATTTTATGGCATTTTGATTCTTGGTCCGGTGTCATGGTTTTCTCACAATAGGTAAAGTATAAAATCATTAAATACTACGTTATTCGTAGTAAATAATCAAGAGAAATATACGAAATTCGTAACTTTGATTTTTAGGATAGAAGTTATGAATTTACAAGAAGTTTTTATAAAGCGATTTAAGGAAGCGAGAAAAGCAAAAAATTTGACGCAGGAGAAGCTGGGACTGGCGATAGGATTAGATGAGTTTGTGGCGAGTACGCGTATTAATCGCTATGAGAAAGGAAATCATCAGCCTGATTTAAATACTTTGCAGAAAATTGCTGAAGTATTGGAAGTTCCACCAGCCTTTTTTTTCAGTGATGATGAATTTTCTGTAAAAATTTTAGATTTATATAAGAATAATTAAGGTGTGTTGTGATGAGGTCGTCTGAAAAAATATTTTCAGACGGCCTTTTGTGTACAAAAGCTGTTAAAATCGAAGCTATAACCGTTTATCCGCAGGCATCTTATGAATCCCTTGATCTCCGACTTCCAAACTCAGCAACAACGTACTCCCGTCATCGTCGCCCTTGATTTTGCCAACGAAAAAGATACGCTCGGATTTGTCCGCAATCTTGACCCGGCATTGTGTCAAATCAAAATCGGCAAAGAGCTGTTTACCGCAACCGGCCGCAATTTGGCAGAAAGCTTAATCAATCAAGGTTTCAAACTTTTCCTCGATTTGAAATACCACGATATTCCCCACACGGTCGCTCAGGCCTGTAAAGTTGCCGCCGATATGGGCGTTTGGATGGTCGATATGCACGCATCGGGCGGCCGCCGCATGATGGAAGCCGCAGCAGAAGCCGTAGCAGGATATCAAACCAAGCCGCTTTTGATCGGTGTAACCGTGTTGACCAGCATGGAACAAAGCGACTTGGCCGAAATCGGTTTGAACATCGCCCCTGAAGAACAAGTCATCCGTTTGGCAAAACTGACGCAAAGTTCAGGCTTGGACGGCGTGGTCTGTTCCGCCCAAGAAGCCGCGCCGCTGCGCCGTGAATTGGGACAGGATTTTGTCTTGGTAACGCCGGGCATCCGCTTGGACGTTGCCGGCAATAATGACGACCAACGCCGTATTATGACACCGGCCGAAGCATTGGCTGCCGGTTCAACCTATTTGGTCATGGGTCGTCCGGTAACCAAAGCTGCCGATCCGGTAGCCGTATTGCGTGAAGTGAACTGCGTGGCGAATGCTTAAGGTTGTCTGAAGTATGAAGGCGATTGTGATTGGTGCTACAGGCGCAACAGGAAAATCCTTGTTGCCCCTGCTTGCTGCTCATTCAGAAATTGAGCGTATCGACTGTTTCGGTCGCAGACATCCTGAATTTACCCACCAAAAGCTAAATAGCCATCAGATTGATTTTTCTAAACCTGATGATTGGCGTGAAAAAGTGCAGGGCGATGTATTGTTTGCCTGCTTGGGAACTACCTTGAAAGCGGCTGGCAGTAAAGAAGCGCAATGGGCTATCGATTATGAGGCAAATCTTGAATTTGCCAAAGCCGCACGAGAAAACGGCGTGAATACTTTGGTTTTGGTTTCCGCGTCAGGTGCAAATTCTGCTTCGCGCCTGTTTTATCAAAGGATGAAAGGCGAATTGGAGCAGGCATTAATTGCTTTGAACTTTCCGCTCCTCATCATTTTCCGTCCGCCATTGCTGATTCGTCCGAACAGTGACCGCGTGGGCGAGAAAATAGCCGAACGGATTTTGCATGGATTCGACCGTATCGGCCTGATGAAAAGCCAACGTCCGCTTGCGGTCGGAAAATTGGCGCAAGCCATGCTGAAAGCGGCGTTGTTGTCATCTCATGAACAGGCATCATACTCGAAAAACCATATGCAGGTATATGAGCCTCAAGATATTTTTAGGCTGTTAGATCAATAATCTGATAACAAGCCTTACACAGAGATTTTAATGGAGCCAGTATGGTAACCAAGTTCCAACAAGAAACCCTCAAATCCCGTTTTGCACAAGCCAAAGTCCTTGTTGTCGGCGATGTAATGCTCGACCGCTATTGGTTTGGTGATGTATCCCGTATTTCTCCTGAAGCCCCCGTACCGGTGGCGAAAATCGCCCGTATCGACCAGCGGGCAGGCGGGGCGGCGAACGTTGCGCGCAATATCGCCTCATTGGGCGGTAAAGTAGGGCTGTTGTCCGTGACCGGCGATGATGAAGCTGCAGATGCGTTAGACGCATTGATGGTGCAAGACGGCGTTTCTTCCTATCTGATGCGCGATAAGCAAATTGCGACCACTGTCAAATTGCGCGTTGTTGCCCGCAACCAGCAGCTTATCCGACTTGACTTTGAAGAATCACCTCATCGTGAGGTGTTGGAACAAATCAAGCATCAATATCGTGAAGTGTTGCCTGAATACGATGCCATTATTTTTTCAGATTACGGCAAGGGCGGTTTGTCGCATATTTCCGATATGATCGATTGGGCGAAACAGGCCGGTAAACCCGTTTTAATTGATCCTAAAGGCGATGATTATGAAAAATATGCCGGCGCTACGCTGATTACGCCTAACCGTGCAGAATTGAAAGAAGTGGTGGGTAGTTGGAAAAACGAAAACGATTTGACCGAAAAAGCCCAAAACCTGCGCCGTCATCTCGACTTGACCGCGATTTTGTTGACTCGAAGCGAAGAGGGGATGACCCTGTTCAATGAGGGCGAGCCGATTTATCAGCCTACACGAGCACAAGAAGTCTATGATGTATCCGGTGCGGGCGATACCGTTATTGCCGGAGTGGGCTTGGGTTTGGCTGCTGGTTATACCATGCCCGAAGCCATGCACCTTGCTAATACTGCGGCAGGGGTTGTCGTGGCGAAACTTGGTACGGCGGTTTGCTCGTTTGCAGAATTGACTAAGGCATTGGAAGAGCAGTAATTGCTGTTTCAGACGGCCTTAAAACCTAAAGGCCGTCTAAAAATAGAGTTGGAAAATAATCCAGACAGACAAGTTTTTATTTTCAGACGGCATGATTTCTTCAAGGTCGTCTGAAAAATCAAAATAAAGGAAATTCATTATGACCATTATCGTAACAGGCGCGGCCGGCTTTATTGGCAGCAACATCGTCAAAGCACTTAACCAACGCGGTATTACCGACATTGTTGCCGTCGACAATTTGAGCAAAGGCGAAAAATTTAAAAACCTTGCTGAGTGTGAAATTGCCCATTATCTCGATAAACACGAATTTATCCGCCAAGTGCGCGGTCATCTTCTGCCTTACGACGATATCGAAGCCGTTTTCCATCAAGGCGCATGTTCCGATACTATGAATCATGATGGTCTTTACATGATGGACAACAACTACCAGTACACGCTCGATCTCTTGGACTGGTGTCAGGATGAACGCATTCCGTTCCTTTATGCTTCCAGCGCTGCCGTATATGGTAAGGGCGAAATCTTCCGCGAAGAGCGCGAACTGGAAAAACCGCTCAATGTATATGGCTACTCTAAATTCTTGTTTGACCAAGTATTGCGTCGTCGTATGAAAGAAGGTCTGACAGCCCAAGTTGTCGGCTTCCGCTACTTCAATGTTTACGGACAACAGGAGCAACACAAAGGCCGTATGGCATCGGTTGCCTTCCATCATTTCCACCAATACCGCGAGCATGGCTATGTCAACCTGTTCGGCGCCAATGACGGCTACGGCAACGGCGAGCAAACACGCGATTTTGTCAGCGTAGAAGACGTTGCCAAAGTTAACCTTTACTTCTTCGATCATCCCGAGCTTTCAGGCATCTTCAATCTTGGTACAGGTCGTAGCCAACAGTTTAACGAACTTGCCGCCGCAACCGTCAACGCCTGCCGTGCGGCCGAAGGTAAGCCTGAAATGAGTTTGAAAGAGTTGGTTGAAGAAGAACTTATCCGTTATATCCCATTCCCCGATGCACTTAAAGGCAAATATCAGAGCTTTACTCAAGCGGATATCACCAAGCTGCGCGAAGCCGGGTATAAAGAAGAATTCTTGGATGTAAAACAAGGCGTCAGCCGTTACGTTAAATGGATGCTGGAGAAATTGGTTTAATCCCTTTGCTTAAATGAAGAAAGGCCGTCTGAAAAAGGGTTTTCAGACGGCCTCATCATTTTAGGAGATTTTAAAATGAGAAATTTACTTTTCTTCGATAAAAATTGAAATAGCGTTTTTTTCAAACTAAGGTTTCACTAGGGTAGAAGTGTATCTGCTGGAGTATTTGTAAAAGCTGTTGAGGTATTTAGGTGTGAATAGATGAAATGAGACGATGCTATAACCAGTAAAATAAAAATGACTGGAAATTTTTTAGTCTATTTGTATTTATGTTTTTTAATTGATGGTTTGAGATTGTGCTAGACAAAAAAATAACCGCTTAAAAGCGGTAAATGGTGCCCGGAGCCGGAATCGAACCGGCACGGCCGGTTTAGGGCCGACGGATTTTAAGTTTTTATTCAAATATATAACTTATTGAAAATGCTATGAGTTGATGTCCGCACATACAGTTAAATACAGTGTTAAAAGTATTTAAAAAGTAGCAAATTAGACACAGAAGCAATATTTAAAAATCAGGTGGCTGGTTTTTTGATATTGCTTTTTGCATAAATGGGATATGAGAAATATGGTGAAAAAACTAATACTGACAACATCACTTCTTGCTATATGCCAAGTATCAGCAGCTTCAGGCATATACCCTCAATACGCTGCATTAGTTGAAAAGCATGCAGCATTACAGCGTTTGGACAAAAACATTGTATGGGCGGTTATGGGGCGTGAG
>ERZ1699253.121-NODE-121-length-14314-cov-2.454924_pt1 | contig 14314 bp, 18 predicted proteins | sample MGYA00581517_ERZ1699253 | MGnify/ENA primary metagenome ERZ1699253 (study PRJEB42319, sample SAMD00040304) | human oral metagenome | material: saliva | host: Homo sapiens | study: EMG produced TPA metagenomics assembly of PRJDB4115 data set (Metgenomic analysis of... | reverse complement strand
CCGACATCTCAGCCTGTAACTCCTGGCTCAGGTGCAGGTGGAACTGTCACCCCATCCACAGGCTCTACTTCTGCCACTCCTGGGCAAAAGCCAGGAAAAGCATCAGGACGTTTGGCTGAAACAGGAACTTCAACTTGGACAGTTGGTGGATTAGCTGTTGTGACTGTCGCAGCTGGTGCGTTGGTACTGAGAAAACGGCTGTAAAAAATTAGGTCATAGATGGAGCGAGCTTTTGAGATTCAATCTCATCATAAGGCTCGCTCTTTTTCATACTGGAAAGTAGATAAATTGATAATAAAATAAGTTCGCTTTTTTGATTTGGTGTAAAGTAGCGGATTTTTCTGTTGATTCGTCGTTGTGCGATTTCGCCGGCAATGCTAATGAATTCCCAGAACAGGGCAGAAAGTGATTTTCTGAGGATGATTGCCAACGGTACGATAATTGCCCAGAAAATAACCATTAAAATTGCGGGCAGACTGATGTTTGTGAAGGGGATTTTTCCTAGGAAAAAGAAGAAAAATAGCTGGTCAATTACAAAAGGCGCGAGTAGTATCGCTCCGAGTGTTATAACTAAGTAAATGCCCAGCTTTCTCATAGATCTAACTGTAGCAAATAAGATATTGACTTGCAATCATAAGCGTAATGTGTTTTAACTCTGATTTGCGTCGATATTTGGGCTGGAAAAAATTGTTAAAAACCTGTATAATATAGCGGTTATGACAGAGGTAATTCGTGTTAAAGGTGCTCGTGAGCACAATCTGAAAAATGTAGATATTGAGATTCCGCGAGATCAGCTGGTGGTGATTACTGGGCTTAGTGGTTCTGGGAAGTCCAGCCTGGCATTTGATACGATTTACGCTGAAGGTCAGCGTCGCTATATGGAGAGCTTGAATTCTTATGCGCGTCAGTTTTTGGGGACGATGGATAAGCCTGATGTTGATTCAATTGAAGGGCTTAGTCCAGCGATTTCAATTGACCAGAAGTCGACCAGCCGCAATCCGCGTTCGACCGTGGCTACGGTTACCGAAATTTATGATTATCTGAGGCTTTTGTTTGCGCGAATTGGTGTGCCGCATTGTCCGATTTGTGGCAATGAAGTGACGCGTCGCACGACCGAGGTGATTATTGATGAGATTCTGCGACAATTTGTTGATAAGCGAATTTTGCTATTGGCGCCAATTGTTAAGAATAAAAAAGGTGAGTTTGCGCATATTCCGGAGCAATATCAGCGGCTTGGTTATGCCAGGGTTCGTGTGGACGGCGTGGTGTACGCGCTGGATGAATTTCCGGAGCTGCAAAAAAGCTACAAGCACAACATCGAGCTGGTTGTTGATAGGTTGGCGTTGACGGCGGAAATGCGATCTCGACTGAGTCAGAGCGTCGAGCAGGCGCTGGATTTGGGTCAGGGAGTTATCGAGGTTTTAGATGCGGATAATGATGAAGTGAAGACATTTTCGCAGAGATACGCTTGTGTTGACCATCCTGATGTCGATATTCCAGAGCTGGAGCCGCGACTGTTTAGTTTTAACGCGCCGCAAGGAGCTTGTCCTGTGTGTACGGGTTTGGGGTCGAGGCTGGAGGTTGATCCAGAATTGGTCTTTAATAACAATTTGACAATTTCCGAAGGCGCGATTCGACCGTATAATCGAATGAATTCTGACGCTTGGAATATGAAGCGATTGGCGTCTGTTGCTGAAGCTCACGGATTTAGTTTGAAAGTTCCCGTAGGTAAGCTTTCTGATGATGCTAAACATAAAATATTATACGGAACTGGTGACCAAAAATATCGCGTTGATTTGGGTGGTGGTCGGCATTATGATACGACTTATGAGGGTGTTATTCCTAATCTGGAGCGACGCTGGAAGGAAACTGATAGCGATTTTATGCGACGAGATATTGAGCGATTTATGCGCGAGAGGGATTGTTATGCTTGTAAAGGTGCGCGCCTGAAACCTGTGGTTTTGGCGGTGACGGTTCATGAATTGAATATCGTTGATGTGTGCGATTTGAGTGTCGATGACGCGTTGGATTTGTTCGACAATAAGCTTCAATTAACCGAACAAGAAATGACGATTGCTCGCTTGATTGTGAAGGAAATCAAATCTCGTTTGGCGTTTATGAGCAATGTTGGGCTGAATTATTTGGAACTAAGTCGAGCGGCTAACACGCTTAGTGGTGGCGAGGCGCAGCGAATTCGCTTGGCGACGCAAATTGGCGCTGGACTTCAGGGCGTGCTTTATGTGCTGGACGAGCCGTCAATTGGGCTTCATCAACGCGACAACGACAAGTTGATTGATATGCTGAAGCGCCTTCGTGATTTGGGAAATTCTGTGCTGGTGGTTGAGCACGACGAGGACACGATTCGTCAGAGTGATTTTCTGGTTGATATGGGACCGGGAGCTGGTGTGAATGGCGGTCAAGTAGTGGCAATGGGGACGCCTGAAATTGTTGCGAAAAATGAGAATAGTATAACGGGTCGCTATTTATCTGGGGCGGAAAAAATTGCCGTTCCGAAAAAGCGTCGCAAAGTCGTGAAAGATAGAAAGCTGATTGTTCGTGGCGCTCGCGAAAATAATCTTAAGAACATTGACGTGGAGTTTCCTTTGGGTTTGATGACTGTAGTGTCTGGTGTTTCTGGTAGCGGAAAGTCGACGCTTGTGAACGACATTGTGGCGCGGGAGTTAGCGGCAGAGCTGAATCGCGCAACGACGGCGCCAGGATTGCACGACGCTATAGAAGGTGTGAATTTGCTTGATAAGACGATTGTCATAGATCAGTCGCCAATTGGTCGAACGCCGCGCTCCAATCCAGCAACATATACTGGGATTTTTACACCGATTCGCGAGCTTTTCGCCAGCACACCCGAGGCTAACGTTAGAGGTTATAAATCTGGACGCTTTAGCTTTAATGTTAAGGGCGGCCGCTGTGAAAATTGTCAGGGTGATGGTGTAATAAAAATTGAAATGCACTTTTTGCCGGACGTTTACGTTCAATGTGACGAGTGTCACGGCAAACGTTACAATCGCGAGGCGCTGGAAATTAAGTATAAAGACAAGACAATTGCTGATGTTCTGGACATGACAATTGATCAAGCGGCGGAGTTTTTTGACAGTGTGCCGAATATTGCGCGAAAACTTCAGACGTTGGTTGAGTTTGGGCTTGGCTATATTAAACTTGGTCAGCCAGCAACTACTTTTTCAGGCGGTGAGGCGCAGCGAATTAAATTGGCAACAGAGCTCTCCAAGCGTTCCACTGGAAAAACTATGTACATTCTGGACGAGCCGACCACTGGGCTTCATTCTGCTGACGTAAAGCGACTGTTGGGGATTTTACAGCAATTGGTTGAGGGCGGTAATAGTATGATTATCATTGAGCATAATTTGGACGTCATAAAGTCAGCCGACTGGATAATTGATATGGGTCCAGAGGGTGGAATTGGCGGCGGTACTGTTGTGGCTTGTGGTACGCCTGAAGATATCGCCAAGGTACCAAATTCGTTCACTGGCAAATATCTGAAAAAGATGCTTTAAGATTATTTTTTACGCTTGGTTTTCGAGAGGAGAACCGACAATTGTTTTCTTAACAAGGCGCGAGTATTTGGCTGCTTCAAAGCATGAATAACCATTGGTGAGACGGACAGGAAGATGATGAGGATTGCTGCAACTTCAATATTTACGCCTGCTTTGGTCAAAAACTCGCCAGCGTAGAAGCCTAGATAAACGAATGCTGACGACCAAAGAAATCCACCGATAAGATTGAAAGTTAAGAACGTTTTATAGTGCATTTTACTGGCGCCGGCAACGATTGGGGCGAAGGTTCTTACAATTGGCACAAATCGAGCCAGGACGATTGTCGCTGAGCCGTGCTTGTCGTAAAACTTTTCTGTTTGCTCCAAATATTTTTTCTTGAAGAATCGGGAATTTTCTTTTTCAAACAACTTGCGTCCAACTTTATGGCCAAAACTATAACCAACGCTGTCGCCTAGTACTGCCGCCGCAAAAACCAAAAGCGCAAAAATGTGAATGTCAATGTGTAGAATGTTTTGCTGAACCATATATCCAGCGGTGAAAAGTAGACTGTCGCCAGGTAAGACGAAGCCGATTAGTAGGCCAGATTCTGCGAAAATCACTAATAAAATTGCCAATACGCCAAAGCTAGTTATCAAGTGAATAAAAGATTCCATATCTTAATTATAACATAATTAGCGTATGCAGATTGAGCTATTCTTCAATAAATCCGCCAGATTGTCGCGCCCATAATTTTGCGTAAACACCGCGTTTTTTATTGATGAGCTCGTCGTGCGATCCGTCTTCGACAATTTTCCCATTTTTCAAAACAATTATACGGTCCAGCTTAGCAATTGTAGATAAGCGATGGGCAATGACAATTGAAGTTCGATTCTTCATCAACGTTTCCAAGGATTTTTGGATCAATGCTTCTGACTCGGAATCTAGCGCTGAAGTCGCCTCGTCGAGGACTAGAATTGGCGCATCTTTCAGGATTGCTCTAGCAATTGCAACTCGTTGTCGCTGTCCGCCAGATAATTTGGTTCCGCGCTCGCCAACCATTGTGTCAAAACCGTCTTTAAGTCCAACGATAAAATCGTAAGCGCCAGCTTTTTTGGCGGCTTCTTCAATTTCTGCGTCCGTTGCATCAGGTCGACCGTAAGCGATGTTTTCGCGTACGGAGCGGTGGAATAGTAATGGCTCTTGTGGTACGTAAGCGATTTTTGCGCGCAGGCTTGCTTGGGTGACTTCGGAAATATCTTGTCCGTCGATGGTAATTTTTCCCGAGTCAATATCAGCGAAGCGTAATAGCAATTTGGTGAGCGTCGTTTTTCCAGAACCGCTCGCTCCGACCAAACCTATTTTTTCGCCTGGTTTAATATCCAGGGAGAAGTCGTGGAATAGAGTGTCGCCTTGACCCTCGTCGTGCGTGAAAGTTACTTTATCCATAGAAATTTCGCCGTTTGTAACTTTTAGCTTTGAATCGCTTTTATCAATCAATGTCGTTGGCGTTTGTAAGATTTCTACCATATCATTTGCGTTACCGATAATTCGGTTGTAATTGCGCATAATTCCGTTCATGTTCCACAATTCATGTGCGACACTTCCAGTGTAGGTGATTATAAGATAAACAGACGCCACTGATACCAAATTATTTTGAGCTGCGTACACTGCGAAGGCGATTGCTCCAATTTTAATAACCATGTTGATTGATGAATATATAGTGCTGACTTTTAAGAATCCGCGCATTACGTCGAGACTTGAGTTTCGCCAAGAGTTGACGGTTTTTGTGAAAAATTTCTGTTCCGTAGCTTCGGCGCCAGATGACTTGACCGCTAGAACGTTTGAGATTACGTCGGCTAATTGTCCGTTCAATTTATTGCTGGCTTTGGCTTCTTTTTTTGTCAATTTCGCCATTGGTTTGGATCCGTAATAAACGACGATGCTGAAAACAATTGAGAAGATGAGTAAGAATAACGCGTATTGCCAAAGAAGGGTTGATAGGACAATTATCGAACCGACCAGTGAAACAGCTAGCGGCAAAACTGACCAAATTATCGTGTCCCAAAAACTTTCTACTGCGCCGACTAATTTATTTGTTTGGCTAACGAGTGACCCGCCGAATTTATTTGAGTGGAAGAATAATGTTTGGTTGGTCAGTTTGCTGAAGCATCGAGCGTACAAATCTCGCTGCATGGCGGTTTCAAATGTCCAGACGAGATATAAAACTAATCGCCAGCCGATGACACTAGACCATAATCCACTGACGCTATATAAAGCAATTAGTGTCCATAGATTTTTTGCGTCGTGCAGTTGATTGTGTTGGATAATACTAAGAAGCTGAGCAATTATGAGCGGGCCGACAAAAATAGTAACCACGAGTGTGAGCATTGCAAAAAATATTGCCAAGTTTCGGCGATGTTTGTACGGTACTGAGGTTTTCCAGAATAGACGAAATATTTCTTTGCTGTTCGGTTTGTTTTTCAAATCAATTCCTTTCGATAATAAATTAATATTTATAAACTGCGCAGAAAACTGAGCGTCCTTAATTATTCAAAATGTATATTAGAGGAACTCGCCAGTGGGAGTTCATAGACTTTGATTATTATATGGAATATATAGATATAAGTCAATTTGTGGAGCAAAAGCCTTGTTTATTTATTGTAAATACTTTACAATAGGAACATGACGCAAATTGTTAGGCGATCAACAAAATACACGAATGACGTGATGGCGATTTTAAAGAGTAAGCATCATGCGACGAATGCGGAAATTGCTCAGGAATTGCGGAACATTCATCCTGAAGTCAGCGACACGACGGTGCATCGAATAACTCAGCGCCTGTGTGGCGACGGGATGATTGGTTTGGCGCCATCGACCAAAAAGGGTTGCTTGCGATATGATATTCGTAAGGATGATCACGATCATTTTGTGTGTAGCGGCTGCGATGGCTTGATGGATGTTAAAATTGCCGATGAAATGAGAAAACAGATTGCGCATGAAATTAGCGATTGTTATATTGACGGCCCGTTGGTTGTGACGGGAGTTTGTAAAAAATGCCAGAAAAGGAGGAAATAATGGCTTTATATGAAATTACAACAAAGCAAGAATTCGAAGATAAGGTGCTAAAAAGCGACGGTCCTGTGCTAGTTGATTTTTGGGCGCCGTGGTGTCCGCCATGCCGCGCAATGGCTCCGCTTTTGCATCAAATTGCTGAAGAAACAGAGTTTGACATTGTTAAGGGTGACACTGAAGCAAGTCAGGAAAATGCGCAATTGGCTATGGAATAACGCGTGCAGGGAATTCCAAACATGGAGATTTTGGTTGGCGGCGAGGAAGTTTCTGAAATGATTGGCATGAAGCCAAAGCAGACGTTGATTGACGCTCTGGAAAAAGCTGCAAAATAAAAAGTAGGAGGGGGATTTATGAAGGGCTTTAGTGGAAATATCGAAGAGCTTACGTTAGAAAATGATAATTTTCGTCAAGTTCTATATACTGCGAAACATTGCCAATTGGTATTGATGAGCTTGCCTGTTGGTGGGGAAATTGGTTCGGAGGTTCATGAGGAGAATGATCAATTTTTCAGATTTGAGTCTGGCGAAGGTAAGGTTTTGATTGATGGCAATGAATATGCTGTTTCCGACGGTAGTGCTATTATTGTGCCGGCGGGAGCTGAGCATAATGTGATAAATACCGGCGAAGAGCCGCTTAAGCTCTATACGATTTATAGTCCAGCACATCACAAAGATGGCATTGTTCGGGCAACGCGTGAAGAAGCGGAAGCTAATGAAGAAGATTTTGACGGTGTAACCACAGAATAAACTGTCGCTAAAGGAGAAAGTTTTTACTAATTATGTCTCGCAAAGGATCAATCGTCGGCGAGATGTTTAGCTCATTTGGGCGGGCAATTTTTCGTGGGGTTGCCTACGTAATGTTGCTGGTGTTTAAGATTGGTTCTAGAAAAGACCGCGTACGGGTGATTGTTTATCGTGATGATGGTAAGATTTTATTAGTTAGAGGTCGTTTTAGCCGCCAAAAGTGGGCTTTACCGGGAGGCGGGGTGAAGCATAATGAGAGTTATGAACAGGCTGCCGTTAGAGAAACCTTGGAAGAAGTTGGATTAAAGATACATAATCTGCGATATCTCGGAAAAGCTAATTCTCATGAATCATATGCCAAATTTTCAGTTCGAGTTTTTGCGGCGCACGCGTCTGATTATGACATAAAATGCAACTTTGAAATAATGGAAGCCCAGTGGTTTAATAGGGATTATCTTCCTAAAGAATATTACGCTTTGTATGCTAATAAGCGTCAGTAGGCGACTCTGCTTTATGTATAATATGAGTATGAATAATCGACAAATTTCCCAGCTTGAAATAGTAAAGACTAAAGTCCGGCAGTTGCTGGGCGGCGACACTTCGGGGCATGCTGATGATCATGTTGAGCGAGTGGCGTTGCTGGCAGAGCGTTTTGCTAACGAATGCAGCGAATCGGTGAACCTGCAAGAAGTGCTATTGACGGCTTGGCTGCATGATGTTGATGATTATAAATTAGTCGGTAAAACGCAGGCGGAAAAATTGACAAACGCAGTAGATATTATGGCGCAGGCAGAGATAGCTGATGATTTAAGTCGGGTTGTGCTGGAAAATATTGCGGCGATTGGTTATAGCAAACGGCTGAACGGCAAGCAGCCGCAGCGGCTGGCGGGGAAAATGGCGTCTGACGCTGATATGTGTGATGCTATTGGTGCGGTCGGCATTGAGCGGGCGTTGACCTATGCTTGTCATCACGGCGGTCGGATTTTTGATCCTAAAGTCTGGCCGAATGTCAATTTGGCGGCGCACGAATATAACGCTGATGGCAATACGCATGATACTGACGGATTTATCAATCACTTCTTTGAGAAACTGCTGAAATTGAAGGGTTTGATGTTGACTGAACCAGGACGAATAGAAGCGGAGAATCGTCATCAAATTATGACTGATTTTCTTCGCGCCTATTTCCGCGAAAAAAATGCGCCCGAGTGGAGTGAGTTTTTGGAGGAATATTTACGTAGTGTCGAATAAGTATTGAAGAATGGTTAGCTTTCGCTTTTTATTGATCTGATCAATAATTTGTAGTTATATGAAATTATGACAAAGTATAAAATTGAACGGATTTATGAGTCGACCGCGTCAGACGATAGTTATCGTGTGTTGGTCGATCGATTGTGGCCGCGGGGAATTAGCAAAGAACGAGCTGCATTGAACGAGTGGAATAAAGAAATTGCCCCGACCGATGAATTACGTAAATGGTTTAATCACGATCCAGAAAAATTCCCGGAATTTTCTCGCCGTTACATGAAGGAGCTGGATAATAATCCTGCGGCTGCCGAAGCAAAGAATAATTGGAACGAACAATCTGCAGTTACACTGTTATATGGCGCCAAAGATACGGAACATAATCAGGCGATAGTTCTCAAAAAGTGGTTGGAAGATTAGTTAATCGCTAGAAGAACGCTTGCATAATTGCCGTGTTTAGATTGTAATATATTTAATGAATCAAGCATTGCAAGCCAAGCTAAAAACTTTGCCGCGAACGCCCGGCGTTTATTTTCACAAGTCGGCGAGCGGCGAGGTAATTTATGTTGGCAAGGCGGCGGTTCTTAAAAATCGCGTACGTCAGTATTTTCAAGATTCACGCGGGCGAGATAATAAAACTATGGCGCTGGTGGCGGAGATTTTTGATACTGATTGGATTGAAACTGAGAGTGAGGTTGATGCGCTGTTTTTGGAAAGCGAGATGATCAAGCGATATATGCCACGATACAACGTTCTGTTGCGCGACGACAAGTCTCAGATGTATGTTCGGATTGATATGAAAAGCGATTGGCCGACGGTTAGTTTTACGCGGAATCCTGCCGATGACGGTGCAGATTATTTTGGTCCATTTTACAATAGTTTTGCGCTGAAAAAAGCGTTGCGTTATTTGAGGCGAATTTTTCCGTATCTCACTCACCAAAGACGCCCCGGACAATCAAAGTTGGATGAGGATTTGGGCTTAAGTCCAAAAATAAGTGATGGTTCTGACGCGTATAAAACTAGTTTGCGTAAATTGATAAGTTATATTAAGGGAAATCGCAGGGCTATTGCTGTGGAGTTGGAGCGTGACATGAAAACGGCTGCAGGACTTCACGATTTTGAGCGAGCGGCAAGTTTGAGAAATAAGTTGCGTGCCATGCAAGAGCTTCAGCGACGCGTTATGTTTGGCGATAAGGAATTTTTGGATATTTCAAAAGACAAGGCGCTGGCTGATTTAGCAAAACTACTTGGCTTAAAAAATATTCCAGTGCGAATTGAGGGTTATGATATTTCGCATATGAGCGGACGTCAAGTTGTGGCGAGTATGGTGGTCTTTACGAATGGCGCGAGCGATCGTGCGGAATATCGCAAATTTAAGGTGAGTGAAAAAAACGACGATACTGGAAATATGTATGAGGTGATTTTTAGGCGGCTTGGCGAGCGAAATATCAAAAGCTGGGGTTGTCCAGATTTGTTGTTGATTGATGGCGGAAAAGGTCAGCTTTCGGCGGCAATTAAGGCAAGGGATGAGCGCGGAATAAAATTGCCGATTATTAGCATCGCCAAACGCGAGGAAGAAATTATTATTCATAAAACTGGCTCACAAATTGACATGTCATATATCGAGGAACTGCAAAAATCTATTCATCAGGATGTCGTTATTCGCGAGGACAATGATGTGTATGTGGTAAATTTGCATCCCGCTCAGCGCAACGCCGGCTCGCATTCAAAGAATTTACGAGGCTCTGCTATTGATGACGATTCCAGCCGGGACAATTTTACAAAAAGTTCTATTGCGACGACAGATATTGTCAAGCTTTTCCAGCGGATTCGTGACGAATCGCACCGATTTGCTGTGAGCTATCATACTGCGCTGAAGCGTCAAAATCAGACGAAAAACCAACTGGAAGAAATTCCGGGAATTGGCCCAAAGACACGCGCGAAATTGTTGAGGAAGTTTGGCAGCGTGAAAAAAATTATCGAGGCGGATTATGCGGAATTGCAGGCGGAAGTTGGCGCGAAAAAGGCGAATTTGATTAAACGCTTGTCTTAAGTTTGGGCGACCAATCGACAATAAAGCATAAATTATATATAATAAGACTAATGAAAAGACAATTTGCAACGTTTTTAATTAGGCTGATTCTTAACTCAGTAGGTATTTGGGTTGCAGTGCGGCTGCTTGGAAATGAAACTCCGGGCGCAACTTCTGCGTGGACGTTTATGATGGCGGGGTTGATATTCTCGGTAGTGAATAGCGTATTGAAGCCAATTGTTACAATTTTAGCTCTGCCAGCAATTCTATTAACATTAGGACTGTTTACCTTAATTGTAAATGGCTTTATGGTTTACATTTCATTAGCTTTGGCGCCAGGAATTTCTATGACTTTTGCTCATTCAATTATTGCCGGGATTATATTGAGTTTGGTAAACTATATTATAAGTAGCGCGCTGGTTTTGCAGCGGGAAGAAAAGGAGTAATATGTCAATTGATACAATTTTACCGTACGTGACGCTTGGATCTGCCGTACTGATGATTATTGCAATTTTGTTGCAACAACGAGGCGCAAGTTTGGGTGCAGGATTCGGCTCGTCTGGAGAATTATTCACTACTCGTCGCGGATTTGATAAAAACTTGTTCGATGTAACTATTGTTTTTGCGGTGATTTTTGTGCTATCGATTTTGGCAAGTATGATTTTGCCAGGATTGCAAAAATAGGAGAATAGATTTGAGCTCGGATAATTCGTCATGGAATCGTTTTGCGCGGCTAAAAGTTTCCAGTAAAGATGTCAATAAGCGTCTGCGTAAGATTGAAAAGGGAAGCTTGCGCCATGCGCATAAATTCGTGACGTCCAGGTTGGATCGTTTGTCTAATGTGCGACGTCGGGTTTCTGTCTGGATTATTCTAGTATTGGTGATGATTGGCGCCAGTGCGGTGCAGTGGCATATTTCTCGCAATTCTTTCACGACAATGGCGTACACTTCTGGCGGATCATATTCTGAGGGTGTACTAGGTCCTTTGGAAAACTTAAATCCGATTTTCGCAAAAACTAATGCTGAAAAATCCGCCGCAAAGTTGCTATTTTCAAGTTTGTATCGATATGACTCAACGGGCAATATAAAGGCTGACATGGCGGATAGCGTCAGTGTGAACGACAAAGAAACTGAATATACGGTTAAGCTGAAGAAGGGCTTGAAGTGGTCGGATGGACAAGATTTAACGGCGGACGATGTAATCTTTACGTTGAAGCTATTGGCGAATCCAGAAGTTGGAGCTGAGATATCTGGCTGGAAATCTATAAAATTCGAGAAAGTGTCTGACGATTCGGTGAAGTTTATCTTGCCGTCGTCATATTCACCGTTTGTCCACGCTTTGACATTCCCAATTATTCCTAAACATATATTAAAAGATGTTAAACCGTCGAATTTACGTGAACATGATTTTAATAAGTCGCCTATATCCAGCGGTCCGTTTGCTTTTAGATTGCTACAGAACGTAACGAGCGATGGTAGCAAAAAAGTACTATATTTGCAGTCGAATAGCAATTATTATGGCAGCACGCCTAAGTTAGAGCGATTCCAGTTGTACGCGTATCCGACGCAGGATGATATTGCGAAAAGTTTGCGTACACGAGAAATCACAGGAACTCCAGAGTTGATTTATAACGATCAATCCGCCGAGGTAAAATCTATGTATGCCGCAGAAGCGCATTCTTTGAATAACGGAGTTTACGCGCTGTTTAACAACAATAGCCAGTTCTTGCGATCAAAAGCAGTTCGTCAAGCTTTGTCTCTCAGTGTCGACACGTCCAAGCTGCGCCAATCTTTGTCGTTGTCTACGGAGGAATTGTCTGGTCCAACGCTTAACAAATTCCTGGGAAAGAGCTCGAACTCGTCTAGTTATGACGTCAAGAAAGCGAAATCTCTACTTGACGCTGAGGGTTGGAAGAGTGTGAATAATGTTCGTCAGAAGGGAAATGATAAGTTAAAGCTCAACGTGGTCGTTTTGAAAAATAGCAATTACGAAAAGGTCGCTAGGTATTTGGCTCAAGTTTGGTATGACGAGCTGAATATAGAATCGGATATTAAAGTTGTAGATCCGAACGACGCCACTCAAAATATCCTTCAGACAGTTTTGCAGCCGCGCAATTTTGATGTGTTGGTTTATGAGCTCTCCTTGGGTGGCGACCCCGATGTTTACGCCTATTGGCATTCTTCACAGGCAACCAACAATGGTTTGAATTTCTCCAATTACAATAATGCGATAGCGGACGATGCTTTGGAGAGCGGTAGATCTAAGATTTCAGCGAAGCAACGCGCTGATCGTTATGCGAAGTTCACTGCCACTTGGCAAGCGGACGCCCCGGCAATTGCCTTGTATCAGCCGAAGTTTGACTATATTCATATTCGGAACGTTAAAGCTCTCGACGCAAGCACCGAAGTTGTCAATCCCGTCGATCGCTATGTTGATGTTCAATATTGGGCGACAGAGAAAAAATCCGTTTACAAAACCCCGTAATCAGGTATAATGGTAAGTGGTTATGCGGGCGTGGCGGAATTGGTAGACGCGCTAGCTTGAGGGGCTAGTGAGCATTGCGCTCGTGGAAGTTCAAGTCTTCTCGCTCGCACCAAACATATTGCAGCTATTAGACGATCTGTTTGTGATATGTTTTGCAAAATCTGATATAATAAAGGCGGTGGCGCGTTGGCGGAGCGGTTACGCAGAGGTCTGCAAAACCTTTTAGACGAGTTCGACTCTCGTACGTGCCTCCAATTTTTGATAAATAGTCCTGAGTATTGGGCTATTTTTATTTTGCGAAATTATACAATTTACTTAGCGAATATAGTATAATATAAGTAGTCTGGCGCGCGGGCGTCTGGATTGCATATAAATAAGCGCGAGTGGCGGAATTGGTAGACGCGAGGGACTTAAAATCCCTTGACCAAAAGTCGTGCGGGTTCGATTCCCGCCTTGCGCACCAAAGTTGTAAAGAAAGTAATATTGAATAGGAAAGGGACAAAGGTAAGAAATGAGTCCATTGGTAATTACGCTTATTGTTATAGTAGTAGTTTTGTTAGTGCTCGTAGGAGTTGTAATCGGTGCGTACAACGGTTTAGTTGTGTTGCGCAACCGCGTAGAAGAGGCATGGAGCGACATTACTGTTCAGCTAAAGCGCCGAACTGATTTGATTCCAAATTTGGTCAATTCAGTAAAAGGCTACGCTACACATGAAAAAGAGGTGTTTGAGAAGGTCGCAGAAGCTCGTTCAGCAATCATGAATGCTGGCAGCGTGGCTGAAACCGCTAAGGCTGAAAATGCTTTGGAAGGTGCGTTGAAGAGCTTGTTTGCTGTATCTGAGGCTTACCCAGAATTGAAAGCAAACCAAAACTTCTTGCAATTACAACAAGAATTGGTTGATACTGAGGATAAAATCCAAGCAGCTCGCCGATTCTACAATGGTGGCGTTCGCGACCTGAACACGAAGATTCAGACTTTCCCAACAAACATCATCGCGGGAATGTTTGGCTTCCAAGCTAAGGAATTCTTCGACGTTGAAGACCGCGCAAGTGTTGAAAATCCGGTTGAAGTAAAGTTCTAATTGAACCCTGAAATGAAAATCGCTCGTCTATTTTTAGCGGGCGATTTTTGATATAATTAACGTATGTATAATGCAGTTTCTCAAAACAAACGTAACACAATATTAATTATGTCTGCGTTTGTGATAATTATTGGCATTATCGGTCTGTTT
>ERZ1699253.119-NODE-119-length-14392-cov-1.340133_pt1 | contig 14392 bp, 8 predicted proteins | sample MGYA00581517_ERZ1699253 | MGnify/ENA primary metagenome ERZ1699253 (study PRJEB42319, sample SAMD00040304) | human oral metagenome | material: saliva | host: Homo sapiens | study: EMG produced TPA metagenomics assembly of PRJDB4115 data set (Metgenomic analysis of... | reverse complement strand
CAACAGGACAGAGGAGACAGTCTACATCTGCTATCGATTGTTGGAAGCCTCTTTTTATTGCTTCAGCTACCTGTTGTGCGGACAAGCTTTCCTTAAATGAATCTGGTGCAATTACAATCTTCATATTTTACCTCATTCTAACCAGTCAATCAAAGGAAGAACTTCTAAAAAATCCCTCTTATCAACATGATTCGATATTTCTTTTTTAAGCACTTCTTTGCCACAAAAAGCGATTCCCAGTCCTGCTGACTTCAACATAAATAGATCATTAGCCCCATCACCGATTGCAATCGTTCTTTCTTTAGAAAGTTTTAGTTCCTTTCTCCATTGTTCCAGAGTCTCTTTTTTGACCTGGGGACTGATAATTTGTCCAACTAATTTTCCTGTTAAAAGCCCATTTTTTACTTCAACTTGGTTGGCAGAGAAATAGGCAATACCAAGGGATTTTGCTAATCTCTCAACTATTTGCGTAAAACCTCCTGACACCAGACCAACTAGGATGCCATTCTTTTGGAGAATGGAAATGAATTCCTGGGCATTTTGCGATAGATGAATAGAGTTGAAGACTTTATCAAAGACCGAAATAGGAAGGCCTTCCAATAAGGACACTCTTTTTCTTAAACTGCTTTCAAAGTCTATCTCTCCTCGCATTGCCCGACTTGTAATCTGCGAAATTTCCTCCTCACGACCTGCCTCTCTACCCAAAAAATCAATCACTTCTTCTAGGATTAAGGTTCCATCAACATCCATAACACACAAGCCTTTTACTTGAGACATCAGTTCTCCTCTCTAAATAGCCCAAAAATCGTATGAAGTCATCATACGATTTTATCTATTAGTTAACTAAACTATGGTACAAGTCAAGGTATGATTTGCAGGCTGTATCCCATGAGAAATCACACTCCATAGCTTGTTTTTGTAGGTTTCTCCAAACGTCAGGATGGTTTCTATACAAGTCCAATGCTGTTTGGAAAGTCCAATTTAACCAATAAGGAGATAGATTGTCAAAGCTAAAACCAGTACCGCTTCGTTCGATTGGAGTGAAAGAGCGAACGGTATCTCGCAAGCCACCAACTTCATGAACCAATGGCAAGGTTCCATAACGCATAGCCATCATTTGAGACAAGCCACACGGTTCAAAACGACTTGGCATGAGGAAGAGGTCACAAGCAGCGTAGATTTCTTGAGCAAGTTTGACATCAAAAGTGATATTTGCTGATAGCTTGTCTGGGTAAATCTGAGCAAACCATGAAAAAGATCCTTCAAAGGCTGGATCGCCAGTTCCCAAAAGAACAATCTGAACATCTTCTTGCAAGATATGGTGCAGACTTTCGACCACCACATCAAAACCTTTTTGACGTGTCAAACGAGAAACAATTCCCACCAGTGGAACGTCAGCTCTAACTGGCAAGCCAACTCTTTCTTGCAATTTTGCCTTGTTCTGGGCTTTACCAGACAAATCTTCCTGATTAAAATGATAGTCTAAAAGAGTATCCGTCTGAGGATTATACAGGTCAGCATCAATCCCGTTCACGATACCAGATACCTTGCCAGATTCCATTCGAAGAATATGATCCAAGTTACATCCGAACTGACTGGTCATAATTTCATGAGCATAGCTAGGTGAAACGGTTGAAACACGATCCGCATAGAGAATACCAGCCTTCATCCAGTTCAGACAGTTGTTCCAGCGAAGAGTACCATCAGCATACCGTTCAAAACTGATTCCAAACAAATCACCCAACATTCCTTCTAAGAATTGTCCTTGGAATTCCAAATTATGAATGGTTAAAACAGTTTTTATTCCTTGATAGGCTTGAATCCAACGGTATTTTTCCTTTAACAAGAAAGGAATCATAGCTGTATGGTAGTCATGAACATGGAGAAGGTCAGGAATAAAGTCAATTCTTTCCATAGCCTCAATGGCAGCCAGTTGGAAGAAAGCAAAGCGTTCTCCGTCATCAAAGTCACCGTAAACATGGCCACGGAAGAAATAATATTGGTTGTCAATAAAGTAGAAGGTGACACCGTTCAAAACTGTTTTCTTAATTCCACAGTACTGTCTGCGCCAGCCAACACTCACCTCAAAATGAAGAACATCTTCAATCTGATTGCCAAATTTAGCCTCTACCATGTCATAGTAGGGTAGAATCACTGCAACTTCATGTCCCGCTTTTACCAGTGATTTGGGAAGAGCGCCAATGACGTCTCCCAAACCACCTGTTTTTGAAAAGGGTGCACCCTCAGCTGCTACAAATAAAATTTTCATGAATGAATATCCTCTGTTACTTTAGCACCTTTCTTAACGACGACTGGATGTTCTGCAGTTCCACGGATCACAACTCCATCCGCAACTTCAACACCCTTGTCCAAGATCGCATATTCGACCTGAGCACCTTCTCCAATAACAACACGAGGGAAAAGTAAGCTATCTTTAACCAAGCTATCCTTATGGACATGAATATTACGTGATAGAACAGAATTAGCTACTTGACCTTCAATGATACTACCAGAAGCAAACTGAGATGTGCTTACCTTAGATGTGTTAGCGTAGTAAGTTGGTTCTTCGTTCTTAACCTTTGTATAAATCTTTTGGTTTGGAGTAAAGAGTGAGTAGAATTTCTGTGATTCAAGCATATCTTTGTTAGCTTGGTAATAAGACTCTACAGAATGAATATTTGCCAGATAACCTGTGTATTCGTAGGCAAAAGCCCCTTCTTTTGCAGCCAAATCTCGTAAAACATAGCGCAATTTCTCTGGATGTTCTTTTTTAGCTTCTTCTTCTAAACGTTCAATCAACCAAGGTGTATCAACGACAAAGATATCTGTGGACATATTGTAAACTTCATCTGTTGATTTACTATCAAAGAGTCTATGAGAACGAACATGGTCTGTTTCATCCACTTCCAAGATTGCGTTTACTTCTGAAATGTCTTTCTTAGCTAGTTTTTTATAAACTACAGTGATAGGCCCTTTTGTTGTACTATGTAGATGGAAAACTTGGTTCAAATCAATATTAATCAAAACATCACAGTTGAGTGAAACTGTTTGGTTTGAGCCAGAACGTTTCAAGTAAGTAAGAAGTTGTTGGTAGTATTCTTTTCCAACTGTACTACTTTCCACACGGGTACTGTAAATACCTAGATAATAGTGACTTAGAAGAGTTGACAAGCCCCACTCACGTCCTGAACGAATATGGTCAAAGACTGAGCTAATATTATCTTGTTGGAAAATACCAAAAATACTACGAACACCAGCGTTAGCAAGACTTGAGAGCGGGAAGTCAATCAAGCGATATTTACCACCAAATGGCAAACTAGCTACTGGACGGTGGTCTGTCAGTGTTGACATATCATGAAAACCAACTGTGTTTCCTAAAATGGCAGAATATTTATCAATCTTCATCTGTTGCTACCCCCACTACTTCATCATATCCTACAACTTGTACTTCTTCTGTTCCATCAATTTCGACACCATCAGAAATAACTGCACCTTCACCAATAATGGCACGTTTGATTTTAGCTCCCTGACCAACAATTGCACCACTCTTGATAACTGAATCTACTACTTCTGCCCCTTCGCGAACTTGCGCACCTGTTGAGAGGATAGAATGTTTAACAGTTCCATCTACGAAACAGCCATCAACAACCAAGGAATCTTCCACGTGAGCATTTGCCCCAAGGAAGTTTGGTGGTGAAATTAAGTTTCTTGAGTAAATCTTCCATTGACGGTTACGGCTATCCAAGGCATTTTCTGGAGAAATATATTCCATGTTCGCTTCCCAAAGCGACTCAATCGTACCAACGTCTTTCCAGTAACCATTAAATTCATAAGCATAGACACTTTCACCTGACTCAAGGTAATTTGGAATGACATTCTTACCAAAGTCTGACATATCGACATTGCTCTTTTCAGCAGCAACTAGCATATTGCGAAGGCGTTGCCAATCAAAGATGTAAATCCCCATAGAGGCTTTGGTAGATTTAGGTTGGGCTGGTTTCTCTTCAAATTCAACAATGCGGTTATTGGCATCTGTATTCATGATACCAAAACGGCTAGCTTCTTTAAGAGGGACATCTAGAACAGCTACTGTCAAGCTGGCATTATTATCCTTGTGAGACTGGAGCATATCATCATAGTCCATTTTGTAGATGTGGTCCCCAGATAGAATCAAAACATACTCAGGGTTGACACTGTCGATATAGTCGATATTTTGGTAAATAGCGTGGCTAGTTCCCTCAAACCAACGATTTCCTTCACTTGCAGAATAAGGTTGAAGAATAGAGACACCTGAATTGATACCGTCTAGTCCCCAACTTGAACCATTCCCAATATGGTTGTTGAGAGCAAGTGGTTGGTACTGTGTAATGACTCCAACATTGTTGATGCCTGAGTTGGCACAGTTTGAAAGAGCAAAGTCAATGATACGGTAGCGCCCACCAAATTGCACAGCTGGTTTTGCGATGCTTTGAGTGAGTTTACCGAGACGAGTTCCTTGCCCACCGGCAAGAATCAAAGCTAACATTTCATTCTTCATTTTCTACTCCTTTTTGGTTTTTACTTGTGACGGTTTTAGTAGGTTTCAAGCGACGTTTGATTTTCCAAACACTTGCTCCCATAGCCGGTAGGGTAAAGGTCAAGGTCTGCTCATAATCTTTCCATAGTCCTTCTTGCGTTTGAACAGTTTGATTATGTTCTTTCCAAACGCCTCCCCACTCTTCTAACTCAGTATTCCAAACTTCTTCGTAAATCCCTGCAACCGGAAGTCCAATTGTAAAATCTTTTCGTTCAACAGGTGCCATATTAAAGACACAGACTAACATATCGCCCTTTTTACCCTACGGATGAAGGACCGAAAACTCTGGTCTCGATTATCCGCATCGATGATTTCAATCCCATCATAGCTGGTATCGATTTCCCACAGACAGCGATGGTCTTTGTAAAACTGGTTTAGCTGAGAAGTGAAATACTTCATCTTAGCATTCATTGGATCTTCTAGATTAGACCATTCTAGCTGTTCTTCAGATTTCCATTCTAGAAATTGTCCATATTCACTACCCATGAAGAGCAATTTCTTACCTGGGTGACAAATTTGGTAAGTGTAGAGATTACGCAAACCTGCGAATTGATTATAACGATCTCCCCACATCTTGTGCATCATACTCTTCTTGCCATGAACCACTTCATCGTGCGAGAATGGTAGGAGATAATTCTCCTTGAAGACATACATAAAGCTGAAAGTCACCAAATTAAAGTCATACTTACGGTAAATAGGGTCTTCTTCGTAGAATCGGAGGATATCATTCATCCAGCCCATATTCCACTTGTAGTCAAATCCTAGACCACCAAGCTCTTTCATTCCCGTAATCTTGGTTGCTGACGAACTTTCTTCTGCGATCATCATCACATCTGGATGTGCTAGTTTAATGACATCATTCAAGCGTTGAAGGAAATAGTAACCCTCATAGTTGAGATTGCCACCATCTTTATTAGGTGTCCATGGAGCATCATCGTAGTCAAGATAGAGCATGTTGCTAACCGCATCCACGCGAATACCGTCCAAATGGTAAAAGTCAATCCAAAACTTGATACTAGAAATCAAGAAGGACTTAACTTCATTTTTTCCAAGGTCAAAATTGAGAGCACCCCAACCGTAGTTATGAGCCTTATGATGGTCTTGGTATTCAAAAGTCGGAGTCCCATCATAATAAGCCAAGGCATCATCATTAATGGTGAAATGACCAGGTACCCAGTCTACAATAACCCCAATATTGTTTAAGTGACATTCCTCAACAAAATCTTGAAACTCTTCAGGGCGACCATAGGCATGCTCTAAAGCAAAGTAACCCATAAGCTGATAGCCCCAACTCAAACCTAGTGGGTGAGACATCAGGGGCATAAACTCAATGTGAGTATAATTCATCTCAACCAAGTAAGGAATGAGTTCATCTTTCAATTGAGCAAAACTATAAGGACTTCCATCTGGATTTCTCTTCCACGATCCAGCATGAACTTCGTAGATATTGACAGGACGTTCAAAGAAAGTCCAACGTTTTCTACGAGCTAACCAAAGCCCATCCTTCCATTTCTTTTCTGGAATCACTGTTAAAATAGCTCCAGTACCCGGACGTGCCTCATATCGTACAGCCAAAGGGTCAATCTTCATCAGCTGATGACCATTTGCACGTGTGATATGGTACTTATAAATTTGGCCTTCTTGAGCAAGACTGGTAAAGACTTCCCAGACTCCAAATTCATTCCGTTCCATCAGAATTTGATTTTCAACCCAATTGGTGAAATCCCCTACCAAGTGAACAGCCTGAGCATTAGGCGCCCACACACGAAAAGTATAGCCATACTCTCCATTTTTTTCTTCCCTATGAGCTCCCAGATAGTGCTGGAGGTGAAAATTTTCACCTGTCATAAAGGTTTTTAAAGCATTATTCTTATCCATACACCCTCCTATTTCTGTAAGCGTTTTCTATAGATTTATTATACTACCTTTTTAGGGAAGATTCAAGTAAATTACGGAATTTGCAAAAAAATCTTTTGAAAGTCTTCAACAAATTCACTGATGTGTTCACTTGTAAATCAAGAAATTTTCAAACAGATTATGAAAACGAATTGTTTTTTTACAATACTATCATAAAGTTCGTCATTTTACTAATAAAATTGTTGTTTTAAAGTAAAAAATAAAATCAGGAAAACAATTTCCTGATTTTACATTTTATTTCACATCAAAAACAATGGATTTGACATTTGTCATCGCTTCAATGCTATATTTAATTCCTTGCACTCCAGCTCCAGAACCTTTGACACCAAGGAATGGGAAATTATCTGGACCACGTTGGGTTTTATTATTAATATGAACTGTACCCACTTCAAGTTTTTCAGCAATTTCAAAGGCCTTTTTGAAATCATTTGTAAAGACTGAGGATTGAAGACCGAATTCAGATTCGTTGGCAAATGCAATTGCTTCTTCTACATTAGCCACACGAATAATTGGTAAAACAGGGCCAAATGGCTCTTCCCATGCTACTTTCATATCTTTTGTCACTTGGTCAAAAAGCACTGGCCAGAGAAGATTGCCCTCACGTTTGATTGGTGTAAGAGCCTGAGCCCCTTTTTCTTGTGCATCCTCAATCAAGCCCCAAATAAAGTCGGCTGAAGCATTGTCAATAACAGGTGTAATATCAGCATTGTCAAATGGGTCACCAACTGGTAAGTTAGCAACCTCTGCTTGAAGCAAAGTAACTAATGTATCTGCAACACTTTCGAGAACAATAACACGTTTAATGGCCGTGCAACGTTGCCCTGAGTAGCTAAAGGCACCCGCAACAATTTGCTTGGCAGCATGTTCCAAATCTGCATCTTCTAGTACAAGAGCTGCATCTTTCCCACCAAGCTCCAGCATGATAGGACGCATACTAGCTAAACGACCCATACGTTCTCCGATAGTGGTTGTTCTTGTAAAGTTGATGATGTTTATTTCTTTGTGCTCAATGATATAATCCCCAATTTCTGCACCACGCCCCGTAATGGTATTGAAAACACCTGCTGGAATCCCTGCTTCTTCAAATGCTTTAGCCAACAAGAGACCAGAAATAGAACCTTGTGTTGGTGGCTTAAACATAACCACATTCCCTGCAATCAAGGCCGGAGCAATCTTAGATCCAGAAAGGTTGACTGGATAGTTAAAAGGAGCAATAGCTAGCACGACTCCAACCGGCTCACGACGAACAACAGCCAGTTTGTTTTTACTTGCTGCTTCAAAACCGCCACCTTCCATCGCTTGTCCAGTGATCCGTAACCCTTCCTCTGCAGCATAGCGGATCAAGTCTGCGGTACGCACGACTTCTCCAATTGCTGCTTTAATCCCTTTTGCTACTTCTTTGGCAAGGATAGTACCAATTTCTTCCTTATCGCGTTCTAAAATAGCTGCTGTCTTATGCAAATAAGCCGCACGTTCAACTGCTGATAAAGCTCGCCATGCTGGCAGGGCTGCACGCGCAGCTTTCATAGCCTCATCTACTTCTGCTTGGCTCATAGCGGGTACTGTCCCTAATTCTTCTTGATTGATTGGTGAATAAATCTTAATTTCTTTTTCAGATGATTTCCATTCTCCATTTACTAAATTCTGATATCTTGTCAAATTCTCGTCCTCCTGAAAATGATTAAGATATATTTTACCAAATTTTCAGAAAATTACAACCCTTTTTGCAATATTTTTGAGATTATTTTCACAAGCTTGACTTTTCAAACTATTTGAACTCTTTTGTTAAGTAGTCAGTACAAGAAGAAAAGGCTTAGATGAACTAAACCTTTTTCTTGCTATGTTATTTTTCATTGACTTTTGTGATTTCTAGTATCAAGATATCCTAGAAATTATACGACATACTTGATAACTTTTGATTTTTTCTACAAGACTTTAAAGACGCTGGCACTGACGCCACCAACCATGTCTTTATCACTTAAATGGCTATTGGTCAACAACAGTTCTAGATTTCCAGCATTTTCAAACTGGAAGTCTTGCCCTTTAGCATTAAAGACAACCAATAGGTGTTCTTCCCCATGAATCTCATAGACAATCCAACCGCTATGTTCGCGGGCTGAATGAACAAAGACATGATGGTAAATGTCATCATAAGTAGGATAAGAAAAGGCACTGGTTTCTGTCTTCAATCGAATCATCTGACGGATAAACTCAATACTATCTTGACGCTCATTAATCAAGTCCCAGTTCACTTGATTGACGCTGTCAGGAGCATTATAGCTATTCATAGCACGTTCTCTATCATCATGTGTCAGCTCACCATTTTCACCAGTCGCAACCAGTTTGGTACGACCAAATTCTTGACCGATTTCCATAAAGGCCATCCCTTGCATGAGCAGATTCATGGCTGTGGCAGTTTCGACCTTGCGCATGATTTGCTCTGAACTTTGGTCTGGATGAAGAGTTGCCAATAAATCGTGAAGATTGTAATTGTCATGGGCTTCCACATAGTTAAGTACTTGATTTGGATGTGTATAGGTTCCTAATTCACGACTGCCTAGGATTGCTTTGGCAAGAATTGGCTCTGTCGCAGCACCGCTGACAAAACCTGATTTAATTGCACCGTAAACTTCTCCACCTTTGACAGCATCACGCTGATTGTCATTAAAGAAACCAATATTTGGCATTTCGTAGGCGTTGTCTTTCTTAGCCTTATCATAAGGGGCAAGACCTGTTCCCATGTCCCAACCTTCTCCATAAAGGATAATGTTAGGGTCAATTTCATCCAAGCTCTGACGAATCATCTGCATGGTTTTGACATCATGAATCCCCATCAAATCAAAACGGAAGCCGTCAATATTGTATTCCTGCACCCAGTATAGAAGAGAATCAATCATATACTTGCGGAACATTTCGTGTTCACTGGCTGTTTCATTTCCAACACCCGTTCCATTCTGGAAGGTACCGTCTGGATTCATACGATAATAGTAATCAGGGACAGTTGTTTGGAAAGGTGCATCAACAACTGAGAAGGTATGGTTATAGACCACATCCATAATAACACCAATACCCGCATCGTGGTAAGCTTGAACCATGGTCTTCAAATCACGAATAACCTGAGCTGGATCATCTGGATTAGTTGAAAGGCTCGTTTCTGGTGCATTATAGTTTTGTGGGTCATAACCCCAGTTGTAGGTTACATTACCATCCTCATCGTATTCTTTATGACGGTCTGCAATTGGTTGCAATTGAACATAATTGTAGCCTATCTTCTTGATGTAATCAAAAGCAGTTGACTGGCCGTACTGGTTAACTGTTCCAGTCTGAGCAGCACCTAAGAAAGTTCCTCTAAGATGTTCATCCACACCTGAGGTCGGTGATTTGGTCAAATCACGAATGTGCATTTCACAGATAACTGCCTTACATGGGTTTGCCAAGCGCCAAGTAGCCTCAGAACCATGCTTAACCTCAAAGTTTTCAACTTGCTTTTCTGCATGATTCAGGATAGCTGAACGTTTGCCATCAGGACTGGTCGCGATTGTGTAAGGGTCACGTGTCAGTGTTTGGTGATGGGGGAATTGAACTTGATACTGATAAGCCTTACCAGTCAAATCTTCCTCAACATCCAAACTCCAGACACCAATAGTATTGTCCTTATGATTATAAGAGTAGCTATTGCCTCTCTCCATCACAAAAGTCTTCCAAACAGGAGCATCATTAGCAGCTGATCCATAAACGACAACCTGCACTTCTGTCGCTGTTGGAGCCCAGAGAGCAAAATGAGCCTGATTGTCCTCTACACGGCAACCCAATTCACCTTGGTAGCCCCAGTGGTGGTCGAAACTAGCGCTATTGATAGCCTTGTCAAAGGCAAAAGGATTTTGATTTTTATAGAAAGGACTTGCAATAGCAGGATTTTCAGAGTAATAAATTCTGTCATCCCCTTCCAAAATCCAAACCTCTGTTAAAAGAGGATAGTGATTAAAACGGATAGCATATTCTTTACTGGTTTGACCTGTATGAACCACAAAATTCAAGCTTTCTAAGGGATGAGCGCTTGGGTGTTCAAAACTAAATAAGGCACCAAAATAATCTTCTTTGTAGCTCAGCAAATCAATCCGCTGGTCCTGACTTTTTACAAAAGAGCAAGTGTCATATTCTCCATTCTTGCGATGGTAATGAATGCGCATAGGGTAGTTATACATTTTTATTTTTCCTTTTCCTTTTTTAATTTGTTTCTGTTTCACTAATAAATTCTTGACCGATTTTGTCCCGATTAACAAACTAGTTATACTGTCTAAACTCTGATTTTAAACAATCATTACAGACTTTCTAGCCAAGCTTCATCTCGAACCTCGATACCAAGTTCTTGTGCTTTTTGCAGTTTACTTCCAGCGTCTGCACCTGCCACGACGAGGTCGGTCTTTTTAGAAACACTGCCTGTCACTTTGGCACCCAGACTTTCGAGTTTACTTTTAGCTTCTGAGCGCTTGAGACGTTCCAATTTTCCTGTCAATACAACGGTCAAACCTGACAAGGCTGCATCTGCTACAACCGTCTGGCCTTTATAGTTCAAATTGACCCCAGCTTCTTTCAATTCTCTGAGGAGAATTTCAGAGCCTTCTGTCGCAAAATAAGTCTGAAGACTTTTGGCAATCACACCACCCAGACTTTCAATACTAGCCACTTCCTCTGGATCTGCCTGAGCCAGATTTTCGATTGAATGAAAATGTTGAAGTAAGAGCTGACTGGCCTTGCTTCCGACATGGCGAATTCCCAAACCAAACAAGAGTTTTTCGGCAGAATTTTCCTTAGATGCTTGAATGGCTTGATACAGTTTAGAAGCAGACTTTTCCTTGACCCCTTCTAAAAGGAGGAAATCTTCTTCTTTCAAACGGTAAATATCCGCCACATCCTTGACTAGATTTGCAGCAAAGAGTTTCTCAACAATAGAGGGACCAAGGCCTGTAATATTCATGCCATCTCGAGAAGCAAAGTGAATCAAACCTTCCATGATTTGAGCAGGGCAACGCGGATTGATACAACGCAGGGCCACTTCATCTTCAAAGTGCAACAAGCCAGAGTCACAACTTGGACAGTTTGTAGGGATATCTAGTTTTTCTTCAGAAACCCGTTTGGACTCTACCACTCGTAAAACAGCAGGGATGATGTCACCAGCCTTATAAACGATAACCGTGTCGTCTTTTCGGATATCTTTTTCAGCAATATAATCCACATTGTGCAGGGTCGCACGGCTAACAGTTGTTCCGGCTAGTTGTACTGGTGTTAGATTCGCAGTTGGGGTTACAACACCCGTACGGCCAACTGTCCAATCAACTGATAAGAGTTGAGCTTCTTTTTCCTCAGCAGGAAACTTGTAGGCCACTGCCCACTTTGGAGCCTTAACGGTAAAACCAAGTTCTTCTTGACCTGCTAGGTCATTGACCTTGATTACAACTCCATCGATATCATAAGGCAGGTTTTCCCGTTCTTGTCCTACTTCTTGGATAAAATTCCAGATTTCATCTATGTTTTCAGCCAAAATTCGCTTATGATTGACTACAAAACCAAGTTGTTCAAGGTGCTTCAAAACCTTTTCTTGGCTGTCTCGAGTTGAAGGGCTGGCTTCTTGATAGAGAAAAGTCGCAAGATTGCGCTTGGCTACTACTGCTGTATCCAGCTGACGCAGGGTTCCTGCTGCCGCATTACGAGGATTGGCAAATTCAGGCTCTCCATTTTCTTGGCGAGCTTGGTTGACCTGATCAAAAGAAGCGCGTGGCATGTAACATTCCCCACGAACTGTGATATCTAGTTCTTCTGGCAAGGTCAAAGGAATGTCCTTAACACGCTTAAGATTTTCTGTGATATTCTCCCCAACAGAACCGTCTCCACGTGTTGCACCAACAACTAAAATCCCCTTTTCATAAGTAAGCGAGATAGACAAGCCATCGATTTTCAGCTCACAAATATAGGTCGGATGAGCCACTTCCTTACGAACACGCGCATCAAAAGCTTCAAGCTCCTCACGTGAAAAAGCATCCTGCAAACTATAAAGAGGATACTGATGACTGTATTTTTCAAAACCATCTAAAACCTTGCCACCAACACGATGGGTCGGACTGTCTGCTAATACTTGATCTGGATAGGCAGTTTCTAACTCAACCAACTCTCGGTAAAGGCGATCATACTCACTATCTGAAACCGAGGGATTATCGCTGGTATAGTACTCAGTCGCATAGCGATTGAGCAAGGCGACTAACTCATTCATTCTTTTATTCATAAAACCATTTTACCATAAAGTAAGCCCTCCTCACAAACGAGAAGGGCGGAAAAAACACTTAGATTGGAATTATTTTTAAAACTCAAGCAGCCTTATATCAATTTTTCAAAATGAGTTCGAACATAAATAAACGATATACAAGACAAGATGATAACACCACTTCCAATTATCAGGAAAGAAGAGAGATGTACACTTGGCAAGACTGTCATAAATCCTTTTGCAATAGGCATAAATAGAATAGCTAAGGTAAAAATTGTACTCAGTACTCTCCCAAGAAATTCGCTCTCAACCTTAGTTTGTACTCGAGTAAAAAAGTGAATATTAAAAATCGTCATAAACAATTCACAAACTAAATTTCCAGAAAAGGAAAGAAAAGTTGCCAGTGGTAATCCCATCATAAAAACTCCGACACCTGTCAAAGCTAGTAAAATCAAAAGATTATAAACATTAGCTTTAATTTTACTAGCTAGAAGAGCCCCAATGATGGAACCAATAGCCCCCATAGTTAAAATACTTGCATAGGCTCCTTCTGACCCGTAAAGCTGATTCGAAAAGGGAAGGAGGTAATTAAAAGCTGCGAAGAAAAAATTGACACTTGAAGCCATGACTAACAAAAAGAAGATTTCCTTTTGCTTCACAATATAGTGAACTCCCTCCTTGATATCAGAAAAAATAACTTTGAATGTAAGTTTCTTCTCCCCCAAAGTCTTCTCTTCTTTCTTTGGAAGCAAGGCTACTAAGCCAAAAGCGAGAAAAAAACTAAGGGCATCTAATACCAAGGTAATGCGAAGACTTGCAAATTGTAAGACCAGAAAAGATAGTACAGGGGAACTCACACTGACAACCTGCATCACTAATTCCAAACGAGAATTGTAGAGGACCAGTTCATCCTTCTCTACCAATTCTGTGATAATGGCCTTATTTGCCGGTCTAGAAAAGGCAAAAGCAATAGCCTGCACAATGTTAGCAACAATCAAAGCCCCAATCATCCAGCTATCATTCCTTATGAAAGAAATAGCCAGACAAAGAATCCCACAAACAAGGTCTGTCTCCATTAAAATCTTACGACGAGAAAAACGGTCTGAAATGACTCCGCCAAAGGGATTTACGAGAATAGATGTGACGAGTTCAGAGATCTGATAAATCCCTAAAACGGTCTGTCCTATCGTTCCCATTGATGCCAACCAAACACTGTTTCCATAATCATAGAGCATATTTCCTATTTTATTAATAGCTCCACGACTAATCAACTGGATTGCATGTCGATTCATATAAAAAGCTCCTCTCAAATTTTGAAACTATTGTATCAAAACTGAAAGGAGTCTCTTTATTTTTCCCTTATTTGGGAAATTTAAGCATTTACAAATTTTTCATAATGTTCCTGATAGTAAGCCACTTGCTCTGGAAGTCCAAGCACATCAAAAATATGCATGGCTTCTTGCATCTGACTACAACCTTCTTCTTTCAAGTCTCTCTGGTAGAGGGCAAAACCCTTGAGATAATGGAAGATATTGCGCTCATAAAGCTTGATACCATTTCCAATCAACTTCTCCACATAGTCCTCAAAATAGTCCGCATTCGCAAAAGAACGGTTCTCCAAACAATGCTGGTAACAGTTC
>ERZ1699253.114-NODE-114-length-14685-cov-3.402253_pt1 | contig 14685 bp, 3 predicted proteins | sample MGYA00581517_ERZ1699253 | MGnify/ENA primary metagenome ERZ1699253 (study PRJEB42319, sample SAMD00040304) | human oral metagenome | material: saliva | host: Homo sapiens | study: EMG produced TPA metagenomics assembly of PRJDB4115 data set (Metgenomic analysis of... | reverse complement strand
CGCCCGCATGGGATCAGACATGCGCCCGGACGAACGTGAGACCGTAGAGATTTCCATACAGTTTTCGCCGGCGACCGCATCCACACTCACCGTCGCCTCCTCGACGCTGCCGCGCGTCGTGTCCGACGGATTCGTCGCTTCATAGTAGTTGTGCACATCTGCCTTGGCTGGGCCAGCGTGCTGCGTCCACGTCCACGTCACAGTTCCACCCGCATACACGCCCGTCAGCTGCGTCACTTCCGGCGGCGCCGATCCCAATGGGTCACCCGCGCCCGCCGACGCGGTCGTCGACTCGGACTCGGGGGTGATGCGCGTGAAGGTGCCCTCGCCGCGCAAGATGCCCACCACCAGGCCGGCGGCAATCACCGCAGCCAGCAGCGCCAACCCCACGGCCGCCACGGGGCTCATGCCCCGCTTGGAGGCGGACGGATCGTCGACCACGCGCCCAGCCGAGGCCTCGGCCGCCTGGGCGGAGCGATCGATCTTCCAGGAATCAGCCACGGCCTCGACGCCACCCGAGCCCGCCCCACCCTCGAAGGAGTAGAACGACGAGCGCATGCGCGTCTTATCCGGGTCGATGACGGGGGCGCCACGCAGGCGCGTCTTCTGGTCGCCGGAGGGAGCGACGGTGCTCTTGGAACGCTTCTCCTTGATCTCCATCTCGGTGCGCGCGTAGCCCAGCTCCTTCTGGACGCGCTGGAGGCCCTGGCCAAACGCCATAGCCGTGGGGGTGCGTTCATCCGGGTTAATCGCCATCGCCGCGCGCAGCACGCGCTCCAGCTCCGGCGGGGCATCCGCGCGCCCCAGGCCGCGCATACGCCCACGCTGGACACGGTTGGCGATCGACGCCGCCGAGTTGTCACCAATCGGGTCCTCGAAGGGGCTGCGGCCCGTAATAAACGTCCACATCGTCGAGGCCAACGCCCACACGTCCTGCGTCGGTGCCGCAGGGGAATTAACGTCCTGCTGCTCCGGGGGCGCCCACAGCACCGAGAAACCGTCGAAGGCGCCAACCTCCAACTTGCCTATCCTCGAGGCCACGCCAAAGTCTGCGAGAACAGGCTTGCCGTAGGCGTCCAGCATGATGTTCGACGGCTTGATGTCGCGATGCACGTAGCCCTGGCGGTGGAACATTTCCACGACGCCGCAGACCTTGATCATCGTCTCCAGCGCCGTCTCCAGGGACATCGGCCGGGCGCGCACCTGCGTGAGCAGATCCGCGACCGGACAGTACTCCATGACCAGGTAGGCGCGCCCATCCGCGGTGGTGCCCACGCCGTGCAGCTCGACAACCGAGGGGTGTCCGGCCAGCAGCGTCATCGCGTCGGCCTCGCGGTGCAGCTCGAGGGTGCCACGCTCGTCGCCCTGCGCGCGCACGACCTTGATCGCCACGTCACGGCTGGGCAGCTCCTGTCGGTACAGGAAGACGTCGGCGAAACCGCCCTGCCCCAGAGGGCGCACCCATCGGAAACCTGGGATCTGGGGGCCACGCATGCCCGCGACCGCTGGACTCACTTCTCGCCGCCCTCCTGCATCGTGCGCGCAACCGCTGCGCTCAGACGCAGTTTACGGCGCATACGCAGCGAGCGCAGGGACAACGCGTGGCGAATACGCGGGAAGAAACCGGCGTTCTTGCCCACCTGGGAGCGCAGGTCGTTCACCTGCATCCACGCGTCGCGGGCGCGGTCGCGCGAGGCGCCGTGATAGGCGAAATCCGCGACGTCCGCGTAGCGAGCGATGACGACCGGGGTCGGCACGTCGTCTCCGAAACGGCTCCACCCATCGATCACGTAACGGCCCTTGGTGGCCGAGGCCTCGTCGAACTCAACCGAGTCGATCGACCCGTCGTCGCCGTGGCGCACTTCGCCCGTCACCAGGGTGAAGGGGTCGCCCGGGTGTTCGCCGAGGTTCCACTGCGAGGCCAGCGACCAGGCGGTCTCCTGGCGCGTGCGTCCAACCTCAATGGACAGGCCGGAGTCGGCGGCCAGGTCCACGACCTCATCCCACGAGCCGATCAGCGCGTTGGCGGCGGCGGAGCGGCGGCGGTGGCGCCGGCGCGCGGCCTTGTAGGCCAGGATCGTCAGCGGGGGCACGAGCAACAGCAGCAACCCGCCCGCGACGCCTGCGACGACACCCCAGGGGAAGCCATCGGTGGGCGGCTTGACGGGGTCGGCGTTCTGGTCCCGTGTCGTCGGCGGCAGCTCGGCCGGAGCTTCCGGGGGCTCCGGCGGCTGGAGGACCTGCGGGCGCGGCACGCTGCGAGGCTCGGGGACCTGCGTCTGGGGCGTGTGGTCGCGCGGGGGCGTGGGATCAAAAACGGCCCACACGCCGCCCTCGAACTCGACCTCGACCCACGCGCGGATGTCGGAGCCACGCAGGGAGGCGGCGCCCCCCTGGGAGCCGCCCTCGGGGTAGGCGCCCATGACGACGCGCGCGTTGATGCCCAGCTGGTGGAGCATCAGCGCCATGAGGGCCGTGTATTGCTGGTCGTCGCCGATCAGGTTCTCGTCGCCGGAGAGCATGCGCTCGAGTCGGTCGGCGCGCACGCCGGGACGCGAGAACTGCGTGTTCTCGTTGAGGTAGTAGCCGTGGGTCGACAGGTGGTGCTCGATCGCGCGGGCCGCGCCCAGGGAGGTCGAGGCGTTCTGCGTCAGGTCCGAGGCCATGGTGACGACGCCGTCGGGCACGTGCGTGTCCTTCGACGTGTTGGGCATGACGGCCAGCGCGGACAGGTCCTCGTCGCGCACGGCGGGCGCGAACGTGGTCCGCACGTCGTAGGACATCGTCGCGGTGGGCCCGGTCGTCAGCGCGGCGTTGGCCCATGTGTCGACGAAAAGGCCGTCCTTCTGCGCGCCCGCGTTCGCGCCGCTGAAGGTGAGCTGCGAGGGGGTTCCCAGGACGGGCACCCACGGGCCGGACATGCCGGTCGTCGACACGGTCGCAACCGCGTCGCCGGCCGCGCGGCCGGGGATGGTCGTCTCGACGGGGATGTAGCCGGAGTGGCCGTCGCCTCGGGTATCGGACATGCCGAAGGTTGTGCCGTCGTAGACGTCCATCGCGGCGATGCGCACGCGCTGGCCCTCGGGCAGGTCGGAGACGGTGATGAGCGTCTCGTCCTTCAGGTCCGTCGTGTAGTGGCGGAACGAGGCCATGGGCGAGGGGTAGGCCTGAATGTCCAGGGGCGGCTCGACCAGGTCGCGGCCGACGACGCGCGTGCTCGAGCGACCCAGGAAGGAGGCGGCGGGCAGGGCGATGCCCACGGAGATCGCGAGCATGAGGAGAGCGCCGACGACGCGCGTGCCCACGTAGACGGTGGAGCGGGAGCTGCGCCCGAGTGTGTTCTCGGTGCCGCGCGTCCCGGAACGGCCCACGAGCACGTCCTGGCCCAGCGTGATGCGCTGATACTGGGCGGCCACGGCCCACCAGGCAGCCAGAACGCCCCACCAGATCAGGATCGACCACACGGGCAGCGGCTGGCCGGACAGGCCAAAGAACAGGGCGATCGCGCCCATCACGATGACCGGAACGGAACCCAGGAGGGCGCGACCGGCGCGGGCCGTGATCAATCCGGCCGCCGACGCGAACAGGAGGCCGCACATCCACGGCACGAGGGCCGGGCCCGAGTATGCGGACACGGGCGCGGTCAGCGTCAGCAGGTCCTTCCACGCGCGGAAGGAGCCCAGGATCATGACCTGGAGGGTCTTGCCGGTGGGCAGAACGCCAAAGAGGGCTTCGGAGCGCAGGGCGGCGGCGCTGCCCAGCAGGAAGTATGTGGCCAGGACGGCCAGGACCGTCGTGATCGCGTCCCAGCGCCACTTGGTCGACGCGAAAGCGATCGCGAGGCCGCACGCGACGCCAGCGCCGGCGGCGATAGCGCCCACTCCCCCGCCGAAGACGGGCTCAAAGGCGGCGACCGGTCCGACGAAGAGGACCGCGAGGACCGCCAGCGACCACATCGGCATGCGTGTGCGGAAGGACGCGAAGCGCTGCGTGATCGTCAGCAGGCGGTTGCGCGTCGTCTTGAGCCTGGGCGTGTACGTGTCAGCTCGCGGCCCGGGGTCCCTCTGCGTGCCCGGCTGCGTGGGCTCCTGCACCGAGTGGCGGTCAGTCTTGACGGGCGGGCCGGAGGTGGCCTCGTCCTGAGAGTCGATGCGCTGAGCGCGGGGCTTGGTGTTCGTATTGCTGCTCATGCCAGACCCCCGGCGACGATAATGCGCGGCAGGTCATCCAGGGTTGCACAGTCGAGGAGGACTCCTCGGCCGAGGTCTCGGCGGGCGCGCACATTGTCCGCGCCGATACGGATGATGGACACGGGCACGTCAATGGGCGCCAGGCGAGCCAGGTGGGCGGCGTCCGCGTCGCTCGTCTGCGGACCGACGATCAGCGTCAGGGCAGAGACGCCGGGGCGCTGAGCCACGGCCTCGCGCACGCGAAGGGCCAGGTCGCCGAAGGACGAGAAGGAGACCTCGGAGAGGGAATCCAGCAGACGCATGGCGACCGAGGAGGGCAGCCACGACTCGGTCGTCGTCACGGACACCGGGCGCGACTCGCGCAGGTTCGCCAGGCCGAGCGAGCCCGCAACCGACACGGCGGTCTCAAAAGAGTCGTGATCCCACGCGTCGCGGGAGGTGTCCAGGACGATGACGTGGTGGGACCGGTGGGTCTCCTCGTACTGGCGCACGATGAGCTTGCCGAGGCGGGCGGTGGACTGCCAGTGAACGGCGCGGCGGTCGTCGCCTGGCTCATAGTCGCGCAGCGCGTGGAAGGACACGTCCGAGCTGGACAGCTTGCCGGTGGAGACGCCCTCGACATCCAGCTGGAAGCCGGTCGCGTCGAAGGGGACGCGCACGGTGCGAGGGTGGACATGCAGGATGACGGGCTCGTCCCAGGCGCGCACGCGGCGCAAAAGGCCCAGGGCATCGGAGCGCACGGCGCGCGCTGGGCCGATGCTGATGAGGCCGCGGTGACGCGAGGAGATGAGGAACATTTCCTCCCACTTCTCGTGGGCGCCCAGCGGGGGCACGACGAACTCGCCCGTGCCCGTGCCGATCGGCAGCTCGATGATGCCCGCACGCACGGAGCGGGCGCGCTCGTTACGCACCGAGATTTCGCCGACTGCCGTCTGGCCTGCGACGATGCGCTCGTTGGGCACGCGGATCGAGACGACGTGCGGGGACTTCCAGGCGACGCGCGTGGCGGCCAGCACCAGGGCGACGGAGCCGGCGAGCGCGCACGCCAAGGCCTCGACCCACCCCATGGTGGCCGCCACGATCAGAGACACCGTGATGAGGAGGATCAGCGCCCACCCCGTGGGCGTGACCAGTCCAACAAAAGACTTCAGTGGGTGCGGCCGGGAGGCCTGCGCCTTGCGCGGCGAGACCAACGTTGTTGCCTGTGAACGCTTCCCTTCCATCACGTCGTCCGGTCGGCGCGTTACGCGCCCACCGCCGGGGCGGGCACCGACGTCAGGGCACGCTGGATGACGCCCTCGGCGGTCGCGCCGGAGAACGCAGCATCGGGGTCGACGATCACGCGGTGTGCCCACACGGGCACCGCCAGGGCCTTGATGTCGTCGGGCAGGACGAAGTTACGCCCCTGCGCGGCCGCCCACACGCGGGCGCAGCGCACCATGCCGATGGCGCCACGGGTGGACACGCCCAGCAGCGAGGACTCGTCGTCGCGGGTGGCCTCGGCCAGCGCGGCCACGTAGTCCAGGACCGCGCGGTCCGTGTGGTTCGCCGAGGCCAGGGCCGACCAGGCGACGATGTCCTGGCCGGACACGAGGGGACGCAGGTTCTTGGAGCGGTCGGGCGCGGCCGAGCCGTCCAGCACGTCGATCATGGCGGCGCGCGAGGGGTAGCCGATCGAGGTCTTCATGAGGAAGCGGTCCAGCTGAGCTTCGGGCAGCGGGTAGGTGCCCGCCTGCTCGACGGGGTTCTGGGTCGCGATCACCATGAAGGGCTGGGGCGCCGGGCGGCGCACGCCGTCAACCGTCACCTGGGCCTCTTCCATGACCTCCAGGAGGGCGGACTGGGTCTTGGGCGACGCACGGTTGATCTCGTCGGCCAGGACGATCTCCGCGAAGACCGGGCCGGCGTGGAAGACCCACTCGCCCGTCTTCTGGTTGAACATGTTGACGCCCGTGATATCCGAAGGCAGCAGGTCCGGGGTGAACTGGATACGCGAGTGCGTGCCGTCAATGGTCGCGCTGATCGCGCGCGCCAGCGCCGTCTTTCCGGTACCGGGAGCGTCTTCGAGCAGGAGGTGGCCGCCGGCGAACATCGTGGTCAGGGCCAGGCGCACCGCCTGGCGCTTGTCGAGCACCGCCACGGACACGCCGTCGACGAGGCCCTTGAAGACCTGGGCAAACCTGGTTGCGTCTTCGATGGAAAGGGTCATGAGTGTTCCTACGTCTCTCTCGTTGCTCTTAGTGGATGAAAGTCTTGTCTTTTATTCGCCTCGGCAGCTCTTCACGACCTGCCGCGCATTGAGCTCTCGGGCGGTAATCGCCTCCGTCAGGATACCCGGTATACTCGGCGTGCCCTGCGAGAAGCGGAACTCCGTGTCCTGGGCAGGTCGTCCGGTCGACACCGTGCAGACGAGTGTCTTACCCGGTTGGAACTGCGCGGCGCGCGTGGCCGTCAGCGTCATCGAGCCACATTCCTGCCCGTTCGGGCACGTGGTCTTCCCAGTGAAGACAGGATTGATATTCTCCACCGACTCGCCTGTCGTGAACGTTTTTTTGACGATCCGGTGGGCGCCGGCGTTGTTTTCCACATCCACGACAACCGTGTACTCGTGCACGGGCTTCAGGGGGGACATGGTGACCTGCGTCATCGGGCCCGTGAACCTCTGCCTCGTCGAGTCCTCCAGGCCCTCGATCCAGATGGTGGTCTGCTTGAGGGAAACGCCTGCAGGAGGGGTCCACGAGATGGTCGCACTGTTGATGTGCGGATCGGCATCAACCGTGAAGTTCGGGATCTTGTCATTGCCCGGATCCGGCTGCGGAGGCTCCGGCTGGTTGCCGCCGCCACCGTCGCGCTGGCCGTTGCCGACGACACCGGAGGCCGACACGGTCGGGCCCCACACGTAGGATCCGTCGTCCTTCTTGCCACGCTGGCAGAAGTAGTAGGTCATCGTGGTTCCGGGCGTGAGAGGACCGATATTGAACTCCTCCAGACCCACTTGGTTCGCGCCCGTGGTGCACCCGCTGGCGCTATCCGCGTAGAACAGGGTCAGGTCGGCGGCCTTGAAGCCGTTACCTTCCTTGACCTCCGCGCCATAGACGCTCAGCGTGCCCAACTCATTGTTGATGGGCGTGCGCACGTTGGGCGCATCGGGAGCCACCGGAATCGTCTTGGGAGGAGTGGGATCCTCGTGGACGACCGCCGGAATGACGTAGCCAGAAGAGGTCGCCGTGTCACCATTCGTGTTACTGACGGTCACGTACACGGTGAGGGCCACGCCGTAGGGAACGGTCATCTGGGTGGTGTTGGTTCCGCCCGTGACGTTCTTTGTGACGCCATTGACGGAGACGATCGTCTCGCCCCATCCGGCGCTGCCGGAGCTACCCAGGGACCAGGTGATGGTCGCCAGAGCGGCGTTACCGTCGCGCTGCTGGGCCGCGCTGGCGCTCGTGATAACCGGCTGATCGGGTCCGCGGCGCTCGGCCTTCGGCGTTTCCGACACGGGGGTCGAGGGATCCGACTCACCCCTGGCGTTCACAGCCGTGACCGTGATCGTGTACCTCTTGCCATTCGTCAGGCCCGTGAGCGTACACGTGGTGTCACCATTCGTCGAACACGTCACATCCGATCCGCCGGCGACAGAAGCAGTCGCCGTGTAGCCGGTGACCGGGGAGCCGTTGTCCTTGGCCCGAGTCCACGATACCGTGATCTTTCCGTCTCCGGGGCTGGTGGTGACGCCGCTGGGAGCATCGGGCCTGCCGGACAGCGAGATGGGCTTGGAGGCCGCCGACTTCCCAGATTCTCCCTCGGCGTTGACCGCGCTGACCGTGAAGGAGTACGACTCGCCGGTGGTCAGGCCGGTCACCTCGCACACGGTGGTCGCACACGTGGCGACCAGGCGTCCATTCTGGTCGTAGACGCGGTATCCCGTGATGGGCGAGCCGTTCGCTGTGGGCGCGTTGAAGAACACGCGAGCGCCAGTCAGGCCCACGGCCTCGGCCGTGACGCCCGTCGGAACAGCCGGCTTATCCGTGACTGTGACCGTGATCGTGCTCTGGACGGCGCGCGAGGGATCAGCCATCTTGTCGTTGACCTTGAAGCCGACCGTGATTGTCCCGGTTGCGGTGGGCGTGATGGACACGGTCGTGCCCGCCGAGGTGACGGTCGCCTCGCCCGACGACAGGGTCGCGCCCTCAAGGGTGAGCGGCGCCTCCGGGAAGGGGTTGGTCGCAGAGGAGGCCACGTCGATGCTCACCGTCTCGCCCACCTTGCCGTTGAGCGTGTAGGCGGGAACCTGGATGGGAGGCTTGACCGACGCGACGACCTCGACGGGGATCTGCGCGCTGACGGTGTTGCCCTCCTCGTCGGTGACGCTCACAGCGATTGAACCGGCCGGGCCCTGCGCGGTGCCCTCGGCGGCCGACACCGACAGCGATGCGCCGGACAGGGACGCCGAGATACCGCTCGGCGCGGAGTCCATCGAGTAGGTGAAGGTGGAGGTGTCCACGCCCTCGGGATCGCGCACGGCGAGCGCAAGGTTCTGCACCACGGCCTCGGCCCCGGCCTCGACGCGGATGGGCGTCGGGGTGAAGGTCGGCGGCTGGTTCACCGTGGGCTTGATGCGCACGGGCAGCGACAGGGAGGCGGACAGGGCGCCCGAGTCGGAAGAATCGCCGTCCGCGACCTGGATGAGGAACGCGGAGTTTCCGCCGAAGGCGGCGTTCGCGGTCAGGGTCAGCTGCGTGTCGGAGTCGGCGACGACCGAGTCGAGGCCATCCTGACCAACCGGGGTCGTGCCCTCCACGAGGCGCGGGGTGCGCCCGGCGCGCGTGATGACGTAATCCGACAGGTTGATCGTGCGCGAGGTACCCGCGTCCATCTCGATCGGCAGGTTCGCCGAGCTCAGGAAGGGCGCGGTCGAATCACGACCGGGCACGCGCACGACAGCCGAGTTCGTCAGGTCGTCGCGATCCTTGATCGTGTAGACGACCAGGCGCGTCGCGTCGCTGACGGGGATGAGCAGGGTGGAACCGCTGACGGTCACGCCAGCATCAGAGGTGCTGACGGTCAGCTCGTCGACGCTGCCGTCGGGGTCCTCGTCGTTATCCAAGACGTTGACGACCACGGCGGAACCGTCGGAGGGCAGCTCGTCGTAGCCCACGAAATCATCGCGGGCGATGGGGGCCTTGAGGGGCGCGTCATCCTGGACGTAGACCGTCAGGGTGCCGCGCGCGACCCCGCCGCGCCCGTCGCTCACCGTGTAGGACACGAGGTAGGTACCGGCCTGCGCGGGCGTGTGCACCTGGACGGTCGTGCCCGAACGCACCTGGGGATCCAGCGCGGGCGTGGCCGTCTCCAGGCTGTCCTTCTCAAGGGTCAGCGAATCACCGTCCGGGTCAAGGTCATTCGACAGGACGTTGACGGTCACCATGCGGTCGGGGCGCGTCAGGACCGTGTCGGGCACGGCCACCGGATTCTGGTTGAGCGAAGGAGCCGCGGTCACGGCCACTCGGATGTGGCCCGAGGCACGGGCGCCCTGGCGGTCCTCGACCGTGTAGGTGAAGGTATCGGTCCCGGACGCCGCAGCGTTAGGCGTGTACTCGATCCACGTGGCATGCGCGGTCGCGCTGCCCTTCTGCGGCGAGGTTTCGAGGCTGCGCAGGACCACCGAATCGCCGTCCGGGTCGATGCCGTCGAGCGGGACGGGGATGCGCACGCTCTGGCCGGCCGTGGCCCAGGCGGTGATGTCGCGCGGGCGCGGCGCCTGGTTGGAGTCCGAGGCAGCCAGGATCTCGAAGGTGACCGTGCTCGAGGCCCGGTTGCCGGCCGAATCGATGACCGAGTAGGTGACCTCCATCACGCCGGGAGTGTTTCCGGCCTCGAGACGGACCTGGTTACCCGTCACGAAAGGCGTGCCCAGCGCGTTGGTTCGGTCGTATTCGAGGGTCGACTCCACCTGAAGGTTCAGGCCAGCCGGGGAACGGTCGTTCGCCAGGACGGAGACCGTGCCCACGTCGCCCACGCGGACCTTCGCGCGGTCCGGCTTGAGGATCGGCGGCAGGTCGGTGCGATCCGAGGCGCCGGGAATAACGGTCACCTCGGCGCTCGCGCTGCCCTGACCGTTGGAGATCGTGTAGGAGAAGGAGACGGTCTTGTCCAGGCCGGAGGGCGCGGTCACGCGCAGGAGGTGGCGGTCGATAAGCGCAACCTCGAGGCCGGGGACGGCCGTGGAGTCAATCGACGTGATCGCCAGGACGCCACCCATCGGGTCGAAGTCGTTGGTCAGCGGCGCGACCAGCACGGACCCTCCCTGCGGCAGGACGGCCGTGTCGTTCTCGGCGACGGGAGGCGCGGCGTTCGGCTCGATGACCTCGACGCGCACGATGCCCAGCGTCGTCGCGGTGCCATCGGACACCGTGTAGGCAAAGGAGTACGAACCCGGCGACGAGGCCATGAAATCGATGGTCCCGCGCTCCAGATCCGGCGTGATCGAGGCGCCCGAGGGCGCGCCGGACACCGCGGCCAGCGTCAGCGGGTCGCCGTTGGGGTCCGTGTCGTTCTTGAGCGGGTCAAGCGTGACGTTTTGGCCCGGGTGAGCCTGGAACAGGTCGCCGTTCGCCGTGGGCGGCAGGTTGCCCGCCTCCTGGACGTTGACGATGAGCTCGCCGCGCGTCTCGCCGCCCTGATCGTCAGCGACGGTCAGAACGACGGTCTTCGGGCCGGCCGCGCCGCCCTCCTCGTTAATCGTCAGCGAACCATCCTCCATGAAGGACACGCTCAGGCCCTCGGGGGCCTCCGCGTTCTTCAAGTAGATCGGGTCACCGTCGGGGTCGCGCCAGTCGGATAGCGCCTGGTACTGAATCTGCGCGCCGGCGCCGATCTTGACCGAGGACGCGCGCAGCTGCACGGGGGCCTCGTTCTGCCCGTAGGGATGGATCGTCACCTGCACCCGGGCGGATGCGGTCGCACTCCCGTCCGAGGCATCGTAGGAGAAGGACGTCGAACCCGTTTGATCCGCGCTCACATCCGAAATCTGTAGGGCGCGGCCCGAACGCGCGACGGACACGGCCCCCCACCCGGGCTGGGTCGTCGGCTTCGCCGTCAGCACGTCGCCGTCAATGTCGGAGTCGTTGTCCAGGACGGGCAGGATCGTCGAGCGTCCCGGGCGGATACCGAATTCGTCATCCACGGCCTCGGGCGGCGTGTTCTCCTCGCGCTGCTCGGGGTCGGCGATTTCGTTGGTGAGCTCGGGGTTGTCCTTCTCATCCTCGGACTGCTCGAGCTGGTTCTCGACCTCTTCCCAGTTGTCCATGAGGACCATGTTCGCGTCGGGCAGCCACACGCTGCCCTGGGCGACGTCGTTGAGGACGATGGCCTTGCGGTTCGTGCGGAAGACGACCTCGCGGGCGCTCGTCAGCGTGTCAACGACCATCTGCTTGTTGTTGGCGGGGTCGTCGCACGAGCGCACGTACGCGCCCGAGCCCATCCACGCGCCGTAGGAGCAGCCCTCGTGACGCACGGGCTGGGCGGGCGTGCCGCTGGGGGCACCCTCGGCCGCGGGGGTGATCGTGGGGGCGGAGCCCTTCAGGGGAACCTTCACGAGGGACGAGGCCGTGGCCAGGAGCACGGAATCGGCCTTGGGACCGGCCTGCTGGAGGACGCCGCCCTCCTCCACGCCTGCGGCGCTGAGGTTGAGCGTCCTGCCGCCGGGCAGGAAGAGGGTGTTGGAGGAGGAGTCGAGGGCGACGACCTGGTCGCCGACAACCGTCAAGGACAGCTGGGCACCCTCGGGGATGCCGTCGATCCGTGAGGTCTTCGCTTGATCGACGGCACCCTGTCGCTTAACAGTCGTTAGGGAACCGGATCCGGACAGTGCGTAGACCGTCCCGTCCATGCCGGTGACAAACGCGCTCGCGCCCATGTTCGAGGCCACGGCGGCATTGTCAGATAGGTTCGTCGGGCTCGGGCTAAGCGCGGAGGTGGTCCACAGTGTGCCATCCGCCGCATTTAGGACACCGAGGACGTCTCCGCCCTGCATCGCAACCGAGCCACTGGGCAGCGCCGTGGGGGATCCCAGAGCGACCTGAGTAACATTGACCGGGGCAACAGTAAGCGAGGTTAGATCGGACACAGTGACGGTTTCGGCGGCCTGCCCGACGTCGAAGTTGGTAGCCTCGGTGCGCAGCGCGCCGTCAAGGATGCGCGCCTCGTAGTCCAGGTGCCCAACGAGCTGTTTGGACTTATTTGTCACCCAAATCCCGCCATCGTTGACGTTCACTTGCGTGACTTCGGCACCCTTATAGATAACACCCGCGACACAGAGCGCAACGACGACAAGCACGAGGACGAGCGCCGGCAGGCGTCGTCTCGCGCTGGTCAGCTTTCGGCGCGCACGAGTGTTCATAGACCCTCTCTCGATCAATCGACAATGCCTCGCAAATAGTATGACACGACTTCGCAAGGCGCCCATAGTTAATGAAAATCTATCAGAGTGAGCGTTACTTGACAACTAGAGAGCGGCCCGTCGTTGTGCGACGGGCCGCTCTCTCACAGCCGAGGGTTTGTCATCCCTCGACAATTGGCGAGTAAATCACTCTCCGTTGAAGGTGAACGTGCGCTCCTTACCCTCTCCAGCGACACCAACGGTGACAACCTGACCGGGTTGCAGTTCTCCGAAAAGGATCCGTTCGGACAGCGCATCCTCGATCTCACGCTGGATCGCGCGACGCAGCGGGCGCGCACCCAGAACCGGATCGAAGCCCACGTCCGCGAGCAGCTCGCGGGCCGCGTCCGTCAGCTGCAGGCGCATATCCTGCGCCTCCATACGCTTCGCCAGCTTCGCAATCATCAGGTCGACGATGCGCGCAATCTCAGGCTTGGTCAGCGGCGGGAACACGATCGTGTCGTCGACACGGTTGAGGAACTCCGGGCGGAAGTGCTGCTTGAGCTCCTCCGCAACCTTCGACTTCATACGGCCGTAGTCGTGCGTCGAGTTGTCCGCGGTCTGGAAGCCCGTGAGGACACCCTTGTTGATGTCGCGAGTACCCAGGTTCGTCGTCATGATAATGACGGTGTTCTTGAAGTCCACCTTGCGACCCTGCGAGTCCGTCAGGCGACCCTCCTCCAGGATCTGGAGCAGCGAGTTGAAGATATCCGGGTGAGCCTTCTCGACCTCGTCGAAGAGGACGACCGAGAACGGCTTGCGACGGACCTTCTCCGTGAGCTGGCCGCCCTCGTCGTAGCCGACGTAGCCGGGAGGGGCACCAAAGAGGCGCGAGGCCGTGTGCTTCTCCGAGAACTCGGACATATCCAGCTGGATGAGGGCGTCCTCGTCGCCGAAGAGGAACTCGGCGAGGGCCTTGGCCAGCTCGGTCTTACCCACACCGGTCGGGCCGGCGAAGATGAACGAGCCACCGGGACGGTTCGGATCCTTCAGACCCGAGCGCGTACGACGGATCGACTGGGCGAGAGCCTTGACGGCCTCGTCCTGGCCGATGACGCGCTTGTGCAGCTCGTCTTCCATCTTGAGCAGCTTCGCGGTCTCAGTCTGGGTGAGGCGCACGACCGGGATGCCGGTCGACATGGCCAGGACCTCGGCGATCTCCTGATCCCCGACCTCGGCGATCTCGTCGGACTCGCCGCCCTTCCAGGCCTCTTCCTTCGCCTTGCGCTCCTCGGACAGCTTCGACTCCTCGTCGCGCAGCGACGCGGCCTTCTCGAAGTCCTGATCGTCGATGGCCGCCTCCTTGTTGCGGCGCACCTCGGCGATCTTCTCGTCCAGCTCGCGCAGCTCCGGCGGCGCGGTCATGCGGCGGATGCGCAGGCGCGCACCGGCCTCGTCGACCAGGTCGATCGCCTTGTCGGGGAGGAAACGATCCGAGATGTAGCGGTCCGCCAGCTCGGCGGCAGCCTGGATCGCAGCGTCCGTGATGATGACGCGGTGGTGCGCCTCGTAGCGGTCGCGCAGACCCTTGAGGATCTCCACCGTCTCATCGACGCTGGGCTCCTCGACCTTCACCGGCTGGAAGCGGCGCTCGAGGGCCGCGTCCTTCTCAATGTACTTGCGGTACTCGTCGTTCGTGGTGGCACCGATCGTCTGGAGCTCGCCGCGCGCCAGCATGGGCTTGAGCATCTGGGCGGCGTCGATCGAGCCCTCTGCGGCACCCGCACCCACGAGGGTGTGGATCTCGTCGATGAACAGAATGATGTCGCCGCGCGTGCGGATCTCCTTGAGGACCTTCTTCAGGCGCTCCTCGAAGTCGCCGCGGTAGCGCGAGCCGGCGACCAGCGAGCCCATGTCGAGGCTGTAGATCTGCTTGTCCTTGATGGTCTCGGGCACGTCGCCGTGAACGATCGCCTGGGCGAGGCCCTCGACGACCGCGGTCTTACCGACGCCGGGCTCACCGATCAGGACCGGGTTGTTCTTCGTGCGGCGCGACAGGACCTGCATGACGCGCTCCATCTCGACGCGGCGGCCGATGACGGGGTCCAGCTTGTT
>ERZ1699253.113-NODE-113-length-14726-cov-2.717857_pt1 | contig 14726 bp, 10 predicted proteins | sample MGYA00581517_ERZ1699253 | MGnify/ENA primary metagenome ERZ1699253 (study PRJEB42319, sample SAMD00040304) | human oral metagenome | material: saliva | host: Homo sapiens | study: EMG produced TPA metagenomics assembly of PRJDB4115 data set (Metgenomic analysis of... | reverse complement strand
TTGCAGGGTTATGTAAAGCCTAGAAGCTAGTGAGAGTAAAGACTTTTTAGTTAGAAAGGATGGTAGGGGAGATGCAAATTCTACCAGCAATTGATATTAAGGATGGACAGGCTGTTCGTCTCTTTAAAGGAGATTTCAACCAACAAACCGTTGTCAATCCAGATGTTATTGAGCAGGCAAAGACCTTTAAAGATGCGGGCATTCAATTTATTCATGTCGTCGACTTGGACGGTGCCCTAGATGGTCGTGCCACTAACCGTGCCTTGATTGCAGAGGTCAAGAAGGTTTCTGGACTTGGCATCGAAGTTGGTGGCGGTATCCGTACCTTGGAGCAGATTCGTGACTATTTGGAAGTTGGCATCGACCGTATCATTATCGGTTCAATGGCCGTTAAAAATCCTGACTTCGTTCGAGCAGCTTTAGAGGAATTTGGTGCCGATAAAATTGTCGTGGGTATTGATGCCAAGGCAGGGTTTGTCGCTACCGAAGGTTGGTTGGAAACAAGCAATGTAGACTACATCACCTTGGCCAAGGAAATGGAAAAGATGGGCGTAACCCTCTTTGTCTATACAGATGTTGATCGAGATGGCACACTGACAGGACCCAATCTTGATCACTACAAACGTTTGGTATCTGAACTCACGACCGCCAAAGTCATTGCTTCAGGTGGGATTGCAGAAGTAGCTGACTTAGATCACCTAGAAGAGATTGGTGTGGCAGGAACCATTGTTGGCAAAGCCTACTATAACGGCAATATCACATTAGACCAGCTCAAGTCTTTCGGAGGTTAATATGCTTAAAAAACGTATTATTCCTTGTTTGGATGTCAAGGATGGCCGTGTCGTCAAGGGGGTCAATTTTGTGAATCTGACAGATGTTGGAGATCCTGTTGATTCTGCGCGTGCTTACTATGAGGCTGGTTGTGACGAACTTGTTTTCTTGGACATCACAGCGACTTCAGACAATCGTGAAACAACGGTTGACATGGTGCGCCGTGTTGCCGATCAGGTTTTTATTCCTTTCACGGTTGGGGGTGGTATCCGTTCAGTTGAAGACATGAACAAGATGCTCAAAGCCGGTGCTGACAAGGTTGCCGTCAATTCCTCAGCCCTTGCCAATCCCCAACTAATCGCTGATTGTGCTCAAAAATTTGGGAATCAGTGTGTAGTGGCTGCGATTGATGCCAAAAAGATGGCTGATGGGAGCTGGCATGTTTTTGTGGCTGGTGGCCGTAAGGATACAGGTAGGGACCTTATCCAATGGGCTCAAGAAGTCGTCGCCCTGGGGGCTGGAGAAATTCTCTTAACTAGCATGGACAAGGACGGCACTAAGTCTGGTTTTGACTTAGAAATGCTCAATCGTGTGGCGGAGGTCGTTGATGTTCCAATCATTGCATCTGGAGGTGCAGGAAATATTGAGGATATTGTAGAAGTCTTTGAAAAGACAACAGCAACGGGTGCTCTGGCAGCCTCTATTTTCCACTTTGGTGAGGTAAATATAGGCGAAACCAAACAAGTCTTGGTAGATGCAGGAATCGAGGTGAGACAATGACAGAGGTTAAACTTGATTTTGACAAACAAGGCGGACTGGTACCAGTCATTGTGACAGATTACAAGACGGGACAGGTGCTCATGTTGGCCTATATGAATGAGCTGTCCTATCAGTTAACCCTTGAGACCAAACAAATGCATTACTGGAGCCGTTCCAGAAATGAGCTTTGGCATAAGGGAGCCACATCTGGCCATTTCCAACATGTCAAAAGCATCAAGACAGATTGTGATCAGGACACCCTGCTTATCGCTGTGGAACAAGAAGGAGCAGCCTGCCATACAGGAGCCTACAGCTGTTTCTTTACGGATATATATGATGACAATCAAGATAGATAGGAGTAGCTATGTTAGAAACACTTTATAGGGAAGCCTTAGATCGTAAAAAAAATCCCAAAGAAGGGTCTTATACCAATTACCTTTTTGACAAGGGTCTAGACAAGATTCTTAAAAAAGTTGGCGAAGAAGCAACAGAAGTTGTGATCGGAGCTAAAAATGCTGATAAAGAAGAAATTGCCAACGAGACAGCAGACGTCCTTTATCACCTAGCAGTCATGCTCGTTGAAACAGGGGTTAGCCCTGAAGACGTTGAAGCTGTTCTTAAAGCCCGTCAAGGCAAACAAAGCAATGTCCATGACCGAAAAGAAGTAACGGATTATTAAGGATTATATCAATCGATTTGAACTACGATGAAAAGACTGAAGTGATATTCAGGCTTTTTTGCTGGATACATCCTAATCTTTTATCCTTCTAACTACCATAAGAAAGCGCTTTAAAATGCTATAATAGGAGTGAAGAAAGCTCGTTTTATTTGAAGGATTTGGTGTGCTTATTTATACAAATCATTGAGGAAAGGAAGGATGTCCTATGAAGAAAAATACTCCTAATATTTTAAAGCTTTCTTGCTTAGCTATTCTCCTCCTCTGTTCTAGTCTTTTAGTTGGTTGCACAGTGCTACTTCCAATTACTTACTCAAAAGCCAGGGAAAAAACGCAAAAAATCTTGGCTCATAATGGTTTTAAGGGAAAGGTCGAAGTTAAGCATATCAAAAAGGTGTTTCTAGATAGTGCAGGCATTTATGTCTATTATACCTATTCAGAGAAAACCTACGATAATCAACCCATAATATTAGATGGAAAAATTACATTTCAACTGGACTGGACAGTTTATAGTGAAGAATATCTGACTCCTGGCCTTTACTCGGAAACCTATTTACAACAAAAATCTGTAAAAAAAGAAGAGCAAAAACTCTTTAAGGAGCTTAAAAAGCAATCTTTAGGCCTTGATATCGAAAATTTCTCTTTCAAAGATAATACACTGATAGATCAAGAGGCTGGTAATCGTCGAAAACATTTAGCTGAAGAAAACCGTAAAAATGGCAAGCATGATTTTTATGGGTATTATCAAATTCCTTATCAAACAATGATTGATGAACATATTGTTACTATGTCAATAAGAGTAAGTGATACAGAAAATACTAGTAAGAAAGATTTAGAAGAGGCAGCGAAGAAACTGGATGCTAGCAAGCTACCAGACGGAGAGTACGAGTTTTATTATTTCACAACTGATAAAGAAAATTCCGCTAACTATGACAATTCTGGATATATTGGCTATACCTTTAACATACAAGATGGTAAGGTTATCCAAGATGACGATGATTAGATGATACTTTGATTCCTGCGATAATTTCGCACTCCATACTGGCGGCATAGAAGTATAGGCTATAGCTAAGTGAAAATATTAACCTCAAAATATGCAAAAACATCTCCGATAATTTTCGGAGATGTTTTTTGTCTTACAAATTCTTTTTCTTTTTAGCTTTTTTGGTTAGAGCCAGGTCACAATTTTCAATGCTTGAGATAAGGTGATTAGTCAATTGGAAGTCGTCCACTTGGGGATTCAAGTCCACTTCGTAGACCAGTTGCATGGTCTCGCCTCCACCTGTGGTGTTAAGGGAAATCAAGTCACATTCACTTGTGCAATTGAGCAAGGTTTTAGTGATTTTTTGATCAATCAGGTCTTGGTAGGAGACGTTAATGGTCAGGAGTCTACGACGTTGTTTGTCGGTACGACTTTGACGATTTTCCAAAAGAAGCCAAACAGCCAAAAGGAAGATGGTAAAGAGGACAGCCAGTAAGAGATAGCCTGTCCCAGATGCCAGACCAATAATCATGGCCATAAAGACGGCGATTAGCTCTCTGGAACCACTAGTCGCTGAACGAAAACGAATGAGACTAAAGGTCCCTGCCACGGCGATAGAGGTCCCCAAACTGCCATTGACAAGGAAGATAACTAGGGTCATCAAACATGGAAGTAGGGTCAAACTAATGACAAATTCTCGGGTGTATAGGGTTCGGTATTTGTAAGTCCAGGTTAGAGCCAAGCCTAAAATAAGACTGACCAGTAAGGCCAGCATGAGTTGAAGGGGACTAGCGGTTGCGGTCGCATCATTAAAGATAGAATTGAAGAGATTAGACATAGGCGGCAGCTCCTTTTTCTTGTGCTGGACGTGGTCCGTAGTCTAGACCTTGAGATTTATGGTAGGCACAGCTGTATTTTGAGAATTTTTGCTCTTCCAAACCATGTTTGTCTAAGATAGCTTGAAGCCAGTCTGGTTTTTGCCCAGGTGCCTTGATTTCCATGATAATCGTATCTTCATCTAGAAGGGGAGAACCATGATTTCCCTTAAAGAGACTGACGTCTTCATCACGGTAAGTCAGATTTTGGTCAAGGGTAACACGTACTTTATTGTAGGCATAGCCTTCGATAGTCTCTTTTTCTTTCATCGAAAAACGGTCGTAGTAGATATACATACGAGGTTTGAGCCCCTCATCGTAGCGTTGACGTAAGTGGTGAATATCCTGTAAGAGCTGGCGGTCAGTGATTTGACCATGGTTCTTACCATCTGTCATCAAGTTAGTGATGGCAAGCGGAGTTGAAACGAGACGAAACTTATGGCCGATTCCTTCATCATCTTTGGCTTTTACCTCTAAAAAGACCTTACTATCAATTTTGGGATTGGCTAGGTAGGTACGCATGCGGATTTTCTCTTGACGGTGATTACCATCTAGGGCATCTTGGATGACGTCGAAATTATCCGTATCAAAGTAAATATTTGAAATGGTAGAAGTCGGATAATCGTCCTCCACTAAATACTCCTTAAGATCAGCGAGCAGGTCTTCAAGATTGTCCTTTGAGACCACATATTTTGTTTCAATACGTTTAAAACGTGTTTCCAATTGTTTAACCATGAAAAACTCCTTTTTTAGATAAGATACAAAGCCGTAAAGCAACTCCCAGGAAAATAGGGGGACCAGCCGCAGGAGTTTATCTCCAAGCAGGGCCCATCTTTTTCCCCCGAGTTGTAGGCGTGTTCAATTAAATAAGATACAAAGCCGTCAATTCAAGATTTGGCTTTTATTTTTTAGTAGAAAATTAAGTTGAGAGCAAAAGTACTACTATACAAAGTATTCATTTGCTCGCCTATTAGTCTATGGGACTTTTCTGAAAGAAGTCCTAAGCCAAACTTTCACCAAACTTAACTTAAGATAAATTTTAGTTAACCTTTAGAAATGTTTTAGGTAAGTCCCGTAAACTGTAATCATCCAAACGAACACGAGAGGAAATAATATGAAATCAAAAAAACTAAAAAAATGGACGACTTTATTAACTTGTGCGACTGCCCTAACAGTCATGACAGCTTGTAGCCAATCAAGCAGTCAGTCAACTGGGACGACGTCAAGCACGACATCAAAAACAAGTGCTGTAACAGCAACGACCAGTAAGAAAACAAATAAGAACAACAACAGCAACTATTTTACTTCTAAAGATTCTGATACCTCTTATAACGAAAGCTCAGCTACTAAGATTAAGTTATCAGGCTCATCTGCGGATGTTTCAGGTGATGGTGCAGCCCTATCAGGTTCAACTGTAACCATCTCCAAAGCTGGGACCTACGTCATTTCAGGAAAATCCGACGGTGTGCAAATCAAGGTAGACGTTGGTGATTCAGACGATGTCCATATTGTTTTAGATGGCGTTACCATGACAAATACAAATGCAGCAATCAACGCCACAAAAGCTGGTCATGTCTATCTAACACTTAAAGATGGCACTACAAACACACTTTCTGATTCAAGTTCTAATAGTGATGAAGATGCGGATGCTGTGATTTTTTCTAAAGGAGATTTGACCATTAATGGTTCAGGTACCCTAAATATTAATGCCAAGAAAAACAACGGTATTAAAGCCAATGACAGCCTTCATATGACTGGCGGTACCTATAAGATTTCCTCAGTCGGTGATGCCTTCAATGTCAACGATGAACTCAACATCACAGGAACAACTATGACCATTGAAGCGGAAGAAGATGGTGTTAAGGTTGACAATGATGACGACACCTCAGTAGGTACAATGTATCTGTCTGACAACACCATGACCATCAAGGCTGGTGATGACGGTATTCATGCGTCAGGGGACATGATTATTGATAGTGGTACTTACAAGGTTGAAAAATCAACTGAAGGTATCGAAGGTAAATCTGTGACCATCAATGGCGGAGACATCGATGTCTATGCAACGGATGATGGTGTCAATGCGGCCAATGCTAATGCCAGTCAAAGTGAGATTTTCTTCAAGATGACCGGTGGAACCCTAAATGTTGAGGTTGGCGAGGGCGATACCGACCCAATCGATTCTAATGGCGATATTATTGTATCGGGTGGAACGATCAATTTGACTGGTCAGTCTGGCTTTGACTTTGATGGTTCAGCGACCTATACCGGTGGTGACATTACTATCAATGGTGAAAAACAAACAAAGATTGAAAACTCAATGCCTGGCGGCGGTGGTCCCCAAGGTGGTGGGCAACCAGGTGGCTTTGGAGGAGGTCACTAAAGAGTCATAGGATGAAACAGAAAGGAAGTGCCTATGTATATTATTATTCCAGCTTATGAACCAGACAAACGCCTGATTCAGGTGGTTCAAGATATTACCATAAAACTCCCTAAATCCCGTATTATTGTTGTTAATGATGGGAGTGGCCCAGGCTATAATGACTATTACGACGAAACGGCTTTTATTGGAGCGACTGTCCTTACCCATCCTGTTAATAAAGGAAAAGGAGCTGCTCTCAAAACTGCCTTTGCTCACATTCAAGAAGAAGTAGTCAGTCAGCACCTTTCGGCGCAACCTATTGTCACAGTTGACAGTGACGGTCAGCATCTGATTAAGGATATTGTCCGTGTGGCCAAGGCAACCGAGGAAAATCCAAGTCATCTTGTCTTGGGTGCGCGTGCCTTTGTTGGTAAGGTGCCAGCACGTAGCCGCTTTGGGAATAAGGTGACTGCTGGACTTTTCCGTCTAGTAACTGGCCAGAAAGTCACAGATACTCAGACAGGGCTTCGAGGCATGTCAACTGACCTGGTTCCATGGCTTCTTAATCTGGATGGCAATCGTTTTGAGTACGAGTTTAATATGTTGCTTGAAGCCAAAAAGTCAGGCCACCAAATCTCTGAAGTCCCTATCGAGACCGTTTATCTGGGGGAAAATAAAAGTTCGCACTTTCGGCCCATTCGTGATTCCATCCGTATTTACAGCCCTTTTTTAAAGTTCTCTGGCACGGCCGTCTTGGCCTCAGTCATTGATGCAACAGCCTTATTTGTGCTCTTTGCCTTGACGAAGAATCTGCTCCTTTCGGTCGTGCTAGCTCGTGTGATTTCGGCTTCCAGCCAGTGTCTACTGAACGCCAATGTGGTCTTTAATTCGACAAGCTCCCTCTTTAGATCGAGTGTTCGCTACTTTATGTTGGTCCTGGTCCTCTTGGCCTGTAACTATTTCTTACTTAGTAGTCTAGTTGCTATTGGTTTAGGCTTGGTTCTGGCAAAACTAGTTACAGAAACCTTGCTCTTTTTAGTTAGCTACAGGGTCCAACATAATGTGGTTTTTGCTTAATAGCTGACTTGAAAATCGCTAACTGATTGAATAGAGATAGTTTTTTTACCTCTAAAAATTTTCCTAAAAATATAGAAAAAACTACCGTTTTCGACATTCGGTAGTTTTTAATGATTGTCAAAATGTTTTTCAATTTACATTATGATTAAAAATTGAAATGACTTGATAAAGACTCGAAAAGGCTGAAAAAAATATGCTATAATGAAATTGTTTGAATTATGTAGATTTCATTCAAACTAGGAAAATGAAAAGAGGACCTAAAATGGGAAAAAAGGTACATTATAAGCTTCACAAAGTTAAGAAGCAGTGGGTGACGATTGCCGTCACTTCGGCAGCACTTGCCTCTATCGTAGGTGGCGCTACAGTTGCCAATCAAAAGGTTTCAGCTGATGAAACAACTCAACCAGTTGCCTCTACGACAGCTGAAAGCGATGTTGTCGTTGAAACGCATGAAGTAGCCGCTCCTGCAGCAACTGCTACGACAGATGCGACAGCAACAACAAATGATAAGGCTGCTGATGCTGCAACAGTCGAAACTCCTGCGGCAGCAACCACTGCAGCAGATACAACTACTAATACTGCAACACCAGCAACAACTGATCGTGCAGCAGTAGCAAATGGTGCGACAACAGAAACACCAGCTGCAACAGCGACAGATACAACGCTTACAGTAGCTGAAAAACCAAAATCTGGTGTTACTGAAAAAGAAGAAACAGCAGCGCTCTCTTTGAACAACATCAAACAAGTTGATGGTAAATACTATTATGTCAAAGAAGATGGTTCATACAAAACAAATTTTGCTGTTTCAGTTAATGGCCAGTTGCTTTACTTCGGTAAAGACGGTGCTTTGACAAGCACATCAACACACTCATTCACACCAGGTACAACTAATCTAGTTGATGCTTTTTCTTCACATAACCGTGCTTACGATTCTAAGAAGGAAAGCTTCGAGTTGGTAGATGGGTACTTGACACCAAACAGCTGGTACCGTCCAGTCACTATTTTGGAAAATGGTGAAAAATGGCGTGTGTCAACTGAGAAAGATTTCCGTCCACTTTTGATGGCATGGTGGCCTGATGTAGATACACAAGTAGCCTACCTCAATACTTTCTCTAAACACTTTAATCTTAACGCAACTTATTCAACCAGCCAAAGTCAATCTGAATTGAATGCAGCTGCTAAGACAATTCAAATTAAGATTGAACAAGAAATTTCAGCTAAAAAATCAACTGAATGGCTTCGTCAAGCAATTGAGTCTTTTGTAAAAGAACAAGACCAGTGGAATACTACAACTGAAAACTATACCCTTGCTGACCACCTTCAAGGGGGAGCTCTTCTTTATGTCAATAATGACAAGACACCTTGGGCAAATTCTGATTACCGTTTGCTTAACCGTACACCAAGTAACCAAGATGGTTCTCTAAATGGTACAGGAAGATACTTGGGTGGTTATGAATTCCTACTTGCCAATGACGTTGATAACTCAAACCCAGTTGTGCAAGCTGAGCAGTTGAACCAAATTCACTATCTTGTGAACTGGGGATCAATTGTTATGGGTGATAAGGATGCTAACTTTGATGGTATCCGTGTTGATGCAGTTGATAATGTCGATGCAGACCTTCTCCAAGTTTATACAAACTACTTCCGTGCAGCCTTTGGTGTGGATAAATCTGAAGCAAATGCACTTGCTCACATTTCTATCCTTGAAGCTTGGGATTTAAATGATAATGCTTATAATCAAAAACATGATGGTGCAGCCCTTGCCATGGATAATAACCTTCGTTATGCAATTATGGGTGCACTTTATGGATCTGGATCTTCATTGAAAGATTTGATTACTAGCAGTTTGACAGACCGTACAAATAATAGTAAGTATGGAGATACACAAGCTAACTATATCTTTGCGCGTGCTCATGATAACCTTGTTCAAGATATCATTCGTGATATTGTTCAAAAAGAAATCAATCCAAAATCAGATGGTTATACCATGACTGATGCTGAATTGAAACGTGCCTTTGAAATCTATAATGAAGATATGAAGAAGGCAGAAAAACGTTATACTATTAACAATATTCCAGCCGCCTATGCTTTGATTCTTCAAAATATGGAGCAGGTAACTCGTGTTTATTATGGAGATCTTTATACGGATAACGGCCAATATATGGCTACCAAGTCTCCTTACTATGATGCTATCACAACACTCTTGAAGAACCGTATGAAATATGTTTCAGGTGGACAATCGATGAAAGTCGACATGTTCAATGGAAAAGAAATCTTGTCATCTGTTCGTTACGGTAAAGATATTATGACTGCTGACCAAACTACGGGTGTAGCAGAAACAAGTAAACATTCTGGTATGTTGACCCTTATTGCCAATAATCAGGATTTCTCATTGGGTGATGGTACTTTGAAAGTTAACATGGGTAAACTTCATGCTAACCAAGCCTACCGTCCATTACTTCTTGGTACTGATAAGGGAATTGTCACTTACGAAAATGATGCAGCAGCAGCTGGAAAAATTAAATACACTGATGCTGAAGGAAACTTGTCTTTCAGTGGAGATGAAATCAAGGGGTATCGAACTGTTGATATGAGAGGTTATCTTGGTGTTTGGGTACCAGTAGGTGCGCCTGATAACCAAGATATCCGCGTTAAAGGTTCAGATAAGAAACTTGACAAGACATTTTCTGCTACTGAAGCATTGGACTCACAAGTTATCTATGAAGGTTTCTCAAACTTCCAAGATTTTGTTGAAAAAGATAGCCAATATACTAATAAATTGATTGCAGAAAACGCAGAACTCTTCAAGTCATGGGGAATCACATCATTCGAGATGGCTCCTCAATTTGTATCGGCTGATGACCGTACCTTCCTTGATTCTGTTATCCAAAATGGCTATGCCTTTACTGACCGATATGACCTTGCCATGAGTAAGAATAACAAATATGGTTCTAAAGAAGATCTTCGTGATGCACTTAAGGCGCTTCACAAGCAAGGTATTCAAGCAATTGCTGACTGGGTTCCAGATCAACTTTACCAATTGCCAGGACAAGAAGTTGTAACAGCAACACGTGCAAATAGTTATGGTACTCCAAAGGCCAATGCTTATATCAATAACACTTTATATGTTGCAAATTCTAAATCATCAGGTAAGGACTTCCAAGCTCAATATGGTGGTGAGTTCCTTGATGAGCTCCAAAAGAAATATCCACAGTTGTTTGAAGATGTGATGATATCAACTGGTAAGAAGATTGATCCATCTGTTAAAATCAAGCAATGGTCTGCTAAGTACATGAATGGTACTAATATCCTTGGTCGTGGTAATCGTTATGTTCTCAGTAACGATGCTACTGGTCGCTATTATCAAGTTACTGATAATGGCATCTTCTTGCCAAAACCTTTGACAGACCAAGGTGGTAAGACAGGTTTCTACTATGATGGTAAGGGTATGGCCTACTTTGATAATAGTGGTTTCCAAGCTAAGAATGCTTTCATTAAATATGCTGGAAATTACTATTACTTCGATAAAGAAGGTTATATGTTGACTGGTCGTCAAGATATCGATGGTAAGACTTATTTCTTCTTGCCAAATGGTGTACAGCTTCGTGATTCTATTTATCAACAAGATGGTAAATATTATTACTTTGGTAGCTTTGGTGAGCAATACAAAGATGGTTACTTTGTATTCGATGTACCGAAAGAAGGTACTTCAGAAACAGAAGCTAAATTCCGTTATTTCTCACCAACTGGAGAAATGGCTGTTGGCTTGACTTATGCTGGTGGAGGATTGCAATACTTTGATGAAAATGGCTTCCAAGCTAAAGGTACTAAGTATGTGACTCCAGACGGAAAACTCTACTTCTTTGATAAAAATTCAGGTAATGCCTACACAAATCGTTGGGCAGAAATCGATGGTATCTGGTATGAATTCAACGATCAAGGCTATGCACAAGCTAAGAAGGGTGAATTCTACACAACAGATGGCTCAACATGGTTCTACCGTGATGCAGCTGGTAAAAATGTGACAGGTGCCCTTACTTTGGACGGTCACGACTATTACTTCCGTGCAAATGGTGCCCAAGTTAAAGGTGAATTTGTTACTGAAAATGGCAAGATTAGCTACTACACTGTAGATAATGGTTACAAGGTTAAAGACAAGTTCTTCGAAGTGAACGGCAAGTGGTACCATGCTGATAAGGATGGTAACCTCGCTACAGGTCGTCAAACGATTGACCACCTTAACTATTACTTCAATGCTGATGGAAGCCAAGTCAAATCTGATTTCTTCACTCTTGATGGTGGTAAGACATGGTACTACGCCAAAGATAATGGTGAAATCGTGACAGGTGCCTATAGTGTTGGTGGTAAAAACTATTACTTCAAAGAAGATGGTAGTCAAGTCAAAGGCGACTTTGTTAAGAATGCTGACGGATCACTTTCTTACTATGACAAAGATTCAGGTGAGCGTCTCAATAACCGTTTCTTGACAACTGGTAACAATGTTTGGTACTACTTCAAAGATGGTAAGGCTGTAACAGGACGCCAAAATATCGATGGTAAAGAATATTACTTTGATAATTTGGGACGTCAAGTTAAAGGTAGCCCAATCAGCACACCAAAAGGAGTAGAATACTACGAATCAGTTCTTGGAGAACGTGTGACAAACACATGGATTACTTTCCAAGACGGTACGACTGTCTTCTTCGATGAAAATGGTTATGCTGATTTTGATAAATAAATAATCAATCAATCTAATCTTAATCTGAGAGATTAAGTGAAAAACGATATGATTTGACATGAATTTATAGGTGAAATTTCTTGAAAACGAGAATCGTTTAAAGAAATTTTGCCTTTTTATGCTCCTTAAAGAAAAAATCTGACAAATATCAATTTTGAGTCAGAATCATTGTAAAAGCTATTGTATCAAGGACTTTGGCGGCTTTTATGAAAAAATAGTTTTAGTTATCAAATGATATGAAAATGAGAATTGAAAACCTATGAAATAGGTGTGTTACAAAGTTTTTCTAATATTAATGTTATGTAACATATATTTTATAAAAAAATAATTAATTCGAGAAATAGTTAGAAAATAATGATATAATATAACTGTTTGAAATCGGATAGATTTCAGTCTGATTTTGACAAATAAAATCACGGGGAAAATTATAATGGAAAATAAGATACACTATAAGCTTCATAAAGTTAAGAAGCAATGGGTTACAATTGCAGTTGCTTCTGTAGCACTTGCTACTGTCTTGGGAGGATTGTCTGTAACAACATCTTCAGTTTCAGCGGATGAAACTCAAGATAAGACAGTAACTCAATCAAATTCAGGTACAACAGCTTCTTTAGTTACTTCTCCTGAAGCAACCAAAGAAGCCGATAAACGTACAAATACAAAAGAAGCAGATGTTTTAACACCTGCTAAAGAAACAAATGCTGTAGAAACAGCGACTACAACGAACACACAAGCAACAGCTGAAGCAGCTACAACAGCAACAACAGCTGATGTAGCAGTGGCAGCTGTTCCAAATAAAGAAGCAGTTGTGACAACAGATGCACCAGCTGTTACAACTGAAAAAGCAGAAGAACAACCAGCAACAGTGAAGGCTGAAGTTGTTAATACAGAAGTTAAGGCGCCAGAAGCTGCTTTGAAAGATTCAGAAGTAGAAGCTGCGCTTTCCTTGAAAAACATCAAAAACATTGATGGTAAATATTACTATGTTAATGAAGATGGTTCACACAAAGAAAACTTTGCCATTACTGTAAATGGTCAATTGCTTTACTTCGGTAAAGATGGTGCTCTTACAAGTTCATCAACATACTCTTTCACACCAGGAACAACAAATATTGTTGATGGTTTCTCAATAAATAACCGTGCCTACGATTCATCTGAAGCTAGCTTTGAATTGATTGATGGTTATTTGACTGCAGATAGCTGGTACCGTCCAGCTTCTATCATCAAAGATGGTGTAACTTGGCAAGCATCAACTGCAGAAGATTTCCGTCCACTTTTGATGGCTTGGTGGCCAAATGTAGATACACAAGTTAACTACTTGAACTACATGTCTAAAGTATTTAACTTGGATGCTAAATATTCAAGTACAGATAAGCAAGAAACTTTGAAAGTTGCTGCTAAGGACATTCAAATCAAGATTGAGCAAAAGATTCAGGCTGAAAAATCAACACAATGGTTGCGTGAAACTATCTCTGCCTTTGTTAAGACACAACCACAATGGAACAAAGAAACTGAAAACTACTCTAAAGGTGGCGGCGAAGATCACCTTCAAGGTGGTGCCCTTCTTTATGTGAATGATTCACGTACACCATGGGCGAATTCTGACTATCGTCGTTTGAACCGTACAGCAACTAACCAGACTGGTACAATTGATAAATCAATTCTTGATGAGCAATCAGATCCAAACCACATGGGTGGTTTCGACTTCTTGCTAGCTAATGACGTAGATTTGTCAAACCCAGTTGTTCAAGCAGAACAATTGAACCAAATCCACTACCTTATGAACTGGGGTTCAATCGTTATGGGTGACAAGGATGCTAACTTCGATGGTATCCGTGTCGACGCGGTAGATAATGTCGATGCAGACATGCTTCAACTCTACACAAACTACTTCCGTGAGTACTATGGTGTTAACAAATCTGAAGCAAACGCTCTTGCTCACATCTCAGTCCTTGAAGCATGGAGCCTTAATGACAACCACTACAATGACAAGACAGATGGCGCTGCGCTTGCTATGGAAAACAAACAACGTTTGGCTCTCCTCTTCTCATTGGCTAAACCAATCAAAGAACGTACACCAGCTGTAAGTCCTTTGTATAACAATACTTTCAACACGACACAACGTGATGAAAAGACTGATTGGATTAACAAAGATGGAAGCAAGGCCTATAACGAAGACAGAACAGTTAAACAGTCTACAATCGGTAAATATAACGAGAAATACGGAGATGCGTCAGGAAACTACGTCTTTATCCGTGCCCATGATAACAACGTTCAAGATATTATTGCTGAAATCATCAAGAAAGAAATCAATCCAAAATCAGATGGTTTCACGATCACTGATGCTGAAATGAAGCAAGCCTTTGAGATTTACAACAAAGACATGCTCAGCAGCGACAAAAAATATACGCTTAACAACATCCCAGCGGCTTACGCGGTTATGTTGCAAAACATGGAAACTATCACTCGTGTCTACTATGGAGACCTTT
>ERZ1699253.97-NODE-97-length-16224-cov-3.899733_pt1 | contig 16224 bp, 10 predicted proteins | sample MGYA00581517_ERZ1699253 | MGnify/ENA primary metagenome ERZ1699253 (study PRJEB42319, sample SAMD00040304) | human oral metagenome | material: saliva | host: Homo sapiens | study: EMG produced TPA metagenomics assembly of PRJDB4115 data set (Metgenomic analysis of... | reverse complement strand
CCGTTGGCGGTGGCGAATTTATGCGGCGGCGTGGTCGGAGCGCGCTTGGCAATACGCGGCGGAACTAAGCTGCTGCGTTACGGATTTATGTTGCTGCTGTGCCTGACTATTGGAAAGTTTGCTTGGGATTTATTGGGTTGATATCGAATGAAAAAAAGGCCGTCTGAAAGTTTCAGACGGCCTTTGCGTTTTACAGTTTAACCGAATGTTCGCGTGTTTCGTGGAACACGATATCCGGCCAGCGTTCTTGTGTCAGATTTAAGTTTACGCGGTTAGGCGCGAGGTAGGCGAGGTTGCCGCCTGCGTCTATCGACAGATTGCCTGCATTGGCTTTTTCAAACTCCGCCAGCTTTTTCTTGTCTTCGCACGATACCCAGCGCGCCGACCAGATGGATGCGCTGTCGAACACGGCTTCTACGCCGTATTCGTTGGCGAGGCGCGAGGTAACGACTTCAAACTGCAACACGCCGACCGCGCCCAAAATCAAATCTGCGCCGCTCATCGGTTTGAAAACCTGTACCGCGCCTTCTTCGCCAAGCTGTTGCAAACCTTTTTGCAGTTGCTTGATTTTCAGCGGGTTTTTAATGCGTACGCTGCGGAATAGTTCGGGCGCGAAGAATGGGATGCCGGTAAATGCCAGTTGTTCGCCTTCGGAGAAGCTGTCGCCGATTTGGATGTTGCCGTGGTTCGGGATGCCGATGATGTCGCCCGCGTAGGCTTCTTCCACCAGCTCGCGATCGTGCGACATGAAGGTTACCACGCTGGAGGCGGCGATTTCGCGGTTGATGCGCAGGTGTTTCATCTTCATACCGCGCTCGAATTTACCGGAGCAGACGCGCAAGAAGGCGATACGGTCGCGGTGTTTCGGGTCCATATTGGCTTGGATTTTGAAGATAAATCCGGAGAATTTCGGCTCGTCCGGCTCGACCATGCGCACGGTCGCGTCACGCGGTTTCGGCGCAGGCGCCCATTCAATCAATGAATTGAGGATTTCCTGAATACCGAAATTGTTAATCGCCGAGCCGAAGAACACGGGCGTGAGTTCGCCGGCGAGAAATTCGTCGAGATTAAATTCATTGGAAGCCGCCTGCACCAATTCGATTTCGTCGCGCAACTGTTGGATTTCCAATGGAAAGCGTTGTTCTAATTCAGGATTATCGATGCCTTTGATGATGTCGAACTCGTGCGGCAGACGCTCGCCACCGGCTTCAAAGAGATAGATTTCATCGTTCAGAATGTGGTACACGCCTTTGAAGTTTTTGCCCATGCCGATCGGCCAGGTTACGGGTGCGCAGCGGATTTGCAGGATGTTTTCCACTTCATCCAGCAATTCCAGAGAATCGCGTACTTCGCGGTCGTATTTGTTCATGAACGTGACAATCGGCGTATTGCGCAGGCGGCAGACGTTCAAGAGTTTGATGGTTTGCGCTTCCACGCCTTTTGCCGCGTCGATGACCATCAACGCGCTGTCCACGGCGGTCAAAACGCGGTAGGTGTCTTCGGAGAAGTCTTGGTGTCCCGGCGTGTCCAAGAGGTTGACGGTGTGGTCTTTGTAGTCGAACTGCATCACGCTGGATGCCACGGAAATGCCGCGCTGCTTCTCGATTTCCATCCAGTCGGAGGTGGCGAATTTGCCGGTTTTCTTGCCTTTTACCGTACCCGCGCTCTGAATCGCACCTGAAAACAGCAGCAGTTTTTCGGTCAACGTGGTTTTACCCGCGTCGGGGTGGGAGATGATGGCAAACGTGCGGCGGCGGCGCACTTGGTCGAGGATTTCTTGGGACATGGTTTTCTTTGCAAAAAGGTTCAGGCCGCTTTTTCAGACGGCCTGAAGGATATGGGTGTTGGAAAACAGGCTAAAATAAGGGCGTGTGCAACACGCCCTGCAATAGATTGAAAGATGCAGAATTGTACAAAAAAATGCTTGATAATTCAATGTTTGCACTAAAACAAAGGCCGTCTGAAAAGTTTCAGACGGCCTTTGTTTATGAATCGATGATTAAATATCCATCGGTTTCCATTCCGCGCCTTTTACCGGCGGCAGCCATGATTGCGTACCGCTGGAGGAAAATCCCCATAAGGTGTCGGGGAGGCCGTAATGGTCGGCGCGCGTTGGGTTGAGTTGCGTTTCGATTTCATCTTCGCGGCCTTCACGGATTTGTGTGGCGATGTGCGGATTAATCATCACGGTTTTGCCCAATGCGATAAATTCTGCCCAGCCGGTTTCATAGGCGGCCAAAATTTGGTCGGCGGTAAACAGGTTGCCCACGCCGATAAGCGGCAGTTTGCCGTTGATGCGTTCGTGGATGAACTGCATACGGGTTTGCGCGGTATCGCCGCCACGACGGATTTTTTTATCAAATTCCCACAGGGAAACGTGCAGATATTGCAGCGGTTTTTGTACCAATGCGTCAATCAGTGCGCCGGTCTCGGTCATGGTTAAGCCGTCATCGCCCAGCTCTTCAGGGGAGAAGCGGTAGCCGATAATGAAGTCGTCGCGCTGGTGTTTTTCACGCACGGCAACCACGGCATCGATAACGGCCAGCGGGAAGCGCATTCTGTTTTCCAAGCTGCCGCCCCATTGATCGTTGCGGCGGTTGCTTTGGGCAGAATAAAACTGTTGGATCAGATAGGTATTGGCACCGTGGATTTCCACGCCGTCAAAACCGGCACGAAGCGCCAAATCGGCGGCTTGCGCATAAGAGGCGATGAGTGCTTCGACTTCTTCTGCGGTTGCTTCGCGTGCGTGTTCGGCTTCGCTGGCGGAAGCGCTAATTTTGTCGAGACCGTCCAAAAGTTCATCAATGGCTTTGGAACCGCCGTGATGAATTTGCAAAATTGCTTTTGCACCTTGTTGTTGCAGGATTTGTGCAGTTTCTTTCAGGCTGTCGAGGCAGTGTTCGCCTGTGGCTTCAGGTTGGCCGTGAAAGGCTTTGCCGTCTTTTTGAACCAAAGTGGCGGCAGTGATAAACATGCCCATATCGCCTGCACGGTTGCTGAGGAAGGTACGCTCTTGGTCGCTGATCAAACCGTCGGCTTGTGAGCCGAAATGGGTCATGGGGGCGACGACAAGGCGGTTTTTGATGGTTACGCCGTTATTGAGGGTGTATGTTTGAAAGAGTGGGGCGTATTTTGGATTCATGAGATTTTGCTCTTGATAAGTGAATGGTTGGCAGAGGATTGGGCCATTCGGGAATTTATCAAGTAAACAGGCCGTCTGAAAAGTTTCAGACGGCCTGTTTATTCTTTAAGCCTTAGGATTAAAGATTAGGATTTACAATGATTTTTACTGCGGATTCGTTGTTGTGGATCAAGCGCTCGAAGCCTTCGGAAATCAATTCGTCCAGTTTGATGCGTTGGGTGATGAAAGGCTCAAGGTTAATTTTGCCCTCTTCAACCAATTTGATGGTTTCGGCGTGGTCGTTGCAGTAGGCGATGGTGCCGCGCACGTCCAGCTCTTTCATCACAACGCTGTGGACGTTGATGGTGGCGGGGTGGCTCCAAATGGATACGATGACGACTTTCGCAGTCGGACGGCATGCTTCGACCATGGTGTCCAGCACTTTGTTGACGCTGGTGCATTCGAATGCGACGTCCACGCCTTCGCCGTTGGTCAGTTTTTTCACTTCTTCGACGACATCGACTTCGGATGGGTCGAGGATGTAGTCGGCCACACCGGCTTCGCGTGCTTTGTCTTTACGTGCTTTGCTCAATTCGGTGATGATGACTTTGATGCCTTTGGCTTTCAGTACGGCAGCCAATAGCAAACCGATTGGGCCTGCGCCGCCAACCAATGCGACATCGCCTTCTTTCGCGCCACTGCGTACATAAGCATGGTGGCCGACAGACAGAGGCTCAATCAAAGCAGCTTGATCCAATGGGATTTTGTCGGAAATAGGGTGTACCCAACGGCGTTTGACGGCGATTTTTTCAGACAAGCCGCCACCGCAGCCGCCTAAGCCGATGAAGTTCATGTCTTTGGAGAGGTGGTAGTTGCTGCCTTCGCCGGTCGGTACGTCGTCGCGGATGATGTAGGGTTCGACAACAACGTGTTGGCCGACTTTGATGTCGTCCACGCCTTCGCCTACGGCATAAACCACGCCGGAGAACTCGTGACCCATGGTAACTGGCGCTGACTCGCCTGAGATTGGGTGTGGATGGCCGCAAGGCGGAATGAAAATCGGGCCTTCCATGAATTCGTGCAGGTCGGTACCGCAGATACCGCACCACGCAACATTAATGCCGACAGTACCCGGAGCGACGGTTGGCTCGGGAATGTCTTCGATGCGGATGTCGCCTTTATTGTAAAAACGTGCTGCTTTCATTGTAACGCTCCTTTTTTTAAGTGGAGGCCGTCTGAAAAAGACGGTCAATTAGGGAAAGGGAAGCGGTGTGGCGTGTGAAATGTTTTTATTGATATGTTTTATGTTTGTTATTTTACTACTGACAATATGGAAATGGTTTGTCTTTGCTCAAATTAAAGTTTGTAAATGAAAAAAAAGGCCGTCTGAAATGGATAATCTGTTTTCAGACGGCCTGGGGCAATAGTTTGAATGCGTTATGGTGTAGGATTGTTACTTTTGCCGCGCTTCAGATGCTTTTGGTAGGCGATGACGTAGTCGGCCTTGCTTAAGCCCGCCAATACGCGGATGTGGGCGGCGGCGGATTTAGACAGGGATTCCAAGGTGTAGCCGCCTTCCAGTACGGAAACGACACGTCCCTGACAGCTTGCCGTTGCTTGGACGATTTTGTGCGTCAGCCAGGCAAAATCGGCTTCATGCAGGTTCAGACGGCCTGTTTCGTCTTGTTTGTGCCCGTCAAAACCGGCTGAAAGCAACACCAACTCGGGACGGAAGGCCGTGAGCTTGGGCAGCCATTGTTCGCGGATGGTCGTGCGAAAGATACGGCTGCCTGTGCCCGGTTTGAGGGGCGTATGCAGCATATTCTTATTGCCAGCGTATTGTTCCGCCTGAGGGAAGGGAAAGATGTCGGTTTCAAACAGGTTGAAAAACATCACGCGCGGATCGTCTTGGAGAATCTCCGCCGTACCGTCGCCGAAGTGGACGTCGAAATCGATGACGGCGATGCGTTGCAGGCGGTATTGGGCAATGGCGTGCATCACGCCGGCGGCGGTGTTGTTGACGAGGCAGAATCCGCTGGCGCTGTTGCTGTGGGCATGGTGGCCGGGTGGGCGGATGGCGCAAAAAGCATGCCAGGCCTTTTTGTTCATCACCATATCGACTGCTTTGACAACGGCTCCGGCTGCAAAACGGGCGGCTTGGAGGGAGTCGTGGCAGATGACCGTATCGTCATCGATGCGGTGGATTTTGCCGGGAAGCGGCTGGGCAGCTTCCAATTCGTGTAGATAGTTGCGCGAGTGAACCAATGCCAGTTGCGCATCTTTGATTTCGGGTGCTTCAGCGGTTTGCAGATGACGCCAAATGCCTTCCTTTTTTAAGGCGGCTTGAATGGCGCTGATGCGTTCTGGCTTGTCGGGGTGGTTGGTGCCCGGTTGGTGCTGCAGAAATATCGGATGGGAAATCCATACGGTGCGGGCATTTTTGCCGAGTAGTCGACGCAGCAGGGTACGCACGCGCCAAATGATTTTTTTAAGCATGGAAAGTGTGTATCGAACGAGTCGCACGGACTGCTAAATATGGTTAATAAATACGGAAATGCTTGGAAATTTTTCAGACGGCCTTTAGAATAGCTCAATTTTACAGTCCGACCAACTGCGTTTTGGGCTGTATGCAGTTTTTTACTTTATCTTAAAACTCAAAAGAACGGATATATTATGAATCAAGCTGTGGCTCAATTTGCCCCTTTACTGCTGATTATGGTGGTGTTTTACTTCCTGATTATGCGCCCTCAACAAAAGAAATTCAAAGCACACCAAGCTATGCTGGCTGCTTTGAAAGTAGGCGATAAAGTCGTTTTGGCTGCAGGTTTCAAAGGCCGCGTGACCAAAGTCGGCGAGCAATTCTACACTGTCGACATCGGCCAAGGTGCGAGAATCGAAGTGGAAGTGGAACGCAACGCGATTGCCGCGAAAGCCGAATAATCCGTTTTTTTGCGAAAAGCCGCCTCATTTTCCGAGTGCGGCTGTTTGCCTTTATAAATAAAGCAAAGGTTTACCATGAACCGTTATCCTTTATGGAAATACCTGCTGATTGCGTTCACGATTGTGGTTGCGGCTGTTTACTCGCTGCCCAACCTTTTCGGTGAAACGCCTGCCGTACAGGTATCGACCAACCGACAAGCCATCGTTATCAATGAGCAAACCCAGTCTAAAGTGGATGCCGCGCTGAAACAGGCAGGTATTCCGACTGATGGTATGTTCATCGTCGACAACTCGCTGAAAGTGCGTTTCAAAGATACCGAAACGCAACTGAAAGCGCGCGACGTCATCGAAAATACTTTGGGCGAGGGCTATATTACCGCGCTCAACCTGTTGGCAGACAGCCCTGAGTGGATGGCGAAAATCAAAGCCAATCCGATGTTCCTGGGTCTGGACTTGCGCGGCGGCGTGCATTTCACCATGCAGGTGGACATGAAAGCCGCGATGCAGAAAACGTTTGAACGTTATTCCGGCGATATCCGCCGCGAATTGCGCCGCGAAAAAATCCGTACCGGCACGGTGCATCAGACTGAAAACGGTCTGACCGTGCCTTTGCAAGATGCTGCCGATGTACAAAAAGCCTTGCCTCAGTTGCAAAAATTGTTCCCTGAAGCCACGCTGCTGCCGGACGGCAACAATATCGTGCTGACTTTGTCTGAAGAGGCAATCAATAAAGTACGTTCTGATGCGGTTAAACAAAACATCAATACGTTGCACAACCGTGTGAACGAATTGGGCGTAGCCGAACCGGTTATCCAACAATCCGGCCTTGACCGTATTGTTGTACAGCTGCCGGGCGTGCAAGATACTGCCAAAGCCAAAGACATTATCGGCCGTACCGCGACTTTGGAAGTGCGTATGGTGGAAGACGATCCGATTAAATTGCAGGAAGCCTTAAACGGTAATGTACCGACTGGTTACGAGTTGCTGTCAAGCGGTGGCGATCATCCGGAAACTATTTTGGTCAACAAACAAGTTGAACTGACCGGTGACAACATCAACGACGCGCAGCCTAGCTTTGACCAAATGGGTGCGCCTGCCGTGAGCCTGAGCTTGGACAGCGCAGGTGGCAGCATTTTTGGCGAATTGACTTCGGCCAATGTGGGTAAACGTATGGCTATGGTGTTGATCGACCAAGGTAAATCCGAAGTCGTGACTGCGCCTGTCATCCGCGCCGCCATTACCGGTGGTCGTGTGGAAATTTCCGGCAGCATGACAACTGCCGAAGCCAACGATACTTCATTGTTGCTGCGTGCCGGTTCGCTGGCTGCGCCTATGCAGATTGTCGAAGAACGTACCATCGGCCCGTCTTTGGGTAAGGAAAACATTGAAAAAGGTTTCAATTCCACCTTGTGGGGCTTTGCCGCCGTTGCCGCATTTATGGTAGTTTACTACCGCCTGATGGGTTTCTTCTCTACAATCGCTTTGAGTACCAATATCTTGTTCTTGGTGGGTATTTTGTCTGCCATGCAGGCAACGCTGACCCTGCCGGGTATCGCCGCGCTGGCATTGACATTGGGTATGGCGATTGACTCCAACGTATTGATTAACGAGCGTATCCGTGAAGAATTGCGCGGAGGTATGCCTCCTCAGCAGGCAATCAATCTGGGTTTCCAACATGCTTGGGCAACCATTGTCGACTCTAACTTGACCTCTCTGATTGCCGGTATTGCTTTGTTGGTATTCGGTTCCGGCCCTGTACGCGGTTTTGCCGTTGTACACTGTATCGGTATTCTGACCTCGATGTATTCATCTGTGGTCGTGTTCCGTGCTTTGGTTAACCTGTGGTATGGCCGCCGTCGCAAATTGCGGAATATTTCCATTGGTGCGGTATGGAAGCCGAAAGCTGAAATGGCAGAAGGCAAGGAGTAAAACATGGAATTATTTAAAATCAAACGCGATATTCCGTTTATGAGCTACGGCAAACTGACGACCTTTATTTCGTTGGTTACGTTTATCGCCGCCGTGTTCTTTTTGGTAACCAAAGGCCTGAATTTTTCCGTCGAATTTACCGGCGGTACGGTGATGGAAGTCCAATATCAGCAGGGCGTGGATGTGAATAAAACGCGCGAACGCCTCGATACGCTGAAAATGGGTGATGTACAGGTTCAGGCATTGGGTACGAACAAACACATCATGATACGCCTGCCGAACAAAGAAGGCGTAACGTCAGCTCAGCTGTCCAACCAAGTGATGGATTTACTGAAAAAAGACAATCCTGACGTTACCTTGCGCCAAGTCGAATTTATCGGCCCTCAGGTTGGTGAAGAATTGGTTACCAATGGTTTGATGGCATTGGGCTTCGTGGTGGCAGGTATTATTATTTACTTGTCGATGCGTTTTGAGTGGCGTTTTGCAGTATCCGCGATTATTGCGAATATGCACGATATCGTGATTATTCTCGGCTGTTTCGCCTTCTTCCAATGGGAATTCTCTCTGACTGTTTTGGCAGGTATTTTGGCAGTTTTGGGTTATTCCGTGAACGAATCTGTGGTTGTGTTTGACCGTATTCGTGAAAACTTCCGTAAGCCGCATATGCGCGGTCACACTGTGCCGGAAGTCATCGACAACGCGATTACCGCAACCATGAGCCGTACCATCATTACCCACGGTTCGACCGAGGCAATGGTTGTTTCTATGCTGGTGTTCGGCGGTGCAGCCTTGCACGGTTTCTCTATGGCGCTGACCATCGGTATCGTGTTCGGTATTTACTCTTCCGTATTGGTTGCCAGCCCGCTCTTGCTGATGTTTGGTTTGAGTCGTGAGAACATTGCCAAAGAAGTGAAGAAAAAAGAAGAAGTTGTAGTTTAATCTCTGCAATACTTCAATAAAGGCCGTCTGAAAATTGATTGAATCAGTTTTCAGACGGCCTTTTGTATTTAAATTTCAGAATGTTTTGTTTTAATGAAATAGGAGGGGATAAATGTGAAAGAAATAGAAAAAATAGGAACAATATAATTTTGTGATGAATCAAGTTTATTGTCTGATATCCCTTTAATTACTTGTCAGTCCCAATATTTTAAAACATAATACTTTTGCCCCCGATGCTGGAGTTTTACTACAAGTACATGATTTGCAAAAAATCTGTCGGGTGTGCAGACCCTGCCAATCAACCTCAAAAAAGGAAGGCCAAGAATGAAAGTAACCAGTTTCGGCGAAGTGCTGTGGGACGATTTTCCAAACGGAAAGGTATTGGGTGGTGCACCCCTGAATGTTACCGTTCGTTTGCAGTCTTTGGGTATCGATACTGCCATCATCAGCCGTCGCGGCGATGATGCCGATGGCGGAGAATTGCTACGCCAGATTCAAAGTAAAAACGTCAATACTGATTATTTGCAGATTTGCCATGAATGTGCGACCAGCTTGGTGAAAGTACACTTGGACAAGTATGGCAGTGCGTCTTATGAGATTGTTTATCCTTGCGCGTGGGACAGGATTGCGGTTGATGATGCGGCAATCAAACGTGTGGCAGAATCCGATGCTTTTGTTTTTGGCAGCTTGGCTACCCGTGATGAAGTTTCGCGTAAAAGCTTGGCAGTTTTGCTGAAAGAAGCCAAATTCAAAATTTTTGACGTTAATCTACGCAAGCCTCATTACGATATTGACCGCTTGTTGGAGACCATGAAACAGTCCGATATGGTCAAACTCAATGATGATGAGTTGTATGAATTGGCTGCGGCTTATGGCTCTCCTTATCACAGTATCGAGCAAAATATCGGCTACCTCGTTGAGCTGACCGGCGTCAAAATCCTTTGCGTGACTTTGGGCAGCCATGGCGCGGTTTTGTATAAGGATGGCGAGTTATACCGCCATTGCGGTTTCCGCGTCAAAGTGGTGGATACTGTCGGCTCGGGCGACAGCTTCCTTGGCGGCTTGACTTACAAACTGCTGAATAATGCGCCTCCTCATGAAGCCATTGCTTTTGCTTGTGCGTTGGGTGCATTGGTGGCCTCGCGCCATGGCGCGACGGCGGATATTTCTTTAGAAGAAATTGAAGCGTTCATGTATCCGGCTTGATGCTTCGATAATAGATATAAAAAGGCCGTCTGAAAAACCATTAGATTAGGTTTTCAGACGGCCTGAGTGTTTTCAGGCTTTACCAATAAGTTGTAAAACATTCCAAGCTGGTATTTTTCGGGCCGCTTCCTTCTTCGGTTGGCGAACCAATCATCATCAGGCCGATGATTTTGTCTTTGTCGGCACACTCAAATGCTTCGCGCAACAATGGGCTGTTGACCCACATGCCCGTAATCCAAACATTGTCGAAGCCTTGAGCAGAAGCAGCCAGTTGTAAAGCATAGGCGGCGCAGCCGGCCGTCAGCATTTGCTCCCATTCAGGTTTGGGTTTTGCCACTTCACGGTTCGGCGTAAATGTAACGCCGATAATCATAGGCGCCATGTTGCCGACGCGTTCGGCCTTTTTCATGGCATCATCGCCGAAGTTGAGTTCGGTAACGGTCTTGCTCAACAGCTCGCGGAAACGTTGTAAGCCGGCTTCGCTTTGAATCACAGTAAAGCGATAAGGGCGCATATTGCCGTGATCAGGTACTTGTGTTGCCGCTTGCAGCATTTGTTCCAGTTGCTCGGCATTGGGTGCAGGAGCAGTCAGTTTTTTGGAAGAGCGACGCGTGGTGAGGAGATTTAAGGCATCCATTTTTATTCTTTCTCGTGAATTCGAATGAGAATAATTATATAGCAGAACGATAAATAAATCAGCAAAGGACTAAGGCCGTCTGAATTAAGGTTTCAGACGGCCTTTGAGTTTTACAGGATACCGTTGTTTTGTGTATTTTCAGTAATCAGTGCTTTGCTGATTTCGTCAGCGGTGTAGCTCTTACCGTTTCCGAATACAAAGCTGTCAACATTATTGTTGGCAATGTCATGGATGGTAAGGGTGTCGCCTGTATCTTTGATGGTTAAGACCCAATCATCGCCGGTTTTCAGCTGTAAATCTTTCAGCGTAAGCCCTTCTTTGAAAAGGACTTGGGTATCGCTGCCGCCATACGGATTAAAGGTGTCGTTGCCGCTGTTTCTGCCAAACATGATAACGGTGTTGTCGGCACCCGGGTCGGTAATGGTATCGTTGCCGCCGGCCGCATCAACAATGTTGATGCCTCGGCCCAAAGTAATGGTTTCATCGCTGCGATTGCCCCTGTATTCGACAACAGAAGTGTAACGCGACAAATCTAAATCGCTGTTGTCGCTATCGGCGTAGATGGTGTGGTTGAAGTTGTTGTACACATCACGGTTGAGTTCTTCAACGGGTTGGCCGGTGTATTGGACGATGTTTGTGTTGCCCATCATGTGCGGGATAGACAGTTTGAAGTGGTTGATCAGCTCGCCTGTGCTGTATGAGGTATTACCGTCAAACTGAAATTCGGAAATCGCACCATAAATGCCACTTTGGTTTTTGATGGTTAAAACATCGTCTGTGCCTTTAATGCGGATATGCCAAGTATCGCCATCCAACAGGGGATTGGATACAAATTGGTTGCTGTCGGGCATGTCGGCAATCCCCGTTTTGTCGTAACCTTTTTCAACGGTAATTTCAAGGTCGTCAAGGGTAATGCCGCCGGTAAATTTCACGATGTTGGCGTTGAGTCTGTGTAGGCCGGACTCGCTGTCAAAACCGAAGTTAAAGTCAAAAATGGTGTCATGACCGTAACCTTTTCCGAAAACATAGGTATCGTTGTGTTCGCCGCCTTCCAGATAATCATTGCCTGCGCCGCCGTCGAGCAAATCGGCGCCTACATGGGCATAGAGTTTGTCGTTGCCGTTGCCGCCATAGAGTTTATCGTCGGAAGCAGGTTCGTTGCCGTAATAGGTTTCGCTGTGTTCGCGCAAGATGTCATCGCCGTCGTGGCCATAAATGGTGTCATGGCCGTCGTTGCCACCGTCGATTTCATTGTTGCCTGCTTTGCCATGCAAGGTGTCATCGCCGTTTGTGCCGACGAATTTAATGGTTTCGGCTTTCAGCGCTTGGAAGGCTTGTTGGAACTGCGCGGCAGTGTAGGTTTGGTCGTTGAACTGGAAACGGTCGATGGAAATACTGCCATCAGCACTAATTTGGTTTTGAATCAGGGCTGAACCTTGTTCCGAAGTAATTTCCCAGCTTTGGCTGCCATCATCGTTATGAATGGTCTTCAGCTTGAGCTTGGCATTGTTCAGGCCGTCTGAAAACTTGAGGGTATTGATGCCTTGGTTGTCGATAATGGTATCGTTGTCGCCGTAGATATAGGTATCGTTTCCAGCGCCGCCTTTCAGAATGTCTTTACCCTTGCCACCCACCAAAATGTCGGCACCTGCATCACCGTTGATGGCATCGTTGCCGTCGCCGCCATCCAGATAATCGTTGCCGTCGCCGCCGTTGAGGTTGTCGTTGCCACCCATGCCGTAAACGGTATCATCACCGCGTCCGCTATTGAGGCGGTTGCGGCCTTCGTTACCGGTCAGGATGTTATTGCTGTTGTTGCCGGCGGCAAAAATATTGGCCGAGCCGGTCAAGGTAACATTTTCGACGTGGGTAGCGGCAGTATGGGAAATGCTGCTGAATACGGTGTCTTCGCCGCCGCCAGCCTGTTCGATAACCACGTCATTTACATCATCAACGTAGTAAGTGTCATTACCGTCTCCGCCTTCCATAATGTCGGCACCGGCTTTGCCGTCGATAATGTCATCGCCGGATGTGCCGATCAGATGGTCATGGCCGTCGCTGCCATTGATGGTCTTGCCGCTTTCGGTATGCTCTGTCAGGGAAATATCGAAATATTTGGCAAAGTTGTTTACATCCAGTTTTTGTGTGCCGATGATGAATTGGGAAATTGCCGGTGTTGTACCGTTTTGAGTGTATTGGTTTTTGATGGTTAAAACGGCGTTGCTGTTTTTCACGGCAATCAGCCAGTCTTGACCGCCGGTTTCGTTGTTTCGGACTTCGACGGTTAAATCGTTAAGGCTCAGGTCAGTATGGAAGCGGATGCTGTTGTGGCCTTGGTTGTCGATAACGGTGTCTTGCTCGCTTTTGGCAGAGAAAAGGTAGGTGTCGTCACCTTCGCCACCTTCAAGCACATCATTGCCTGCTTCGCCGTTGAGGGTGTCATTGCCTGCTTCGCCGAAAAGATGGTCATTGCCTTCGCCGCCATTAATAAAATCGTTACCGCCGCCGCCGTAAACGATGTCGTCACCGCGCCCGCTGTTGAGGCGGTTGCGGCCTTCATTGCCGATGAGGATGTTGTTACTGTTGTTGCCTGCGCCGAAGATGTTGGCCGTACCGGTCAAGACAAGGTTTTTAACGTGGTTTGGAAGGGTATAGCTGACGTTGCTGTAAACCGTATCATCTCCGCCATTTGGGTTTTCAATGATTTTATCGTCGCTGCGGGTTACATGATAAATATCATCTCCCGATGTGCCTGTTGTTGCTTGTGCAAGGGGAGATGGCTGTAATTGCTCTAAATGTCGTAATTCAAATTGCGCATTTGGGGTGCGCATTGCTTTTTCTATTGTCATGATATTTTCTTTAGATATTGGTGAGAGTAACAAGGAAGTAAACGTATCCGGCATATGGCCGGTATTGCTTAATTTGTATTGTGTTTAGGCTGTATATACTAGTGCCGAAATTTGATAAAAACAACAGAAACGTTAAGATATGACAATATATAGAGAGCTTTATCAGGCTTTGTCTGCCGTCTATTCCTTTGCTAAATGGCTTTGCCTTGTATGGCTGTTTTGTTTCTTATATACCACACATCAATTTTCATAGTTTCAAACTATGAATGGTTGTAAAAAGGCCGTCTGAAAAAAGAAGCAGGTTTCGCATTGCAAAACCTGCTTCTGATTTTTCAGACGGCCTGTCTGATTACAGAGTACGGGCAACTTCGACGATGTCGAAGCATTCCAGTTGGTCGCCTTCCATAATTTCGTTGTAGCCTTTGATCATCAAGCCGCACTCGAAGCCCATGCGGACTTCTTTGACGTCGTCTTTGTAGCGTTTCAAAGAAGACAGTTCGCCGGTGTGGATGACCACGTTGTTGCGGATGAGGCGGATATGGGAATCGCGTTTGACCACGCCGTCGGTAACCATACAGCCTGCAATGTTGCCGACTTTGGAAACGGAGATAACCTGACGGATTTCGACCGTACCGGTTACTTGCTCTTTCTCTTCCGGAGAGAGCATACCGCTCATGGCGGCTTTCACGTCGTCGATGGCATCGTAAATGATGTTGTAGTAACGGATTTCCACGTTTTCATTCTCAGCCAGTTTGCGGGCGGAAGCATCTGCACGGACGTTAAAGCCGATGATGAATGCGCCGGAAGCGATGGCCAAGTTGACATCAGATTCGGTAATGCCGCCAACGCCGCTGTGCAACACGTTCACTTTCACTTCGTCTGTGGACAGTTTTTTCAGGCTGCCCGCCAAAGCTTCGTAAGAACCTTGTACGTCTGCTTTGATGATGACGGACAAGGATTGGGCTTGGTTTTCGCCCATGTTGTTGAACATGTTTTCCAGTTTCGCGGCCTGTTGTTTGGCCAAGCGTACATCGCGGTATTTACCTTGACGGAAGAGGGCGATTTCGCGCGCTTTTTTCTCGTCGGCCAATACCATTGCATCTTCGCCTGCGTTCGGTACGTCGGACAAGCCGAGGATTTCGACAGGGATAGACGGTCCGGCTTCATTGATGGCTTTGCCGTTTTCGTCAACCATTGCACGGATTTTACCGAATGCAGTACCGGCCAGCAGCATATCGCCTTTTTTCAGCGTACCGCTTTGAACCAAGAGGGTGGCAACTGCGCCGCGGCCTTTGTCCAAACGTGCCTCAACGATGATACCTTTAGCAGGTGCATCGACTGGGGCAGTCAGTTCCAAAACTTCGGCTTCGAGCAAGACGGCTTCGAGCAATGCATCGATGTTCAGGCCTTTTTTAGCGGAAACGTCGATAAATTGTACATCGCCGCCCCATTCGTCCGGCACGACTTCGTGAGCAGTCAGCTCTTGGCGGATGCGCTCAGGGTTGGCGGCCTCTTTATCAATTTTGTTGACGGCAACCACCATCGGTACGCCCGCAGCTTTGGCGTGGGCAATGGCTTCGATGGTTTGCGGCATTACGCCGTCGTCGGCTGCTACAACAAGAATCACGATATCGGTGGCTTTCGCACCGCGCGCACGCATGGCGGTAAACGCTTCGTGACCCGGAGTATCCAAGAAGGTAATCACGCCGCGTGGGGTTTCAACGTGGTATGCACCGATGTGTTGGGTAATGCCGCCCGCTTCGCCTTGTACCACTTTGGCGCGGCGGATGTAGTCCAGCAGGGAAGTTTTACCGTGGTCAACGTGACCCATTACGGTCACAACCGGAGGACGCGGCAATGCTTCGGCTTCTACTGCTTCAACGCCTTCATCCAAGAATGCTTCAGGGTCGTCGGCTGCGGCTGGTTTGCCGATGTGGCCGAGTTCTTCCACCACAATCAGGGCAGTGTCTTGGTCGATGGATTGGTTGATGGTTACCATCATGCCCATTTTCATCAGGGCTTTAACCACTTCGACGCCTTTAACGGCCATTTTGTGTGCCAAATCGGCAACGGTAATGGTTTCAGGTACCAAAACTTCGTGTACGACAGGTTCGGTCGGCGCTTGGAAGGCGTGTTGGTTTGGCTCAAGTTTGAGTTTTTTGCCTTTTTTGCCGCCGCGTACGCGTTCTTCATCGCCATTGCGCGCATTGTTGCGGTCGCGACCACCTTTGCCGCCTTTGCCTTTGGCATTGCGGCCTTGAGTGTCTTCATCACGGTCACGACGGTCTTCTTTTTTACCGCGCGCGTTGTGTTCGGATTTGCCTTCGCCGGATGCTGCTTTGGTTTTCTCGGCAGGTTTATGGCGTTCGCCTGATTTGGCTTCTTTAGTAGGTTTTGAGTCTTTCTCGGCCTGTTGTTTTATAGCTTCACGGCGTGCTTGACGCTCTTGTTTTTCTTTCAACAAGGCTTCTTGATGCGCACGCAGGGCGGCGGCACGACGGGCTTCTTCATCGCGTTGAGCCTGTTCTTCCTCGCTGACGACTGGTTGCGGTACAGCAGGAGCGGCAGGGTTGGCTGACTTTTTCGCTTCTTTGCCTTTGCCG
>ERZ1699253.96-NODE-96-length-16445-cov-3.703456_pt1 | contig 16445 bp, 10 predicted proteins | sample MGYA00581517_ERZ1699253 | MGnify/ENA primary metagenome ERZ1699253 (study PRJEB42319, sample SAMD00040304) | human oral metagenome | material: saliva | host: Homo sapiens | study: EMG produced TPA metagenomics assembly of PRJDB4115 data set (Metgenomic analysis of... | reverse complement strand
TCCTAGGCCCGTCCGGCTCAGGCAAAACCACGTTTTTACGCTGTTTAAATGCTTTGGAAATGCCTGAACAAGGTCAGATCGAGTTTGACAATGCGCAACCGTTAAGCATCGATTTTTCAAAAAAACCAAGCAAACACGATATCTTGGCACTGCGCCGCAAATCCGGCATGGTGTTCCAACAATACAACCTCTTTCCGCACAAAACTGCGTTGGAAAACGTCATGGAAGGGCCAGTTGCCGTACAAGGCAAGCCTGTCGCTAAAGCGCGTGAAGAGGCTGTCAAATTGCTTGAAAAAGTCGGCTTGGGCGATAAGATTGACCTCTACCCCTACCAGCTTTCCGGCGGTCAACAGCAGCGTGTCGGCATTGCCCGTGCATTGGCGATTCAGCCTGAACTGATGCTGTTTGACGAACCGACTTCCGCGCTCGACCCTGAATTGGTACAAGATGTTTTGGATACCATGAAGGAATTGGCACAAGAAGGCTGGACCATGGTTGTCGTTACGCATGAAATCAAATTCGCCTTAGAAGTGGCAACCACCGTCGTCGTGATGGACGGCGGTGTTATTGTCGAACAAGGCAGCCCGCAAGATTTGTTTAATCATCCCAAACATGAGCGAACACAAAAATTCCTGCGCCAAATCCGTGCGGACAATACCGATCTTCAAATTTAATTGAAACAACAGACAATTTGAAAGCATTTCCGACTGTCATTTCATAAAGGCCGTCTGAATAAGTGAAATAGAAATCGTTGATTTCGTTTTCATACTTGTTCAGACGGCCTTTTATATGTCTTTTCAGGTAAAATAACGCCTTTCGTTTTACTTATCCCCTTGCCTGCCATCATGATAGAAATTAAAAAACTCACCCTGCAACGCGGTTTGAAAGTCCTGCTCGATAAAGCCGATGCCGTAATCAACCCCGGCCAACGCGTTGGTTTAATCGGTAAAAACGGTACAGGAAAATCCAGCCTGTTTGCGCTGATAAAAGCTGAAATCACTCAAGATGGCGGCGAAATCCTTATTCCCAAAACATGGCGGTTGGCTTCCGTCTCTCAAGAAACACCTGATTTAGATATTTCCGCTTTAGACTACGTTTTACAAGGCGATGCCGAATTGCAGGCTTTTCAGACGGCCTTGGTCCAAGCAGAAGCACAAAACGACGGCATGAAGCAAGCCGAATATCACGCCAAACTTGAAGAAATCGATGCCTATACCGCTCCGGCACGCGCCGCCAAACTGCTTAACGGCTTGGGTTTCTCACAAGAAGAACATACCCGCCCCGTCAAATCCTTCTCCGGCGGCTGGCGTATGCGCCTCAACCTTGCCCAAGCGCTGATTTGTCGTGCCGATTTGCTGCTTTTGGACGAACCAACCAACCACTTGGATTTAGAAACCGTACTGTGGCTGGAAAACCATCTCGCCTCCCTGCCCTGTACGCAAATCATCATCTCCCATGACCGCGACTTCTTGAATGCCACCACAACGCAAACCATCGAGCTGTCGCAACAAAAACTGACCCAATACGGCGGCAATTACGATTTCTACCAAGCCGAACGCGCCCAACGTCTGGCGCAACAACAAGCCGCCTACGTCAAACAGCAGGCGCAAATCAAACATCTGCAATCCTTTATCGACCGTTTCAAAGCCAAAGCCACAAAGGCTGTACAAGCCCAAAGCCGCATGAAGGCTCTGGCCAAACTTGAGCGCATCGCCCCTGCGCATTTGGATAGCGAGTTTTCCTTTGAGTTTGCCAATCCGACACACCTGCCCAACCCATTATTGAAACTCGACCATGCCAACTTGGGTTATGGCGACAATACCGTTTTACACGATATCACCTTGTCTTTGGAAAGCGGCGCACGTTACGGCCTATTGGGCGTTAACGGCAGCGGTAAATCCACATTTATCAAAGCATTGGCAGGAAAAATCGATTTGCTTTCCGGCAGCATCGTCCGCTCCGAAAAGCTCAATATCGGCTATTTTGCCCAACATCAACTGGATACTTTACGCGCCGACCAAAGTCCGGTTTGGCATATCCAACAGCTTTCGCCCGAAGTCCGCGAACAGGAAATCCGCAACTTTTTAGGCGGTTTCAACTTTGTCGGCGATATGGCGGTTCAAAAGACCGAGCCGTTCTCTGGTGGCGAAAAAGCGCGGCTCGCCCTTGCCATGATTATCTGGCAAAAACCTAATTTGCTCCTGCTTGACGAACCGACCAACCACCTAGACTTGGATATGCGCCACGCCCTGACACTTGCCCTGCAAAGTTTCCAAGGCGCATTGATTGTCGTATCGCACGACCGCAGCCTGCTTGAAGCGACTACCGACAGCTTCCTCCTTATCGACAAAGGCCGTCTGAACAACTTCGACGGCGATTTGAACGACTACCGTCAATGGCGATTGGCACAAGAAAACACCGCAGCAGCCCCCGCCGCATCTGCCCAAAGCCAAAGCCGCAAGGACACCAAGCGTATCGAGGCACAAATCCGTCAGGAAAAAGCCAAACGCAGCAAACCGATTCAGCAGAAGATCGACAAAGCCGAAAAAGAAATCGCACGATTGACTGATATTCAGACGGCCTGTGAAGCATTTTTGGCACAAGAATCTGCTTATTCAGAAGAAAATAAATCCAAATTGCAAGAGACACTCGCACAATTAACAGAAACTAAAGTAAAATTAACGCAACTGGAAGAAAACTGGCTGCAATGGCAGGAAGAGCTTGAACAAATCCAAGTTGATGTCGAAGCCGAGTTTTCCCAATAAAAATAGAGCCATCAGGCCGTCTGAAATAAAACACAATACGGAAAAACATGACTTCAACCATCAAACAAGCCGGATACTTCCTCGTATCCTCTTTCGTCTTGGGCATTTCTCTTCACGCAGCCGCCGCAGTTTATTCCTGCGGCAACGGCAGCTATACTTCCGAACCCAAATCCTCCTGCGCACAGGCCGAATTGCCTAAAATCAGCGGCCATCAAGGCAGCGGTTACCACCTCAACATCCGCAGCCTCAATGCCTCTGATGAACGTGCAAGTGCAAAGCCTAAGAAAAAGGCACGCGCGGAAAAATCCGATAAACAAGAGAAAAAAGCCGACAAACCGAGCAAAAACAAAAACAGTGCAAAAGCTAAAAAACAGCAGCCCATGCCGTCTGAACAAGAATAAAATGCTCAACTGCAACGAATCAGCCATACCTGAATCATGAAAAAATATCTTCTTACCCTATCCCTGCTGCCGCTTGCTGTTTTCAACAGCCAAGCCGACGCCGCAAAAATCTACACCTGTGAAGTCAACGGCTCGATTGTCTATACCTCGCGCCCAAGCGGCAACTGCCAAGCCGTCAACGATTTGCCGATTGTCGGCAAATACAGCAGCAGCCGATACGACGCCCCGGTTAGCGATGCGCCTACACTCAACGCACCGACATCACAAACGGCTCCGGCAAAAAGCAAAAACACAGCAGCAAAATCCAACCACAAAGCAACGCCCAAACCTGCCCCTGTCCGCACTGCTTCTGAAACGGCTCCTCCTCCGGTTCCCAAATCCTCCGGTGTCAACAGCCGTCGCTCTATTTTGGAAACCGAGTTATCCAATGAACGCGCGGCTTTGGCCGATGCCAAAAAGCAACTGAGCCAAGCGCGAACAGCCAAAGGCGGCAGCGTCAATCAACAGGCCATCAGCACATTGCAAGGTGCGGTTTTGGATAGGGAGAAAAACATTCAAGCCCTCCAGCGTGAACTGGGCAGAATGTAAGTCCAAATCAATCAAAACATCAGGCCGTCTGAACAGGTGGAAACGAAATCCAAAATTTTCGTCACGCCAAACAGACGGCCTGAATCCTATAATGATTACGCCTGTTTCAATTTCTTGTGCCTAGTAAATACGGTATAATTTGCCCTTTACGCACATTACCTCCGGTCTTTTCAGACGGCCTTTATCTCATGACTGCAAAATATTCTAAAACCCAAACAAAAAAACGCGTCTCTACCAAACCGGCAGCCAAACCGACTACACGCAAATCCACTAAAGCACAAACTCAAGCCGACAATAAAGTCTCCCAACGCCTCAAGGCCGCCAAAGAGCTGCAAAGAAATGAAGAAAAAAAAGCGCGCCCCGAGCATGTCGTAAACTTGATTAATGATGCCTTATGGCTGTTTGGCTTGGTTATCACCATTTATCTGGCCATTTCCCTGGCCAGCTTCAGCATGGACGACCCTGCATGGTCGCGCAGCGTTCCCAAAAGTAATGATGTTGCCAACCTCGGCGGCCTCTTTGGTTCCTATCTTTCCGATGTCGGATATTATCTGTTCGGCTTATCGTTTTGGTGGTGGATAGCCGCCTCTTGCGTTTTCCTCTACAAAAATTTCCGCCCCATGAAAAAGCAGGAAAACCACAAGCCCTACAATCACGGCGTAGCCGCTTTGGCATTGTTTCTCCTGCTGGTGTGCAGCCCGATTATCGAACATTTCCTGTTTGACAATGCATTGAGCGAATCCCTTCCCGTCGGCGCCGGCGGCTTGGTCGGCTTGTTGGCCGGTTCAGGCTTGGCTTGGCTGTTGGGTAAGTCGGGCAGCCTGTTGATTATGCTGGTGATGTTGCTTTTATCCATTTCCCTGCTGGCTCAGGTGTCATGGTTGGAAGTCATGGCCAAATCCGGCAGCCATATGGGCGGCCTGTTTGGCAATTTGATGAAAAAACTGTCTCAATTCCAAAATAAAAAAGAAGATATCCGCACCGAAGCTTTGGAAACTCAAAATACGCGCCGCATGGTTAAAGAGGCCAAAACCATTACCGCCACTCCGGTTGCTCCGTTGGCAGGCAGCAGCAGCAACCGTAAAACCGTTGCCGTATCCGTTGCGCCGCCTCCTAAAATCCAAACTTCCCTGTTTGACGATACTGAACCTAAAAACAACGGCGAATACCACAAACCCAACATAAACCTGTTGCGTATGCCGTCTGAAGAACCGGTCGCCGTCAATCCGGATGAATTGCAACAGACCGCAGAATTAATCGAAGCCAAGCTGGCTGAATTTGGTATCGGCGTACAGGTTGTTTCCGCCACTTCCGGCCCCGTGATCACCCGCTACGAAATCGAACCGGCACAAGGTGTCAAAGGCAGTCAAATTGTCGCCCTGTCCAAAGATTTGGCGCGCTCGATGTCTCTGCAAGCTGTACGCATCGTAGAAACCATTGCCGGTAAAAACACCATGGGCATTGAATTGCCCAATGAGAAACGCCAAGACGTGATGTTGAGCGAAATCCTTTCTTCACCCGTATTTACCGACGCCAAGTCCAAACTGACCGTTGCCTTGGGTAAAGATATTGCGGGTACGCCCGTTGTCGGCGACTTGGCAAAAATGCCGCATCTTTTGGTCGCAGGCATGACCGGCTCTGGCAAATCTGTCGGCGTGAACGGCATGATTATGTCCATGCTCTTCAAAGCCACGCCCGACGAGGTCCGCTTCATTATGATTGACCCGAAAATGCTGGAATTAAGCATTTACGACGGCATTCCGCACCTGCTCTGTCCGGTTGTGACCGATATGCGCGAGGCTGGACAAGCGTTGAACTGGTGTGTTGCCGAAATGGAAAAACGCTATCGCCTGCTTTCTCATGCCGGCGTGCGTAATTTGGACGGTTTCAACCAAAAAGTCGAACAAGCCAAAGCAGCAGGCAAACCATTACTCAATCCGTTCAGCTTAAATCCTGACGATCCTGAGCCTCTGGAAAAACTGCCGTTGATTGTGGTTGTTATCGACGAGTTGGCAGACTTGATGATGACCGAACGCAAATCCGTTGAGCAGCAAATCGCACGCCTTGCCCAAAAAGCACGTGCAGCAGGCATTCACATGATTGTTGCCACCCAACGCCCGAGTGTCGACGTGGTTACCGGCCTGATTAAAGCCAACATTCCGACACGTATGGCCTTTACCGTACAAAGCAAAATCGACAGCCGCACCATTCTTGACCAAATGGGTGCAGATGAATTGCTCAAATACGGCGACTCATTATTCCTGCAACCGGGCAGCGCAGAACCGACACGCCTGCAAGGTGCGTTTGTTTCCGATGATGAAGTGCATCAAGTCGTCAATTTTGTCAAAGAACAGGCTCCAACCAATTATGTGGAAGGTCTGCTCAGTGGCGAAGCAGCCATCGAAACCACCAATATTGTCAATCCGAATGCAAACAGCGATGAGCTATTTGATCAAGCCGTCGCCTTCGTATTAGAAAGCCGCAAGACTTCCATTTCCGCACTCCAACGCCAATTGCGCATCGGCTACAACCGTGCCGCCAATTTGGTAGATGCCCTTGAAAATGCCGGTGTTCTCTCTCCGGCAGACATCAACGGCAGCCGACGGATTCTGGCACAAAAAGACCAGCTGTAAAAAACAATAATATCGAAACGCAAAGGCCGTCTGAAAAGAATTTCCCACTTTTCAGACGGCCTTTTTATGTTATTCGTGAAACATTGTGTTATACTAAGCAGCTAAATTTTGACCTTATGCACGCTTCCGAAGTTCTTCGGAATACTGAGCAGAAGGATAACCGTTTAAACACAACAAATTTAAGGGCTTACGATGAGCGTAACTGTTGAAACTTTAGAAAATCTGGAACGCAAAGTAGTATTGTCTCTGCCTTGGTCCAAAATCAACGCAGAAACTGAGAAAAAACTGAAACAAACCCAACGCCGTGCAAAAATTGACGGCTTCCGTCCGGGTAAAGCACCGTTCAAAATGATTGCCCAAATGTACGGCGCAAGCGCACAAAACGACGTTATCAACGAATTGGTACAACGCGAATTCTACGAAGTTGCCGTTGCTCAAGAATTGAAAGTTGCCGGTTACCCACGCTTTGAAGGCGTTGAAGAACAAGACGATCAAGAATCCTTCAAAGTTGCCGCTATTTTTGAAGTTTTCCCTGAAGTAACTATTGGCGACCTGTCTGCCCAAGAAGTAGAAAAAGTTACTGCAACTGTTGGCGATGCCGAAGTTGACCAAACTGTAGAAATCCTGCGTAAACAACGCACCCGCTTCAACCATGTTGACCGTGAAGCCCAAAACGGCGACCGCGTCATCATCGACTTTGAAGGCAAAATTGACGGCGAACCTTTCGCTGGCGGCGCGTCTAAAAACTACGCTTTCGTATTGGGCGCAGGTCAAATGCTGCCTGAATTCGAAGCCGGTGTTGTCGGCATGAAAGCCGGCGAAAGCAAAGATGTTACCGTAAACTTCCCTGAAGACTACCACGGTAAAGATGTTGCCGGTAAATCTGCTGTCTTCACCATCACTCTGAACAACGTTTCTGAAGCTACTTTGCCTGAAGTTGACGCAGACTTCGCTAAAGCTTTGGGTATTGAAGACGGCGACGTTGCCAAAATGCGTGAAGAAGTGAAGAAAAACGTTAGCCGCGAAGTTGAGCGCCGCATCGGTGAACAAACTAAAGAATCTGTAATGAACGCCCTGCTCAAAGCAGCCGATTTGCAAGTTCCTGTTACTTTGGTCAACGAAGAAGCCGCCCGCTTGGCAAACGAAATGAAACAAAACTTCGTTAACCAAGGTATGGCTGACGCTGCCAACTTGGATCTGCCTTTGGATATGTTCAAAGAACAAGCGGAACGCCGCGTTTCTTTGGGTCTGATTTTGGCTAAATTGGTTGAAGAAAACAAACTTGAGCCAACTGAAGACCAAATCAAAGCCGTTGTTGCCAACTTCGCTGAAAGCTACGAAGACCCTCAAGAAGTTATCGACTGGTACTACGCAGAGCCTTCCCGCCTGCAAGGTCCGACTTCTTTGGCAGTAGAAAGCAACGTTGTTGATTTCGTTCTGAGCAAAGCTAAAGTAACCGAAAAAGCGCTGTCTTTTGACGAAGTAATGGGCGCACAAGCTTAATTGCTCTAAGGCCGTCTGAAACAGACAATCAAAAGCACCGAAGCGCTTTAAATGGCTTTGGTGCTTTTCCATCATTAACAGGAGACAAAAATGTCCTTCGATTTCAATAATTACCTTGTCCCTACCGTTATCGAACAAAGCGGTCGCGGCGAGCGCGCATTCGACATCTACTCACGCCTTTTGAAAGAGCGCATCGTTTTCTTGGTCGGCCCGGTGACAGACGAATCTGCCAACTTGGTTGTTGCGCAATTACTGTTCTTGGAAAGCGAAAACCCAGATAAAGATATCTTCTTCTATATCAACTCTCCGGGCGGTTCGGTTACTGCAGGTATGTCGATTTACGACACCATGAACTTCATCAAGCCTCATGTTTCTACTTTATGCTTGGGCCAAGCGGCAAGTATGGGCGCATTCCTGTTGTCCGCAGGCGAAAAAGGCAAACGCTTTGCCCTGCCAAACAGCCGTATCATGATTCACCAACCGCTCATCAGCGGCGGCTTGGCCGGTCAGGCTTCCGATATTGAAATTCACGCTAAAGAGCTGCTGAAAATCAAAGAGAAACTGAACCGCTTACTCGCCAAACATTGTGATCGCGATTTGGCCGACTTGGAACGCGATACCGACCGCGACAATTATATGTCTGCCGATGAAGCTAAAGAATATGGTTTGATTGACCAAGTTTTGGAAAACCGCGAATCTCTACAAGCCTAATCTTTATCGGTTTTAAATTAAAAGGCCGTCTGAAAAGTATATATTCAGACGGCCTTTCTTCAATCTTACTTCGTGTTGTCTTTGTTATTCACTTGAACCGGATACAGCAAAATCAAAGGATTGGCTTTCACTTGACTCCAGAAGCTCTTCAGCAGATTACGCATACTGCCCAACCGCGTGCCGCGAGAACGGAGCGCAACAGTCAAAGCCAAAGAAAAACTGACCACCAGATTCACCATGCCAATTGCCAATACACTTGCCAAGCCAAGCATAAAAGTGAATATATCTGCATGACCGCTAATCGCAGCATAACCCAAATTTGCCGAAGAAAACGCCACATGGCGAATATCCAGCGGCAAGCCGAAAAGATGGCCAAAATAGCCGGTCATCCCCAAAAGCATACCGAAAATAAAATTGCCCATAAGCGAGCCGTAATGCTTATGAATATAAGCGGCCAAGCGGCGGCGCGGCTGCGGACGCATGATTTTTCGTAAAAACGGATTAAAAGGCAGGCGCTGACGCAAGTTCAGATAATCGGAACGGTTGTCAAAGAAGCCGGCAATAATCCCCGAACAAAACAACCATACTCCGGCAATAGCGGCATACCACAAGGTAGGTTGGGTAAAAATCTCAATAGATTTAAGCTGGTAGGCTGTAACCGCTTCATTCAACAAGGGCTGGCCATGCGTGTAGGCATAACCCCAAGCAATCCCCGCCGCCAACAATACGGCAATCGATACATTGCCAAACACGGCAACACTTTGCGAACGGCACACGTCAATCAGCAGTTTTGCCAATTTGTTGTCCACCGCTTTGCTGCCCTCATTTGAGTCTACCTGTTCGGCAAAACTTGCCGCCGTCATGGCAGGCTGCTTGGTCGCAACAGTGCAATGCAGCATATGAATCAGCATAAAGCCTAAGCCGTAGTTAAGTCCGGCAAGGAAGGAAGTAGTAAACTCACTGAATCCCAAAGACGCAATATGGATTTTATTCAGTGCCATCAAAGCAATAATTACGCCGCCTCCTGCTGCGGAATAAAACATTTTGAAATATTCACTACGGTTGCGCGTAATGTAATGCTCACCATGATGGCTTTTGTTTTCCGTAATACTGCGCGCCAGCATTCGGATACTGCTTTTACGCAAGTGGCTGGTACTGTATTGCTCTACCGCCGCGTAAATCATCGCATTCATCAGATTAATGGTTAAGCGGGTACGGCTGCCGGTTTCGATTTGAATATTGGTCAACAGTTTCAGACGGTCTATGGTTTGTTGCAGGCGCTCCAGCAAGTGCGCAACTTTCACTGACGAGCCAGACCCTGCTCCTGTACCACGACGACGCAGATACTCAATTTGCTTGTCGCACTGGTCAAACATGACCTCCAAGTGCGCCGTGTCGTAAGTTTCTTCACTGTGGCGATAGTGTTCTACCAATTTTGCAATTTCACGTTGCAAAGCAACAAATGCCGAATCTGCCTCCAACAAACGGGGGGCAATCCGTATTAAATCCGGCTCAATCGCTTCGGAAGCAATCCAAATAGACAGCATTTCCACTGCACGCAAACGGGCATCTGCCAACTGTCGGCTGGCCGTCTGAAGCAAAGCAGGATCCGCTTTGCCCTGCAACAATTCATACATGCTCAACCATTGACGCAAACTCAGGGTTTGCAACCATTTATCATCGTTTTTCGAATGAAAAAGATATAAAAATACTTCGCGCAGATTAGAAAAATCTTTATAAGACGGGCTGAAACGTTCGTAAATCCGTATGCCCATTTCCCGAGTAAAACTATGGCGCGAGAAAATACCCAGCTTAATCAGCGCAGGATAGATGTGAACTTTAGACAACCAGGCATAGAAGCGCAGGCTGAATTGACGGCATAAAGCATCGTCTTGTTTTAAAGTAGATAAAATCAAATCGAAACGTTCGGAAGCCTGTTTTTTGCCTCCTCGGCGCAAAAATTTGATTAATGCATTGAGAATAAGAACAAAGTCGGTATCATTTAAGCGCTCCGACAAAATAATGTGAAGATTTTGATTAGTCAGTTTTTGCATTGTAGTATTATTACACAAAATGAGATATTTAGCAAGAACCTCGGCAAACAGGTCGGATTATATCGCATTCTTTATCAACCGATGGCACAAGATTTTCGATTAATATTCTCTAAAATTCAATGAATAATCAAATTACATAACAAATATATGATGTGAATCAATAACTAGGAAAGGCCGTCTGAATTCTTTCAGACGGCCTTTTACAACAACATACTACATTGTTTTAATTTTATGCAAACAAGAGCTTACCACCCTCTTCTTTAACATGGATTGTGCTATCAGGTGCATATTTACCTTCAAGCAATGCTTTTGCCAGCGGGTTTTCGATTTCTGACTGAATGGCGCGTTTGAGCGGACGGGCACCATACACAGGGTCGAAACCAGCTTTAGCAATCAGATCCAAGGCAGCATCATCGACTTTCAGATGCAGATGTTGTGCTTCCAAACGTTTTTCCAAACCTTTAAGCTGGATTTTCGCAATGCTGCGGATATTGGCTTGATCCAAACCATGGAACACGACTACTTCATCAATACGGTTGATCATTTCAGGACGGAAATGTTCTTTCACATCCTCCATTACAACTTCTTTCACTGCTTCGTAGTCTTGAGTACCCATTTGTTGGATATGTTGGCTACCGATATTGGAAGTCATCACGATAACAGTATTTTTGAAGTCAACAGTTCGACCTTGTCCATCGGTCAAACGGCCGTCATCCAATACTTGCAGCAAGATGTTGAATACGTCCGGATGGGCTTTTTCCACTTCATCCAAAAGAATCACGCTGTATGGTTTGCGGCGGACTTGCTCAGTCAGGTAGCCGCCTTCTTCGTAGCCGACATAGCCGGGAGGCGCACCGATTAAGCGGGCAACAGCATGTTTTTCCATGTATTCGGACATATCGATACGAATCAGATGATCCTCGCTGTCAAACAGGAAACCTGCCAATGCCTTACACAATTCGGTTTTACCCACACCGGTCGGGCCTAAGAACAAGAAGCTGCCATAAGGTTTATTCGGATCGGCCAAACCGGAACGGCTACGGCGGATAGCGTCAGACACGGCGCGCACGGCTTCGTCTTGACCAACCACGCGGCGGTGCAATACTTCTTCCATTTTCAACAGCTTGTCGCGTTCGCCTTCCATCATTTTTGACACGGGGATACCGGTCATGCGGGAAACGATTTCGGCTACTTCATCCGCGCCGACTTCAGTACGGAAAAGTTTGTTTTGTTTTTTGCCGTCGGAGTTGCTTTCCGCTGCCTGCAACTGTGCACCCAATTTCGGTAACTCGCCGTATTCGAGTTCGGACGCGCGGGCAAAATCGCCTTGGCGTTTGGCCTGCTCGATTTTGACTTTGATGTCGTCCATCTGTTTCTTGATGTCGGCAGTACTGGATGATGCCGCTTTTTCGGCTTTCCAGATTTCATCCAAATCGGCGTATTCTTTTTGCAGTCCGTCGATTTCTTCGTCTATCAATTCCAGACGTTTTTTGCTGGCATCATCAGTTTCTTTGGCAACGTGCATTTTTTCCATTTTGAGCTGGATAATGCGACGGTCAAGTTTATCCATTTGCTCAGGTTTGCTGTCCAGCTCCATTTTGATGCGGCTGGCCGCTTCGTCGATCAAATCAATCGCTTTATCAGGCAGGAAGCGGTCGGTAATATAACGGTCACTCAACTCTGCTGCGGCAACGATAGCAGGGTCGGTAATATCGATGCCATGGTGGATTTCATAACGCTCTTGCAAACCGCGCAGAATAGCAATGGTATCTTCCACACTTGGCTCGCCAACCAATACTTTTTGGAAACGGCGTTCGAGTGCCGCATCTTTTTCGATGTACTGACGGTATTCGTCCAAGGTGGTTGCACCGATACAGTGCAATTCGCCGCGTGCCAAAGCCGGTTTCAACATATTGCCCGCATCCATTGCGCCGTCGGTTTTGCCCGCGCCAACCAAAGTATGGATTTCGTCGATGAAAATCAGAGTGTTGCCATCGTCTTTAGCCAAGTCGTTCAACACGCCTTTCAAGCGTTCTTCAAATTCACCACGGTATTTTGCACCGGCAATCAAAGCCGCCAAATCCAAAACCAAAAGGCGTTTGTTACGCAGAGATTCAGGTACTTCGCCGTTGACGATACGTTGTGCCAAGCCTTCAACAATAGCGGTTTTACCCACACCCGGCTCACCAATCAGCACAGGGTTGTTTTTGGTACGGCGTTGCAATACTTGAATCGCACGACGAATTTCATCATCACGACCGATAACAGGGTCGAGCTTACCGTCTCGGGCGCGTTGAGTCAGATCAAGTGTATATTTTTTCAAAGCATCGCGTTGGTCTTCGGCATTCGCATCGTTCACGTTTTGTCCTCCTCGTACCGCATCAATCGCGGCATTGATATTTTGTTCGGTCGCACCGGCTTCTTTCAAAATTTTGCCGGTAGCATCATTCTGCTGAACCAAAGCCAGCAGGAAAAGTTCACTGGCGATATAGGCATCGCCGCGTTTGGTTGCAGCCTTGTCCATCAAGTTCAATACAGCTTGCAGCTCACGGCTAGGCATAATATCGCCGCCTTGACCGGATACTTTTGGCAAGCTGCTCAAATGTTGCTGCAAACGTTGTTTTACTTGAGGCACATTCACACCTGCATGAGCCAGTAACGCAGCAGCACCACTGTTTTGATCGTCAAGCAACGCTTTTAAGATAAAGCCGGCCTCAAGGTAGCTGCTGTCCGCAGCCAAAGCCAAACTTTGACCTTCTTGCAGAGCTTGCTGGAATTTAGCAGTCAATTTATCAAATCTCATTTTACGTTCCTCTTCAAATATATTCTGTTAGAGCCTATATAAGTGCAAATGTGGATAACTCAATAACTATTTTCTCAATTAATTAACAATTTTCACTATATTATTGTTTTATAAAGTTTTATTTTTATAATTTTATGTGTATAACTTTTATTATCCATTTACCCTTTACTCAAAAGGCCGTCTGAAAAATCAAGAATAATCAGGTATAATCGGCATCATATTTATTTTCAGACGGCCTTTGTGCCGAAGGATACTTTCATGAGCAAAAAACGAGTTTTAACAGGCGTTACCACAACAGGTATTCCACACTTGGGCAACTATGTCGGTGCCATCCGCCCGGCTATCCGCGCAGCGCAAGATTCAAATACCGAATCATTCCTCTTTTTGGCCGACTATCACGGCATCATCAAATGTCATGAGCCGGAAATGATTCATCAATCTACTCAAGCTGTTGCCGCCACATGGCTCGCCTGCGGACTCAATCCTGAACAGACCACTTTCTACCGTCAAAGCGACATTCCCGAAGTGATGGAGCTGAACTGGATTCTGACCTGTATCACCGCAAAAGGCCTGATGAACCGCGCCCACGCTTATAAAGCCGCAGTACAGACAAATACCGAAAACGGCCAGGAAGATCCGGATCACGGCGTGGAAATGGGCCTGTACAGCTACCCTATCCTCATGACTGCCGACATCCTTATGTTCAATGCCCATGAAGTACCAGTCGGTCGCGACCAAATCCAACACGTTGAAATGGCACGCGATATTGCCGGCCGCTTTAACCACCGCTTCAAAGAACTCTTCACTCTGCCTGAAGTAAAAATCGACGAAAACGTCGAACTCTTGGTCGGCTTGGACGGACGCAAAATGTCCAAATCCTACGGCAACACCATTCCGCTTTGGGAAAACGACAAGAAAACCCAAAAATCGGTCAACAAAATCATCACCAATATGAAAGAACCCGGCGAGCCGAAACAGCCTGATGAAAGTCCTCTGTTTGAAATCTACAAAGCCTTCTCCACGCCGTCTGAAACTGCCGAGTTCACGCAAATGCTGGCCGAAGGCCTTGCTTGGGGTGAGGCCAAGAAACTCTTGGGCGCAAAAATCAATGCAGAACTCGCAGAACCGCGCGAGCGCTACAATGAATTGACCGCCAAACCCTCTCAAATTGAAGACATTTTGCAGGCCGGTGCACAAAAAGCGCGTAAAGAAGCACGTGAATTGTTGGATAAAGTACGCGATGCAGTAGGTATTCGTCCGTTGAAATAATAATAGCAAGGCCGTCTGAATATTTCAGACGGCCATAATATCGTTTATCATTTGAAATATAATCGTTTTTCTAGGGTTTCTCATATGAAAAAAACCTTTCCCCTTATCTTGCTCAGCCTTTCATTGGCTGCCTGCGGCGGTAAATCTGAAGATACTGCAGCCAATGATGCTGCGTCAGGCAAAGCGCCCAAGCCTACCTTCAAAGTTAAATATATCGATGAACAAGCCATAGCTGGCTTGGATTTAGGTACAGCTCAAGAAGGCGAAACGAAAGAAGGTAAAAAACAACGCACCTATCCGATTAACGGCATAGAGGGTGGCGTCATCAATCTGATTGGCAAGCACCCTACCGACTTAGAAGTCATCAGCGGCCAATGCATGGAAAAAAATGAAAAAGGCGTTTCAGCCGGCTGGTCAACCAACGGAGTCTGCCACACTACCTTTGCAAAAATGGTGGACAATATTGCCCAAGACGGCAGCAAACTGACCGACTATCTGATTTCACACGCTGCTTTGCAACCTTATACCGAAGGCAAAAGCGGTTATGCCGCCATACAAAACGGCCGCTATATTTTAGAAATTGACAGCGAAGGCATGTTCTATTTCCGTCGTCGCCATTACTAAAACCCTACCGATCCTATTTTCCCCTGACACAAGGACTGAATTATGGCCCAAGTTACTTTCCAAGGCTCACCTATTTCTACAAACGGCAATTTGCCTGCCATCGGCCAAGTTGCACCTGATTTCACATTGGTAGCAGCAGACCTATCTGAGAAATCATTGGCTGACTTTGCAGGCAAACGAAAAGTGCTGAATATTTTCCCTAGCATTGACACAGGCGTATGCGCTCAATCCGTCCGTACTTTCAACAAACGTGCCTCGTCTTTGGACAATACCGTCGTTTTGTGTATTTCTGCCGATTTACCATTTGCACAAGCCCGTTTCTGCGGTGCAGAAGGTTTGGAAAATGTAGTGACACTTTCTACATTCCGCAGCAGCTTTTCTAACGATTACGGTGTTACACTGACAGAAAGCCCATTACGCGGCCTGACTGCCCGTGCAGTGGTGGTTTTGAATGAGCAAAACCAAGTTCTCCACGCTGAGTTGGTTTCTGAAATTGCGAACGAGCCTGACTACGAAGCAGCTTTGGCTGTCTTATAATTGACTCAATAAAATCAGGCCGAGACCTTTGCAAAATTCCCCAAAATCCCCTAAATTCCCACCAAGACATTTAGGGGATTTCTCATGACTACCTTCTTCCAGCAAACCGCCCAAGCCATGATTGCCAAACACATCGACCGTTTCCCACTATTGAAGTTGGATCAAGTGATTGATTGGCAGCCGATCGAACAATACCTGAATCGTCAAAGAACCCGTTATGTCCGGGACCACCGCGGCCGTCCCGCCTATCCCCTGTTGTCCATGTTCAAAGCCGTCCTGCTCGGCCAATGGCACAGCCTCTCCGATCCCGAACTCGAACACAGCCTCATCACCCGCATCGATTTCAACCTGTTTTGCCGTTTTGACGAACTGAGCATCCCCGATTACAGCACCTTATGCCGCTACCGCAACTGGCTGGCGCAAGACGACACCCTGTCCGAATTGCTGGAACTGATTAACCGCCAACTGACCGAAAAAGGCCTAAAAATAGAGAAAGCATCCGCCGCCGTCGTTGACGCCACCATTATCCAGACCGCCGGCAGCAAACAGCGCCAGGC
>ERZ1699253.91-NODE-91-length-16803-cov-5.780823_pt1 | contig 16803 bp, 18 predicted proteins | sample MGYA00581517_ERZ1699253 | MGnify/ENA primary metagenome ERZ1699253 (study PRJEB42319, sample SAMD00040304) | human oral metagenome | material: saliva | host: Homo sapiens | study: EMG produced TPA metagenomics assembly of PRJDB4115 data set (Metgenomic analysis of... | reverse complement strand
GGAGAGTATTTTTCCGTCGCTCAGACATCGAAGCGCTCCTAGAGCCAGTCTCACCGGAGCGCAGCACTCAGGCCCGCGACGTGCCGATACCCGGCCTAGGTCGAGCAGGAAGGTGAGCCACCATGAGCGTCAAGGTCTCTAGCTGGGTATGGGGATTAGACACCCTCACGGACAACGCCCCCCTGCTTGTTCTTCTTGCACTGGCGGACGCCGCTAACGATGAGGGCTACTGCTGGCACAACCAAAAAACGTTATGCAAGAAGTCGAGGCAAAGCGCCTCGACGGCGCGCCGGGCGTTGCGCAAGCTCGAAGCAATGGGGCTTGTAACGACATTTCGTCGCATGACCTCGAAGGGTCTGGCATCCAATCTGTACCTGCTCAACGTGGGAGCAGAACCCGATCACACCCTTCAATCCGACCAGAGCGTCACGCTCAACGTGCCCGACGGCGCAACCATCGACGAAGTTATCGCCGAGGTGGAGCGGTATCGACTTTTCCGCATGATTCCGCGACCGGTCAAAATGACCGGGGGGGGGTCCGGTCAAAATGACCGGGGGGTCCCCGCCGATGAGACTTTTCCGCATGATTCCGCGACCGGTCAAAATGACCGGGGGGGTCACGATGACGGGAGGGGTGCGGTCACGTATGACGGGACCCCCCGGTCACAGGTGACCGGTCCCTATAAGGAAGAACCGTCATTTGAACCGTCATTAATGAACCCGACCCTACCCAACCCTTCCCAGCCTCAACATGATCCGGTCGGGTTGGGTGCCATTCGGGATGATCTCTCGGCACAAGGCGCGGTGCCCGGCTCGGCTGACGCCGAAGCCGAGGCGGCCACAGCTCGCGGCGAGATAGCGGCCGAAATGCTTGCCGCAGGAGAGAATCCCGCGAGGATGGTGGCTGAAGGCTGGTGGAACGCTGGCGAGCTCGCCGATGCCCTGGCGTGGGCAGTCGAGCATCCCGCACCGGCGCGAGCGCCGGAAACGACCCAGGAGCACCAGGAGAACCCTCCCCAGGCCACCCGTCAGGAACGCGGCCACGTCGACGAGGCGAGCGCGCTCATCGGGGCATGCCTGCCCAAGTGGATGCAGGCCATGGACCGCACCGGTGCCCGCCAGGTCGCAGACATGCTGGCTGAGCGCATCGCTGCTGGGTGGATGCCCGCCCAGATTCGCAGCCTCATGGGCGAAAAACCCGCCAATGGCGTGCGCCGCATGAGTTCGCTTGTGGCCTACCGCCTCGACCAGAACGCGGGAATCGCGGACGCGCCCCAAGCTCGCACGGCTGCGGCGCGCCAGGCGCAGGAGGCCGCGATCGACGCCGCTATCGACGCCGCTAAGACACCCGAAGAACGCGCCCGAGAAGAGGCTCACAGGCGGATGTGGGAACGCATGCGCGCCGCACATCCCCAGGCCAGCAACGCCGAGCTAGTAGCCCTTGTGCGGGATGCTTTCGCCGCCCCGGGCACCGCGCTTGCGTGACCGCATACCCGTATCGACTGACCCCAGCAACCCGACGAATCTACACAGAAAGATAGAAAGGAGCATTGTCATGATGCATACATTCATTGGCAACCTCACCGCCGCCCCGACCACCCACAAGACCCCTGACGGGCGGGTGAGCATTCACCTGAGGTTGGCTTGTTCCGAGCGGTACCGCGACTCGCGTAGCGGGGAGTGGAAGTCGAAAGAGCCTACGTTCTGGGATGCTTACGCCTGGGGTGCAAGGGCACAAGCCCTCGCAGATCAGGCATGGGGTAAGGGTACGCCCGTTATCGTTGTTGGTGAGCTGGTCGCCAACGTGTGGACGGACCAGGAGACGGGCCAACAGCGACGCCGAACGAACATCGCGATCGAGGCTGCTGGAAAGAACAGCGCGATCCCGCGCCGCAGCGGCCCTGGCTCGCCAGTGGCCCCGTCTGCCCCGGAGTGGGCTGAACCTCAGCCAGTTGCGCAGCCCGAGGCCGCGAGCCTGCCGGGCGTGGGGGTCGTTGATGCCGCATCGGAGGCAGGGCTGTGAGCCTGCCAACAACGCCTCCAACAGGGGAGAGAGTAGAGGGGATTCCCGCGCCCCCTGGGTGGGATATTGATCCCGACCCGACCGAATCGATCCCACCCGAAACTGAGCCCGCCAGCGCAGCAGAAACGAGCGTGACGAGTGTGTCGCAGTTGTGGGAGGCGGCCACGCCCTCGCGTGCGTCGCGCATCATGCGAGCGGTGTTGGTTGTGTCCGTGGCGGTCCTGGCGCTGTTGGGCGTCGTGCGCCTGTTCGCGCCGCGAGCAACCCCCGAGGCTGCAACGGTTGATCTCCCGCAGTCGTGGGGTGCCGACCGAGCGGCGGCAGCCAGCGTCGCCGACGAGGCGGCGCGCGCCTACCTGACGCTACGGGACCGCGAGGACTATCAGTCGGGGATGAGCCAGACGTGGGCGAACCCCTCTGCTAACGGGACGGGCTGGGATGGCAGCGGTTCGCTGTCCGTCCTTGATTCGTACATCGTTCGCACCACGCCCGTGGATGCCCAGCACGTCGACGTTCTTGTCGCCGTACACATCACGAACGAGGGCGACGAAAAAGCCAAGACCACAGTCTCGGGCTGGATCGGAGTCATGGTGCCCATCGTCATGTCGGACGCGCGTGCGAGCGTGGCGGGTGAACCCGTCCTCGCGGGGATCCCTGAACCCGCGCAGAGCACCCGAGCCGAACGCCTCGACATCGATCGAGAGACCACGGAAGCCACCCGAGCCGACGCCGCCGCCTTCGTGCGAGCCTGGGCAGCGGGGGACGCGGCAGCTCTGGCCGCTCCGGGTGCCCAGATCGACTCACCGCCCGCAGGGCTGGCCACGGCCACACTCGACGACTGGCGCGTCGGAGTTGGCGAAGGCCAAGAGCGCGACGCACAAGCAACGATCACGTGGAGTATCGGCGCATCAAAAATCACGTGCCATTACCGGTTGACGCTCACCCAGGTTGCCTCTGGGCAGGGAAGCCGCTGGCAAGTCCAACACCTCACGACAGATAACAAGACCAAGGAGCAATAGACATGCAGTTCACCGGACGATCAATTCAGGATTGGATTCTTTCCCTCGTAGGAGTCGCGTTCACTATCATCCTCGTCTCCAACATGACGGCAATTTTCGCCAAGAAGGACTGGGGACAGATGATCGGCTTTATCGCAGCCGCCATCGTGTGTGGATGGGTGATCTTGTCCCCTGACACGTTCATCACGTTCATCAAGTTCGTTGCCCAGAAGATCACCGAAAACTAACGCCATGGCTCAGGGACACATTCTGACGCGCTCATTCGAGTTCGAGACGCGCCAGTACAAGTTCGGCCCCCTTGACGTTGTCGACGGGGTGCCACGAAGCGCGCTCACCATCGGTGTACCGCTCGTGGTTGCGTGGTGTGGGCTTTTGTGGCTGATTTTCGGGCCACCCGGGCGGTTGAGCATCCTCATTTACATCACGCTCCCTGTAGCCCTAGTGGTCAAGGGCTTTGAGGATGACCCCAAGCGCGAGCGCCGCAAACGCATCACCGTATGGATGCACTGGTTCCGATACGCCTTCGTCGGGCACCGGCCAGTCATTGCAGGCCAGCGATCCACGAATCGGCGCGAGGCATTGTCTCTCGCCAAACGGTTTCAACTCGACCACATTCGCCACTACGTGGGCGAAGGCACGGACACAGCCGTGTGGGCCACCCGCGCTGAGGCTGAGGACCACCGAGACGCTGAGGCCGGGGCAGGCATCGACCTCACACAAACGGTCACACTCATTGGCTTTGATGCCATGAATGACCTACGAACAGCAACACCCCGCAAGAAGAGGAGGAAAAAGCGTGTTTGACAAGGCCAAACGCATCGTGGACATCACGCCCTCGCTACGAGCACCGATGCCCGCCTACAAGATCCTCGCCGACGGCCTAACCGTCACCGAAGAACGCGCAACCGCGTGGTTCCGCATTAAACCATCATCAACACAGATGGCCACCGCGAAGGAAATGGACGCCGAACTCGCCCAAGCGATCGCGCTGGCCCAAAAGGTCCTACGCGACCGCACGTGCCACATCAAGATCGTGTGGGGGCGCATCACCGGCGCCGAGTACGCCACGAGCACGGCAGCGTTCACCGCGCCCGAAGGACGCGCATGGACAACCGTGCGCACACAAGCGATTGACGCCTGGCAGCTGCCCGAGCGCCACGTCTTCCTCGGTATCGACATCGAGGACCGCCACGACCCCAAGTTTTTGCGCGCGATCAACCGCGCCGTGGACTGGGTGAGAGGCGACCTGACCTCGATTCCACGCCAAGAACTCGCCTGGCTCGACCAGACCATGCGAGCATTGGGCGGCCAGCTCAACAAAGCGCCGTGGTACGGCACCCCGGTCGACGTCGAAACCCTCGCGTGGATGCTTGGCCGCGAGTGTTTCCGCGCGTCCGATGCTGCCCCCATCGAAGGAACCGTGTCCGGCGCCCACCTGGCCAGGCTGATGCGTGGCCGGATGGTCCCCTACAGGGATCACCAGCGCTTCTACGACGCCGCTGGCCAGGCGAGCGCCTACAGTGCGCAGCTCATCATCTCCCAGTTCTCCGCAGACGCGCTCGACACCAATGACACCGGCCAGTGGCTCACACTACTGTCGGGTATCTCCCGGCCCGCACTCGACGGGAGTGCGACCGTTGATGTGCACGCAGAAGCGTCGATTCGCTTTGAGTTCATGAGTCAAAAGGCCGCACGCAAGGTGGTTAAGCGCACCAAGGACAGCGCCGCCGAACAACGCCGCGAGGCCGCGAAATCGGATGCTGGCGAACCCAGCGCCGACGTTCAGTACTCCGAAGCCGAAATGGCCGTATTGGAAGGCGACATCAACCGTGGTCGGGTGCGCCTCGTAAAGTTCTGGCCGACGTTGAGCGTCAGTGAGGATAACCTCGACGACTTGCGTGCAAGCGTCGATGCCGTCATCGAGGCATATAGCCAGGTCGGCATCACCGTCGAGGTCGCAGCCGACGAGCAAGCAGAGGCGTGGATGTCCACACTCCCGGGTGACCACGTGCGAGTGGAGGCGATGCACCACATCAGCGACGCCGAAGCCTTTTTCGGCTCGTGGTTTTGGGCAGGCAGCGTCGTGGGCGATGAGGATGGGCCAGCCATCGGCTACACGACAGGCACAACGGCCCAGATCGTTCGGTGCCACCCCACCCAAGCGCCACTGAAGGGAGACACGTCGACCATCGCGGTGCTGGGCCGATCAGGGCGAGGAAAGACAACCCTGTTGCAGCTCCTTGCCCTCGATGCCGCCGCTGAGCGCTCCTGGGTCCCTGTCTTCGACCTCAAAGGAGACCTGAACAACTCCGAGGGCGGCCTCGTGGGAGCCGCCCACAGCATGGGCCTAGAGGCCCGCCGCGTCGACATGAGCGCCACATACGCAGGTACGTGCGACCTGCTGGCAACCATGGACGCCGACGATGCGCTCATTCACGCCCATTCCCAGCTCATGCTGCTCGTCTCTGACGCGCTGCGTCTGGCAGCGCACCCAGTGCTCATGCGTCACATCGCGGCGCTCATCGGCGATGGGGAAGAACGATCGACGGCCATCCTTATCGAGCGCATGCGCCAGGACGAGGACGAGACCGCGCGGCGGGTCGCCGCTGAGCTTGCTGCATTCCAGGGAGACGCGATCGGACGCATGATCGTAGGCGCACGCCAGGTCGGCACGCTCGAAGCGCGCCCCGGTATCGTCCTGCTTCAATTCCCGAAGCTCGACCTGCCCCCCGCAGGGACGCCTGCGTCAGAATGGACGGTCATGCAGCGAGTTAGCGCCGCCGTTGTACGCGGCGCGCTCTCGTGGGTCACCACCAGCGCGAAGGATCCCGCCCTGCGTCCCCTGCGCAAACTGGTCGTTGTACCCGAAGCACACCTGTTCACCGCCACCCAAGAAGGAGCGGCGTTCCTCGACCAAACAGCGCGCTTGGGCCGCGCACTAGGAGCCTCCCTGGCTATCGACAGCCAAGACCCGACAAGCATTGCCGAACGCGACGGCATCATGGAGCAAATCGTCACTGTGTTCGCCTTCTCTCAAAAGACACGCAAGCAACAGGACGCCGTCGCCGAAATTCTCGGGCTTGCCCCCAGTGACCAAGTACGAGCCATCTTGTCATCAATCAACACGAACCCCGCAGGCGGAGTATGGCACGGTCACTGCATCATGAGAGATGCACGTGACCGCGTAGCAACCATCCAGGTCGCAATCCCCAACCGGGCCGTGGCGCGAGCTCTCGACACAACCCCCAGGAGGACACCATGAACACCAACCTGACAAACCGCCGGTGGAGCACCATCGCTCTGTCCGCCACAGCGACCGCTACTCTCGCCATCGGCGCGACAGTGGGCTACACGATCGGCCACGCCACCACCCCAGCGCCCTCAGCCACGACGCCAATCGCGACGCCCGCCCAGGAATCTCCCGCAGCAATGAGCAAGGACGCCGCGGGCGTCGAAGCCACCATCAGGGACGAGTTCCGCACCCTCTACCAGGGAAATATCACCAAGGAACAGTGGCAGCACTACTGCAATGACCTCATCACCGCCGAATCCCGCGCCCACGTCACAGGCTGCGAAGCACCAAAAGACGACTACATGGGGCACAAAGACGACATTCGACGCATCGAGAACATCGTCATCGACGGCGACAAGGCAACGGCCACCGTCGACTACCACACCGTCCTGTACGGGGGCGGCAACGCAACGATTCAAGAAACCCTCTACTGGGAGGACGGGCGATGGAAACTCGATTCGCGCATGCGAAACGACCGCTAGCAATTCTTGCTGCCCTCTGCCTGGCAGCACTTGGGCTGTTCGTGGGAACCGGCACAGCCTGGGCAGACGACCCCCAATCAGGGGACAACCCCCAATCCGGCGACTACACGCCGGTGGGAATCGGTCAACTGTTCCAGGCCCCGGACGCGACCCAAGGGCAAGACCCCACCCTGTACGAGAAATACCCAGACGGGGCGTATTCCTTCGACTATGAAGATCTCGGTGCCCTTGAAGTCGTACAAAACGGCGTCGACATCACGTTCAATGGCCTTTCCGAACTGACGTTCGCTGGGACAAGAGCCGTGACAAACGGAGCCATCGCCATGACCTGGCAGGCGACCGACCTCACGGCGTTCAACACCCTCGGAGACCGCGTCGAAAAAGGTGTTGGCGGTGTCGCAGATTTCTTTAGCGGGTGGCTCCTTCCCTCGATGCTCATCCTAGGTGCGGGCACCGTTATCTTCCGGTTCCGGTCCCACACCGGCCAAGTCATCAACGACCTGGCCATCATGGCGGGCGCGGGCATAGCCGTCTTCCTTCTCAGCACCCAGGCAGGGCCGCTACTCGACGCCGTGGTCGGGGTCCACGACGTAGGTGCCCAGGCCTCAACGAAGATCATCGAATCCACCTCGACCGACCTGGCGACGCCCTTCCAAGGACCCACAGCGACCTACGGGGACGACGAGGTCGACAACTCCATGCGCCGAATGGCTGATGCCGTGTGGCGCACCTACGTTGTCACGCCGTGGTGCTACGCCGAGTTTGGCTCGCTATCCGCATGTGACCGATGGGGACAGGAGGTCTTGTCTAGGGATACAAACCCGCTCGCGAAAGATTCACGCATGTCATACATCACGACCCAAATCAAGGGAAAGATCGGGGACGACAAATCTGACGCGTATCAAACCCTAACCGGGCACCGTGGAGCCTACCGACTCGGAATCGCCGTGATCTCTTTGATCTGTGCGCTCGCTTTCGCTGGCTTGACCTTCGTTATCGCTCTAACCAGCCTCGTATCCATGATGGTTGTGTTCCTTCTGCTCATCTTTGCTGGACTGTTTGCGTGCTTTGCTGCCACGCCCGGACGGCCCAGACGATGGGCACTGGGCTGGCTCGGAGCCGTTGTCGGAGTCTATCTCCTGTCCATCGCAGCTCTCCTGGCCCTCGCCGGGGCACTGGCCATCATGAGCGCAACCATCGCGCTGACCAGTTCGCTGGGATGGGGTTCCACCGTCATCTTCACCATCGGTGCAATCGTCGCCGGATCGCGCGCCCTGGGCATTCTCAAAAACGTATTCGAGGCCAACAACGCTGGTAACGGCGGACTTGGTGGCTTCCTCGCTGGCGCCGCCAACGTCCGTCGTCTCCTGCCGCGAAGACCACACTTGCCCAAGGTCCCAGACAAACTCAAACAGCACAGGGACCACCTGTCGCTCTTTAAGCGCGAGCCTCGCGAACAAGGGGATCCCTACTCCTTGCCACGGTACTCCCAATACGTGCGACGCCAACCGGTGCAACCGCATCAGTTCTCAACCGATGTAGCGCGGCCCCGACAGGCAGGCATGACCAGGACGAGTCCCTACACGAATGTCTGGCGCTACAACGATTCCCAGATTAATCAGCGCCGCCCCGCAGGTGCACTCCCGCGTGGGTCCAACAAGCCGCCGGTCACCCCAACACAGCCAGGGCCTGCTCCTCGAACACCAGAGCCGCCACCGGAGCAGGAAGAAACCAAGGAACCCACAACACCGTTGTGGTCCTTCCCGCAGTCATCATCACCTCGACGCGGGGCCGGAGAGCCACGCCTGCGCGACAACCCGCCCCCCAAGAACACACAACCGCCGCGCGGCCCGATCATCGACATCGACCCGAAGGACGTGAGGGAGAAGAAAGATGCACCAGGAGAGTAAATGGGACGGGTTGCTCAACATCGAGGAACCCAGCGAACCCGCACCCCACCGGCCACGCGGCTACGCCGCCATCTGTGCCCTCATAGCGGCCATGAGCCTCCTAGCGGGCGTCGTGTGGTGGATATGGTCGATGCCCGCCCCTACACGACCACCTGCCGCGACGCCAACCGACCATGCAACGAACCTAAACCCCACACCTGCTACGCCGACACCAGCGCCGACGCGCGTCACCTCTGCGACCCCCACGCCAACGCCTTCGCAGACCGTCGACGTGTTCGCGCCAGCGCGCGATACGGCACGCACATGGATTGAGCGCTTCTACATCGAGCGCACAGAAGCAACCACATGGACGCAGATCGCCCAACGCCTCACGCCCCTCCAAACGTGGGCGATGGGCGCATACATGGCCGAGCATCCCGAAGCCCAGGCCGCGCCGCTCAACATCCATCACGTCCAGGTCGCGTACAGCGATGAAACGGCCGACGCCGAGCACCCCACGACCTGGAGTGCAACAGCGACGATCACACTCGACACAGGACAACAGGTGAACGCGTACATCACAGTCATTCCCGACCCTGACACAGTCGACGGCGGCTGGAAAGTCGACCAGTGGAAGGCGCTCCCATGAAGCTCTTCTTCGCATGGAAGCTCAAACTCACCGCCGCACTCATCGCCGCTATCGCTTTCCTCATGATCATTGCGATGAGTTCCATCGTCGGCAGCTCCTATCAGCAAAACAAAAACGCCGCCAGCGGCCCAGGAGGCGGCGTCTCTGACTCGGTTCCCGAACAATACCGCTCCGATGTAATCCGAGCAGGAAGTATTTGCGCTGGAATTACCCCCGCGCTTATCGCAGCACAAATTGCCACAGAGTCAAACTGGAATGAAAACGCGGGAAGTGAAGCGGGAGCACAGGGAATATCCCAATTCATGCCCGCCACGTGGGACGGAGGCGCAGGAAAGGATGGAGACGGCGATGGGAAAGCCGATATTCATAATCCACACGACGCCATTATCAGCCAAGGGCATTACATGTGCTCCATGCTCGCAACCGTCAAAAGTTACATCGAATCGGGTACTGCAAACGGAGCACCCGTCGAACTAGCACTCGCAGCCTACAACGCAGGAGCAGGCGCAGTGCAATCAGCAGGCGGAATACCCACCAACGGAGAAACAGAACACTACGTTCCCAAGATCATTAATTCCATGGCAACCTACCAGGGCGCAACAACACTGACGACAAACACAACAGCTGTCAGCACAACAACTGAGCAAGCTATCGAATGGGCTAAAGGAATCGCTAACGACGATTCACACACCTATGTATGGGGAGGCGAAGGCCCTCATTATGATTGCTCGGGACTCACCCAAGCATTCATGCGCCAACTCGGCATCGAGCTACCACACCAATCAGCACAGCAAGCAACGTTTGGGCGGCAAGTCACAGAAGCAGAAGCGCTGCCCGGAGACCTCATTTTCTGGAGCCTCGGAGGCGGCGAAATCGACCACGTCGCAATCTATATAGGTGACGGACAAATGGTCTCAGCAGATAGCCCAGACACGGGCATCAACATCGAAGCCATCTACGGACGCAACAAGAACATACAGTTTCGACACTACCAGTGAAAGGACATCATGGAATCAAAACGAGAATACAAACCATCAAGGGGCGTCACGCGAGCAATGAACGCTGACATCAGCGAACGCACCTATAACATCCTCCAATGGAGGAAATGGAAAGAGCAAACATCGCTCTACAAACTGGTTGAAGAAGCGGTAGAAAGGGCCTGGGGAGCCGAATACGACGACGCGCATGTACCGCGCGATGACAGCTAGCAACCCGCCGCTCGTCTAGTCGCTAGCTAACGAAAACTGCCCCCTGCCATCACTACAAACCTGCATACAAACCAGAGTGCAACAACAGTACAATACGCTTTGTACTCACACCCACGGGAAACGCTGGGCAAACCTGCCCTGCCGGACCCCGACCCCCCTCCCCCAACGACAAGCATTGTGAGAGGGGGGTCGGGGTCCGGCAGGGCAGGAGAAGATGAAAGGTGGGTGTGAAGTATGGGGATAAGAAGAAGAAAGGTAGTGAAGGCAGGGAAAAGAAGAGGGAAGGAAGGCCAAGGCAGCGCGCACCGTAGCGTGTCGCAATAAATCTAAAAATTTCTGAAATGTCAACATGCAACAACATAAGTCATGTAGCATATAGACATATAGCAAAATTAGTATTCATTGATCACTCTTGGAGCGTAACTCATGGCAATTAGCGACGCAGATCAACGCATTCTCGCATTGCTCGCAAAATTCCGTTTTGTCCCGGTCGAAACACTCCGTCGCGAAGTATTCCCAAATCAGAGCCGCGCGACGGCTGTCGCCTACGCGTCACGTCGGCTCTCTAAGCTACGAGAAATCGGCCTCGTTTGCTCACAAAGCGTCATCGGTCAATCGCAAGTGCATTACCTCTCAGACGAAGGTGCAAGCTTTATGGGCGTTGAGGGCGGCGCAGGCGTTGGAGTGAAGCTTGCCGAATACGCTCACGATTGCGCGTGCGTCGATGTCTATCTAGCACTTGCACATCGAGGAGACCGCCCCGGTCTCATCTCAGAGCGCGAGGCACGCGCCCTGAGCTTCGACCCGGAGGCGAACAGTTACGCCATTCCAATTACCCGCGCCAATGGAACCAAAGGGTACGCCTGGCCTGACATGATCAGCGGTGACGACGGACAACGCATCGGCTACGAGGTCGAATGGACACCAAAAAATAAGCGGCGACTCATTCACCTCATGCACGGGTACGGCTACTCAAATTACTACCGAATGGGTGTCTACCTGACGACGCCAGAATCGCATCCCGTGGTGTCGAGCGCATGCGAGGAAGCTAATGCTGTTCTGCAATCACGTGGACTTGGTCGACCAATTGCAGTATTCCCACTCAACACCATTATGAATGACTCTAAAGGAGGCCAAGCATGAGTAATGCTGCACGTAGTCCACAGCTACGATTCGGGCGCGGCGGCCCCGTCGATGACTCGACGGCTGCCCTGCGAATAGGGTTCGTCATCGTTTGTTTCCTCAACCCAATAACAACGCTCATTGCCCTAGTTGTTATCCTGTGTGGCCGTATTCCTTGGGTACGTCGAATGCCGACCTTGGTCCTGCCGCTCACGGGCATTGCCGCATGCGCGTATGGGTGGGCAGCAGGGTGGTGCGCTGACTACTTAAGAACCTATCGGGAGGCTGGCACCCAGCTCCTTGACGCATTCATTAATGCTCTCAGGATCAACGGGCCGAGCGCTGAAGCCTCCACACCAGGCCAGGTACTCGCTGCGAACTGGCAGACATGGGCAGTCATGCAGCTACCCTTCGCGACCTGCGCCGGAATCCTCATCGCAGGCATTTTCCTCGCCTACCGCCGTCGCTTCGACGCCACCTGGCGCGAGGACAACGACGCGGGGCCGCGAGCTCGTGCCAAGCGCCCCGCCACGCGCAAACGTGTGCGCCGCGCGAAGGCCCGCCAACGCGTGGCCGTCACCAATGCGCGTGCCGTCGCGACCGTAAGCAACCTCAACGTTCCCATTGGTGTCACCGAAGCCGCCCGCCCCGTCAACCTCGACGCCACAGCATTCCGCACGCACGGCGTCGTCATTGGCCCGACCGGCGTCGGTAAAACCCAGGCGCTCGAAAGGGTCCTTTACGGGTTCACCGGCGCCCCGGCCGCCCGCGCCCTCCACTTACCCGTCGTCGTTATCGACATGAAAGCCGACCCCGACCTCGCCTCCACCCTCGCCGTAATCGCCGCCCAGAGCGCTCGCCGCTTCCACCACGTCACCGTCGACGCCATGGGCAGCACGTACAACCCCCTCGCCGGACTCACCGCCGACGAGGCGGCCGACGCGTTGTACGAAACGCTTTTCGCGGCCGACAAATCGCTCAACATGCACTACGCAACCCTGTCACGACGACTGTTGCAGCAAGCGTGCCGCGTGTGCGTCGACCTCGCCGACGCCCGCGTCGCTCGCGTCGGAGGCGGCACCTGGCAGATCAGCCTGGCCGACGTAGCCGACCTCCTCAACCTCGACACCCTCCGCAGCGTCAACCCCTACCTATCCCCGTCCGTCGCCGCGTCGCTCACGCGCTACCTGACCGACCTCGACGCCGCGAAAAACGAGGGCGACGTAGGCGACGTGAGAGACCGCGTCGCCGTCATCGTCGACACAGCCGCAGGCCACATCCTCGACGCCAACGGGTTCACGATGGAGAACGCGATTCGCGCCGGGGACATCGTGTGCTTCTCCCTCGACGCCGCAGGCACACCCCAAACCGCGCGAACCATCGGCACGCTCGCAGTGCAAGACTTGTGTGCGACGTTCGGACGCCTCGCACGCGACGGATGGGGCAAAACCCACATGTGCCCCGTCATCCTCGACGAATTCAGCGCCCTCGGCACACCCAGGGTCGCCGACCTGTACGCCCGCGCCCGCAGCGCAGGCGGAGCCGTCCTCCTCGCTACGCAAGACCTCGACGCCGACCTCGAAGCCGTTAGCCCGCAGTTCGCAGCCAGCGTGCGCACAAACGCCAACGTCTGGCTCGTGTTGCGCCAAACCAGGGGAGAGGCAGCAGACGCGATCGCCCGCGACATCGGCAGCCGCCTCACCTGGAAAGAGACCGTCCAGGTAGAGGATGACTGGGACGCACTCGGAGGCATGCACGCCGCCAGCGGCGTCGGCAGCCTCCGGGAGGTTGACGAATTCATCCTGCACCCCAACGACATCAAGAGCCTGCCGCAGGGCGGCGCATACCTCGTAGTCAAGGTGCCCAGCGGCACGATCAACGCCGCCGAAGCTGACACCCGCATCGAGCGCGTCCACATCAACGCGCTCACCGACGAAGAAATCGCAGGGCTACCAGCAAAACCAGCAAAACCAGCAAAACCAGCGAATACAGCGAATACAGTACCCCAGCCCCAGCCAACCCCGGACGACGACGCCCCCGACGCATGGCCAGACGCACCCGACTGGGCATGAGTTCCGCGCGGCACCGGCACGTCGTGCCGGTGCCGCGCGGACACAAACGACGATGGGCAGCCATACACTGCCGACAAATCAATGAATCAAGCAAGGAGACTGATCATGCGACCTGCACCCCAGGCCGTGCCCATCGGAAAGGCACTCCCGATCCTCATCCCCACAGGGATCACATCCTGGCTCCTCATCCCCGATACGCGGCCGATAATCGCACTATTCGCGATCGTTCTCAGTACTGCGGCCGCGTATGCGTGGAGCCAGACCCGCATGTGGAGCTCACGCACACGCGCGATCGTCAACGGTGCAAGCCGAGCACTCGGCTGGACGCTCACTGGCGTGAGCTGCGCCATTCGCATCCTCGCACTCATCGTTCGCGCCACGCTCTGGGCTGCATCGCTCGTCGCATTCTTGTCTATCGTCGGGTACGCCCTCGGTCTATGCGGAGACGGAAATCGCCACTACCGCTAGCCATATACAGCATAGACAGCAAATACAGCACCCTAGGCAATCACGGAGCGCACGCACACGGCCCCACGGGCGTCGAATTACTGCCGCCTGTGCACAGCCGCGCTACGCGCGCCTGCACACAGTTGCCAACGAAGAAACAAGCAACCCTGAGAGCATGGCTGGGGAAAGCGCCGACGTTGAGCACATCAACTCACCAACCGCTGGGGTCCCTATCCATGGCTTGGAAAACCAACAAATAGGGAAACAACGATGCGCATCAGGAGGGACAGATAGGGGCGGTGAGAACAAAGCGGCCCGGCCATGCGCCAAAAACGGCCGATTCTGACACCCCGCCACCAGGAGTGGCGATCGCCGCGACACGCCGCACCAAAACCCCCTGCCAAAACCTCTAGCGCGCCAAAACGTAGCGCGTAGGATTTTGGCATGAGCAATACGGGATACGCCCGCGTCAGCACCGACGATCAAGACCCCGCAGCGCAGATCGACGCACTCAGAGCCGAAGGATGCGACCCTATTTTCGTGGAGCGTGCCAGCGGCGCGACCATGCAGCGCCCCGAATGGCAGGCATGCAACCGCGGACTAGGGAAGGGCGACACCCTTATGGTTGTTCGCATCGACCGCCTCGGGCGATCCCTCGCAGACCTCGTGAGCACACTCGACGACCTGGCAGCGCGAGGCGTGCGCTTTTGCAGCCTCACGGAGGGGATCGACACCTCAACCCCGATAGGTCGCATGGTTTACCAGCTCGCAGCATCGTTCGCGGAGTACGAGCGCGCCCTCATCAGGGAGCGCACGTGCGCCGGCATCGACGCCGCCCGCGCCGCCGGCCGGCGGATCGGCCGGCCGCCGGCACTCACGAACGAACAGCGCGAATTTGCGCGCCGGCTGCGCTCGCAGGGCGAGGGTGTGGCCACAATCGCCCGACTGCTAGAGGTATCCCCATCGACGATTAGACGCGCTCTCACAACGCAGTAATCACCGAGGGCCGCGCGGGATTTCCCCCGCAGCGACAGGTGGGAAAGGATGCCCGTCGTTATATTCCACCTCAAAGGCATGCAGCTGCACTTCGAGCGCAGCGATCACCCACGCACTCATCGAGCGAGTCCCGGTTGCAGCAGCTGTGTGCCACCAGGCCGCGCGAATTTGCCCGAGCAATTCCTCATCAATACGGATCGACAGGCGCGCCATTTTAGCGGCAGGCGGCGGCGTCGGAGCCGCCGCGCGAACAGGAGCCGCAGCAGGGGATGCCGGGGGAGGGGCGATCACGGCGGCAGGCCCCGCGCTCAGGGCAGACTTTTTACGAGCAGGACGAGCACTCACAGGAGATCACCGCCCGCCGCGAGAATCGCGGAGAGGTGCGCATCGTAGATGCCCGCGAGGGTCGAGCCACCCGGCCACTCATCGAGGCCCAGCCCAGACTCCGCACAGTCTGAAATGGCCACCGCGTCAGGGATTGCCGGATCAAAGAGACGTAGGCCGCGCTCACGGCACGCGGCCGCGAGTTCTTCACCCCAATGCGCCCCCTGGCGAGTGCGGGCGCGGTGCTGATTAATCAGCACGCCGACCACGGCCACAGCCGGGTTGTAGTACGCGCGAACGGCCTCAACGGTATTCAGCAGGTGAGCAAGGCCCGTCGCTGAATACAGGCGCGATTGACTGACAATGAGAATCCCGTCCGATGCTGAAAATGCGTTGACCGTGAGCGTGTCGAGCGACGGCGCACAGTCAATTAGACAGAGGTCGAAAGAGTCAGAGACCGTCGCAAGGGCCTCACGCAGGCGCATTTCACGCCCCGGACCACCCGTAACAAGCTCGTTGCGAACCAGGGCGAGCGCATCAGCACCAGACGGCGCGAGATGCACCCCTTCCCAGGACGTTGAGGTCACGACCTCATCGAGCGTCAAGGGCGACGCAGCCGATAGAACATCAGCCATGCCCGCATCACCGTCAGCATTATCGACCAGCGAGTCGGTGAGATTCCCTTGGGGATCGAGGTCAACAACAAGGACGCGCAGCCCGCGCAGACTCGCAGCCCGCGCGAGGTGATACGTCGTTGTTGTCTTGCCTACCCCGCCCTTCTGGTTCGTGATTGAAATAGTCAGCATGAGGACTCCTCTCAAGTCATCAACACGACGACGTTTGCAGCATACCCGCCGTTTGCAGCATATACAGCATATGCAGCGTTTCTGGCAACATAACTCACCACATACCGCAAACTTTCTTTGCGATATGACTGATACGATATCACATGCATGACACGTGCGCATACTATCTATTGCGTTTGCAGACAAGTTCTGACATACTTGTATACATGAACGAATTGCGCACATCTCACGACCCGGACGAGCTGCTAGGAGCGCGCGCCGCGTCTGAAATGCTGCCCGGCGTCGGCTACCAATCGCTTCTCCGATGGGCAAAAGCTGGCGACGTTCCCCATGTCAGGCTCCCCAATGGGAGAGTATTTTTCCGTCGCTCAGACATCGAAGCGCTCCTAGAGCCAGTCTCACCGGAGCGCAGCACTCAGGCCCGCGACGTGCCGATACCCGGCCTAGGTCGAGCAGGAAGGTGAGCCACCATGAG
>ERZ1699253.86-NODE-86-length-17038-cov-3.470049_pt1 | contig 17038 bp, 13 predicted proteins | sample MGYA00581517_ERZ1699253 | MGnify/ENA primary metagenome ERZ1699253 (study PRJEB42319, sample SAMD00040304) | human oral metagenome | material: saliva | host: Homo sapiens | study: EMG produced TPA metagenomics assembly of PRJDB4115 data set (Metgenomic analysis of... | reverse complement strand
GTACAGGCAGGTGGCCTGGTCGCGTTCTGTTCCGGGGAGTGTTTGGTAGAGGGTGAGTGCTTGGCGGTAGTAGGGTTCGGCCTGGGCTGGTTTGCCCAGATCATCCAGTGTGTTGGCGAGGTTCTTCAGGCAGGTGGCCTGGTTCTCCTCGGTGTTGGGGATGTCTTGGTAGAGGGTGAGTGCTTGGCGGTAGTAGGGTTCGGCGTCGGCTGGTTTGCCCAGATCGTCCAGTGTGTTGGCGAGGTTGTACAGGCAGGTGGCCTGTTCGCGTTGTGTGTTGGGGATGCCTTGGTAGAGGGTGAGCGCTTGGCGGAAGTAGGGCTCGGCGTCGGCTGGTTTGCCCAGCTCACGTAGTGTGTTGGCGAGGCTGAGCAGGCAGGTGGCCTGGTTGTGTTCTGTTCCGGGGAGTGTTTGGTAGAGGGTGAGTGCTTGGCGGTAGTAGGATTCGGCGTCGGCTAGTTTGCCCCGTGTGGCCAGGCTGGCGGCGAGGCTGAGCAGGCAGTTGGCCTGGTCGCGTTGTGTGTTGGGGAGTGTTTGGTAGAGGGTGAGTGCTTGGTGGTAGTAGGGTTCGGCCTGGGCTGGTTTGCCCGGATCATCCACTGTTTTGGCGAGGTTGAAGGTGAGTGCCTGCTCGAATAGGGTGGTTGCTTGGGGGTCGTCGCCTCGGCGCCCAGCTTCTAGTGCTTGTTTGTAGAGTTTGTCTGCGTCGTCGTGGGTGGGCATGGGTGTTGGTCTTTCTTGCTGTGGGGCTAGCGGTAGTGGGCGCGGGGGCGGTTTGTGATTGTGGGGTGCTGGTAGAGGGGTGTGGTGCGTGGGTGGGGGAGGACGAGGTTGGGGCCGGCTGTTCGGGTGAGGGTTTCGTCTGGTTCTGGGGTGGAGCTGGGCACCAATGTGAGTAGGGGATCTTCGCTGTTGCGCGCTGCGGGTATGGCAGCGAGGGAGCCGACCATGCGCCATTTGGCAACCAGTTCGGCCACGAGGGCGGCGTCGCCCAGACGTGCGGCGATGTCGAGGGCCTGGCTCATCGAGTGTTGGGCGCGATTGGTGATCCAGGCAATCCTGGCAGAGGAGCATGAAAGTTTGAATCGGAATTCGTCAAAGAAGACTGCTGCAGGTACTGCATATTGCAGTGCCAGGATGAGGTGTTTTCGTCGAAATGCAGGGTCCGTGCTCCACGAAGCTATTGTGTCGAGTATACTTGCACCTAGTGAATCAAATTCTGGTATCTTCTTTGTGAAGATGTCATGTGCCTGTTTAAGGATTTGGTCGGCCTCTTCCGTTTGGTGCTGCAGGTGTAGAATAATTGCGATATTGATCAAGCAGTCGACATAGCGTGGTAAATCGCTATTTTCGCAGGGTGAAAGCAGCTGCTGGAACAGAGTGAGGGCAGCTTCGTATCTTTCCAATAATTTTAGTGTGTGGGCTAAAGCGTGTATGCAATCGATTTCAGAATTCTCTAAAATTCCTGTATTTTGGTATAGCTTAAGTGCTTCAATGTAGAAGTGTATAGCTTTCTCGGGCTTTCCTAGCTCGCGTGCAGCTGTACCGAGGTGGTGGAGGCATACAGCTCTGTCTTTGCCAGTGTTGTTGGCATCTTCGAACAGATTCAATGCCTCCCACAATGCTGATTCTGCTGTTTCAACGCTACCAAGCGTACCCATTGCTGTGGCGTATCTACAAAGTGAGCGAGCGATTTCTGTTTGCGTGCCACCATGTGTTCTGAAGATTGTGAGTGCTCTGCGGCTAAGAGTCGCGTACTCTGTGATTCGGCCAAGTGTTTTGAGTGTCCCTGCGAGATTGCCAAGACAATGAGCTTGGCTTAGTTCGGTGCCGTCCGTGCTTGCGTAAAGGTTTAAAGCATGACGGTAGATGGATTCCGCCTCTTCATTCCTGTTGAGATCACATAATGTGTTAGCCAAATTGTATAAACAATTGGCTCGACTATTCTCTGTTCCTTCAACTTTTGTGAAGAGTGTGAGAGCTTTGCGAAATGTGTCTTCAGCTTGTGGTAGATTTCCAAGTTCATGCAGAGTGTTTGCAAGATTGTAGAGGCATCTAGCTTGTTCGCGTTCTGTATTCTCACATTCTGAGAACAGTTTAAGAGCGTGAATATAATGTTGCTCCGCCTCTTGATTTCGACCCGTGTCGCCTTGGAGAACTGCGAGATTGTATAGGCAAGTGGCTTGGTATTTCTCTGATCTATCAAGTTTGCTGTACAGTGCAAGTGCTTGTTGAAAGAGAGTTTCTGCTCTTGATGGATTATTCATATTTAACATTGTGATGGCAAAGTTGTAAATGTGGTCTGCAAGTAGCGTTTCTGTATTGGGGATGCTCTTGAGTAGTTCGACAACTTCCGGGTAGATGTATATTGTTTCCAGGCTCCTGCCTAGTGAATGTAATGTCTTGATAAGAACTTGTAGACAGAGGGCCTGCTGTCTTTCTGTTTCCTCGAACTGTTTGAATAGTGTGAGAGCTTGACGGTATAACGGTTCAGCAGTTTCAGGTTGACTTATTTGAGAATAAGTGATGCCAAGATTGTATAGTGATGTTGCAATTTGAAGTCCACTTCCGTCATATGTTTGCAAAATGTAGAGCATGCGGCGAAGGATGTATATCGACTGTTCTGTATTTCCTTCTTGAAATTCCTGATGCCAAAGAGTGCCGAGATCTTCGGGATCATCCAGGTTGACTACTTTTGCTTGGGTCCTCTTACTCATTAACTTACTCAAGGATAATTTGCATTCAGAATATCTATTGTTCGTTCGTCTATTATTCTTCTCGTATTTTTCTAGCGCTTGTAGGTAGCAAATTTCTGCTTCGCTGTCCTTACCTTGTTTGAGTAGAATTCCTGCTAAATTATGCAGGCAGTCAGCTTGATATGTATCGCTTTCGGTCAGTGTGGAATAGGCAGCGTAGGCGTGATAGTAAACGGCAGCAGCTTCCGATGGCCTCTTTAAAGCTTCCAGATTGCGGGCGAAATTGTATAGAATCGGCCCGAGTATGTTATTTGAGTTTTCAGCTGTTTTTGCCTGGGTAATAGCCTCAATGAAGAGTGGTTCGGCTCTCTCGTTTTCGCCGAGTACACTCATGGTATCGGCGAGGTTAGCTAAACAGTTTGTATATTGTATTGTGGTTCTGTCGATGCTCTCGTAGAGTGTGAGTGCTTGTTGGAAAAAAGGTTTAGCTTCGCTCGGTTTAGTCTGCGTCTTCAGGCAAAGTGCGAGATTATGCAAACCGGTGGCCTGTTCGTGTTCTGTTCCGGGGAGTGTTTGGTAGAGGGTGAGTGCTTGGCGGTAGTAGGGTTCGGCGTCGGCTGGTTTGCCCAGCAGGAGTAGTGCGCTGGCGAGGTTGTCCAGGCAGTTGGCTTGGTCGCGTTCTGTCCCGGAAATGCTTCGAAACAGGGCGAGTGCCTGACGATAGAGGGGGGCAGCCTCGTCTAATTTTTCCAGCCGGTGCAGGCTGATGGCGAGGTTGTACAAGCATTGAGCCTGGTTGCGTTCACTTGTGGGGGCCGTCTGGTAGAGGGTGAGCGCTTGTCGGTAGAGAGGTTCAGCTTGTGCTGGTTTGCCCAGAGCGTCCAGGATGGTGGCGAGGTTGGACATGCATATGGCCTGATTGGTTTCTGAATCGGGGATCGCTCGGTACAAGGTGAGTGCCTGGTAGCAGACAGATTCGGCTTGTGCTGGTTTGCCCAGAGCGTTCAGTGTGGCGGCGAGGTTGGACAAAGAGCGAGCTTGTTTCTCTTGCGATCCAGGGATCGCTTGGAACAGGGTGAGTGCATGCCGAAGCATGGATTCAGCCTGTGCTGGTTTGCCCAGATCGTCCAGTGTGTTGGCGAGGTTGTACAGGCAGTTGGCCTGTTCAAATCCTGTACCTGAGGTTTGCTGGTAGAGGGTGAGTGCCTGGCGGTAGAGGGGTTCGGCTTGTGCTTGTCTGCCCCGATTGTGCAAGGAGTTGGCGAGGTTGTATAGGCAGTTAGACTGTTCGTGTTGTGTTCCGGGGAGCGTTTGGAAGAAAGTAAGTGCTTGGCGGTAGAGGGGTTCGGCCTGTGCTGGTTTGCCCAGATCGTCCAGTGTGGTGGCGAGGTTATTCAGGCAGTTAGCCTGTTTCTGTTGTGTTCCTGGGATTGTTTGATAGAGCGTGATTGCCTGGCGATACAGGGGTTCTGCCTGCGCGTTTTTGCCTAGTTTGTGCAGGGTGTTGGCGAGATTGTACAGGCATCTTGCCTGTTCATGTTGTGTGCTGGGGATTGTCTGGTAGAGGGCCAGCGCTTCGCGGAAGAACGGCTCTGCCTGTGCTGGTTTGTCCAGCTCGTCCAGTGTGTTGGCGAGGTCGTGTAGGCAATCGGCTTGGTCGCGTTCTGTTCCGGGGATTGTCTGGTAGAGGGCCAGCGCTTGGCGGCGGACGGACTCAGCCTCAGTCGATTTATTTTGATCGCTCAGGGCGATGGCAAGGTTATACAAGCAGTCGGCTTGGCCCAGTTCTGTTCCGGGGAGTGCTTGGTAGAGAACAAGTGACTGTCGGTAGATGAATTCGGCGTCTACCGGTATGCCCTGCCGATACAGGGTGACCGCGAGGGAATACAAGCAGTCGGCTTGCTTCTCCTCTGTTCCGGGGATCGTTTGGTAGAGCGCGAGTGATTGACGGGAGAGGGTTTCACTCTCCGCTAGATTGCCTTGCTCGCGCAGGGTGATGCCGAGCACATACAGGCAGTCGGCCTGGTTCTCCTTTGTTCCGGGGATTTTCTGGTAGAGGGTGAGCGCATGACGGAAGCTGGATTCGGACTCGGGCAGTTTGTCTAGAGTGAGCAGTATGGCGGCAAGGCATTTCAGGCAGGCCGCTTCCTCCTCCTCTGTGCCTGGGATCATCCGGTAGAGGTTCATGGCCTGCTCGAATAGTGCGGTTGCTCGAAGGTAATTGTCTCGGCGCATCGCTTCGATGCCCTGACCAAATAGCCGCTCAGCCTTGGCTCGGGTGCGTGCCTCTTTTGACCCAAACAGCAACATGCGAAGTACCCTTTCCTTCACAACCAGGTCACGTGTTTCGGTGAACGCGACTATACGTTGTCGCGTATCCTTAACGGTGTCCCCCATTGTGCGCCACCGTTCAGATTTCGTCAAATAACGGCAAAATAAACGGTTTGTACTCCACGGATCCCAGGGGATAAGCTAGCCTGATCGTCAATGCTGACCAACGAGGAGCAACCATGAGCATCCCATCGCACGCGGCCATCGCATACAGAGAGATGGTTTTCCATGGAGTGGACATGACCTCGACGACCTACGTCACGTGGGAGAGCGTCGTGTGTCCGCCAGCCTTCAGGAGTATCAAGGGCGCAACAGTTGACGACCTGCGCAAGAAGTTCGACCCTGCCCTGCCCGGCACGAGCACCATGAGCGCCGGAGACAACAGTTCCCTGCTGGCTGCGCCTCGCAAGGGTAGGACCGCCTCAAAAGTCCACGACGACATGGAAAGAGCGGCATTCCGTGAGAGGCTCGGGAAATGCCTGGTCGACTACCGCGCAAACCTCGAATTCATGTGCGAGCTCACGGACACTCTCGAACTCGCGGAATTCATCGAATCCGTCAAACGAGAATGCACCCTCACCAACGAGGGCGAGCGCGTCCTACTCCTCCTCAACCCACCTCCCAAGCTCGGACAAGTACCGTGGGAACTGCTTCCCCTCGACGTGGAGGAAGCGCGCCAGTTCCTCAAACGCCACGCGGAGAGCGAGGACCTTTCCGGCGTTGACAAGCCGACAGTGCTGATGGACATTGTTGACGTTGTTACCATGGCACCCCTGCTACGACGCGACTCGGACCCGACGATCCCCCACCCGACGTGGACCCCGGGCACCGGCATGTACCTGGTACAGCCCTGGAAGAAGAATAGGCATAACGGACAGGTCCTGCAGCGACAGGATTTTGAGACCTGGAAGGAACGCATCGACCAGCTCGGAAACCAAGCCGTCACGCCCCCATACGGGTACGACGGCTACCTCGCTGGCAGACTGTGGCTATCGGACGCTCTGCGCGCGAATGTCAACAACGCAAACGTGCCGCTGACCCGCCTTCTCTACATTGGGCACATCAAAGGCTCGGGCGATGCCTCGGCGCTGCTGCTCAATGACCTCGCCGAGGTCTTCGGACTTGACGAAGTCGAATCTGGCGACTTCCGTTGGTTCTCAGCCATGGACCTCACCAAGGGAACCACTACCTGGCGTGAAAAGAAATTCGAGCGATTGAACATGGAAGCAGACCAGGACGGGCGCCGCTACCCCCAGGGTGAAATCCTCCCCGGCGGCCTTACTGTGTCCATGGACGAGTTCGGCGAAGAAACAGTCCCCGCCGTGGACGGATGGGACCTGTGGCCCATGCCCCCACGGGTTGGCCTCATCGCCTGCCACTCCGGATCCGAATCGGCATCGGACGAACCCTTCGGCCTCGCTGCAGGATGCCTCGAGGCCGGTGCCGAACTGGTGTTCGCCACCCGATGGACGATGTACACCGACCAGGCCTTCCTCGACTACGTCACGCAGGACAACCCAATCCACCCGTTCCACGAACTGGCCACCAAAGTGGACGAATTCCTCCAGTCCGACACGCCCATCGAGGACATGTCGCAATGGAAGCGAGACAAGCTCGCGGCGTGGCGCGAACACCCCTCCGATATTGCCTCGGCTCCTATTACCTGGGCGGGACTGACCGTCTACCGAGCTCCCGAACGTCGGGTGGTAGAGGACGCGGAAACCTCCGGAGCGTGATCGTACTGAGGCCGTGGCTCGGAATCGACCGCCGCCCCGGGGGTATTCCACGTCCCCTACACACTAGTTCAACGGACGGTACTGCCAGGACACCTCTGGGGAAGTGGTCGTGTCGATCTGGACCTCCATAATGGGCAGGTCACTTGCCGCCCATTCGACGTGCGGCTCGAACCTCGGGATCGGCTCGGAAATGGTGCGACGCGGCTTGAACAGGCGCCGCCACCAGGGGCCTGACTCCACGCCCTGACGGTACGCAGCTACGAGGGTGTGGAAGTTGGCGGAGAGCTGAGCCACGCAATCCCGGGCCTGCCCATGCACGTGGCGACGCTGCTGCAAGAGTTCATCAATGGCCTTATGCAACGACTGGATCGTCGCCGTGTTCGCAGCTTCCTGCGCAGCGCGCTGACGCTCAGCGCGCTTCGCCTGAGCCTGCTCGTAGTGCGAGGCCCCCGGGTGCAGGTGCCTATTCTCTCCCACATCTTCGCGTGACTCCAGGAGCAGCAGCTCCTGCTTATATGTGCCGACCCGCTTGTCAATGGCCGCAACGCAGTCGTGCAGATCCTGAGATACGCGCATCGCCTTCTGGGCGAATGCTCCGTACAGGGTCTCGATGTGCGGGCACATCCCGTTCTCATCGAAGGAGACGCGCCAATCGCGGCGGCCCTTGCGTTCGGCACGATCCTGATCGATCAAGCTCGTCGCGTGAACAATGGGGGGAAGGGGGAAGTCGAGGGCGGAACGGTGGATGGGGGGTGTGTTTGTCTTGCTCATATCTATTGAAGACGGAAGGGGCACCCCGTTTTTCAACTTTCGTAGTCGGCGCTTGAGAACTCCTCGGAATTAATTAACGGATGCCCTTCGTGTGTCTTGCCCACTGGCATATTGCCCTCAGGGGCGGCGCCACTCCCGCTGACGCGCCCCGCAGGCAACAAAAAAGGTGGCCCCCGCTCGCATGAGCGGGGGCCACCCCTTCAGTCATTCAACCGATGCGTGAAGCCTTCACTTGGTGGCGATGACGCGGACGCGCAGGTTCGCGGACACCTCGGCGTGCAGGCCGACGGTCACCGTGTAGTCGCCGGCAGCCTTGATGGGCGAGGCGATGATGACGCGACGACGGTCAATGGTCTGGCCCAGCTGCTCCTTGACCGCGTCAGCGATCGCAGCAGCGGAGATAGCGCCGAAGAGGCGGCCGGAGTTGCCGACCTTCGCGGTGATCTCAACGACACCGGCCTGCAGCGTGTCACGCACGACGCGGGCGTCGTCGATCGTGGCGATCTCGTGACGGCGGCGGGCAGCGGCGATCTGGTCGATCTGCTTCTGGGCGCCAGCGGTCCACTTGGCGGCGAAGCCGCGGGGGACCAGGTAGTTGCGGGCGTAGCCAGCCTTGACCTCGACGACCTCGCCGGCGTGGCCGAGCTTGGGGACGTCGTGGGTGAGGATCAGTTTCGTGGTAGCCATATCAGCTGTGTCCTTCCCTTATCAGCGGCCGGTCGTGGAGTAGGGCAGCAGGGCCATCTCACGCGCGTTCTTCACGGCGCGAGCGATCTTGCGCTGCTCCTGGGTGGAGACACCGGTCACGCGGCGGGCGCGGATCTTGCCGCGGTCCGAGATGAACTTACGCAGCAGAGCGGTGTCCTTGTAGTCGATCTTCTCGATCTTGGCCGACTTCAGCGGGTTGGCCTTCTTCTTGATGGGCTTGTTGCGAAGTTGGGGCTTCGCCATGATGGTCTCCTAGTGAATCCGGGCGGGCTGACCCGCCCCAAGCGTTGTGTCTTCGACGTGGCGCTTCCGGCGTCACGGCCGGTGCGCGCGACTTTAGAACGGGGGCTCGTCGCCGAAGGAGGTGGTGCCGCCGGAAGGGGCGGTGCGCCACGGGTCCTCGGGGGAGCCGCCGGTCGGTGCGCCGTAGTTGGCGCCGCCCTGGCCGTATCCACCCTGCTGGCCGCCGCCGTAACCGCCGCCCTGGGGGGCTGCCTGCTGGTAGCCGCCCTGCTGCTGGCCGCGGTTGTCGGACTGGTAGCCGCCGCCACCGGAGGGGGCGGTGCGGGTGACCTGCGCGCGTGCGCGGCGCAGGGAGGGGCCGACCTCGTCGACCTGCAGCTCAACGACCGTGCGACGTTCACCCTGCTGGGTGTCGTACGAGCGCTGGGTGAGGCGACCCTGAACGATGACGCGCATGCCCTTGCGCAGCGACTCGGCGACGTTCTCCGCGGTGTCGCGCCACACGGAGCAGCGCATGAAGAGGGTGTCGCCGTCGCGCCACTCGCCGGCGTTACGGTCGTAGGTTCGGGGGGTGGAGGCCACCGTGAAATCGGCGACCGCGGCGCCGGACTGCGTCCACCGCAGTTCGGGGTCGGCAGTCAGGTTACCGATGACGGTAATGACGGTATCTCCGGCCATGTCGGCTCCTCGGGCTTAGGGGTGTTGTCGGCTCAGTGAGCGTCGGGGCGCAGGAGCTTCGTACGGAGAATGGTCTCGTCGATGCCCATGCGGCGGTTGATCTCGAGAGCGACCTCGGGGGTCGTGGTCATGTCGATGACGACGTAGATGCCCTCAGAACGCTTGAGGATGTCGTAAGCAAGGCGACGCTTGCCCCAGATGTCAACGTTCTCGACGGAGCCGCCATTGGCAGCCACGGGTGCCAGGTACTTCTCCATCGTGGGGGCGACGGTGCGCTCGTCGATCGAAGGATCGAGGATCACCATCAGTTCGTAGTTACGCACGTTGGTTCCCACCTCCTATGGTCTCTGCGGTCACGGACGGTCCGTGACAGGAGGGCGTTGCGTATGGCCCCGGGGGGCCTGCTGAACGGTCCGCGGGTGCGGACAGTCCAGCTGCCCATTTTACACGGGTGCGGGCCGGCTCGCGAGAGGGGTCCGTCACGCTCGCGGCTCTCAGGGACGAGGCCCGGGCCGGCTCCGCCGCTCGTTTCCCCTGGTGGGGGTTGGCTAGGCGCGAGGCCTGAGCCGGCTCGGGCGGCAGGCCGCGGTCCCGACTCAGGAGGATTGGGGGCGAGCCCCGCCCCGGCCTCGTCAATGAGTTACAGCGAGCGCGCGCCGTACCCGTTGGTCAGGGCCCTCATGCCGGTGTACACGGCGGAGTAAGCGAGCCATACGAGCGCAAGGGCCAAGGCCGGGCTGTCGGCCAGGGCGGAGGAGTGGGCGATGAGCCACAGGACGGGCGCGTACACGGCGAGGTTCAGGATGGACGCGCCGGCGAGGTAGCGCCCGCGTCCCGCCCCGATGAGGATCCCGTCGAGCAGGAACACGTAGCCGGCGACGGGCTGGAAGAGGGCGCTGACGATGATGGCGGCGGTCGCGTCGTCGATGACGGTCAGGTCGGTCGTGAAGATGCGGGTCACCCAGGGGGCGGTGAGGGCGAGGGCCACGCCGACGGCCCCGCCGAATCCGAGGCCCCAGCGGCTCAGGGTGCGCAGGAGCGGGGCCATGGCGCCGCGCTCGCCGGTGCCCGACGCGAAGCCGGCCAGGGCTTGGGCGGCGATCGCGAGGGCGTCCAGGACGTAGGCGGCGAATGACCACAGGGTCCACACGATCTGGTGGGCGGCCAGGGCCTGCGTGGAGATCGAGGTGACGGCCGTGAGGGTCGCCAGGAGTGCGACGCGCAGCGCGAGGGTGCGGATGAGCAGCGGCGTTCCTTCGGCGGCCGAGGCGAAGAAGCCGGAGGCGGAGGGCTTGAGGCTCACGCCCTCGCGGCGGGCGGCGCGCACGATCATGGCCGACAGGAAGAGAGCCATGAGGGTCTGCGTGATCGCGGTGCCCAGGCCGGACCCCGCCACCCCCATCCCGAGGGGGTACATGAGCACCCAGTTTGCGACCGCGTTGAAGGCGGCTCCCACGGACGCAGCGACCAGGGGTGTGCGCGTGTCCTGGAGTCCGCGCAGGGTGCCGGTCGCCGCCAGGACGACGAACATGCCGACCAGGCCGGGCGCGGAGAAACGCAGGTAAGCCAGCGCGTGGGGCATCGTGGCCTCGTCTGCGCCGAGCCAGGTGAGCAGGGGGGAGGCGAAGACGGCCAGGAGGATCGCCGCACACGCCCCGAGGGCGCCCGCCAGCCACATGGCCTCCACGCCCGAGCGGACCGCCAGGTCGCGCCGCCCGGCCCCCAGGTGGCGCCCCGCCAGCGAGGTCGTCGAGTAGGCCAGGAAGATGAACAGGCCGACCGCCGTGTTCAGGACGGTCGATGAGACGCCCAGGCCAGCCAGCTGGGGTGTTCCCAGGTGGCCGACCATCGTGGAGTCGATGACGGTGAAGAGTGGTTCGGCGATGAGCGCGCCCAGGGAGGGCAGCGCGAGGGAGAGAATCTTGCCGGTCGTAATCCTCGGCATTGACGAGGCCTCGGTGGCCTCATCCGGGTCGCCCACCGCCTGGTTCACCCAGTCGCGATTACTGCCCATTACACGCTCCACTTCTTATCCACAACATGTGCACAGGCCTGTGGAAAACTGTGCACATAGAAATTCTAGCCGCCTCAATGAATCACAACGATGTGACTGTGATGAGCATATCTGCCCTGACAGAGCGGTCATTAAGCCCTGTGCACAGGGTCAATCGGCGTTGTGCACAGGTTATCCACAATATGTGCACATGTCCGTGCACAGCGTCGGTCGCGCAATCGCCTACAACGCGTTAGTCTTCGCCTGAAGGCCCTCTATCCACAGGGCCACAGGCCGTTTGTGGCCGCCGAACCCGGCCCCGGCCTCGTTCAGGCAAGCCACCGCACCCGAGAGGATCACGATGTCCGACGACCAGTTCGACCGCGTCCCCCCACAGGACATCGACGCGGAGATGAGCGTCCTCGGATCGATGATGCTGACGACCGACGCCGCCAACGTCGTCTCTGAGATGCTGCGCGGGCAGGACTTCTACCTTCCCAGCCACGAGACGATCTTCGATACCATCATTGAGCTCATCGGCCGCGCCGAACCCGCCGACGCGATCACCGTCGCCGGCGAACTCAAGCGCGCGGGCGTCCTGTCGAAGGTGGGCGGCGCCGCCTACCTGCACAGCCTCATCGCCTCCGTGCCCACCGCCGCGAACGCCGCCTACTACGCGCGCATCGTGCGCGAGCGCGCCATCATGCGCCGCCTCGTCACCGCGGGCACGCGCGTCGTCCAGCTCGGCTACGCGGACGCCGGCGGCGACGTCGACGAGATCGTCGACCAGGCCCAGGCCGAGGTCTACGCCGTCTCCGACGGACGCGAAACCACCGACTACGTGTCCATGAACCAGATGAGCTCAGACGTCCTCACCACGCTCGAAGACATCGAGAAGAACAAAGGCAAGCTCAACGGCGTGCCCACCGGCTTCACCGACCTCGACGAACTCACCCAGGGCCTGCACGGCGGCCAGATGATCATCGTCGCCGCCCGACCCGCCATGGGAAAATCAACGCTCGCCCTGGACTTTTGCCGCTCGGCATCTATTAGGCACGGCATCACGTCCCTGATTTTCTCGCTGGAAATGAGCTCGCAGGAAATCGCGATGCGCATGCTCTCCGCCGAATCCGGCGTGCGCCTGTCCAAGATGCAGGCCGGCAAAATGAGCGACGTCGACTGGCGCAAGGTCGCCGAAACCACCTCGCGCATGAGCGAGGCACCCCTGTACGTCGACGACTCCGCGAACATCACCATCTCCGAGATTCGCTCCAAGTGCCGTCGCCTCAAGCAGCAGGAAAACCTGGGCCTCGTCGTTATCGACTACCTCCAGCTCATGACCAGCGGCCGCCAAGTCGAGTCGCGTCAGCAGGAAGTCTCCGCGATGTCGCGAAACCTCAAGCTGTTGGCCAAGGACCTCGACATCCCGGTCATCGCAGTCTCACAGCTGAACCGTAACTCGGAAGGGCGCACCGACCGCAAGCCCATGATGAGCGACCTGCGTGAATCCGGCTCACTCGAGCAGGACGCCGACATCATTATCCTGCTGCACCGCCCCGACTACTACGACAAGGAAGACCGCCCCGGCGAAGCCGACATCATCGTCGCCAAGCACCGCGCCGGCGCGACCGCGACCGTCACCGCCCTCTTCCAGGGCGACATGACGCGCTTCGTTAACTACACCGGACGCCCCGAACCCGGCGGCGGCGGAGAGTAAGGGCGCTTTGCCCGGGCCCCGGTGGTGTTCCGGGCGCCGTCGGGCCTGACTCGTCGGGCCGGGCTGCTTTGTGCGCCCGTGGGCGGCGGCCCGCCCGCTCGCCGTCCGCGCCGCGAGCTTCGCTCGGCGCGTCGTCTCGAAGCCCGGCCAGGCCCCGCCGCCACCCACGGGCGCCGCAGCCAGGCCCTCCGGACCCTCCGGCGCCCTCCACACCAGTGGGGTCGCGGCGGCCTCCAATCGGGCGGTACTTGGTGTGCATGTACTTGGCCAGGCCTTGCCGCCACCCACGGGCACCACAGCCCTGTCCTCCGGCGCCCTCCACACCAGTGGGGTCGCGGCGGCCTGCAATCGGGCGGAGCTTGGTGCGGCCGGGTTGTCCGCCCGGGCGTTGCCTCAGTCTCGGTGCGCCGCGCGCGCCAGGCGCTTGGCGCGAACCGAGGAGAGCGCCCAGTCGGCGCTCAGGCAGCCCAGCGCCACCCACACGACACCCATCGCGATCCAGCGGAACGTGGGCACGGTCTCGTGGAAGATGAACACGGCGACGAGCAGTTGCAGGGTGGGCCCCAGGTACTGCAGGAAGCCCATCGTCCCCAGGGTCAGGCCCCTCGCCGCCGAGGCGAACATGATGAGCGGGATCATCGTCAACGCACCCGCGCCCACCAGGAGCGCCAGGTGAACCACCCAGGAGACCCCGGCCTCGTCGGTAGCGGCGATCGTGTGGAAAGACGTGGAGGACGTGGCCGCCAGGTAGGCGTAGTAGCCGAGCAGGACGGGCGAGACCGCGGCCGTCTCGATCGCCATGCCCGCAAGGGGGTCGACGCGCGCGGCCACGTCCTTCTTCACGAGGGAATACAGGCCGAACGTGAGGGCGAGCGTGAGCGAGACGATGGGGACTGAACGCTGGCCGATCACGAGGATGACGACGGCGACGACGCCGAGGGCGAGGGCCACCTTCTGGATCGGGGTGACGCGCTCGCGCAGCACGATGAGGCCCAGCGCGACCGTCACGAGGGGGTTGATGAAGTAGCCGACCGCCGCGTCGGTCGTGTGGCCGGCGAGGACCGCGTACACGTACACCGACCAGTTGACGACGACGAGCGCGCCCGCGACCGCCAGGCGCCACAGGGCTCCCCGGTCGGCGATCAGCGCGCGGATCTTTCCCAGTGAACCCGTCAGGGCGAGTGCGACCAGGCAGAAGAACAGGCCCCACACCGCGCGGTGGACGATCACCTCGACGGCGCCGGCGGGGGAGAGCAGCGAGAAGTACAGGGGGAAGAACCCCCAGATCACGTAGCAGGAAACGCCGAGGGCGAGTGCGCGTGGATCGTTCTTCTGGGTGCTCATGCACCCAGTGTATGAACATCGCGGGGGCAAACGCCGCCGCGGGAACCGGCGTGATCACCAGGCGAGAAAGCGTGATCGGCCGCGTCGTCTCCCGACATCAGGGTGGTCTCGTCGATGCCGAGGACCACGCCGAGGGCCTCCAGGTAGCGTTCCTGCTGGCTCTCCTCGCCGGCCCGGCGCGCCATGACGGTCGGGTTGTGGATGAGGCGCGCGGCCAGGTGGCGCAGCGCTCGGGCCGCGTCCTCGGTTGAGAGGGGAGCCTCGCCGAGGCGATCGATTTCCTCCTCAACGATACGGAAAACGCGTGAGCGCAGGTGTCGCACGACCGGGTCCATGGATCGGGCGCCGAGGCCGCGCTCGAAGGAGGAGACCTCCTCGTCGATGATGGCGCGGGCGCGCGTCAGTGCGTCGGCATCTGCGGCCGGGACCGAGGCCTGGATGGTCGGCAGATCAATGAGGGTGATGTTCGGGAGTGAGGCGACAGAGCTTTCGGTGTCGCGCATGAGCGCGAGGTCCAGGACCACGGTGGGCCCGGATGCCGCGGCCATGTCGCGCGTCAAGATGGGACTTCCCAGCCCGCGGCACGTCACCACGAGGTCGGCGCGCTCCAGAGCAGAGGGAAGGTCTGCGGCGCTGACCCAGCCGATGCCTCGTCCCTGGGCGAATTCGCGTGCGCGCCCAGACGTCGAGTAGACGGACACGTCCGATGCGCCGAGCGCGTGCAGGGCGCTGACGGTCGCGCCCGCGTAGGCGCCCGTGCCGACGATGAGCACGCGCGCGTCCTCCCACGGCCCCAGGTGAGCTGCCGCCATGTCCAAGCCGACGGCGACGACCGAGCGTCCCGCCCCCGCCAGTCCGGTCTCGGTGGCGACGCGGCGGGAGGTGGCCGATGCTCGCTCGGCGGCGCGCCCCAGGTCGCAGCTGAGGGTCCCGTCCTCCCAGGCCGTGCGCGCGGCGCGGCGCATCTGCCCGGCGATTTCGCGCTCGCCGATAACCATGGACTCCAGTCCAGCCGCCGTCGCAAACAGATCGACGAGGCCGTCGCGACCCCACAGGTGACGCAGGTGCACGTCCTCGCGCTGCGCGTGCGAGGCCTGGGCGAGCTCGCGCTCCACCGTGTCCTTGAGCGCGTGTGGGTTGGCCGAGGCCGGGGCGTCGACGTAGATGGTGACGCGATTGCAGGTGCGCAAGACCATGACTCCGCGCGCGTTCGGCAGCGAACGCACGAGGGTAGGACCCAGGTCGTCCGCGCTGGAGAGCTGGGCGATGTCGTCGAGGGGGGTGTAGCGGTGGTCCGCGGAGAGCACATGAATAGTCACAACGCGTCCATTTAAGGGCACGTTGGTAGCGCGGGCAGAGGAGTGAACCTATTTATGTTGGTGACGTCGTGTCATTTCGGGATATCGGCGAAACAAATGGCTCTCTCCCGCTGATAAATGGACATAAAGGCACGCAAAATCAAGCTTTTGCGACGTGTGAGAAATTGTCTTGAACTAAACTGGAAAACGACGGAAATGCGCGAATTAACGCATGAAAACATCATTTAATTAAGGGAGACACATGACGACGCCCCCGCTGATCGCCGCCCTGACCGGGCAACGCGGGCCCACCCCCGTGTGGTTCATGCGTCAGGCCGGACGCTCCCTGCCTGAGTACCGCGAGCTGCGCGCCGACGTCGGCCTGCCCATGCTCGAGGCCTGCCTGTGCCCCGACGTGGCCGCCGAGGCAACGGTGCAGCCCGTGCGGCGCCACGGCGTGGACGCGGGCATCTTCTTTTCGGACATCATGGTCCCCCTGCGCCTGGCCGGGGTGGGCGTCGAGATTGAGTCGGGCGTCGGCCCCGTCCTCGATCATCCCTATCGCACGCGCGAGAGCATCGACGAACTCCTGAGTCATCGGTATGGGGAGGGGTCGTGGACCGATTCCACCGGACGAACGCGCGACTGCGGCGAGGGAGCCCAGTCCGTGCGCGACGGCGTCGCGACGGCGGTGCGCGAGCTCGGCTCCACGCCGCTCATCGGATTCGGCGGCGCCCCCTTCACCCTGGCCGCGTACATGGTCGAGGGACGTCCTTCCCGCGATCACATGGCCGCACGCGCGCTCGCGGCGTCCGACCCGGGCGCGTGGGATGCTCTCATGACCTGGTGCGCTCGGGTGAGCGCCGACTTTATCACCGCTCAGATTGAGGCCGGTGCCAGCGCCGCGCAGCTCTTTGACTCGTGGGTGGGCTCCCTCTCGCCTCGTACCTATAGGGAATCCGTCGCGCCGTATTCGCGCATGGTTGCGCAGCGCGTCGCCGACGCCGTCAGTCCGGTGACCGGTTGCCGCGCTCCGCTCATCCACTTCGGGACGGGCAGTGCGCCGATCCTGTCCGACATGGCCGAGGTCGGTGCCGACTGTGTGGGTGTGGACTGGAAGACGGACCTGTCGTGGGCCATCGAGCAGGTGCCGGGAAAGGCCGTGCAGGGGAATTTGGATCCCGCGCTGCTTCAGGCTCCGTGGCACGTTATCGAACAGGCTGTTCGAGATATTCTCGACGCGGGGCGCTCTGCCCCCGGTCACGTCTTTAACCTCGGGCATGGCGTGCCACCCACGACCGACCCGGACGTGCTGACGCGCATCGTCGAGCTGGTGCACGAGCTGGGTGACGAACGATGAACCCCCGCTCGGCCATCCCCACCCACCCCGGCGCGGTCGTCGTCGGCGGAGGCATCGCCGGCCTCGTGAGTGCGTGGGAACTGGCCCGCGCGGGCGTGCGCCCCCTCCTCGTCGAAGCCCGTGGTTACCTGGGCGGCCTCATCGCTCGCGGCACGGTCGGCGG
>ERZ1699253.80-NODE-80-length-17411-cov-3.180398_pt1 | contig 17411 bp, 10 predicted proteins | sample MGYA00581517_ERZ1699253 | MGnify/ENA primary metagenome ERZ1699253 (study PRJEB42319, sample SAMD00040304) | human oral metagenome | material: saliva | host: Homo sapiens | study: EMG produced TPA metagenomics assembly of PRJDB4115 data set (Metgenomic analysis of... | reverse complement strand
ACGAGTTGCAGCTGAATGCCTTAAAAGACGCAACCTTAACCAGTAGCGCAGGAAAAATCACCATAGCGGCGAAGGAAGAGATTCTGATTACCTGCAAAGGGGCGTATATCAAGTTGAGTAACGGGGAAGTTGAGATCGGGAGTCCGAAGGTGGTGCGGGTGAGGGCGCCGTTGGTGGTGACGGGACCAAGTAGTTTAAGCCAGATGTTTAATGAAATGCCTAAAACCCAATTCGATCAGGAAGTAATTGTTACTACACCCGGAGGCAAACCAATTGCCAACCGCAAATTCATTCTAACCCGTGCCGATGGCACCAAAATCCGCGGGGTAACGGACAGCAACGGCAGCACGGGAATCCAAAAGAACGATGCCGCCATGGAAAAATTTACCCTTACCCTTCTACCCAAGGACGAAAAAAAATGAGCGAAGAAAATATCAGACTAAGCTGCACATTGGATAAAAACGGCAACCCTACCGCGCAGGCCAGAATGACGGCTACCGATGACAAACAGAAATGTCAAATAGAAATAGCCCGCCGTATACCGATTATGTTTGTTCCCGGTATTATGGGGTCCAACCTGCAATACCGCAACGGCTGGGATGACATGGCGGATAAGGCGGAGGCAAACGAAAAAAGCGAACAAGCGGAGGCCAAGCCCTTCGATGGCAAACAAGATGTTGATGCTAATTGGGAGTATTTGAAAGACAAAGAAGTAGAAGATTCATGGATGCCGCCCAACAGTACGATGCAGCAGATCGATGCCATATTTACCGATGGCTTCTTCCGTTCTGTTCTGGAACGTCACAAAGAAATACATCATGACCTGACGTCTGTCAGTTGGGAAGGCGATATCGATGAAATTCTCAAAACTTGTCTGAAAATTACCCACAGCGAAAAAAGGAGGCAAGACATCCTAAAGCACGGCGAGATAATGCACGATAGAAAACTGAAGCAGCTGCAAAAATGCCGCCTGCCGGACGATCCGCAAATCATTGCCGAAAAGCAACGCTATGCGGCATGGAGAAAATGCTGGGAGGAAAACAAACCTAGCAGAAAGGAACAGATTAGGCAGGAACTGCGCTTTCGCGGCTGGGGAACCGTTCATGCCTCTTCCTATCATAAGTTTCTGGTTTTTTTGGAAGAAAACCTGCACAATCTGGCAGAGGCCGTCCGAGAGGCTTCCGACCGCAAAAATTGCCAATTGACCGATCAGGACTACATAAACTTCGTTAACAAGCATAAAGAAAAACAGCCTTGGCAGGGCGTATTGGCCAGGATAGACCGATACATCCTCAAATCCTCGGCCACCCCGCCCGCAGAAGGCCGGGGGAAACCGCCGGAAGAGCGGCCGCTGTCGAAAGAACCGTCCAGCGAAGCGGCCCGTCGGCAGCTGGCCGAATGGCTGAAAAAGGCCGTGGACTACCAATATCCGGTCTATGCCTGCGGCTACAACTGGCTGCGCGATAATTCCGAGTCGGGAAACAGGTATCATCCCAACTCTGTGGAATTTTTAGAATCAAAGTATGGTGTGAATACCCTTTTCGGCCCCAGCGACCTCAATAGCCGCATCGATCACGCTTTGAAAGAATGCAACGCCGAACAGTTTTTGATCGTCAGCCATTCCATGGGCGGTTTGGTTACCCGCGCCTATGCGAAACAGGCGACCGGCGACGCCCCGGAAAACACCAAAAACGGCGACAAAATCTGCGGCATCTTCCACGGTGTGATGCCCGCCACCGGCGCCCCCGCCTTTTACAAACGCCTGAAAGCCGGCTTCGGCGACGAGCCCAACCCCTGCAACTGGAAATGGTATGACTATATCAACCCGTTAAGCTACGTGAAAATGGGGCTGACCTCCTTAAAAGACGGCGCGGTTGCAAAAATCTTGGGCTCGACTGCACGCGAGACCTCGCCCATCCTGCTCAACGCCCCGGGCGCCATGCAGCTGATGCCGTGGCCGAACTACCGCCCCCTGCGCGGGAGCAGTGTCGCCGAAACTGCCCAAAAGGCCGCCCAAACGGCCCCCTTGGGCAACGGCGGTGCGGATCCTCACGCCTGGCTGGACATTTACGACCACGACGGCAAAACCAAAATATGCAGCTTCAACACCGAAGATATCTATCAAGCCTACAACGCATGGTACGGCCTGTGGCCGACGATGCCGAAACCGGCAGAACAAGAAGGAGGGGACGGCAATCAGGAAAAAGCGGTCATGGAAAAAGGCCGGCCCGAGCAAATCGACACCATCAACTTCAACCCGACAGGTGGCAAAACGATTTTTCAGAAGGACAAGACGGATGTTGAGATTTTTGAAGATAATCTTGAAAAGGTAAAAAAATTCCAAGACAAACACGCCGCCTACTACCTGACCGACGACGATAAAACCCGCATCGGCTATTGCGACAGTGGCGACCACCTCAGCTGGGACACCATCAGCTGGGTGTGCAAACAGAAACTGCCGCCGGGAACCGACAAGGAAGCCCTGCGTCAAGCCAGGCTGTCGGATAAGAAGGATGCCTCGGGCAAAAACGGCACGGTCGAAATCGTGCTGGGCACAGGACGCTATGAATTTGCCCTCAGCCGGAAGCAAAAAAGCGACCACGGCGATGCCACCGTGCCGTCGGCATCCGGTGCCGCCCCGATCACGCAGGGCGTCTTCAAACAGGAAGACGTCCTGACCACCGGCGGCAAGGCATCCGGCGGCTACGAACATTCGGCTGCCTACAATGCCGAAGAAATGCAAAACGATGCCTTGTTCGCCATCCTCGAAGCCGTTGCCAAACGGGCAAAAACCGAGTAACCCCCTGTCAGGAGAATCCCATGAAACACGCCGCCCCCATCCTGTTGGCCGCCTTGCTGGCCGCCTTTAACCCCGCCGCATCCGCAGAAAGGAAACCCGCCATGACCACCCCCATCATCGACACCGCCTACTGGACCGAACAACCGTATTGCAGCGGCCGCTACCAATTGCGTCTGCCCGCTATCCGCCGCCACAGCAGCTCGTGGATAGAATACAACGGCTGGAGTGTGATGGTATTGTTCAATGCATGGGATAGCCGGCTGGATACTTGGAAAGATGTTCAAAAAAGCGGGCGTGCCGGCACAGACCGCTTTGTGGACGCCCGCACCCTGATCCCCGGCCGGGCCGTGATGTTTTCGACGCGCAGGGATTTTGATTGGGGTCGCAGTATTACAATTAGAGAAAAAGGCATGCCCTACGAAACCAACCTGATATTCAAGCTGGACAAAGACGACGCCTACACCGTCAGTGGATATTTCTATGTCCCCTCCAATAACGGCAAAGAACCCGCCAACTGGAAGGCGAAAGAAAAAGAAATGCTCGACGGCATGGAGAAAAGATACCGCGCCGACTTCCTCAAAGGCCTGCGCGAACGGCAGGAATACGAAGTGCCGAACCAAAGCGGCATCTGCCTGATCCGCGGCTTCATCGCCGACGACGGCGGCAAACCCTTCAAAGCCAACACCGCGGTACGCTTTGCCAAACAGACCGACATGCGTCTGGAAATGCTGCACGGCGCGGTATTGCAGCCCGGCGAGCCGACCCTGCTCGAACGCGACCTCGTCTCCGAAAAAAGCGCGCTGGCCAAAATCTTCAAAACCGCCGGCTACCGCACCATCCGCCAAGGCAAACGCGACGTCAACGGCATGTCCGGCACGGAAAAGCTGATCAAATGGCAGGGCAACAAATACATGCTGATATGGGAACGGGACGGAGGCGACCCGCGAATCATGATGAAATTCGGCGCGGACCGTGCGGAAGGGACGGGCCGCAGCGAAGCCGAAATCCTCGCCATCTGGGACACCGTATTGCCAACTTTAAAACCAATTAAGTAAATTTGATAAGGAAGGCCGTCTGAAAAATACCATGTTTTTTCATACGGCTTTTTTATAATTTTGATGCTATCTAGAAAATATCTTTGGTGGCATTCAATGTTATGATGATGCATTATTGAATATGTCAGCGGCTATAGGACCGTCTGCAATATAAGGACAACTAATGATAAAAATTGAAAATCTGTATTTTCATTACAATGAACGGCAAGTGCTGCATGATATCTCGGTACAGCTTCCTCAAGGCAGTATTACAGGGCTGATTGGGCCGAATGGCGCGGGCAAATCGACGCTGATGCGATGTATGGCTGGTTTGGAGAATCCGAGTAGTGGGAAGGTTCTTTTAGATGGACAGCCTGTTTTAGAAAATCCTCGAGAGAGTTATGCCAAATTAGGCTATTTGCCTGATATTTTTGGATTGCCGCAGGATCTTACTGTTTTGGAATGTTTGACTTATGCTGCCAGTTCGCGCGGGGTTCCAGAGAAAAATTTGCCTGAAATTCTGAGTGAAACTGTTCAACTTTTGGGTTTGGAAGATAAGCTTGGTAGTTTTATCAGTGAACTTTCGCGAGGGCAAAAGCAACGCGTAGGTATTGGGCAGGTCATTATTCACAAGCCGAAATTTTTATTGTTAGATGAACCCGCTAGCGGCCTGGATCCTGAAGCACGGCATGAGTTGTCGTTGTTGCTGCTTAAATTGCAGAAGGAAGGTATGACGATATTGGTATCCAGCCATATTTTGTCTGAATTGGACGAATATTGCAGCCATATGCTTGTTATTAAACAAGGGAAAATTCAGGCATTCCAGGCGTTACAGGATGAAAATACTGATCGTCAAACTGTACGCCTGTGTTTTGTAACTGAGGAAATCAGTGTTGTGGCAGATGTATTGCAAGGATTGGATTACGTTTATGATGTAAAAGTAGATGATTCTGCATTGTTGGTATTAATTGATTCAGGCGATGAGGCACGTGTACGGCTTATCCGTGATGTTGTTTTGAGGAATTTGGCGTTGAGTGGGGCAGATATTGTGAAAACTACTTTGCTGCAAAGTTATCAAAACAGTTTGCAGGTCAAAAAACAGGGAGAGGCTGCATGAATCGTATCAAACCGCCAAAAATCATGGTAAACGCAGAGTTTCAACGGTTGCTATGGTTGAATTTAAACTGGGGTATGGCTGTCGGTATATTTATTTTGTATGGACTGTTTGCTATAACCAAACGAGAAGGTACTGAATGGTCAGACTATGTAATTATGACGAGTATGTTTGGTTTAGCTCTGTCAGCTTTGGCCGGTTATATTTTGATAGAAAGGAGTTTTAAACAAGATATATCTTCCAATACATTTGACCAGTTACGAATGTCTTCTTTATCGGCATGGCAAATGGCTTATTCACGAGTTTTGGCTGCTCCCATTTTGGCATGGGTGGGGTTTGCGATAGGATGGTTGGTATTGGGTTTGGGAGTACTACTCGATAATGGAGAAACTCCTCAATTACTGTATTCCTTTGCAACTATCCCATTTACTGCATGGACAGTTGCCTGTTTGATCGTTGTCAACGCGTTACAGTTTGGGCGTGGTCCACGGCAATATACAGGCTCAATACTGCAGTTAATCCTACTGTATATTGTCTGCATGGTTTTCTTCATTGATTTTTCAAGCGCAGTATCAGAGGCATTTTACTCTGAGGAGAGTCGTAACGAATTTTACAGTGCTCGTATTAATTATGATATTACAAACATGCCTTTGGAACTTTTAATTTCAGCAGGCATAGGTGCAGTTTTCTCAGCGATAGCAGTGTATGCCGCTATGGCATGGAAACTTTACTTGCAATCTCCAAGGCGCGTGTTCCTGATTTTGACAGTCTTATCGCCTATTTTATATTGGTGGGCTTTAGCAGATAAAAATGTATTTTGGTGGATGGCATCCGTCAATTATTCAGGTTTGGCTTTAGTTTCTTTGGTTGTACAGGATTTTCGGTTTCAATCGCTAAGCAAGAAAGTACGATGGTACGATATCCCTGCCTGGTGGGTATTGTTGCCATTGGCGATCATATCCGCGTTTATGTTAGCAGGCAGTGTACTGTTGATACCGTTTATACAAATTGGTTGTTTGGTTTGTATACTATTAATTTGCTGCAATATGAGAACAACTCGCTTTAATAGTATTACACTGGGCTTATCTGTGTTTTTGTTAGCCCGTTCTCTGTGGGAACTTGCATTTTAGAAATACCGACAAGAGCTCTAAATATCTTGGTAGAAGTTTAGGGAATTTTAGAAAGATCTTAGGCCGTCTGAAAACCTGATTCAGGTTTTCAGACGGCCTTTTTACTTCCTTAGTATTTTACCTGCCCGACTGCGCCCACACGTTTTGCAGGTAGGCGTAGGTCAGCTCGGCGGTGCCGGACACCAGCGCGATGTCGCTGCCCAAGTCTTCAGCTTTGCCCACGCCGATGGGCAAGGCACCGGCGGCTTTGATGGCAGCGACGCCGGCGGCGGCATCTTCAATGCCGATGCATTGGCGGATGTCTGCGCCCACGCCTTCGGCTGCTGCGAGGAAGATGTCGGGGGCGGGTTTGGAATGTGCGACGGCGGCAGGGTCGGCAATGGCGTCGAAGAAGTGGGTTAGCCCCATGCGTTCGAGTAGGAACGGGCCGTTTTTACTGGCGGATGCGAGGGCGATTTTTTTGCCGTTTGCTTTCAATGCTTCCAGCAGGGGCAAAATGCCGGGGTACACGTCTTCGGGTTTGACTGCCTGAATCATCTCGACGTAGTTGTCGTTTTTGCGGCGGGTCAGTTCGGCGAACTCGGCTTCGCTGACGGTTTTGCCGCCGTGCGCGAGGATGCGTTTGAGCGAATCGTCGCGCGACACGCCTTTGAGCTGCTCGTTAAACTTGCGGTCGATGCTGATGCCCAGTTCTTCGGCAAGTTTTTTCCATGCGCGGTAGTGGTATTCGGCGGTGTCGGTGATGACGCCGTCAAGGTCAAAGAGCACTGCGGTGAAAGTCATTTTGCGCTCTCCTTATTTTTCCAACGCAACGGTGTGGCTGCCGTTGAGCGTGATGTCTTTGCCGTACACCTGCAAATCGAGCGGCTCGCCTTTGAGCAGGGTGAAGACGACGTTTTCTTTGCCGACGGCGACTTTAATCAGACGGCCGCGGTAGTTGATGTGGAAGGCATAGCCTGTCCACGCACTCGGCAGGAACGGTGCGAAGCTGAGTTTGCCACCCCAGGTTTTCATTTGGGCGAAACCTTGGACGATGGCGAGCCACGAGCCGGTCATGGAGGTGATGTGCAGGCCGTCTTCGGTGTCGTTGTTGTAGTTGTCCAAGTCCAGGCGGGCGGTGCGCTGGTACATTTCCACGGCTTTTTCTTCTTTGCCCAGTTCGGCGGCAAGGATGGCGTGGATACACGGCGACAGCGAGCTTTCGTGCACGGTCATCGGTTCGTAGAAGTCGAAGTTGCGGCGTTTTTCGTCGATATTGAAACGGTCGCCGAAGAAGTAGATGCCTTGCAAGACGTCCGCCTGTTTGATGAAGGGCGAACGCAGGATTTTGTCCCACGACCATTTCTGGTTGAGCGGCAAATCGTCGGGCGAAAGCGCGGACACGGGGCGGATGTCTTTGTCGAGGAAGCCGTCGTGTTGGACGAACACGCCGAGTTCTTCATCATACGGACGGTACATATTGGCGCTGATGTCCGCCCATTTTTCCAACTCGGCGGTGCTCACGTTCAAATCCGGACGCGAGTATTTCGCCAAGGCTTCGCGGGTGTAGTCCAATACCCATGCGGCGAGGGTGTTGGTGTACCAGTTGTTGTTGATGTTGTTTTCGTATTCGTTCGGGCCGGTTACGCCGTGAATCATGTATTTGCCGTTGCGTTTGGAGAAGTGGACGCGGTCCGCCCAGAAGCGGGACACTTCGACCAAGACTTCCAAGCCTTCTTTGGCAAGATAGCTTTCGTCGCCGGTGTAGTTGGTGTAGTTGTAGATGGCGTAAGGAATTGCGCCGTTGCGGTGGATTTCCTCGAAGGTGATTTCCCATTCGTTGTGGCACTCAATGCCCGTAAACGTCACCATCGGATAGAGTGCGCCCGCCAAGCCCTGTTCGCGCGCGTTGTGCTGCGCCTGCGGCAGTTGGTTGCGGCGGTATTGCAGCAGGTTGCGGGTAACTTCGGGTTCAGCCAGTGCGAGGTAGAGCGGCACGGCGTAGGCTTCGGTGTCCCAATAGGTCGCGCCACCGTATTTTTCGCCGGTAAAGCCTTTCGGGCCGATATTCAGGCGCGCGTCTTCGCCGTAGTAGGTGGAGAACAGTTGGAACAGGTTGAAGCGGATGCCCTGCTGCGCTTCGTCGCTGCCTTCGATGACCACATCGGCGATTTCCCAACGGTGCAGCCAGCCTGCTTTGTGTGCGTCCAGCAAGGTTTCAAACGCAACGCCTGCGATTTTTTCCGACAAAGCGCGGCCTGCGGCTTTTACCGCTTCCAAGCCTTGATAATCGCGGCTGGTGGTAATAATTACGCGTTTTTCAAAGGTTTCGGGCGTGCTGCCGACTTCTGCTTCAAAAGAATTGGAGACCTGCCAATCGGTTTGGCTGCCTCCGAGGACTTTGAAGCTGCCGGCGAAGGTTTGCTCGGCGTTGACGATGAATTGTTCCACGCCGAAGGGATTGGCGACGGTTTGGGTGGCAATGTAGGAGCGGTCGTCTGAAACGCCTTTGTCCAATACCTGCCAGAATTTTTCTTCGTAGTTGGAATCTTCGTTTTTCACATCGGCATCGATGATGGAATCGATGCGGACTTGGTGGGTTTTGCCGTCAACGGATACGGCTTCCCAGCGGATGAGAGCAAGCTCTTTTTGTGCGACAGACAGGAATTTGCACACATCGAAACGCACGCCGAATACGGTGAACGAGCGGCGCAACACGCCGTGCTGCATATCGAGTTCAACGGAGAAGCCGGCAACGTCGTTTTTCGCCAAGTCCACCTCTTGTCCATCGACAAAGATTTTGACTTTGCTGAAATTGAGCGCGTTGATGGCTTTGCCGAAATATTTAGGATAGCCGTTTTTCCACCAGCCGACGCGGGTTTTGTCGGGGAACCACACGCCGGCGATGTAGGTGCCCAAGTGGCTGTCGGCGGAGTAGGTTTCTTCAAAGTTGCCGCGCATGCCCATATAGCCGTTGCCCAAGCTGGTCAGGCTCTCTTGCAGCCGTTTGTGTTCTTTTTCCAGTTTTGCCGAACGCAGCGTCCAAGGGCTGATTTCCATGATTCTTGTATACATTTATGAAGCTCCTGTTATTAAAATTGTAAGTTCGGCAAAGGTTTCAGACGGCCTTTGCCGATGGTATGGATGGATTATTCGCCGTGGGTCTCTTTAATCAGACATACTGAGAAGGCTCCCAGCAGCAAGACCGCGCCTGCAACCAAGAACATGGTTGCCTGATGGCTGCCCAGCATAGGGAAGAGGATAAAGCTCAGCAGGGAGGCGACGATTTGAGGCATACAGATAGAGCCGTTAAACAGACCCAAATAAGTACCCATGTGTTTGCCGGAGAGGGCATTGGTTACAATCGTTAAAGGATAGGTAATGATGCCTGCCCACGCGATGCCGATTAAGGTATAAGACAGGATCAATGCGTATTGATTGTGGATGAAGAAGATAGAGAAGAAACCGAGTGCGCCCAGAGCCAGACAACCGAAATAACCGACTTTATGGTATTGATTCGGTACTTTTGCCAGAATAAACGAGCAGATAACGGCAGCAATGGATTGTACTGCCGCCAAAACGCCATACCAGTTGCCCGCTTCCTGATAGCCTACGGAAGAGGCATCGGTTGTCTGCCAAACGTTTTCTGCAATCGCGCCTGCCGAGTAAGTCCACATATATTGGAAGGCGAACCAGCAGAAGAATTGCACCAAAGTGACCGTCCAGATCGCTTTAGGTGCGGTTTTTAAGAGTTCGAACCAGTTGGCTTTTTCCTGATTTGCAGCCACGTCGATACCGTGGTAGCGGGCGTAGGTTTCCGGATCATATTCTTTGACTTTGAAGATGGTGAACGCACTGGTAATAATCAGTAAGGCTGCACCCACATAGAATGCTACGACCACGGTTTGCGGCACGATGCCTTTTTCTGCCGTGTTTTCTAAGCCGATATAGGCAAAGACGAATGGCAAGATGGCGGCAACGACTGCGCCTGTATTGGCTAAGAAACTTTGAATGCCGTAGGCGTAGCCTTTTTGCTCTTCGTTGACCATGTCGCCGACCATCATCTTAAACGGCTGCATTGCCATATTGGAGGACACGTCCAATAGCGCAATCATCAGCGCGCCAAATGACAAAGCCGCCAAAGAAGCGTAGCCAAAACCGAAGCTGCCGGAGTTCGGCATCAGAATCATGACGATAACCGCAATCAGTGTACCGTAAAGCAGATAGGGCAGACGGCGGCCACCCAAGCGCGGCATCCAAGTTCGGTCTGAGTAGTAGCCCACAATTGGCTGAACCAACATACCGGCCAGCGGCGGCAGAATGAAAAACCAGCCCAAATTGTGCGGGTCAGCGCCTAAAGTTTGAAAAATTCGGCTCATTTGTGAGCTTTGCAGGGTAAAGGCCGTCTGAACGCCTAGATAGCCGAAGCTCAGCATCCAAATCGTACTTTTTGCCAGTGACGGCAAACCTTGTTTTGCTGTTTTTTGCGTATGTTCCGACATGAGGTAAATCCTTTTTTTGAAGAGTATTTTTATTGAGAAATCTGAAATGTTCCTTGGTGTGGTGTTCTCTGTCGTTATTGTTTGTGTGCGTACGTACTTTCAAGGATATGGGTGCATTTTATGAAGTGCGCCGGATATTGGCAATGCCAGTTCAAGGATAAACTGGCTTAAATCAAATTTTCTGCGGTTTGACATTGATACCGTAGGGCAATGAGGGTATCGGTTCGGCTCGGTGTATATGTTGATGCTTATTTCTATTTTCAGACGGCATTTGAACAAGCAAGTATTTGGGCAATAGGTTAAAATGGGCCGTCTGAAATTTGTTTGACGGAAACGAGAAAACTATGTCCCAACAATACGTCTATTCTATGCTGCGCGTGAGCAAGGTTGTGCCGCCGCAAAAAACCATTATTAAAGACATTTCCCTTTCATTTTTCCCCGGTGCAAAAATCGGTTTGCTCGGTTTGAACGGTGCGGGTAAGTCTACTGTACTGCGGATTATGGCGGGAGTGGATAAGGAATTTGAGGGCGAAGCCGTGCCGATGGGCGGCATCAAAATCGGCTACCTGCCGCAAGAGCCGGAGCTTGATCCTGAGAAAACCGTGCGCGAGGAAGTGGAAAGCGGTTTGGGCGAAGTAGCTGCTGCACAAAAACGCTTGGAAGAAGTGTATGCCGAGTATGCCAATCCTGATGCGGATTTTGACGCATTAGCGGAAGAACAAGGTCGCTTGGAAGCGATTATTGCGGCTGGTTCATCTACCGGCGGCGGTGCGGAACACGAATTGGAAATTGCTGCTGACGCGCTGCGCCTGCCTGATTGGGATGCCAAAATCGGCAATTTGTCCGGCGGTGAAAAACGCCGTGTGGCTTTGTGCAAACTCTTATTGAGCAAGCCCGATATGCTTTTGCTTGACGAGCCGACCAACCACTTGGACGCGGAATCTGTCGAATGGCTGGAGCAATTTCTCGTGCGCTTCCCCGGTACAGTCGTTGCGGTAACGCACGACCGCTACTTCTTGGATAATGCCGCCGAATGGATTTTGGAACTCGACCGCGGACACGGTATTCCGTGGAAAGGCAATTACTCGTCTTGGCTGGAGCAGAAAGAAAAACGCTTGGAAAACGAGGCGAAATCCGAAGCCGCGCGCGTGAAAGCGATGAAGCAGGAATTGGAATGGGTGCGCCAAAATGCCAAAGGCCGCCAAGCCAAGTCCAAAGCGCGTTTGGCGCGTTTTGAAGAAATGAGCAACTACGAATACCAAAAACGCAATGAAACGCAGGAAATCTTCATTCCCGTCGCCGAGCGTTTGGGTAACGAAGTGATTGAATTTGTGAACGTTTCCAAATCGTTTGGCGATAAAGTGCTGATTGACGATTTGAGCTTTAAAGTGCCTGCGGGCGCGATTGTCGGCATCATCGGCCCGAACGGCGCGGGTAAATCGACGCTGTTCAAAATGATTTCGGGCAAAGAGCAGCCTGATTCCGGCGAAGTGAAAATCGGGCAAACCGTGAAAATGAGCCTGATTGACCAAAGCCGCGAAGGTTTGCAAAACGACAAAACCGTGTTCGACAATATTGCCGAAGGCCGTGACATTTTGCAGGTCGGACAGTTTGAAATCCCCGCCCGCCAATATTTGGGACGCTTCAATTTCAAAGGTAGCGACCAAAGCAAAATCGCAGGTCAATTGTCGGGCGGCGAACGCGGCCGTCTGCACTTGGCAAAAACTTTGTTGAGCGGCGGCAATGTGTTGCTGTTGGACGAACCGTCTAACGACCTCGATGTAGAAACCCTGCGCGCGTTGGAAGACGCATTGTTGGAATTTGCCGGCAGCGTGATGGTGATTTCGCATGACCGTTGGTTCCTCGACCGTATCGCTACGCATATTTTGGCTTGTGAAGGCGACTCTAAATGGGTGTTCTTCGACGGCAACTATCAGGAATACGAAGCCGACAAGAAACGCCGTTTGGGCGAAGAGGGTGCAAAACCGAAACGTATCCGTTACAAACCGGTAACACGTTAATTAGGTTTAAACCAAAAGGCCGTCTGAAACTTTTAATGTTTCAGACGGCCTTTTATTTTTGATGTTTATGATTGTTTTCTTAATTGTGGATGGTTTTCCAATGTATCAATGATGATTTCAATCATGCGGGGGGCGGTTTGCGCCAAATCGAAGCCTTGACCTGAAGAAAGCCAGCGCCAAATCAAGCCGTCTAATGAAGACTTGATGAAGATGACCGCCATGTCGGTATCCAAATTATCCGCCAACGCTTTTTGTTGTACCGCATCAGTCAGGACGGCAACGATTTTTTCACGCCATAATGATTGGTGTTTTTTAGCGATGGCGATGACCGCTTCGTTTTGCTCGGTGTGTTCGCATTTTAAAAATAAAATGCTGTGAAATTTATAGTGAAGATCGTTGTGTTGCAGGCGCTCGAAAAAACGGGTCAAGGTCAGGCGGAAGCTTGGCCAAGCCTGTTCGTTATTATTGTTCGAGTCTTCTTTCATGCAGCTTTCGATGTCGTCGCAAATCCGTTGGAACAAGGCGTCAAACAAATCTTCTTTGTTTTTGAAATGCCAATACAGCGCGCCGCGCGTTACGCCTGCGGCTTGGGCGATTTCGTTGAGCGAGGTGCGGGCAATGCCTTTCTTATAAAACGTATCCAATGCGGCAAGCATGAGATATTCTTTGGTTTTTAAAGCTTCGGTTTTGGTTCTTCTCATAGTTGTTTTGTAGGAAATGTAAATTTATGGTTCGGATTATAAAAAATTACTTCTGAACATGCAAGAATGCATGTATAATTCAATTTAATACTTGATAGTGTTTCTCAACACTTTATAATCAGCCTGTTCTTCACAAAAATAAACAATTTCAGTTTGTGAAATATGAGATCAAACTAATCGATTTTTAATTAGTCAAACCTTTATTTATCATAGAGATAGGAAAATTATGGCTCTTTATGCTTCTAAAATGATGCGTGTCGTATCGATTGCGGCGGCTACTGCATTGGCGCTTTCTGCTTGCGGCAAAGGCGATGAGAAGGCAGCCGGCCAACAGGCGCAAGGCAGTCAGCAACAGCAAAATCAACCTGCCCCTGAAGTCCGCGTGGTTACCGTGCATCCGGAAACGGTTGCGTTGACGACTGAATTGCCGGGCCGTTTGGAATCGTTGCGTACTGCCGAAGTCCGCGCCCAAGTCGGCGGTATTTTGCAAAAACGCCTGTTCCAAGAAGGCAGCTATGTGCAAGCCGGTCAGCCTTTGTACCAAATCGACAGCTCGACTTATGAAGCAAACTTAGAAAGCGCACGCGCCCAGTTGGCGAGTGCGCAAGCGACTTTGGCTAAAGCGAATGCCGACTTGGCCCGCTACAAACCGCTGGTTGCCGCCGATGCCATCAGCCAACAAGAATATGATGCGGCCGTAACGGCGAAACGTTCAGCCGAGGCAGGCGTCAAATCTGCACAAGCAGCCATCAAATCTGCCGGTATCAGCCTGAACCGATCCCGCATTACTGCGCCGATTTCCGGTTTTATCGGTCAATCTAAAGTTTCTGAAGGTACGCTGTTGAATGCCGGCGATACCACCGTTTTGGCCACTATCCAACAAACCAATCCGATGTATGTCAACGTTACCCAATCTGCCAGTGAGGTTATGAAACTGCGCCAACAGGTTGCCGAAGGCAAATTGTTGGCGGCAAACGGCGCGATTGCAGTAGACATCAAATTTGATGACGGTACGGTTTACCCTGAAAAAGGCCGTCTGCTGTTTGCAGATCCGACTGTTAACGAAACGACCGGTCAAATTACCTTGCGCGCCGCCATTCCTAACGACAGAAATATCTTGATGCCGGGCTTGTATGTGCGCGTATTGATGGAACAAGTGGCAGTGGATAATGCATTTGTAGTGCCGCAACAAGCAGTTAGCCGAGGTACAAAAGATACTGTGATGGTAGTGAATGACAAGAGCGAAATGGAAGCGCGTGTCGTGACCGTAGCCCAACAGCAAGGTACTAATTGGGTGATTACAGACGGCCTGAAAGACGGCGACAAAGTGATTGTTGAAGGCATCAGCATTGCCGGTATGTCGGGTGCTAAAAAGGTAACGCCGAAAGAATGGACGCCGCCTGCAAACGCTGCGGCAGCAACACCAGCAGTTTCAGACGGCAAGGCTGCATCCGAGACCAAGCCTGAAGCTAAAGCTGCATCTGAAGCCAAATAAGGAACGCGTGAATGTCTAAGTTTTTTATTGACCGCCCCATTTTTGCATGGGTGATTGCGATTTTTATCATCGCAGCGGGTATTTTCGGCATTCAAAAACTGCCGATTTCCCAATATCCGTCCGTTGCTGCACCGACCATTACTTTGCGCGCTACTTATCCGGGCGCTTCTGCTCAGGTAATGGAAGACAGCGTACTGGCCGTTATCGAACGTAATATGTACGGTGTGGAAGGTTTGGACTATATGACGACTTCTGCCAATTCCAGCGGCAGCGGCAGCGTCAGTCTGACGTTTACACCGGAAACCAATGAAGATTTGGCGCAGGTGGACATGCAGAACAAATTGTCGGAAGTGTTGTCCACATTGCCGTCTACCGTACAGCAATATGGTGTAACCGTATCTAAAGCGCGTTCCAACTTCTTGCAAGTGGTCATGCTTTCTTCTGAAAAGCAATCCATTGAGGAAATGAACGATTACGCCCAGCGCAATATCATTCCTGAACTGCAGCGTATCGACGGGGTAGGGCAGGTACAATTGTTTGGTGCGCAACGCGCCATGCGTATTTGGGTTGACCCGAAAAAACTGCAAAACTACAACCTGTCTTTTGCAACGGTAACCAATGCGCTTGCGACACAAAACATTCAAATCTCAGCAGGCTCCATCGGTTCTTTGCCGGCGGCTGCAGGTCAGACCATTTCGGCGACCGTTACAGCGCAAGGTCAGCTGAGCACTGCTGAAGAGTTCGGCAACATCATTTTGGTATCCAATACTGACGGCTCGAACGTCTATCTGAAAGACGTTGCCAAAGTCAGCTTGGGTATGCAGGACTATTCTACTTCTACACGCTTGAACGGCGTGAACACCACCGGTATGGCAGTGATGCTGTCTAACAGCGGTAACGCTTTGGCAACGGCGACTGCAGTAAAAGAAAAAATGGCGGTTTTGCAGAAGTATTTTCCAGACGGCATGAGCTGGAAAATTCCTTACGATACTTCCAAATTCGTGGATATTTCGATTGAGAAAGTGACCCATACGCTTCTGGAAGCCATCGTATTGGTATTCTTGGTGATGTATCTCTTCCTGCAAAACATCCGCTATACGTTGATTCCGACCATTGTTGTACCGATTTCCCTGTTGGGTGGTTTTGCCTTTATTGCCTACATGGGTATGTCGATTAACGTATTGACCATGTTTGCGATGGTATTGGTGATCGGTATTGTGGTCGATGACGCGATTGTGGTCGTTGAAAACGTTGAGCGTATTATGGCGAGCGAAGGTCTGTCGCCTAAGGCTGCAACCAAAAAAGCGATGGGTCAGATTTCCGGTGCGGTGATCGGTATTACTGCCGTGTTGATGTCTGTATTTGTGCCGCTGGCGATGTTTAGCGGTGCAACCGGTAACATTTACAAACAGTTTGCCCTGACCATGGCGGCATCGATCGGCTTCTCCGCATTCCTTGCTTTGACGCTGACTCCGGCATTGTGTGCCACCATGCTCAAACCGATTCAGAAGGGTCATCACGAAGAGAAAAAAGGTTTCTTTGGTTGGTTTAACAAAAAATTTGACAACTGGACACACGGCTATGAAGGCTGGGTTGCCAAAGTCTTGCGCAAGACTTTGCGCATGATGGTTGTCTATATTGGTTTGACTGTTGTGGGCGTATTCCTGTTTATGCGTCTGCCGACTTCCTTCTTGCCGTCTGAAGACCAAGGTAACTTGATGTTGAGCGTGCAGCTACCTGCCGGTGCAACCAAAGAGCGTACCGATGCAACTTTGGCTCAAATCACTCAACTGGCAAAATCTATACCTGAGATTGAGAACATCATTACCGTTTCCGGCTTCAGTTTTTCAGGCTCTGGTCAAAACATGGCGTTGGGCTTTGTCATTCTGAAAGACTGGAGTGAACGTACTGCTCCGGGCAGCGATGCAACTTCTATTTCCGGTAAGTTGACCGGCATGATGATGGCTACGCTGAAAGACGGTTTTGGTTTGGCGATTGTGCCTCCAGCCATTATGGAATTGGGTACAGGCTCCGGCTTGACGATTTACCTGCAAGACCGTAACAACAGCGGCCATGCTGCATTGTTGGCCAAGCGCAATGAGCTGATTGACAAAATGCGCAAAAGCGGTTTGTTTAACCCAAGTACCGTTCGTGCGAGCGGTTTGGAAGATGCGCCTCAGTTGAAAATCGACATCGACCGCTCTGCCGCAGCAGCACAAGGTATTTCGTTCTCTGATATCCGTACTGCGTTAGCGACCTCGCTGGGTTCGTCTTATGTAAACGACTTCCCGAATCAAGGCCGTCTGCAACGCGTGATGGTACAAGCTGATGCGAATGCCCGTATGCAGCCTGCCGATATTCTGAACCTGACTGTACCGAACAAATCCGGTGTTGCCGTACCGCTTTCTACCATTGCTACTGTTTCTTGGGAAAACGGTATGGAACAAAGCGTCCGCTTCAATGGTTATCCGGCAATGGAGCTTTCCGGCTCGCCTGTTAATGGCGTGTCTTCCGGTCAAGCCATGGCTGCGGTACAGCAAATGGTCGATGATATGGGCGGCGGTTACAGTCTGGAATGGGGCGGTCAGTCTCGTGAAGAGGCCAAAGGCAGCTCGCAAACTGTCGTGTTGTACGC
>ERZ1699253.76-NODE-76-length-17780-cov-2.959894_pt1 | contig 17780 bp, 18 predicted proteins | sample MGYA00581517_ERZ1699253 | MGnify/ENA primary metagenome ERZ1699253 (study PRJEB42319, sample SAMD00040304) | human oral metagenome | material: saliva | host: Homo sapiens | study: EMG produced TPA metagenomics assembly of PRJDB4115 data set (Metgenomic analysis of... | reverse complement strand
TTTGATCGAAAGAAAAAAGAAATTATGGATTTATAAGATGAAGCTCGAAAGTTCGTAGTTAATGTGTATTCAAGGAACATTTTAGGTGAAACAATAATAGACTATCGTTCACAGATAGAATATCATGTTGTAAGGGTAAGAGTTGAATATTCTAGCTGTCTCTAAAAATACTATTAAAAATCTTTAACAAATAAGTTGCTAAGGATTTTTTGAAAATTTTGAGGGGGATTTGAAACATACTTTAAAAGAGTATGCTATCATAGAATATAACTTACAGAAGTAAAAGGAGTTTGTATATGGCTGAACAAGAGTTGGCTATGCAAGTATTGCAACAAGTGGTGAAACTACCTGTTGTTAAGGTTGATCGTTCGAAATTTTTAGTAGATAAGTTTTCCAAAGAATTGGATCCAAAAGATATTCCTACCTTATTGGAACAAGGTCCAACGTCTCTCTTATCTCAAGAAACCTTAGATAGAGTGGCTAATGCCTGCATTAGGGATAATGTTTTATTGGCGAGTGGAACCTCTGTTTTGGCAGGATTACCAGGAGGGATTGCTATGGCAATTACCATTCCAGCTGATGTTGCTCAATTTTATGGTTTCTCTCTGAAATTGACTCAAGAATTAGGTTATATTTATGGTTATGAGGATCTTTGGGCTTCACGCGAGGAGTTGAGTGAAGATGCTCAAAATACCCTCTTGCTTTATCTAGGCGTCATGTTGGGGGTAAATGGAACCGCTGCCTTGCTACGTGCTGGTGGTATAACAATTGCCAAACAGGTAATGAAAACAGTGCCTAATAAAGCTTTAACAAAGACGCTTTGGTACCCTATTTTGAAAAAAGTCTTAAAAATATTTGGTGTGAATCTGACCAAGGGAGGGTTGGCCAAAGGAATGGGGAAATTCATACCTATCTTGGGAGGTATCATTTCAGGTGGTTTAACCTTTGCAACTATGAAACCGATGGGAGAAAGCTTGCAGAAAGAATTATCCAAGCTAGTCAACTATAGTGAAGTTCAATATCAAGAAGATGTTGAAACAATCCGAAAAGAGGCTGAAATAATCGAGGGTGAGTGAGATGAATCCTATCAAAGCTTTTGCTAAAATCTATGGAAATTATTTTTTGACCGTGCAAGGTGTAAAAGTAATGAAAACGATAAAGAAAGATGACAATGTCGTTGTCGGTCTGGGGAAACTTTTTATTGCAGACAAGTTAATGGATACGGCTCGGTGGCTCATCAAGCCAGAGGAGAGAGAATGAAATTTTTTGGGGTCTTCTTGCTATTCTTTTTATCAAACCGATTATTGGAATTGTGAAATTCTTTTGGATGATCATCTCTTTTGCAGTCCAATTGCTGTTTTACAAGCTATTATTTAAGATATTGGATTGGCTCTTTAAACTTATTTAGATGGTCATCCAAGTCGTGGAGAACTAGCAAGTCTTGTACTGCTAGTTTTTTAATCTCTTTCCTTATGGTATAATAAAATAAATAATATCATTTATAAACGATAATGGAGGTCGTCATGGACAATATCATCGATGTGTCAATTCCTGTTGCAGAAGTGGTGGACAAGCATCCAGAAGTCTTGGAAATTCTAGTGGAGTTGGGTTTTAAACCTCTTGCTAATCACTTGATGCGCAACACAGTCGGTCGTAAAGTATCGCTCAAACAGGGTTCTAAGCTTGAAGGAACCCCTATGGCCAAGCTTGTCCGCACACTGGAAGCGAATGGCTACGAAGTGATTGGGTTAGACTAATGGCAGATGAACGGATTCATGTCCTGCGGGATATTTTGTTAGAATTGCACAATGGTGCCTCTCCTGAGTCGGTTCAGGAGCGCTTTGATGCGACCTTTACAGGTGTTTCAGCCATAGAGATTTCCCTCATGGAGCACGAGCTGATGAACTCAGACTCAGGTGTCACCTTTGAAGATGTCATGGAACTCTGTGATGTCCATGCCAATCTTTTTAAAAATGCTGTTAAGGGTGTCGAAGTTGCAGATACCGAGCACCCAGGTCACCCAGTTCGTGTCTTTAAGGATGAAAATCTAGCCCTCCGTGCGGCCTTGATTCGCATTCGTAGATTGTTAGATACCTATGAGTCTATGGAAGATGAAGAAATGCTTGCGGAGATGCGTAAGGGTTTGGTGCGTCAGATGGGACTTGTGGGGCAATTTGACATCCATTACCAACGTAAAGAAGAACTCTTCTTTCCTATCATGGAGCGCTATGGACACGATTCCCCTCCTAAAGTTATGTGGGGAGTGGATGACCAGATCAGGGAACTCTTTCAAACAGCTTTAGCGACAGCCAAGTCACTACCAGAAGTGCCGATTTCCACTTTAAAAGAAGATTTTGAAGCCTTTGCGACAGAGTTTGAAAGTATGATTTTCAAGGAAGAGTCCATCCTTCTCATGATTCTCCTTGAGTCCTTCACTCAGGATGACTGGCTTCAGATTGCGGAGGAGAGCGATGCCTATGGCTATGCTATCATCCGTCCGTCTGAGAAATGGGTGCCAGAACGCCAGAGTTTTGTCGAGGAAAAGACTGCAGAGGAGCCTGTACAGCTAGATATGGCAGAAGGTCAAGTTCAACAAGTTATCGATACGCCAGAAGGACAGTTTACCATTACCTTTACCCCTAAGGAAAAGGAAGCAGTGCTGGACCGCCATAGTCAACAGGCTTTTGGCAATGGCTATCTCTCGGTCGAGCAGGCTAATCTCATCCTCAATCACCTCCCTATGGAGATCACCTTTGTCAATAAAGACGACATTTTCCAGTATTACAATGACAATGCGCCAGCTGATGAGATGATTTTCAAACGGACACCTTCCCAAGTTGGGCGTAATGTCGAACTTTGCCATCCGCCTAAGTATTTGGACAAGGTCAAGACTATTATGAAGGGACTTCGTGAGGGGACCAAGGACAAGTATGAGATGTGGTTCAAGTCTGAGTCGCGAGGTAAGTTTGTTCATATCACCTATGCCGCAGTACACGATGAGAACGGAGAGTTTCAGGGTGTGTTGGAGTATGTTCAGGATATCCAGTCCTACCGAGAGATTGACACGGATTATTTCCGTGGATTAGAATAAGGAGAAAAAATGAGTTACGAACAAGAATTTATGAAGGAATTTGAAGCCTGGGTCAATACCCAGATTATGATTAACGACATGGCGCACAAGGAAAGTCAAAAAGTCTACGAAGAAGACCAAGACGAGCGTGCCAAAGATGCTATGATTCGCTACGAAAGCCGCTTGGATGCTTATCAGTTCTTGCTTGGAAAATTTGAAAATTTCAAGGCAGGTAAGGGATTCCATGATCTACCAGAAGGCTTGTTTGGTGAGAGAAATTATTAAACGAGATAGATTCTTGATTTTTTACTAAAATCTTGATAGAATATTTATATTAAATCCTTGTCAGAGCAGGGGTTTTTTATTGAAAGGATTTTATCATGTCAAAGAAACTCAATCGTAAAAAACAATTACGAAATAGCCTCCGTCGCGCAGGTGCCTTTTCAAGTACTGTGACTAAGGTTGTAGAAGAGACAAAGAAAGTCGTAAAACGTGCAGAGCAGTCAGCAAGTGAAGCTGGTAAGGCTGTTTCTAAAAAAGTTGAACAAGCAGTAGAGGCTACCAAAGAGCAAGCTCAAAAAGTAGCTAATTCTGTAGAAGATTTTGCAGCTAACCTAGGTGGACTTCCACTTGACCGTGCCAAAACTTTCTATGATGAAGGAATTAAGTCTGCTTCAGATTTTAAAAACTGGACTGAAAAAGAACTCCTTGCCTTGAAAGGAATCGGTCCAGCTACCATCAAGAAATTGAAAGAAAATGGCATCAAGTTCAAGTAATCTTTCTTGTGCCTTGCATTTCCGAAAAAATCTTGCTACAATAGAGCCATTAGAGGTGTTTTGAATCCCACATTTTACAGAAAGTGGCGGTGCTGAGAAGTCCACAAATGTGTCAAAACTAGTTGCTAATGGATGAAAAATTGAAATAAAAGTGTCTTTTTGTTTTAAAGACGAGAGTTGCGGGCAACTGCCCGAAATTGGGTGGTACCGCGGATAAACACATTCGTCCCTGTCATGTAGATGGCAGGGGCATTTTTTATGGGAAGCGAGGTAGGAAGATGGTGCAAGCACAATTACCAGATCGATTAGAAACCGATCGGCTCGTCTTACGAGTCTGCACAGTCGCTGATGCCGAGGATATCCATGCCTATGCTAGTTTGCCAGAGGTTGCCTATCCAGCAGGCTTTCCACCCGTCAAGACCTTGGAAGATGAGATTTATTATCTGGAGCATATCCTTCCAGAACGCAATCAAAAGGAAAATCTCCCAGCTGGCTATGGAATTGTCGTTAAAGGAACCGATAAGGTCATTGGTTCTGTTGACTTCAATCATCGCCATGAAGATGATATTCTTGAAATCGGCTATACCTTGCACCCGGACTATTGGGGCCGTGGTTATGTGCCAGAAGCTGCGCGTGCCTTGATTGATCTAGCTTTTAAAGAACTTGGTCTTCACAAGATTGAACTAACTTGCTTTGGATATAACCTTCAAAGTCAACGAGTCGCGGAAAAGCTTGGCTTTACCCTCGAAGCTCGCATAAGAGACCGCAAAGATGCTCAAGGAAACCGCTGTGGCAGTCTGATATATGGCTTGCTGAGGAGTGAGTGGGAGGTAATTTGATGCATCTTTTCATCATTGGGGCTCCAGCTTCTGGGAAAATGACGATTGGTCAAGAACTGTCTCGACTGACGGCTTCTACCCTCTTTTATAACCATCAAGCCATTGATTTTGCACTAGAAATCTATCAGGACTACACAGAGGAGATGTGGGAATTTGTTCGTGGAATTACCTTTTCTTTCCTTGGAGCTAGTGCTAGAAATCAGCGATATGTGATTTTAACAGACGTGATTGATTTTTCAAATCAGTACCAGCTGATGTATTTGAAGCAAATTCAAGATTTGTTGAATGACTATCATCAAGAGATTCTTTTTGTTGAATTGGAAACAAGCCTTGAAGAGCGCTTACGTCGAAATCAAACGGAGAATCGATTAAAGCACAAACCCTTAAAACGACATATTGAGGTATCTGAAAGAGAAATTTTAGAGACAGCTGAAACACTTCAATTAAATTCCCAACATCAACCGAATGAGTTGCACCACTACCTTAAAATAAATAATACGGATCTGTCTGCAAAAGAGGTTGCTAAGCAGATTCAAGATAAAATGAAAACAATAGAGAAAGGACAAACACATGTCTAAAGAACTTTCACCTAAATACAATCCAGCCGAGGTTGAGGCTGGTCGTTACCAAAAATGGCTTGATGCTGATGTTTTCAAGCCTTCAGGCGATCAAAAGGCTAAGCCTTATTCAATCGTGATTCCACCACCAAACGTAACTGGTAAACTTCACCTTGGTCACGCTTGGGATACGACTTTGCAGGATATTATCATCCGTCAAAAACGTATGCAAGGTTTTGATACCCTTTGGCTTCCAGGGATGGACCACGCTGGGATTGCCACTCAGGCTAAGGTTGAGGAGCGTTTGCGTGGAGAGGGCATTACACGTTATGACCTAGGTCGTGAGAAATTCCTCGATAAGGTTTGGGAATGGAAAGACGAATATGCCACTACTATCAAGGAACAATGGGGCAAGATGGGGCTCTCTGTAGACTACTCTCGTGAGCGTTTCACTCTTGACGAAGGTTTGTCAAAAGCCGTTCGCAAGGTCTTTGTGGACCTTTACAAGAAAGGTTGGATCTACCGTGGTGAGTTTATCATCAACTGGGACCCAGCAGCTCGCACAGCCTTGTCTGATATTGAGGTTATCCACAAGGACGTCGAAGGTGCCTTCTACCACATGAACTACATGTTGGAAGACGGTTCACGCGCCCTTGAAGTTGCGACCACTCGTCCTGAGACCATGTTTGGGGACGTTGCGGTTGCAGTTAATCCAGAAGACCCACGCTACAAGGACTTGATTGGTAAAAATGTTATCCTTCCAATCGCTAATAAATTGATTCCAATCGTTGGAGACGAACACGCTGATCCTGAGTTTGGTACTGGTGTCGTGAAAATCACACCTGCCCACGATCCAAACGACTTCTTGGTTGGTCAACGCCACAACTTGCCACAAGTCAATGTCATGAATGACGACGGAACTATGAATGATTTGGCCTTCGAATTTGCAGGTATGGACCGTTTTGAAGCTCGTAAGGCTGTCGTTGCTAAGTTGGAAGAAATCGGTGCCCTCGTTAAAATCGAAAAACGTGTCCACAGTGTTGGTCACTCAGAACGTACAGGTGTAGTGGTTGAGCCACGCTTGTCTACTCAATGGTTCGTCAAGATGGACCAATTGGCCAAGAATGCCATTGCCAACCAAGACACAGATGACAAGGTAGAATTCTACCCACCTCGTTTCAACGATACCTTCCTTCAATGGATGGAAAATGTCCACGACTGGGTAATCTCTCGTCAGCTCTGGTGGGGTCACCAAATCCCTGCTTGGTACAATGCTGAGGGTGAAATGTACGTTGGTGAAGAAGCACCAGAAGGCGACGGATGGAAACAAGACGAAGATGTCTTGGATACTTGGTTCAGTTCTGCCCTCTGGCCATTCTCAACTATGGGTTGGCCTGACGTGGAAGCAGAAGACTTCAAACGTTACTTCCCAACTTCAACCTTGGTAACAGGTTACGATATCATCTTCTTCTGGGTGTCTCGTATGATCTTCCAATCATTGGAATTCACAGGACGCCAACCATTTAAGAATGTTCTTATCCACGGTCTTATCCGTGATGAGCAAGGACGTAAGATGTCTAAGTCACTCGGTAACGGTATTGACCCAATGGATGTTATCAAGAAATATGGTGCTGATGCCCTCCGTTGGTTCCTTTCAAACGGTTCTGCACCAGGTCAAGACGTGCGCTTCTCTTACGAGAAAATGGATGCGTCTTGGAACTTCATTAACAAGATCTGGAACATCTCTCGCTATATCCTTATGAACAATGAAGGTTTGACCTTGGATGCGGCACGTGAAAATGTAGCCAAAGTGGCTGCTGGTCAAGCAGGTAACGTGACAGACCGTTGGATTCTCCATAACCTCAACGAAACTATCGGAAAAGTCACTGAAAACTTTGACAAGTTCGAATTCGGTGTGGCTGGCCACATCCTCTACAACTTCATCTGGGATGAGTTTGCGGACTGGTATGTTGAGTTGACTAAGGAAGTGCTTTACAGTGATAACGAGGACGAAAAAGTCATCACACGTTCTGTTCTTCTTTACACCTTGGATCAAATCTTGCGTCTCCTTCACCCAATCATGCCATTTGTGACCGAAGAAATCTACGGCCAAATCTCTGAAGGCACGATCGTGACTGCTGAATACCCAGTGGTTCGTCCAGAATTTGAAAACGAAGAAGCAGCAGCCGGCGTTGAAGCTCTTAAAGACGTGATTCGTTCAGTACGTAACTCACGTGCAGAAGTGAATGTAGCTCCAAGCAAGCCAATCACTATCTTGATCAAGACAAGCGATAGCAAGCTCGATGCCTTCTTCAACGACAATGTCAACTACATCAAACGCTTCACAAACCCAGAACACTTGGAAATTGCAGCAGATGTAGAAGTACCTGACTTAGTTATGTCAAGCATCATCACAGGCGCAGAAATCTACTTGCCACTCGCTGACCTTCTCAATGTCGAAGAAGAATTGGCCCGTCTTGAAAAAGAATTGGCCAAATGGCAAAAAGAACTCGACATGGTTGGTAAGAAACTTAGCAACGAACGCTTCGTAGCCAATGCCAAACCAGAAGTCGTCCAAAAAGAACGCGACAAACAAGAAGATTACCAAGCTAAATACGATGCGACAGTCGTACGCATTGAAGAAATGAAGAAGTTGGTGTAGAAAACCAAAGGTGATATTATGACAGAATTAATTACATTCCTAGAGAATCATTGGGAAAAGGTTAAAAAGTTAGAAGTTCGAGAGCATATTGAAGTTTCAAACCGAGATCGTGATGAGTTAAAAAGAGATTATGCAAGAGTTATCTACTCAACTTCATTTAGACGTCAACAAGGGAAGATGCAACTATTCGAGGTGAATAGTAAAGCTTTTCATAGAAATCGACTAACACATAGTTTTGAAGTTGCACAGATAGCTCGTGGAATTGTTGATGAACTCAAGGTAAAAGTTAAGAAAGAAATTAAAACTAAATCTGCGGACGCCAACACAAAAGAATATATTCAATGTGAGAAAAATATAGAGAAAAATTTCTCAAAAATGAGCGTAGTGGTTGAAACGGGTTCCTTGATTCACGATGTTGGAAATCCTCCTTTTGGTCATCATGGGGAAAGAGTTTTGAATAAACTTGCTCCGGATGTTGGATTCGAGGGAAATGCACAAGGCATTCGTGTTCTAAGAAAAATTGAGAAGAAATCTCCTCAATATAATGGTCTTAATTTGACTTATCGTACTTTAGCAGCAATCATCAAGTACTTTGTTGCATATGATAAGGATAAGAAAAAATTTTTATATAAAGATGATTACGATGAATTATCTAATAAGTTTGAAAAAGTTTTAAAAAATACTAACTTGCCGTTTAGAACAATTGATGTCCAAATAGTTGATCTTGCAGACGAAATTGCATACTGTGCTCATGATTTAGAAGATGCATTAGCTAGCAATTATTTTACAATTGATGAATTTTATTTTAGATTAGAGAATAATGATACTCTTGAAGATGAAGTAAAAGAAAAGTTCTATAATTGGATTGAAGACGCAAAACAATTCGCAAAAAAAAGAACTTCAGAGATTTGTCAAACTGAGGACTATGATTTTTATTTTCGAAGAGAATTAATTTCAACCATAGTGAATAAACTTATCGAAGATATCAATGTTATCACAGTAGAGGAAGACTTTCAAAGAAAAACTGGAACAAAGAATAAGGAGGAACTCGGGTTTAAAAATTATAAATCTTTGGCAGAAGCACTGAAAAAAACTATATTTGATTGTGTCACTGGTTCAGATAATATCATGCTTTATGAAAGGGTTGGAACAAAGGTTTTAACGAAACTTTTTGAGTTATTTATGAATGACGAGTATAACAAAGATGGAATGTTAATGCCAGTCGAATATAGATGGGATAATCATACTAGTAAAAAAGAAAAAACTAGAAAAGTTTTAGACTATATATCTGGAATGATGGACACATATGCAGTAGAAGTCTATATAAAACATTTTGGCGAAGATCCCTTTAATGTAAAATATGATAGAGAAATATTTAAGGGCTCTAAACAAGAACATAGTAGTATATTCTCTGGATTAAAAGACTCCTTTTTCTCTTACATAAAGAAAAGATAATAGATACAAATAGCAACTCAGTTTACTTATTTTCATAAACATATTTATTGTTCTTGATTAGTAAATTATATGTGATTTTATGATTAAGTATCAGAATTACTACCTTAGAAAGCAGGTAAGACATGACAAATTCTGTAAGTTCTAACCGACCTGAGAAGTACAACATTGTAGTTTCTTTCTTATGGTGTTGAAAAATTGAACAAACCAATGAATATGATAGGTATGGTTGTCAGTCTAATTGTTTAAATGATTCAAATTTATATTTTGATAATCGTGAAACCTTATCCGCCCCTATGTATGTGGTGACATAAGAATTTTTTATGACAACTTCTTTGAATAGTCTCTTATTTTGAAAAAATAGAATTTTTTGGGCTGTAAAATGAAATTGTGATTAAGATAAATATTTGACTATTTTTTACAAGCCCAACTTTCAGTGTTGAGCTTGTTTTTTCATATTCAAAAAGGTTAGTATAGGGCTCTTAATTTTTCAAAAGAATTTACTGAAAACTCTTGAAATTCAAGAAAAAAGGAGTAGACTAATAGGTGATTAAACCTAGGAGGCAAGTTGTGAAATACTACGTTCAATTCATGTTGATTTGTTTATTTGCCGTTATTGGTGAAGCCATTTCAACATTCTTCAAATTACCTATTCCTGGAAGCATTATTGGCCTATTCTTGCTTCTTATTGCTCTTCAGCTTAAGTGGATTCGTCTACGTCATATTCATGCAGTAGCAGAGTTTTTAATTGCCAATATGACTATTCTATTTTTGCCAGCAGGTGTCGGTATTATGGAACGATGGAATGCTATTTCAGCGAATATTGTCCCTATTATTTTGATTATTATGGGAGCCTTGGTTCTTAATATTGTAGTAATTGCAGTAGTTGTCGGTTTCATCAAAAAACATTTTGAAGGTGATTACGAGGAGGTTAAACGTGGCTAATTTTTTTAATACACCCTTGTTTGGGCTAACACTTTCTGTACTAGCTTACACAATAGGGCTTTTGATTTATCGCCGTTTTCCTAATCCTTTGACAACGCCTCTTCTTGTATCGACTGCCTTGATTATCGTCATTTTGCACTATACAGGTATTTCCTACAAGGATTACTATGTAGGTGGTTCCTATCTTAACAGTTTGATTATTCCTTCAACAGTCGCGCTAGCAGTTCCTTTTTATAAGAATCTACACCTTATGCGCCATCACTATAAGAGTATTCTCATTGGTTCAACTGTTGCTTGTGTCCTAAATACAAGTTATACGGCCTTGATTGCTAAGCTTTTTGGGATGGATTATTTCCTAGCCATTTCTCTCTTTCCTAAGTCTGTAACGACTGCCATGGCTGTAGGAATTTCGGAAAAAATGCAGGGGATTACGACGGTAACCTTGGTCGTCGTTGTTATTACGGGAATTTTAACCTCAGTTTTAGGTCCTGTCTTTTTAAAAATGATTGGCATTAAAGACCCAGTTGCTATCGGACTTTCACTAGGAGGGACCGGACACGCTGTAGGTACAGGAACTGCCTTCAGATATGGTCAGGTTGCAGGTGCCATGGGTGGTCTTTCAATCGCTGTAACAGGGATTCTATATGTCTTTATTAGTCCTATTGTGGCAAGTTTGATTCTGAAATAAAAAATAAAGGTTTGGATAGGTTTTTCAAGCCTTTTTAGCTGTGAAAAACAAGCAAAATCTGACCTTTTATGTTATAATTAAGGTTATGAATTATGGAGATTATATCTGGGATTTGGGTGGTACCTTGTTGGATAATTACCAGGTATCAACCCAAGCCTTTCTAGCAACTTTAGAACAATTTGAACGTACAGCAGAACCTCAAGCAGTCTATGATGCCCTTAAGGTATCAACGAGCACTGCCATTGCTATGTTTGCGCCTGATATAGCTGATTTTCGAACCCTATATAAGCAGGAGGAAGCCAAGCATCTACAGGAACCTGTTCTTTTTGAAGGTGCTAAGGCTGTCCTAGCTAAGATTGTGGCTGAGGGTGGGCGTAATTTTTTGGTTAGCCACCGTAATCACTTGGTGCTAGAAATCCTTGACAAAGCAGAAATTGCCTCTTATTTTACAGAGGTTGTAACTTCTGAAAATGGCTTTGCTAGAAAGCCGAGTCCAGATAGTTTCCTTTATTTAATTAACAAATACGATATTAAACACGGCTTGGTCATTGGTGACCGCCAGATAGATATAGAGGCAGGAAAAGCAGCGGGTCTGGATACCTTGCTTGTTGACGGCCATAAATCATTATTGGAGATTGTGACATAAATGACTGATGAATTAAAAAATCTTGAAGAAAAAGCGCAAGAATATGATGCCAGCCAGATTCAAGTCCTAGAGGGTCTTGAAGCGGTACGTATGCGCCCAGGTATGTATATTGGATCAACCTCAAAAGAAGGGTTGCATCATTTGGTATGGGAGATTGTCGATAACTCAATCGATGAGGCCTTGGCTGGTTTCGCCACTCATATTCAGGTCTTTATTGAGCCGGACAATTCTATCACGGTTGTCGATGATGGTCGTGGTATTCCAGTCGATATCCAAGAAAAAACTGGTCGTCCTGCAGTTGAAACTGTCTTTACGGTACTTCACGCTGGTGGTAAATTCGGCGGAGGCGGTTATAAGGTCTCTGGTGGATTGCACGGGGTTGGTTCTTCGGTCGTTAATGCTCTCTCAACACAACTTGATGTTAAGGTTTATAAAAATGGCCATATCCACTTCCAAGAGTATAAACGTGGGGTCGTGGTAGCAGATTTAGCAGTAATTGGTGAAACAGAGAAACATGGTACGACTGTTCACTTTACGCCAGACCCAGAGATTTTCCAAGAGACAACCGAGTTTGATTTTGGAAAATTGGCTAAACGTATCCAAGAGCTAGCCTTTTTGAACAAGGGGCTCCGTATCTCTATCACAGATAAGCGTGAAGGTCTCGAACAAGAGAAACATTATCACTACGAAGGTGGTATCACGTCTTATGTGAAATACATCAATGAAAACAAGGATGTTATCTTTGATGAACCTATCTACACTGATGGTGAGATGGATGGTATTTCAGTTGAAGTTGCTATGCAATACACGACTGGTTATCATGAAACAGTGATGAGTTTTGCCAACAACATTCACACCCATGAAGGTGGTACTCACGAACAAGGTTTCCGTACAGCCTTAACGCGTGTCATTAATGACTATGCGCGTCAGAATAAGATTCTCAAAGAAAAAGATGATAATTTGACTGGGGATGATGTTCGTGAAGGGTTGACTGCTATCATCTCTGTCAAGCATCCAAACCCACAGTTTGAAGGTCAAACCAAGACCAAGCTTGGAAACTCTGAAGTGGTTAAGATTACCAATCGTCTCTTCAGTGAAGCTCTAAGTCGCTTCCTCTTGGAAAATCCCGCCATCGCTAAGAAGATTGTTGAAAAAGGGATTTTGGCCTCTAAGGCCCGTATCGCCGCCAAGCGTGCTCGTGAAGTGACCCGTAAGAAGTCAGGTCTTGAAATTTCTAACCTTCCAGGGAAGTTGGCAGACTGTTCATCGAATAATGCCGAAATGAATGAACTTTTCATTGTCGAAGGGGACTCAGCCGGTGGTTCTGCTAAATCAGGTCGTAACCGTGAATTCCAAGCTATTCTTCCGATTCGAGGTAAGATTTTGAACGTTGAAAAGGCTAGCATGGATAAGATTCTAGCCAATGAAGAAATTCGTTCTCTCTTCACAGCTATGGGAACAGGTTTTGGAGCTGAATTTGATGTCAGCAAGGCACGTTACCACAAGTTGGTAATTATGACCGATGCCGATGTCGATGGGGCTCACATCCGTACCCTGCTTCTGACTTTGATTTACCGCTTTATGCGTCCAGTCTTGGAATCAGGTTATGTCTACATTGCACAACCACCAATTTATGGGGTTAAGGTTGGTTCTGAGATTAAAGAATATATCCAACCTGGTGCAGATCAAGAAGACAAATTGCGTGCTGCACTTGAAAAGTATAGTGTGGGACGTTCAAAACCTACGGTACAACGTTATAAAGGTTTGGGTGAAATGGATGACCACCAACTTTGGGAAACTACCATGGACCCTGAAAATCGTTTGATGGCACGTGTTTCTGTGGACGATGCTGCGGAGGCAGATAAGATTTTCGATATGCTGATGGGAGACAAGGTTGAACCTCGCCGCGAATTTATCGAAGAAAATGCCGTTTACAGTACTCTAGATATCTAATATTCTTTTAAAAAAGGATGCAATGCTAGGATAACTATGATATAATCGTAATGTTATTCTACATTTATGAACATAATAGACGATTAAGGAGAAACTATGTCTAGCGGAATTGTTTTACTGATTGTAGTGGTAGTTATACTCGTAATTATCGCTTACTTAATCGGTATTCTTATTAGAAAACGAAATGATTCGCGGATTGCAGAGCTTGAAGAGCGCAAGCAAAGCTTGTTTGACTTGCCAGTTAATGAAGAAATTGAAGAAGTCAAAAAGCTTCACTTGATTGGACAAAGTCAAACAACCTTCCGTGAATGGAATCAGAAATGGGTAGATATCTCAACAAACTCATTTACAGATATTGAGAATCATATTTTCGAAGCTGAAAATATGAATGATACTTTCCATTTCTTCAAGGCTAGTGGTGAAATCAATAACATTGAGAGTCAGTTGGATCTTGTGGAAGAAGACATCAAGTCTATTCGCGAAGCGCTCTCAACCTTGAAAGAACAAGAAGAAAAGAACAGTGCTCGCGTTAAGCATGCATTAGACTTGTACGAAGAGTTGCAAAACTCAATCGAGGAAAACTCTGATAATTTCGGTTCTACCATGACCGAAATCAATAAACAGCTTAAAAACATTGAAGCTGAGTTTGCAGAATTCGTGACGCTTAACTCATCAGGTGACCCTATTGAGGCATCAAGTATTTTGGATCGTGCAGAAGAACACACTATTGCATTGGGTCAAATTTCAGAGAAGATTCCTGCGATTGTAGCTAAGTTGGAGGATGATTTCCCAGATCAGTTAGATGATTTGGAATCTGGCTATCGCAAGTTGATTGAGCAAAATTATCACTTCCCTGAAAAAAATATCGAACGTCGCTTCCAAGAAATTCGTGAAGCTATCCGTTCTAACTCAAGTGAATTGGTTTCTCTTGATTTGGACCGTGCGGAAGAAGAAAACGTTGAGATTCAAGATAAAATCAACAACTTGTATAGTATTTTCGAACGTGAAATTGCCTCATACAAGGTTGTTATGCGTCATAAGAAAATCTTGCCAGACTATCTTAAACACGCTAAAGAAAACAACAAAAAACTTCAAGAAGAGCTTGAGCGTCTCATGTTGACTTATATCTTCGATGAAACTTATGCGGCAGATGTTCGTAGCTTTGCATCTGATATCTCAGGTGTGGAGACAGCTGTGCTTCCAACCCTTGAAAACTTTGAAGCTCAGGTGAAGCCTTTCTCAGAACTTGAAAAGATCTTTGAAAAGAGTCTCAATACCTTGTCTGCTGTTGAAAATGGTCAGGTTGAGGTCTTTGAAAATCTTCAGGCTATTGAGAAAAACGAAGCTAAGGCACGTGAAGAGCTTGATATTTATGTTAATAAATTGCATGTTATCAAGCGTTACATGGAAAAACGTAACCTGCCAGGTATTCCTCAATCCTTCTTGAGTGTCTTCTTCTCAACAAGTGCTCAAATTGAGGCCCTTATGGATGAACTCAGCCGTGGACGTATCAATATCGATGCGGTCATGCGTTTGACAGAAACATCTAAAAATGCCATTGATCATTTGGAAGAAACTGCCTACTTGGTGGTTCAAAATGCAACCTTGACTGAGCAACTCTTGCAATACTCAAATCGCTACCGTTCGTTCGAACCTGCTGTTCAAAGTAGCTTTGAGCATGCACTTAAATTGTTTGAAGTTGATCATGATTATGATGCATCTTTGGAAGAAATCTCTTATGCCTTGGAAACAGTTGAACCAGGTGTGACAGATCGTTTTGTATCATCTTACGAGAAGACACGCGAACAAATTCGTATGTAAGAGAAAGATTCTGGACTAGGGTCCAGAATTTTTTGTAAGGTCCGTTTTTCATTTCATATTAAAATTAAATCTAGTGAAGGCTTAGATAGGCATCAAAGAATCGAGGTAATTATGTCAGAAGTTAAAGGTTTATTAGTTATGGACGTAGATTCAACGCTAGTCCAAGAAGAAGTTATCGATTTATTGGGTGAAGAAGCAGGCGTTGGTCAAGAAGTTGCTGAAATCACAGAGCGTGCCATGCGTGGAGAATTGGATTTTAGACAGGCCTTAAATGAGCGTGTAGCGACCCTCAAGGGATTGCCAGAGAGTATATTTGATAAGGTCTATGCTCGTATTCATTTCAACAAAGGAGCCAAGAAACTTGTGGATAAACTTCACGCCCGTGGCTTTAAGGTAGGCTTGGTTTCTGGAGGCTTCCATGAGACTGTGGATAGACTAGCAGCTGAAGCAGGAATTGATTATGTCAAGGCTAATCACCTAGAGGTGGTTGATGGTGTCTTAACTGGTAAGGTTTATGGTGAGATTGTTACCAAAGATGTCAAGGTAGCCAAACTCAAAGATTGGGCAGCAGAAAATGGTCTCGAACTCTCGCAAACCATTGCAATGGGTGACGGTGCCAATGATTTGCCTATGATTAAGACAGCTGGCATTGGCATCGCCTTTTGTGCCAAACCAATTGTTCGTGAACAAGCTCCCTACCAAATCACAGAACCAGATTTGTATAAGGTGATTGAGATTTTGGATAAGGTTGAGAAATAGTAAATATAAAAAGAGTCCTTTGGATGATTCCAAGGGACTCTTTGTGTATCAAAAAAGCACCGAATCGGTGCCACTTTTTCAAGTTGAATACGGACTAAGCCTTATTTTAACTTTGCTGCCTTGTTTCGAATGGTTTCACCCTCTCTTTGTAACGATTTTTGGTTGACTTCTCCTCAAACTCATCCTATCATAGAGGAGTCTAGTATTGAAATGGGGGAAGAGACATGTTATACGAATATCCAGCGATTTTTCACACGATTGAGGAAGGTTATCAAATTAGTTTTCCTGACTTTGGTCGTAGCATTAGGGCAGATTCTTTGCCTCTTGCTATGACGAAAGCATCTGTGTTTTTATCACATATTATTAAAGGGTATGGAGATAAGCCTTTACCAGAGCCGACTGCGGTAAGCAGTATTCCTAATGAGGAAGAACTCGTTGTTTTGATTCAAACAGAGCTTGATTAAGACTAAAAAACTCTCGGAAGATTAATTCCCGAGAGTTTTAGGTTTTATTGGCTACATAGACGCCCAGGACGACTAAAATGCCTGCAAAAATTTGTAGTTGCGAGAAGGGTTCTCCTAAGACGACAACAGCAGCTAGAATTGAGATAATGGTCGAAATCCCAATAAAGGATGCTGTTCGGTTGACCCCGATATTTGCGATGGCAAAATTTGATAGCAGATAGCCCAGAACACTGCATCCCAAGCCTTGATAAAGGATAGTGATAGTGAATTTTGGATTGCTCACAGGGAGAAGCAAGAGCTCTTTCAAATCACCTGCTAGAAAGCCTTGGCTGAGTGCAAAGAGTCCAAATGTCAGGCAACCACTGGCAAGCATAAAGTAGGTAATCTCAAGGCTACTGAATTGACTGGCTCTTTCGACATCAACGCAATAGAGGGCGTAGGAGACGACTGCTAGACCTAGAATCAAGTAGCCCACCAAGGAGAAGTGGGTAGAGCCGCCAGCAGCAAAGACAGCTATGATGATACCGATGAGGGTTGTGATGACACCGACCACCTGCCAACGGCTGGGCCATTCTTTTAAAATAAGGCTAGACATGATAAGGGCAACGACTGGGATGCAGGCAAGAAAGGCTCCACTTTCAGAAGCCGTCGTCATACGAATGCCAATGGTTTCACAGATAAAATAGATTATCGGATTGAGGATGGCAATACGTGTCAGGGGTTTAAGATTTCTACCGTTAATTTTTAGCCGACGTCGGCTGAATAGGAAATAGAGGTTGATAAAAAGGAAGGCGGTGACAAAGCGCCAAGAGATTAAAGCCAGGTCACTGACCTGTGCTGTAATAGATTTGGTAAAGATAAAACTGAGCCCAAAGAGAATCTCACAGGTCGCTGCAGCTAAGCATCCTAAGATGATTTTATTTTTCATTGTCTCACCTCCTGAATTTGGATTTCCACGCCTATTATAGCACTTTCAGGAAGCGTTTACATCAATCTGAACCTAAAAAATAGACTAGCAGATTAGCTAGCCTATCTTATCTTATTAGTTACCAATTGAGACAGTTCCGTCTGAACCAACTTTGACATTGGTACCGTCTTGGCTGTTAACTTCGACTGAACCATCTTGGCCAACTGTTGCACTGTTACCT